>Ga0255338_1001212_pt1 | contig 52353 bp, 52 predicted proteins | sample MeOH1_35cm_T4_19_FD_203715 | JGI IMG/M metagenome (GOLD analysis project Ga0255338, IMG submission 203715) | Sandy soil microbial communities from University of British Columbia, Vancouver, Canada - MeOH1_35cm_T4_195 | ecosystem: Engineered > Artificial ecosystem > Sand microcosm > Unclassified ... | reverse complement strand
TGCAGGAAGCGGAAAAGCTGCGCGAGGTGCTGGCGGAGGTCGCGCCCGACGCGATGAACGACTTTTCGGGCGATGGCGATGCGCCGGCCGCCAACCGCTTCGAAAAGCTCATCAACATCAAGGATCGCGGGCAGATTTTCCGCGTGGATGTCGATTCGATCGAGCGGATCGACGCGGCGGGCGACTATATGTGCATCTACACCGCCGACAATTCGCTGATCTTGCGCGAGACGATGAAGGATCTGGAAAAGCGGCTGGACCCGCGCAATTTTCAGCGCGTGCACCGTTCCACCATCGTCAATCTCAGCCAGGTGCGGCAGGTCAAGCCGCATACCAATGGCGAATGTTTCCTGGTGCTGGAATCGGGCGCTCAGGTGAAGGTCAGCCGTTCCTATCGCGACGTGGTGGCGCGCTTCGTGCATTGATCCCTAACGAAACACCCATTGCCGGTTGAGGCCGAACATCACCGCCGGCGTCACGAAGAGCATGGCCGGGATGGGCGACCATTCCGGCCAGCGCATATGGGTGACGCACAGCCACACCCAGAGCGCGTTGAAGGCATAGCTCACCAGCGACACGGCGATGAAGCGGACGCCGCGCGCCGCCTGATTGTCGCGGCTGCCATGGCCGCGGAAGGTGAAACTGCTGTGCGTGACATAGCCGATCGCCACCGCCGCCAGATAGCCGATGCCGTTGGCGATCTGCGGATGCAGCCCGGCGGGCGCGGCCAGCGTCCAGTATATCGCTGCCTGGCAGGCCGTCACGAACAGCCCGGTCACGCCGTAGCGGACGATCTGCCAGAACAAGGCCTGCTTTTCCGCTGTGAGGATTTGGAGGATTTTCATGCCGACCCGTTGCGCTTTGATGCGGAGCCTCTAATCCACCGGCCATGAAACTGCAAAGCTGGCCTGTCCTGCGCGCCCATATCGTCCCTCTCGCGGCGAAATTTTCCCTTTATGCCGAGCGAAACTGGAAGTGGCTGACCATCCTTTTGTGGATGTTCGCCATGGCCTGCCTGATCGCCACGCGCTGGCCGCAGATCCATTGGCTGACGCTGAGCGATACGGATGACAATATCCGCTATTTGCAGGTGAAGGACTGGCTGGCCGGGCAGGGCTGGTACGACCTGCGGCAATATCGGCTCGATCCGCCTGCCGGGTTCAACATCCATTGGTCGCGGCTGGTGGACCTGCCGCTCGCCGGGCTGATGCTGTTCTTCCGCGCTTTCCTGGATCAGGGGCTGGCCGACCGGCTGGCCTGCGGCATCGCGCCGATGCTGCCGATCCTGCCGTTGATGCTGGGGCTGGGCTTCATCGCGCGGCGGCTGGCCGGGGGCAATAGCTGGTTTCTCGCAGCCCTCGCGCCCTTCGCCGCGCAGATGGGCATCAGCATGTTCATGCCGATGCGGATCGACCATCATGGCTGGCAATTGGCCTTCACCGTGCTGATGCTGGCGGGGCTGATCGACCGCAACTGGCTGCGCGGCGGCATCGTCGCGGGCGTGAGCAGCGCTCTCTCCATCGCCATCGGCATGGAGATGATCGTCTATCTGGCCGCGGGCGGCGCGCTGATCGCGCTGCGCTGGGTATTCAAGGAGGGCGCGGCGCGGCGGATGCTGCCCTATGCAATCAGCCTGGGCGGGGCGACGTCGGTGCTGTTCGCGCTGTTCGCCAGCTATGCCAACCGACAGATGGTGTGCGACGCGATCTCGCCCATCTGGGTGGCGATCTTCGCGGCGGCTTCGGCGGGGATGGCGCTGTTGGCGCTGCTGCCGCTCAGAAGCTGGCCCGCGCGGCTGGGGGCGGGCATCGCGGTCGGCGCGGCGGTGGCGGCCTTTGCCTGGGTGAACTGGCCGCAATGCCTGTCCGGCGCCTATCAGATCTCGCCCGAGCTGGAGCAGCTCTGGCTCGCCAATATCCGCGAGGCCAAGCCGATCACGGTGCAGGCGCGCAGCCTGGTCGTGCCGCTGATGGCCATTCCGGTGGCGGGCCTTTTCGGCCTGATATGGGCGCTGTGGGATTCGCGGCGGGACGGGGACAGGCTCTGGGCCTGGGCGACGGTGGGGCTGATGATGCTCTTTTCGACCGCGCTGCTTTTCTGGCAGCTCCGGGCGGGTCCGGCGGCGCAATTGCTGGCCATTCCGCCTGCGGCCTGGGCCGCCTATCGCCTGCTTTGCCTGATCGGGACGGGCGGTCCGGCCGCCCGACTGGCGGCGGGGCTGGGCGTGGCGGCGTTGGCCGGGGCGGCCTTTGCGACGCCGCTCTATCCGCAGATCAACCAATTCTGGGTGAAGACCACCGGCGAGAAGCCCAAGCCGCAAAAGCCGATGGCGCAAGCGCGCAGGAAAGCCATAGACAAGGCTAATGGCCGCTGTCGTACCCTGCCGGCGCTGGAAGTGCTCAATCAGCTACCGCCCGCCACCATCTTCACCATGGTCGATCTGGGGCCGCGCCTGATCGTCGCCACCCACCACAGCGCCGTAGCGGGCCCCTATCACCGCAACGGCGCAACAATCCTCGACATGCATCACGCCTATGACGGTCCGGCGGAGGCGTTCCGGCCAATCGCGGCGAAGCATCATGCGACCTATTTGCTGGTCTGCCCCGGCTTTCCCGAAGGCACCATCTATCAGGCGCGCAGCCCCAGGGGGTTTTATGCCGGGCTGATGCGGGGCGAGGTGCCGGGCTGGCTGAAGCCGGTGATGCTGCGGACCGGGATGACGCTGCCTTACACCCTGTATCGCATCGATTATTCAGCGCCGGGCGAGGAAAAACTCCCGCAGCAGCGTTGACGCCTCCGCTTCGGCCAGGTCGCCATAGACCTCCGGCCGGTGCAGGCATTGCGGATGGGTGAAGAGGCGCGCTCCCTGCTCGATCGCGCCGCCCTTGGGATCGGCGGCGGCATAATAGAGGCGGGCGATGCGCGCGTGGGAGATCGCCCCGGCACACATGGCGCAGGGCTCCAGCGTCACCCAGAGATCGCAGCCGGTCAGGCGGAAGTCGCCCAGATGCGAGGCGGCGGCCCGAATCGCGACCATTTCGGCATGGGCGGTAGGATCATTGTCGCGGCGGTTGCGATTTTCGCCTTCACCGATGATCCGGCCCTCCTGCGTGACCACGGCGCCGATCGGCACTTCGTCAGCCTCCGCAGCCGCACGGGCAAGATTCAGCGCGCGCCGCATCGGTTCAGGCAGGGGGAAGGGCGAAACCATGACTTCGCCCATACAGGATCATCGCGCCGTTCGGAAATGCTCAGGGCTTCTTCACGTCCACGGTCGGCACTTCGACCGTTTCCTTGCGCTTGCCGACCTCCACCTTTGCCACATTGGCCTCATATTTGGGCAGGGAGCCGCCCTTGATCGCGACTTCGGGCAGCCGCCCTTCCTGCGTTTTCTGCAGGTCGATGAAGCCGGTGGCGATGCCGCCGGCGAGGATCAGCAGCAAAATCAGCAACAAGCCACCAATGAATCGCATTTCGGCCTCCTTTGGCTTATGCGGCGTCAACGCTCATGAGTCGGAAAGGGTTGCGGCCCGGAATGGTTCTGGGCGGGTTGACGTGCGCGGGGAATCCCGTTATCCGCGCCGCTTTCCGAACGAACCCGAATTACAAGGTTGATTGACTATGTCGCGCATTTGCGAGCTGACCGGCAAGGGCCGCCAGGTGGGTCACAATGTTTCCCACGCCAATAACAAGACCAAGCGTGTGTTCCTGCCCAACCTGCAGAACGTGTCGCTGATCTCCGAAGCGCTGGAAACGACCGTGAAGCTGCGCGTGTCGACCCATGGCCTGCGTTCGGTCGAGCATAATGGCGGCCTGGACAACTGGCTGCTGAAGACTAACGACGACAAGCTGTCGCTGAAGGCTCGCCGCCTGAAGCGCGACATCGTGAAGAAGAAGGCCGCCGTAGCCGCCTGATTCGGTTCGATCCGTTCGCATGAGGAGCGGCCTGGCGACGGGCCGCTTTTTGCGTTGGTTTGGACCTTGGGTCCTATTCCTCTGCATTCCAATCCAGCGTGAATTTCAGCAGCAGGGTGCGTTGGAAGAATTCGTGATTGTCGTCGGAGGCGATCCAGATGACCCGGCGGCCCCCTTCCTGCGTGACCGCCAGCCCTTCGAAATTATCGGCCAGCAGGGGCGGCGCCAGCCGGGCGAGGGCGCGCGCCTTCAATCGGTCGCCGGGGCGTGGCCTTTCCGGCAGCTCGACGATCGCCAGCGTGGCCGTGAACAGCTCCTGCAAGGTCAGCCGCCGGTTGAGCACCAATATGTGCCGATCGTCGAGGGCGATAGCGTCCGTCGGGCGATAGCCACGCGGCGGCACATAGCGCAGGTGCATGGGGGCGGCCGTCGTGGCTTCGGCAGGGTCGCCCGCGAACAGCAGCGTGTCGTGGCTGCCGTCGGCGGTCATGCCCATCTCCGCCAGGACGAGAAAGCGGCCATCGGGCAGCCGCGCCAGCGATTCGATCGATCCGGTCTCGGGCCAGGCTTCGATCTCCGGCCAGGTCCGGCAGGCTTCGACGCGCGCGAAGCCGGGCGAATAGCGGCAGATCATCTGTTGCAGTTCGAAGCCTACCCAATAGCGCTGGGTCGCCGGATCGTGGGTCATGGCCTCCGAATCCCAGGCCCACCAGGGGCGGTCGCGGTCCTGCGGGCGGATGGGAAGGGGGGCGATGAACGGGCGCCGATCCGCTTTGCCGGGGCCGATGTGAAAGCCCATCAGCGTGCCGGAATCGCTGAGCGCCAATATCTGACCGTCCGGTTCCGCCAGCAGCGAGGAAATGCCGCCAAAGCCATGATGGGTGCTGTTGAGCTGCCATCCGCCCAGATAATGGAGGCGCCCCAGGTCGCGCTGGGCAGGATCGGCGGCGTTCAGGGACAAGGCGCGCGCCCGGACCAGCAGCGGGCCGGCGCCGAAGGGCTGGGGCTTGTTCTTGTGCGGCGCGGGGAGCAGCAGGATCGCGAGCAACAGGACGATCAGGATTCGGCGCATCGCCTTCGCCATAGGGGATTATCCGCCCTTGTGCAGGGTTTTTCGCGGCTCTGGCGTCGCCCGTGAAAAAGCGTGATACTGCGTCCTTTCGGCCGGACCAATACTGAACGATGGCTGACATCGCCATTCAGGCTTGGCTCAATGCGAATCGGGCAAAAGGGCTTCAATCGATGGCGAGTCCTCCTTTGGAAGATCTGCCTGGATCGATGGCAAATTGAGGAGCAACGCCATGAAGACGAAGTTTCTGATCAATCTGGGGGCGGCGCTGGCGATGGGCGCTGCCTCTCTGGCCGCCACTGCGACGCCGGCCATGGCCCGCGACGGCTGGGGCCGCCATTATGAACGGGGCGATTATTATCGCGGCGACCGGGGCTATCGGGGCTATCGCGACGGCTACTACCGTGGCGACGGCTATTATCGCGGCGATGGCTATTATCGGGGCTATCGCGGTTATCGCGGCGGCTATCGCTGCCGGGACAGCGGCACGGGCGGCACCATCATCGGCGCGATCGCCGGTGGCCTGCTCGGTAACGAAGTCGGCAAGGGCAGCGGCCGCTATGGCCGTCGCGGCGACGGCACCACAGGCGCCATCATCGGCGCGGGCGTGGGTGCGCTGGCCGGCCGGGCGATCGACCGGGATTGCTGACCCGCTTATCCTTCGGGAGAAAGTGACGAGGGCCGCTCCATTCGGGGCGGCCCTTTCATTTTGCCGGGGGCGGTGCCTGCCGCGGATCGATCCGCTGATGATCGGAGCGGTTCGATCCGGCTTCATCGCCCGAACCCGGCGCGCAGGCGGCCAGGGCCAGCAGCAGTCCGCCGATCCAGGGACGGATCATCGCATTTTCCCCTTCCCCAAAAGAAAAAGGCCGCCCCGTTTCCGGCGCGGCCTCTTCCAGACAATTCCCCGATAGGGAATTACATCGCGTTCGCGGCGGCGTTGCCCGCAACGTTGGCAGCGTTCGAAGCGGCGTTCGAAGCGTTGTCGGCAGCGTTCAGCGCGGCATTCATGGCGTTGTCGGCAGCGTTCGAAGCGTTCTCGGCAGCATTGGCCGAAGCGTTGGCGGCATTTTCCGCACCGCCCGAGCAGGCGGCCAGGCCGAGCGACGCGGCGAGAACGAGCGAAAGAGCAATCGACTTGGTCATGGGTTAACCCCTCTCTGAGAATAAAAACGGTGCAGACCACTCTCGGAGAAAAGTTCACCCCCCATTGCGTCTGCGCCGCGATTCGTAATGAATCCGGCGACTCATGGCAATCCCATTCCTGCTTCAAGCCCGTGATTGGGGGCTGGAGGGGGTTGAAACGGCCCGGCCCGAACGGCCATTGACGCATATAAAGATTTCTTTATATGATCCTTCCATGAGCGCAGCACTCGACATTTTCCGGGCACTTGGCGATCCGACGCGGCTGCGCATCATCTATCTGTTGCGCGCCATGGAACTGGCGGTGGGAGAGATCGCGCAGGTCGTCGGGCAAAGCCAGCCGCGCGTCTCCCGCCATGTCCGCATTCTGGCCGAAGCCGGGCTGGTGGAGCGGCGCAAGGAAGGCAATTGGGTTTTCCTGCGATTGTGCAGGCAAGCGGAAATCGCGCCCTTTCTGGTGCTTTTCGATCAACTGATGCCGTCCGAAGCTGAACTGTTGTGGCAACGCGCCGATCTGGCGCGGCTGGCGGCGGTGCGGGCGGATCGCAGCCGTGCGGCGGAAAGCTATTTTGCCGAACATGCCGAGTTATGGGATGCGATCCGGTCGCTGCATGTGCCGGAAGGCGATGTCGAGACGGCGATGACCGCCTTGCTGGGCGCGGAGCCGATCGGGCATCTGCTCGACATCGGCACCGGGACAGGGCGGATGATCGAGCTGTTCGGGCCATCGGCGGACCAGGTGACGGCGCTGGATCGCAGTCCGGATATGTTGCGGCTGGCGCGGGCCAAGCTGCCGGAGGATGCCGGCGACAAATATGCGCTGGTGCTGGGGGATTTCGGCGCGCTGCCGCTGGAGCCGGGGAGCGTCGATACGGTGATGCTGCATCAGGTCCTGCACTATGCGCAGGAGCCTGAGCGGGCGATCGCGGAAGCGGGGCGGGTTGCGGCGGCGGGCGGCCGGGTGCTGATCGCTGATTTCGCGGCGCATGAACGGGAGGAACTGCGGCTGCGCGACCAGCATGCGCGGCTGGGCTTTTCCGACGAGCAGATCGAAAGCTGGTTCGCGGATGCGGGCCTGGAACTGGAACGGGTGGAGGTGCTGCCCGGCCAGGAACTGACGGTGCAATTATGGCTGGGACGGCGCCGGGGCGCGCGCGTGCTGCGACATGAAGGACGACTTTCCGCATGACTTTGAGCTTCCCCTCCGTCGAAGAGGCGCGGCGCGCATTGGACGCGCCGCTTTATGCCGATCTTGCGGGCGATCTGAATGTGAGCTTCGAATTCTTCCCGCCCAAGACGGAGAAGATGGAAGAGCAGCTCTGGTCCGCGATCCAGACACTGACGCCGCTAGCGCCCAAATTCGTTTCGGTGACCTATGGCGCGGGCGGTTCGACGCGGGAACGGACGCATAACACGGTGGCGCGGATCGCGAAGGAAACGCCCTTGTCGGCGGCGGCGCATCTGACTTGCGTGGCGGCGAGCAAGGCCGAGATCGACGAGGTGGTCGATGCCTATTGGGAAGCGGGCGTGCGGCATATCGTCGCGTTGCGGGGCGATCCGCCCGAGGTGGGGACGAAGTTCAAGCCGCATCCGGACGGCTATAAGGGCGCGGCGGAGCTGGTCGAGGGGCTGGTGAAGCGGCACCCGTTCGAGATTTCGGTGGCGGCCTATCCGGAGACGCATCCGGACGCGCTCAGCGCGCAGAGCGATATCGACAACCTCAAGCGCAAGCTGGACGCAGGCGCGACACGGGCGATCACGCAATTCTTCTTCGAACCGGACACTTTCTTCCGTTTCCGCGATACGGTGGCGGCGGCGGGGATCGACGCCGACATCATTCCCGGCATCATGCCGGTCAGCAATTTCGCGGCGGTCCAGCGCATGTCGGCCATGTGCAACACCGATGTGCCGGGCTGGATGGGCAAGCTGTTCGAGGGGCTGGACGACCTGCCCGCCGCGCGGCAGCTCGTGTCCGCGACGCTGGCGGCGGAATTGTGCCGCAAACTCTATGCGGGCGGGGTGCGCGACTTTCATTTCTATACGCTCAACCGGGCGGAACTGAGCTATGCGATCTGCCATCTGCTCGGGCTTCGACCCGCTGGATTGGAGAAGATGGCATGACTGCCGAGGAACGCTTCCGCGCCGTTGCGGCGGAAAAGATCATGATCTTCGACGGCGGCTACGGCACGTCGATCCAGAAACATGGGCTGACCGAGGCGGATTATCGCGGGTCGCTCGATCTGGCGAAGGACCAGAAGGGCAATAACGACCTTCTGTGCCTGACCCGCCCGGACATCGTCGAGGGCATCCACACCGCCTATCTCGACGCCGGGGCGGACATGATCGAGACGAACACCTTTTCGTCGACGAAGATCGCCATGGCCGATTATGGCTGCGAGCATCTGGTGCGGGAGATCAACATCGCTGCCGCGCAACTGGCGCGCCGCGCCTGCGAGGCGGCGAGCGCGAAGGATGGGCGGCCGCGCTTCGTGGCGGGGTCGATCGGGCCGACGAACAAGACGCTGTCGATCTCGCCGGATGTGAATGATCCTGCCTATCGCGAGGTCGATTATGATACGCTGAAGGCCGACTATCGCGAGCAGTGCGATGCGCTGATCGAGGGTGGGGTGGATTTCCTGCTGGTCGAAACCTGCTTCGACACGCTCAATGCCAAGGCGGCGGGCATGGCCGCGCGCGAGGCCGAGGCGGCGGCCGGGCGGCCGGTGCCGCTGATGCTGAGCTTCACCATCACCGACATGTCGGGGCGGAATCTGTCCGGGCATACGATCAACGCCTTCTGGTATTCGCTGCGGCATCTGAAGCCGCTCACCATCGGCGTGAACTGCGCCTTCGGGGCGGATTTGCTGCGGCCTTATCTGAGCGAGCTGGCGAAAAATGCCGATACGCTGATCCTGGCCTATCCCAATGCCGGGTTGCCCAATGAGCTGGGGCAATATGACGAGTTGCCGGAAACCACGGCGAGCCTGATCCGCCAGTGGGTGGATGAAGGCTTGGTCAACATGGTCGGCGGCTGCTGCGGCACCACGCCCGCGCATATCGGCGCGGTGGCGAAGGCGCTTGCCGGGCATAAGCCGCGGCTGGTGCCGGAACTGCCGGTGGTGACGCGGCTCGCGGGCCTCGAACCGATGCATATCGCCGCCTGAAATATAGATACGTCATTCCCGCGCAGGCGGGAATCCATGCTCCTGCCCTTTCCTCTGGTGCTATGTTGGGAGATGGATTCCCGCCTTCGCGGGGATGACGAAAAGAAGAGAAGCAGGGAATGACCAAGACCTCCACCGCCACTTTCGTCAATATCGGTGAGCGCACCAACGTCACCGGATCGGCCAAGTTCAAGAAGCTGATCATGGCGGGCGACTATGCCGCGGCCATCGACATCGCCCGCGATCAGGTGGAGAACGGCGCGCAGATCGTCGACGTCAACATGGACGAAGGCCTGCTTGACGCCGTGGAGGCGATGACGACCTTCCTCAAGCTCATGACTTCCGAGCCGGACATCAGCCGCGTTCCGGTGATGATCGACAGCTCCAAATGGGAAGTGATCGAGGCGGGGCTGAAATGCGTTTCGGGCAAGCCGGTCGTCAATTCGATCAGCATGAAGGAGGGCGAGGAAGCCTTTCTGCATCATGCCCGGCTCTGCATGGCCTATGGCGCGGCGGTGGTCGTCATGGCCTTCGACGAAACCGGCCAGGCCGACACGCAGGCGCGCAAGGTCGAGATTTGCGAGCGCGCCTACAAGCTGCTGATGACCATCGGGTTTCCGCCCGAGGATATCATCTTCGATCCCAATATCTTCGCCGTCGCCACGGGAATCGAGGAGCATAACAATTACGGCGTCGACTTCATCGAGGCGTGCCGCGAGATCAAGAAGCGCTGCCCGCATGTCCATATTTCGGGCGGGCTGTCGAATTTCTCCTTCTCCTTCCGCGGCAATGAGCCGGTGCGGCGGGCGATGCACAGCGTCTTCCTCTACCACGCCATTCCGGCGGGGCTGGACATGGCGATCGTCAACGCCGGGCAGCTCGATGTCTATGACGCCATTGACCCGGCGCTGCGCAAGGCGTGCGAGGATGTGCTGCTGAACAGCGATCCCGAAGCCGGGGACCGCCTCGTCGCGCTGGCCGAAAGCTACAAGGGCAAGGACGCGGCGTCGGAAAAGGCGGCGCAGGAATGGCGCGGCTGGCCGGTCGCCAAGCGGCTGGAACATGCGCTGGTCAAGGGCATCGACATGTATGTGGTCGAGGATACGGAGGAGGCCCGCCTCGCTGCCGCCAGGCCCATCGAGGTGATCGAAGGCCCGCTGATGGACGGCATGAACGTCGTGGGCGACCTGTTCGGCGCGGGCAAGATGTTCCTGCCCCAGGTCGTGAAATCCGCCCGCGTCATGAAGAAGGCGGTCGCGCATCTGCTGCCCTTCATCGAGGCGGCGAAGGAACCCGGCGCCAAGGGCAAGGGCAAGATCATCATGGCGACCGTCAAGGGCGACGTCCACGACATCGGCAAGAATATCGTCGGCGTCGTGCTTCAGTGCAACGGCTTCGAGGTGATCGATCTGGGCGTCATGGTGCCGTGGCAGGACATCATCAAGGCGGCGAACGAGAATGACGCCGACATGATCGGGCTTTCGGGCCTCATCACCCCGTCGCTGGACGAGATGGTGACGGTGGCGGTCGAAATGCAGCGCGCCGGAATGGCCATGCCGCTGCTGATCGGCGGCGCGACGACCTCGAAAGTGCATACCGCGCTGCGCATCGATCCGGCGTTCACCGGGCCGGTGGTGCATGTGCTGGACGCCAGCCGCGCTGTCGGCGTCGCGACGGCTCTGGTGTCCGATACGCAGAAGACCGATTTCGTCCAGAAAACGAAGGACGATTATGAGCATGTCCGCGTCGCCCGCGCCAACAAGGGGCAGAGCGCGCTGGTCAGCATAGAGGATGCCCGCGCCAACGGTTTCGAGATCGATGAGAGCCTGAAGCCCGGCAAGCCGCGCCTCCCCGGCGTCCATCGTTTCCCGGACTGGGATCTGAAGGACCTGCGTAATTATATCGACTGGACGCCTTTCTTCCGCGCCTGGGAGCTGGCGGGCAATTATCCCGCGATCCTGGAGGACAAGGTGGTGGGCGAGAGCGCGACCAGCCTGTTCAACGATGCGCAGGCAATGCTCGACCGCATCGTCAATGAGAAGTGGCTGACCGCGCGCGGCGTCTGCGGCCTGTGGCCCTGCCGCCGCGAGGGCGACGACATCATCGTCCATGTCGAGGATGAACGCCACGTCACCTTGCCGATGCTGCGTCAGCAGATCGCCAAGCGGGAAGGGCGGGCCAATATGTGCCTCGCCGACTTCATCAGCCATGACGGCGACTGGATGGGCGGTTTCGCCGTGTCGATCCATGGCATCGAGCCGCATCTGGCGCGCTTCAAGAACGCCATCGACGATTATTCGGACATTCTGCTCAAAGCGCTGGCCGACCGTCTGGCCGAAGCCTTTGCCGAGCGGCTGCACCATTATGTCCGCACCGCGCTCTGGGGCTATGCCGAAGGGGAGCAACTCACCAACGAAGCGCTGATCAAGGAGCGATATCGCGGCATTCGCCCTGCGCCGGGCTATCCGGCTTGCCCTGAGCATAGTCTGAAGCCGCTGCTGTTCGACATGCTCGACGCGCATCATGCAACCGGCATCACGCTGACGGAGAGCTTTGCGATGCTGCCGACGGCGGCGGTCAGCGGCTTCTATTTCGGCCACCCGCAGGCCGAATATTTCGGCGTGGCGCGGGTCGGGCGCGATCAGTTGGAGGATTACGCCCAGCGGCGCGGCGTCGATCTGGAGACGGCGGAGCGCTGGCTGCGGCCGAATCTGGATTGAGCCTCGTCATTCCCGCCTGCGCGGGAATGACGGGAGAGGTCAACGCGCCTCGTGGTTCGCGGCGACTGCCTTGGCCACCGCCTGCATCAGTTGCCAGCGCGTCGGGATCGGTTCGGTCGTGCTGCCGATCATCACGGCTACCGCGTAGCTGGTGCCGTCAGGCGCGGTCATGATGCCGATATCGTTGAACCCGGTCGAACGCGCGCCCAGTTCCTGACCCGTGCCGGTCTTGTGGAGATAGTGCCAGCCCGGCGGCACGCCGCCCTTGATCCGCTGCGGCCCGGTTTTCGCCTCGCTCATGATCGACATCAGCAGTTGCGAGGAAGCGGGCGAGAGCATGTCGTTCTGCTTGAGCTTCGCCAGCGCCTGCACGATCGAGGAGGGCGCCGCGCCGTCGGGCGGGCTGGCCAGATAATTGTCCAGCGCCTTCTGCCGCACCGACATGGGCAGCTTGGCGCGCGCGGCGTAGAAATTGCGGCCGATCGAATAATCCTGCCGCCAGTCCAACCCTGCCGTCGTCGATTGCAGCAGCCGCTCGCCCGGACCGAAGCGGATATCCTTGATGTACCGCCGCGCCAGATAACTCCGCACCGCATCCGGTCCGCCGACGGCGCGCAGCAGCGTGTCGTTGGCGGTATTGTCGCTCTGCGTCATGGCGCGGTGCATCAGGTCGGAATAGGTCGTGGTCCAGCCCGAATTGCCGACCAGCGCGGCGGTGGGCTGGTGGAAGAGGGTCAGATCCTTCTTCGTGATCGTCGTGCTGTCGCTGAGGCGAATCTTGCCCCTGTCGACCGCGTCGAGAAAGGTCATCGACACCCAGAGCTTCGATACGCTCTGCTGCGGAAAGAGCAGGTTGCCGTTCCAGGCGACGGTCCAGTCGCTGCCGACGCGGCGCACGGCAATGCCAACCTTGCCGTTGAAGCTTTGACCGAGATTGCGGACGACGCTGACCAGCGCGGGGGGCGGCGTTTCCCGCTGATCGACATTGAGAGCCTGGAAGGGTTTGGGCGGATTGGCGACCGGCTTGATCGGATAGGTCGACGTCGTGGGTTGCGGCCGCTGGACCGCCGCATAAGGCTGCTGCGGCGCGCTGACGCAGGCCGAAAGCGCCGCCATCAACAGGACAAGACGGGCCGAGCCGCTGTTGCCCTTGCCATTTGGGCCGCCGCCATTTGGGCGCTTGCCGCGCCCTCCCTTCAAAATGGTCATCAAAATCCCCGCACTCTCCTTTCGCATTAGGGTTCGGATGCGCGCCGGGTGACAAGAATCATGCGACGAACGATTCCACAAATGGGATGTAAGGAGGCTGAACGAGTCCCGCCTTAACTCAGTTGAGGTTCAGGCGGCAGGCTGCAACAAAGCGCGCATGAATCGAGCGATGAACAGACGAACCATGATGCGCGCCGCCGCCGCTTTGCTGGCGGGCGGCGTGCTGGCGCCAAAGGTCTGGGCAGCGCCCTTCGCCTCCCGCCGGATCGCGGTGACGACGCGCGGGGCGGGGCGCGATGTCGTGTTGATCGCGGGGCTGGCGAGCGGGCCGGGGCTGTGGAACGGGGTGGTCGGCGCGCTCCCTGGTTATCGCTGGCATCTGGCCCATGTCCGGGGTTTTGCAGGCCTTCCGGCGGACGCCAATGCCAGCGGACCGCTGGTTCAGCCGCTGGCGGACGAAATCGCCCGCTATATCGCGGCGGCGGGGCTGGAGCGGCCAGCGATCGTCGGCCATAGCATGGGCGGCACGCTGGCGATGATGCTGGGCCTCAAGGGACTGGCGGGGCGGCTGATGGTGGTCGACATGCTGCCCGAAGGCGCGGCGATGGTCGGCGGCACGGCGCAGGGCATGGGCTTCCTGGCCGATCAACTGGGCCAATATTTCACGGGAACCAAGGCGGGGCGTGCCTATCTGGCGCAGATGCTGGCGGAAATGCCCGGCGCACGGGGGAGCGATCCGGATGTCATCGCCAATGCGTTGCGCGATCTGGCCAATGTCGATCTGGGGCCGCAACTGGCGCGGCTGACGGCGCCGATGGAGGTGGTCTATGCCGTGGGCAGCGATGCGGCGCAGGCCAGCGAGATCGGCCGCACCTTTCGCGCTGCCTATGCGGCCAAGCGCGGCGTCCGGCTGGTGCCCATCGGTCCCAGCGGCCATGTCGTCATGGCGGACCAGCCCGCCCGCTTCAACGCGGCGCTGGGCGATTTTCTGAAAGGCTTTTGACGCCGATCAAAGGCGGTGGGCCATGGCTGGGTTAAGAGAGTTCGACGCATTCCTCCGCGTCACTCCCCCTTCCCCAATGATGGCGCAGCGCGATGGACCGCTGCGCCACTTTTTTTCATGGCGCCAGTACCGTATCGACCGCTTGCGGCAGCATGTCGGGATAGTCGAGCGTATAGTGCAGGCCCCTGCTTTCCTTGCGGTGCAGAGCGGAGCGGACGACGAGGCGCGCCACTTCCAGCAGGTTGCGCAGTTCGATCAGATCGGGCGTCACGCGGAAATGGCCGTAATATTCGTCCACTTCCTTGGCCAGCAGGTCGATGCGGTGCTTGGCGCGCTCCAACCGCTTGGTGGTGCGGACGATGCCGACATAGTCCCACATGAAGCGGCGGATTTCCTTCCAATTGTGCTGGACGATGACTTCCTCGTCCGAATCGGTCACGCGGCTTTCATCCCACGGCCGGATCGGCGGGGGCGAGGGCAGATCGTCCCAATGGGCGCGGATGTGCCGGGCAGCGGCCTCTCCGAAGACGAAGCATTCGAGCAGCGAGTTGGAGGCGAGGCGATTGGCGCCATGCAGGCCGCTTTCCGTGACTTCGCCCGCCGCGTAGAGGCCCGGCAGGTCGGTACGGCCATCGAGGTCGATCACCACGCCGCCGCAGGTATAATGCTGCGCCGGGACGACCGGGATCGGTTCCCTGGTGATGTCGATGTCGAGATCAAGCAGGCGCGCATAGATTGTGGGGAAGTGGGTGCGCACGAATTCCGGCGGCTTGTGGCTGATGTCGAGATGGACATAATCGAGGCCGAGGCGCTTGATCTCATGGTCGATGGCGCGGGCGACGATGTCTCGGGGGGCGAGTTCGGCGCGCTCATCGAAGCGAGGCATGAAGCGCTCGCCGCCGCCGGGGACGCCGGGTGGGAGCTTCAGATGGCCGCCTTCGCCGCGCACGGCCTCGGTGATGAGGAAATTCTTGACCTCCAGATTGTAGAGGCAGGTCGGGTGAAACTGGTTCATCTCCATATTGGAGACGCGGCAGCCCGCCCGCCAAGCCATGGCGATGCCGTCGCCGGTCGCTCCCCTGGGTGCAGTCGAGAAGAGATAGGTGCGTCCCGCGCCGCCGGTGCACAGGATGGTCGCCCGGCCCAATAAGGCGTCGACATGGTCGGTTTGCTTGTTGAAGGCGTAGACGCCCCATACATGGCCGTCGCCCGAATATTTCTCGCCATGGCGGCTGGTGATGAGGTCGAGGGCGACCATATCCTCCAGCAGCGTGATGTTCGGATTGGCGCGGGCCGCTTTCAGCAGCGCGACCTGCACGGCGTGGCCGGTGGCGTCGTCGACATGGACGATGCGGCGATGGCTGTGACCGCCCTCGCGGGTCAGGTGCCAGCGTTCGCCAAACTCCTCGCCCCCCTTTTCATTGGCATTGAAGGGGACGCCGAGCGCCGCGAGCCGCTCGATCGCGGCGGGAGCTTCGGAGACGACGAACTCCACCGTGCTGCGGTCATTGAGGCCTGCGCCCGCGACCATGGTGTCTTCGATATGCGCCTCGAAACTGTCACCGGCGTCGAGTACGGCGGCAATGCCGCCCTGCGCCCAGTTGGTCGACCCGCCGTCGAGCGCGCCTTTTGCCAGAACCACGACCTTGCGGTCCTGCGCGAGGTTGATGGCGGCCGTCAGCCCTGCCGCGCCGGAGCCGATGATGACGACGTCATAGGTGGTGATGGGCATCTTCGTCCTGACGTTTTTCTTAGTGCCGGTTTCTTGTGTGCGGGCTAGGCCGCCGCTGTCAGGTTGAGGAACACATCTTCCAGATCGGGATCGCGGGTCACCACGTCCACGATCGAAAGCCCGCTCGCCTGCACGGCGCTCAACACCTGACCCGCATTGGCGCGATTCTTCATATAGGTGATCGTCAGCGTGCGTTCGTCCGACAGTTCGATCTTTTCGAAGCTGGGGTCGGCGGGCGGCGTCACGACGTCGCGGTCGACCGTCACCTGCACCACCTTTTCCTGCGCCATGGCGATCAACTCACGGGTCGGCTTGTCGGTGATGACCTTGCCATGGTTGATGATGCCGATCCGGTCGCACAGTTCCTCGGCTTCCTCCAGATAGTGCGTCGTCAGCACGATCGTCACGCCCTGCCGGTTGAGTTCGCGGACATAGGCCCAGAGTTGCTGGCGAAGCTGCACGTCGACGCCAGCCGTAGGTTCGTCCAGCACCAGGATCGGGGGGGAGTGGACCATCGCCTTCGCCACGAGCAGGCGCCGCTTCATGCCGCCCGAAAGGGTGCGGGCATAGGCGTTGGCCTTGTCCTCCAGATGCACGGCGCGCAGCAATTCCATCGAGCGGCGGCGGTCCTTGGGCACGCCATAATAGCCGGCCTGATTCTCCAGCGTCTCGAAGGGCGTGAAGAAGGGATCGAAGACGATCTCCTGCGGCACGATGCCGATGCTGTTCTTGGCGTTGCGGGGGTTCTGGTCGATGTCGAAGCCCCAGATCTTCGCCGTGCCGGACGTCTTGTTCACCAAGCCTGCAAGGATGTTGATGGTGGTCGACTTGCCCGCGCCGTTGGGGCCGAGCAGGCCGTAGATCTGCCCGCGTGGGATGGTGAGGTTGATATTGTCGAGAGCGCGCTTCCCGCCCTTGTAGACCTTGGTGAGGTTGGTGATCTCGATGGCGGCCTGGGAAGGGGGCTGGGAGGAGGTTTCGGTCATGGCTGCCTATAGTGGGGTCGGGCGGGACCAAAGGAAAGGGCGCGGATCGCCTCTGCCCATTTAAAATTCGTCGGCGGCGTCAAGCAGGGCGGTGAGCTTGCGCGGCGCGGCTTCGCGCCAGCTTCGGTGGAGGCGCTCCGCGATCTGGTCCCAGTCGGTGTCGCCCAGGTCGACGCGGATGCCGACCCAGCCGTCCCCGAAATAAGCGGGGCGGTAATAGCGGGCCGGGTCGCTTTCGATCAGCATCGCCTGTTCTTCGGGCGCGGTCGTCTTGACCAGGACGGCGATGATGCCGTCGCCATGATGATCCTGCGTGAAATAGGCGAATTTCTTGCCCTTCTCGATGCCGAAGCAGGGCATGCCATGGGACGTCGCCTCATCGGCCTGCGGCAAGGCGAGGGCGCGTTCCCGGACTTTGTTCAACAGCCATTCGGGCTGGCGTTCGCGGGTGACGAAATCGGCCAGGGTGCGGGAATAGAGTTGATGTTCGGCCATCAGGATGCGCGCGGCAAGGCTGTCGGCGGTGTCGCCGGGCAGGATCGCGACTTCGATCTGGCCCAGAACCGGGCCGTCATCCAGTTCGGCGGTGACGATATGGACCGAGCAGCCCGCATGAGAATCGCCGGCGTCGAGCGCTTTCTGGTGGGTGTCCAAGCCCTTATATTTGGGCAGCAGGCTGGGGTGGATGTTGAGCATCCGGCCTTCCCAGCCCGAGACGAACTCCGGCGAGAGCAGGCGCATATAGCCTGCGAGGGCCACATATTGCGCGCCCGCCTTCCGAAGCTCAGCGTCGATGATCCGATCGAATTCGGCGCGCTTCATGCCCTTGTGGCTTTGGCCGAAGGTTGCGATGCCCTCGGCGGCGGCGAGGGTCAGGCCGGGGGCTTCGGGGTCGTTGGCGGCGACCAGCACGATCTCATAGGGGCAGGATGGGTGCTTGGCGGCATAGAGCAACGCCGCCATGTTCGAACCACGCCCGGAAATCAGAACGCCGACCTTGGCTTTTTGCATGAGGCTATCCCAGATGCGTGGCGGTCCAGTCGGCCTTGGCGCTCCACGTGCCCTGGCTTCCCTTGACCGTGCAGCCCTTTTCACCGGCTTCCACGAAACCGACGCGGACCACCGTTTCGCCTGCCGCTTCCAGCTCGGCGGTAACCGCGTCGGCGGCATCCGCGTCGACCGCCAGCACCATGCCCACGCCGCAGTTGAAGGTGCGCGCCATTTCCTCCGGCTCGATATGGCCCTGCGCCTGCAGGAACGCCATCAGCCGCGGCTGTTCCCACGCATCGGCATCGACCACGGCATGGCAGCCGTCGGGCAGCACGCGCGGAATATTCTCCAGCAGGCCGCCGCCGGTGATATGGGCCAGCGCATTGATCCTGCCGCCGCGCACCAGCGGCAGCAGCGGCTTCACATAGATGCGCGTCGGCGCCATCAGCGCGTCGATCAGCAGCACTTCATTGTCGAAGATCGCCGGGCGGTCGAGCTTCCAGCCCTTGTCGGCGGCAAGGCGGCGGACCAGGGAGAAGCCATTCGAATGCACGCCCGAGGAGGTGAGGCCGATCAACACGTCGCCGGCCTTCACCTTGTTGCCGGTCAGCGCCTTGGACCGCTCCACCGCGCCGACGCAGAAACCGGCGAGGTCATAGTCGCCTGGCGCGTACATGCCCGGCATTTCAGCGGTTTCGCCACCGATGAGGGCGCAACCGGCCTGCTTGCAGCCTTCCGCAATGCCCGCGATCACGCGTTCGGCAACGCCGCTCTCCAACTTGCCGGTGGCGTAATAATCGAGGAAGAAGAGCGGCTCGGCGCCCTGCACGATCAGGTCGTTGGCGCACATGGCGACCAGGTCGATGCCCACGCCATCATGGGCATTGTGATCGATGGCGAGCTTCAGCTTGGTGCCGACGCCGTCATTGGCCGCGACCAGCAGCGGGTCGTCGTAACCGGCCGCTTTCAGGTCGAAGAAACCGCCAAAGCCGCCCAGTTCGGCGTCGGCGCCGGGGCGGCGGGTGGCCTTGGCAAGCGGGGCGATGGCGCGGACCAGCGCATTGCCTGCGGCGATGTCGACGCCAGCCTTGGCGTAGCTATAGGATTCGGTGTCGCTCATAAGGACGCGCCCTAGAACAAAGCTCAAGAAAACGGAACGGGAAATGGGTTGCCGCTTGGCAGGGCAGGCAAATCTCGCCAAAAGGGCGCGCGTGAATGTGCCTCATGTCCTTCGCGGCCTGTCTTTTCGGCCTCTGAACCTGTTTCGCGTGATGTCGCGACCGCTCCAGATACTGGGGGCGATCGCGCTCGGCCTCGCCGCGGCGGCGCTGGTCGCGCAGATGGAGGGGGAGCGCGGCGTGCCGCCGATCGCCAGCGGCGGCGATTTTCAGGTGAGCCATGTGAAGGTCGACGTCTTCGCCAAGGATGCCGACAGCGCGCGCAAGGCGGGCTGGCGCCTGGCGCAACGGCGGGCCTGGCAGATGCTCTGGACGCGAACCCATGGCGGCGCCGGAGTGCCCTCGCTCTCCGATTCGCAGCTGGAGGGCATGATTTCGGGCATCGAGATCGAATATGAGCAGGCCGGGCCGAACCGCTATGTCGCGACTTTGGGGGTGATGTTCGACCGGGCGCGGACCGGGCAGTTGCTGGGCGTCACTGGCAGCAATGTCGTGCATTCGCCGCCGCTGCTGGTGATTCCGGTGCTGTGGGACGGTGGATCGGCCGTGTCCTATGAGCGGATCAATGAATGGCAGAAGGCCTGGGCGCGGTTCCGCACCGGCGACAGCGCGATCGACTATGTGCGGGTGGCCGGCTCGATTGCCGACCCGATCCTGTTGAACGCCGGGCAGACCGGGCGGCGCGGGCGGCTGTGGTGGCGCGTGCTGCTGGACCAATATGGCGCGGCGGACGTGGTGATTCCCATGGCCCGGTTGGATCGCCAATATCCCGGCGGCCCCGTGACCGGCACCTTCACCGCGCGCTATGGCCCGGACAACGGTCTGATCGGCAGCTTCTCGCTCCGCGCCTCCAATGACAGCGCGATTTCTCAGATGCTGGATCAGGCGGCGCAGCGGATCGACCAGCTTTATACGCAGGCGCTGAACGACGGGCGTCTGCGGCCTGACCCCTCGCTGATCATCGAGGAGCCGGTCGATCCCGACGCTCTGGCCATCGAAAATGCCGCCGATCTGCCGGTGGAAACGCTGGACGTCCCCACGCCGGCCGCCACGACCGGCAGCTTCTCGATCCAGTTCGACACGCCCGATGTCGGATCGGTGGCGCAGGGCGAGGCGGCGCTGCGCTCCATCGCGGGCGTCCGTTCCGCCGTGACCAGCAGCCTGGCGCTCGGCGGCACGTCGGTCATGCAGGTGAGCTTCGACGGCACGGTCGATACGCTGCGGGCGGCGTTGGCGGCGAAGGGCTATGGCGTCGCCGTGTCCGGCAATACGCTGCGCATTCGCCGCGCCGCCGCTGCGGGAGCCGGCTCTCCGCAATGAGGGGCGTAAGGAAGGGCGCAATGAGGCAGATCAGCCTGCCGTTCGACCGGCCGGGCCAGGGAGCGGGCGACGAATTCCTGGTCAGCGACGCCAATCGCATCGCCGTGCGCCATCTGGAAAACTGGCAGGGCTGGCCGCTGGCGATCAGCGTGCTGACCGGGCCGCCTCTGTCGGGCCGCTCCACCCTGGGCCGCCATTTCGTCGCGATGAGCGGCGGCGCCGTGATCGACGATGCGCCGGGACAGGATGAAGCCATGTTGTTCAACGCCTGGAACGAGGCGCAGACGACGCGGCGGCCATTGCTGATGATCGGTGACCTTCCGCCGGGGCAATGGCCGGTGGCGCTGCCCGATCTGCGCTCCCGCCTTGCCGCAGTGCCGCATGTCGCTTTGGAGGAACCGGACGAGGCGCTGGCCCATGCGCTGATCGAGCGGTCTTTCGTCGTCGCGGGCGCCCAATATGCCGCCGATCTGCCCGACTGGCTGCTGCGGCGGATCGAGCGCAGCTATGCGTCGATCGCCGCGGTCACGCGGCTGCTGGACGAGGCCGCATTGTCATCGGGACGTAAGATTTCTATCGCTATGGCGAAAGATGTCCTGCAAGGCGCCGGATTTTTGCCTATAGTCCCGGACTGACCATCCGGTTCTGAAAATATGAGAGATATGTGGCCGAAGCTGACCCCTCCGCCAGCCTGACCCTGCCCGGCGACCGCTATTTCAATCGGGAGCTGTCCTGGCTGGCGTTCAACCAGCGCGTGCTGGAGGAAGCGATGAACCGGGCGCATCCCCTGCTGGAGCGTCTGCGGTTCCTGTCGATTTCGGGCGCCAATCTGGACGAATTTTTTTCCGTGCGCGTGGCGGGCCTGAAGGGCCAGCAGCTGCAGGATGTCGACATGCGCTCCGCCGATGGGCTGACCCCGGCGCAGCAACTGGCCGCCATCACCGAGGAAACGGCGCGGCTGATGGGCGCGCAGCAGAAGGTGTGGGCCGCGCTGCACGGCGAACTGGGCAAGGTGGGGATCGAGGTGATCGGCCCATCGAGCGCACTCGACCCGAGCTGCGAGAATTGGCTGCGCGAGCATTTCCTCTCGCAGGTCTTCCCGATCCTGACGCCCCAGGCGCTGGACCCGGCGCATCCCTTCCCCTTCATTCCCAATCAGGGGCTGTCGATCGTCTTCGATCTGGAACGGTTATCGGACAAGGAATCGATTCGGGAATTGGTGATGATTCCCTCTTCGCTGGCCCGTTTTGTGCGGATGCCGGGGGATATAGCGCGCTATATGGCGCTGGAAGCGGTGATCCGGCGCTTTTCCGCCGATCTTTTCCCGGGTTATCGGGTGCGCAACAGCGGCGTGTTCCGCATCATCCGCGACAGCGATATCGAGATCGAGGAAGAGGCGGAGGATCTGGTCCGCTATTTCCGCAGCGCCATAAAGCGCCGCCGCCGCGGCCGCGTGATCCGCATGGAGATTGAGGAGCGCATTCCCGAGCCGGTCGAGGAGATGTTGCAGGATATGCTCCAGGGCCATGAGGCGATCATCGCAGAGGTGGAGGGGTTCGTCGGCATTGGCGATCTGTCGGGAATCGTCGATGAGGACCGGCCCGACCTGAAATTCGAGCCCTATGCCCCGCGCTTTCCGGAACGCATCCGCGAATATGGCGGCGACTGTTTCGCCGCGATCCGGGCGAAGGACATTGTCGTCCACCATCCCTATGAAGCCTTCGACGTGGTTGTTTCGTTCCTGAAACAAGCCGCCTCCGACCCCGACGTGGTCGCGATCAAGCAGACGCTCTACCGCGCCGGCAAGCAGTCCGCGATCATCCGCGCCCTGATCGACGCAGCGGAGGCGGGCAAGTCCGTGACCGCCGTGGTGGAACTCAAGGCCCGCTTCGACGAGGAACAGAATCTGATGTGGGCCGACGCGCTGGAACGCGCGGGCGTGCAGGTGGTCTATGGCTTCATCGACTGGAAGACCCATGCCAAGGTGTCGATGATCGTCCGACGCGAAGGCGGGCAGTTCCGCAGCTACTGCCATTTCGGCACGGGCAATTATCATCCGGTGACGGCGCGCATCTATACCGATCTCAGCTTCTTCACCGCTGACCCGGCCTATAGCCGCGATGCCGCCGCGCTGTTCAACTATATCACCGGCTATGTCGAGCCGCAGCGGCTGGAAAAGCTGGTCATGAGTCCGCGCGACCTGCGCAATCATCTCTGCGACCTGATCGATGCGGAGATCGAGCATGTCCGGGCGGGGCGGCCGGGAACCATCTGGGCGAAGATGAATTCGCTGGTGGACCCGGCGATCATGGAAAAGCTTTATGCGGCGAGCAATGCGGGCGTGCAGATCGAACTCATCGTGCGGGGCATTTGCTGCCTGCGGCCGGGCGTGCCGGGTATGTCGGAGAATATCCGTGTGAAGTCGGTCGTCGGCCGCTTCCTGGAGCATAGCCGCATCACCGTGTTCAGCAACGGCAAGGCGCTGCCGAACAACGGCGCGAAGGTGTTCATCAGTTCGGCCGACTGGATGCCGCGCAATTTCGACCGGCGCGTGGAGTTTCTGGCGCCCGTCGAAAATCCGACCGTGCACGACCAGATTCTGGACCAGGTGATGGTCGCCAACCTGATCGACACCGAACAGAGTTGGGAACTGGACAGCGACGGCCAATATCATCGGGTGGAAGCGACCGACCGGCCGTTCAACCTGCACCGCTATTTCATGACCAACCCCTCCCTGTCGGGCCGCGGCGCATCGCTGGACAGCGGGGCGGTGCCGACCCTTCGCCTGCGCGGGCGGGCCTGAGGCCCATGAATTCCATGCTGAGCCAGATCCGGGCGCTCGCACCCGACATGGCGACGTCGCCGCAGCAGGCCAAGGCGCGCACAGCGATCATCGACATCGGCTCCAACAGCGTGCGTCTGGTCGTTTATGACGGGCCGCGCCGCATTCCCTTCATCCTCTTCAATGAAAAGGTGATGGCGGGGCTGGGCGCATCGCTGGGCAAGACCGGACGGATCGAGCCGGAGGCCATGGACAGGGGTCTGCGCGCCGTTGGCCGCTTCGCCCATCTCTGCCGCGAAATGGAGGTGCAGGAGGTGCGCTGCGTCGCCACCGCTGCCGTGCGCGATGCGGAAAATGGCGAAGAGTTCATCCAGCGCGCAAAGGCCATGGGGCTAGACGTCGAACTGCTGTCGGGCGGGCAGGAGGCGATGGCGGCTGCGCATGGCGTGCTGTCTGGCATTCCGGGAGCGGACGGCATCGTCGGGGATCTGGGCGGCGGCAGCCTGGAACTCGCCCGTGTTCGCGAAGGCGCGGTGCACGAGACGGTCTCGCTGCCGCTGGGCGTGCTGCGCCTGCCGCAGATCCGCGCCAAGGGGCCGGCGGTGCTGGAGCGGCTGGTCAAGAAAATGCTGGTCAAGGCGGGGTGGGACGCGCCTGCGGACCTGCCCTTCTACATGGTCGGCGGGTCGTGGCGCGCGCTGGCGCGGTTCGACATGGAACTCACCCAATTCCCGCTGCCGGTCGTGCACCAATATGAAATGTCCGCCGCCCGCGCAGAACAGTTGACGCGCATCGTGTCCCATGTCGGCAAGGCGCGGTTCAAGGATATTCCCCAGATCACCGGATCGCGTGTGCCGACCCTGCCGAACGCGGCGGCGCTGCTGTCGGTGATCGTGCGGCAGTTGAAGTCGAGCCGTCTGGTGGTGTCGGCTTACGGCCTGCGCGAAGGGTTGCTGTTCAGTGATCTGCCTTCGGACATTCAGGCGCACGATCCGCTGCTGATCGCGGCGGAGGCGGAGGGGGAGGCGCAGGCGCGCTTCACCGGCCATGGCGACATGATCGAACGCTGGATCGCGCCGCTGTTCCTGGAGGATGGCAGCGCATGGCGACGGATAAGGCGGGCGGCCTGCCTGCTGGCCGATGTCGGCTGGCGCGCCAATCCTGATTTCCGGTCGGAACGGGGGGTGGAGATCGCGCTGCACAGCAATTGGGTGGGCATCACCGCGGCCGAGCGGGCGATGCTGGCCCAGGCGCTGCACAGCAATTTCGGCGGCGGCGTGTCGACGCCGCCCGGGATCGAGCGGCTGGCTTCGCCCGAGGCGCTGCAGCGCGCTACCTTATGGGGGTTGGCCATCCGATTGGGCCAGCGGCTTTCCGGCGGGGTCGAGGGGCCGCTGCTCGCCTCCCGGCTGGAGATGGAGGGCAATGTGCTGGAGCTGCGCCTGCGCGGCGTGGATGCCGATCTGTTCGGGGAAGCGGTGGAGCGGCGGCAGCGCCAGCTCGCGCAGGCCATGGGGGTGAAGTACCGTCTGGCTTGGTAGGAATTGGCGCGACCTGCGCATTTTCCCTTCCGCCAGCCTGCGGCTCATCCCCTCTCCTCATCTTTCGATAGGGAAGGTTTTGACGTCCGCAATCCACTCGTCCGGAGCGCCTCAGCCCACAATCCCAGCGCCAAGCAGCAGCAGCAGTTTCACATCGATGGCAAAGCCCTCCGCCCGCCACGCCGCTATCTGGCCATGAATCCCGTTCAGCGGCACGCGGTGGACGCGGATATCCTCGCCGTCGACGCCGCCGCCTTCCCCGGTTTTCGCCAATTCATGGGCGCGGAACAGGGTGAAGCTTTCCGATACCATGCCCGGCGAGCTGAAAAACTCCCCGAGCGATTCCATCCGTCCGGAAAGATAGCCGGTTTCCTCCTCCAGTTCGCGGGTCGCGGCGAGCATGGCTTCCTCGCCCTCGTCATGGTCGCCCACCAGGCCCGCGGGCAGTTCGATGCAGCGGCGGCCCAGCGGCACGCGATACTGGTCGACCAGCAGCACATGGCGGCCATCGGCTGCGTCCTCGACGGCCAGGATGACGGCGGCACGGATGCCCCGCGCCCTGCCGACATATTCCCAACGCCCCCGCCGCTTGGCCGTAATGAAGCGGCCTTCCCACATGATTTCTTCGGGGGATGCCCGGTCTTCCTCGCTCATAAGTGCCGCTCGCTCATAACTCGATCAACCTGTCGGGCAGCTCGTTGGGATTGTCGCCGGTCGCCGGGAAATGCCGGGCCAAAACCACGCCGACCTGCCGCACCGCTTGCGCCATGCCGTCGGCGGCGCGGCCTTCGCGTACGCCGTCGATCAGCGCGGCCATGGCGTCGCCCCAGATTTCCGGCGCGACCTTTTCGTTAATGGCGGCATCCGCGACCAGTTCCGCCCGATGTTCGTCCAGCGAGAGGTAGATGAGCACGCCGGTCTTGCCGCGCGTGCGCCCTTGCGCAACGGCACGGAACAGGGTGATGGCGCGGCGGCGCACGCGGCGCGCCTTGGTGGCTTTCGGGGTAAGCGCCATGCGCAGCGGCATCCATGCCAGCGCATAGCGGACGATCAGGAATTTGAGGATCAACAGGCCCAGCAGGACCGTCAGCAGCTTCCAGTCCTCGATCTCATGCTCCCAGCTTTGCAGCAGCCATGAGCAAAATGCCCTGAAATTCTGCGGGAAAGCCGCCGCCGCTGAAAGCGCCAGGAACACCACGCCGATCGCCCAGTGCAGCCCCGCGTCATGATAGGAGTCCGACCGGCGGGCGACGATGGTGACGATCTCGCCGTCGGTCGCCTTTTCCGCTTCGGCCACCGCAACGGTCACGCGGTCATGATCGGCTTCACTCAAATGCAGACGCATCACCAGTCCCCCGACGCACCGCCGCCGCCGAAGCTGCCGCCGCCGCCCGAAAAGCCGCCGCCGTCTCCGCCGCCCCAACTCGATCCACCGCCGCTGCCCCAGCCGGAATCGCCCGGTCCCCAGAGGATGATCGGGCCGGACCCGCCGCGATAGCGGCGGCCCTTGCCCCGGCCGGACAACATGGAAAGAAGGATGATCGCAACCACGAATAGCCAGAACATCACCATGAAACCACCGCCATCGTCCGATGCGTCACGCGCCCTGGCGGCCGCCTGCGCGGCCAGCGCCTTGGCCTCCTCGGGCGGAAGCGTCAGCAGCTTGCCGATTGCGTCCACGCCCGCATCGATTCCGCCGGGCATGTCGCCCGCCTTGAAATGAGGCGTGATGTCGTTGCGGATGATCTGGGAAGACAGCGCGTCAGTCATGATGCCTTCCAGACCGTAGCCCACCTCGATCCGGACCTTGCGCTCATTGGGCGCGACAAGCAGCAACGCGCCGTTGTTCTTTTCCTTGTCGCCAATCCCCCAGGCCCGGCCGAGCCGATAGCCATAATCGGATATGTCATAGCCCTGAAGGTCGGGCAGCGTCGCGACGACCAGTTGCCGCCCGCTCTGCTGCTCCAGCGTGGCTAGCTTGTCGGTCAGCGCTTGTTCCTGTTGCGGGGAGAGAAGGGCGGCGTCATCCACCACCCGTCCGGTCAGCTTCGGAAAGGTCTGTCCCTGAGCCGGAGGCGGAAAACCCAAAAGCGCCGCCGCCGGTATGAACGCCAGCAGCGCGAGGATCAGGAACAGGCGGCGAAACATCACCGGATCAGTTGCCGAAATCGACCTTCGGCGCTTCTTCCGCGCCCGGCGTCGTGGCCTGGAACGGGGTCATCGGCTTGGCGCCATGGATGATCTTGGCGCCGATGGCGTCGGGGAAGGTGCGGATGCGGGTGTTATAGGCGCGCACCGCCTCATTATAGTCGCGGATGGCGACGGCGATGCGGTTTTCCGTCCCTTCAAGCTGCGACTGGAGGTCGAGGAAATTCTGGTTGGTCTTGAGGTCCGGATAGGCCTCGACCGAAGCGAGCAGACGGCCAAGGCCCTGCGACAGCTGCGCCTGGGCCTGCTGGAACTGCTGCACCTTGGCCGGATCGGACAGATCCTGGGCGCTGACCTGCACGGAGGTCGCCTTGGCGCGGGCCTCCGTCACCTTGACCAGCGTGTCCTGTTCCTGCTTGCCCGCAGCCTTCACCGTGGCAACCAGATTGCCCACCAGGTTCGCGCGCCGCTGATATTGGGCCTGGACATCGGCCCATTTGGCTTTGGCGACCTCCTCGGCGGCGGGAACGCTGTTGATGCCGCAAGCCGACAGCGCAAAGGCGCCCAGCAGCGGCAGAAGGAACAGGTGGAGTTGGCGCAGGATCGTCATGGAACATCCTCAGGCTTGTTTCGTGTGAGGAAATAGGCGGTTGTGGAAGTCTTCGCAACGGCCCATGCTGTCAATATCGCAATCAGGACAAGGGGTTCGCCATGGGGCTGATTTCCGAATTCAAGACGTTCATCGCTCGCGGCAATGTCATGGACCTGGCCGTCGGCGTGATCATCGGCGGCGCTTTCGCCACCATCACCAAATCGCTGACCGATGACCTGATCATGCCCGTCGTCGGCTATGTTTTCGGCGGCGCGGATTTTTCGCGCTACTTCATCCGGCTGGGTGACATTCCCGCCGGGTTCAAGGGCAATCCGGAAAGCTATGCGGACCTGAAAGCGGCCGGCGTCGCCATGCTCGGCTGGGGCGAATTTCTGACCGTGTTCGTCAATTTCCTCATCCTGGCCTTCATCATCTTCCTGCTTGTCAGGGCCGTGAACAAGTTGATGCCCAAGCCCGAAGAGGCGCCCGCCGCCACGCCGGAAGACGTGCTTCTGCTCCGGGAAATCAGGGATTCCCTCAAAAAATAAGTCGTTTCCGCGACGAAAGGAGCGTGCGGCGGGAACCATCCTTCGCGCGACCAGTTGATGGGCGTCAGGGTTCCGGGCATCCGGTCCCCTTGCCGCATGACGTCAGCCCATGGGGGCGCAACAGGAGAAAACGCCGTGAAAACCTTCGTATCAGTCCTTGGCCTTGCCAGCCTGATCGCGCTTGCTGCGTGCGATTCCAAGCAGGAGAACAAGGTCGAGAACGCATATGAGAATCAGGCGGACGCCATCGACAACCAAGCCGACAATATGGAAGCGATGGCCGATAATCTGAGCGGCAATGCCGAAAATGCCGCTGAAAATGCTGCTGACGCGCTGGAGAACAAGGCCGACGCCACCCGCGAGGCTGGCGAAAAGGCGGCTGATGCGGTGGAAAAGACCGAAAAGCACTAAATCCAACGCTGCTACCCGAGCCGCAGGGGGTGTCGCGACGACAAGTCGCGGCGCCCCTTTTTATTGCGGATTTCCTGTCTTTAACGGGGATTTAACCACAGCTCCGCCATGGTCCGGCCGCTATCCATTGAGGCGGTGGAATGGACGAGTTACTCCAGGAATTCATATCCGAAACGCAGGAAACGCTGGAAGCGTTGGCGGGGGAAGTCGTCGCCTGGGAAGCCGATCCCACGGATCGCGACCGGCTGGACGCCATTTTCCGCTTTTTCCATACCGTGAAGGGAAGCTGCGGTTTCCTGAATCTGCCGCGCTTCGAACGGCTAAGTCACGCGGCGGAGGATGTGCTGGCCGAGATACGCGCCGACAAGCGCATTGCCGATCCCGCCACGGTCAGCGCCGTGCTGGGGATCATGGATCGCATCGCTGAACTGGCCGAGGCGGTTGCCATTGGCGCCGCGCTGCCGCATGAAAATGACGATTATCTGATCGCCGCCCTGACCGAGAAGGAGGCCGCGGCGCCTGAGGAAAGCGCGGCGCCTGTCGCGGTGGCGCGGACATCGGGCGGGCAGGCGGCGCCGCGCACCATCCGCCTGCCGCTGTCGCTGATCGACCAGTTGATGAACGGCGTGTCGGACATGGTGCTGGCCCGCAACGAACTGTCGCGCAAGCTGCGCGAGCGGTCGGGCGATCCGGAACTGGAAAGTGCCTTCGAACGGCTTTCGACCTGTGTCGCGGACATGCGCGACGCCATTTCCAAGACGCGGATGCAGCGGGTCGATCGCCTGTTCACCGCGATCCCCCGCATGGTCCGCGACCTGGGTCGGGATCTGGGCAAGCGCATCGACCTGACCCTGGAGGGCGGCGATGTCGAGATGGACCGCGAAATGGTCGAGATGGTGGTCGATCCGCTCACCCACATCGTTCGCAACAGCATCGACCATGGCATAGAGACGCCGGAAAAGCGCCGCGCGCTGGGCAAGCCTGAAGCGGGGCGGCTGAAGCTGGAAGCGCGCCAGTCGGGCAATCAGATCGTCATCGAGATTTCCGACGACGGGCAGGGCATCGACACGCGCCGGCTGGTCGACAAGGCGATTGCGGCGGGCCGCATGACGGCGGAATCGGCGGCGCGCATGAGCGAGGCGGAGAAGCTCGACCTGATTTTCCACCCCGGCCTTTCGACGGCGAGCCAGGTGACGGCCATTTCCGGGCGCGGCGTCGGCATGGACGTGGTCCGCGCCAATGTGGAGCGGATCGGCGGCGTCATCGCGCTCGACAACAGGCCGGGCAGCGGCTTGACGATCATGCTGCGGGTGCCCCTGACGCTGACCATCATTCCGGGGCTGATCGTTCGGGCGGGGGGGCTGCATTTCGCGATTCCCCGCGCTGCGGTGGTGGAAATACTGCACGACAACAATGAAACGCTGCGCATCGCGGAAGTTGGCGGCGCCAAGATCGCGACGATCCGGTCCATCCGTCATTCGATGATCGATCTGGAAGAGGTTCTGGGCATGGAGCGGGTCGCGCAGCCCGGCCCGCGCGCGATCATGGTCGTGCGATCGGCAACCGGGGTTCCCTTCGCCATGGGTGTGTCGGCGGTGGAAAATCATGAGGAACTGGTGATCCGTCCCGCCTCGCCGCTGGTGATGGCGACGGGCGTCTATGCCGGCATGACGCTGCCGGACAATGGCAAGCCGATGCTGCTGCTGGATGCGGCAGGCCTCGCCAACGCGGCGCGCCTGCCCAATATCATCGACGATCAGGCGGCGCGCCGGGCCGAAGAAACGCAGGATGCGCAGGGCGGCGTCGAGATGGTGCCTGCCTTGCGGTTCGAGGAATATTCGGGCGAGCGGCGGCTGCTCAAGCTGTCTCTGATCGAACGGGTCGAGGATATCGACGCGCGGCTGTTCGGCCGGTCGGGCGGGCACGGTTTCGTCCGGCTGGACGGGCGGCTGGTGCCGGTTGCCAATGGCCATCACGGCTTTGCCGAGGAGAAGGTCGCCGCCCTGCGTCTGCGCGATGGCACGCGGGAGGCCTGCTATCCGGTCGCCGCGGTGCTCGACATCGTGGAAATGCCCGCCGTGCCGGACATGGTCGCGATGCATGGCCTGTTGAGCGGCGTTGCCGTGATCGACGGCGAGCATCTGGAGGTGATCAATCCCTTCGCCCTGTTCGCCGCCCTGCCGGATGCGCCGATTGTCGAACGAAATGGCGGACGCTGCCTGCTGGCCGACAGCGAGGATGGCTGGACGCGCGAGATATTGGCGCCGCTTCTGCGCCAGGCGGGGCATGAGGTGGTGATGGGCCTGCCCGGCGATGCAGCGGTCGATCCGCAGGACGTCGTGCTGTTCACTGGATCGAAAGCGTCGGAGGCGAGCGAATTGCTGGGCTGCCGCGTCGTCCATCTGCGCGCCACGCCCCGGCCCAACGGCCCGCAGGACAGCAGCATCTACCGCTATGATCAGGACGCGCTGATGGCGGCGCTGTCTGGATCGCGGCGGTAAAGGGAGGAGAATGGACGCATGAACCAGCTTTATCTCTTCGCCACGCTGGCGGGTACGCGGGTCGCGGTCGAGACCCGCGAGGTCGAGGCGGTGGTCAAGCTCACCGACATCTCGCCGGTGCCCGGGATGGGCGCGCATGTCGCCGGGCTTTCGGCGCTGCGCAGCCGGGTGCTGACCATCATCGATGTCGCGGCGCTCGTTCGGGGACGGCCGACGCCCGCGGAACAGCGGAGCTTTGCGATCATCGCGGACATCAGCGGCCACAGCTATGGACTGATGGTCGATGCCGTCTACGACATCTGCCAGGTGCCGGAGGGCGAACTGCCGCTGCGCGGTCAGCTCGATCCTGTCTGGTTACCTTATGCCCGCGGCCTGGTGGAGCATGAGGGCCAGCCCTATCTGCTCGTATCGTTGAGCGGCTTCATAGAGGCCGGCGTCGTGGTCCAGGCGGCATGACAACAGCCGGCATGACGACTTGTACCGGCGTTTACCAATTCCTCGCCTTTGCCGGTTAAGCTTCGTGAAGATGGGACGCAAAACAAGGGACGCTCTATGAAAAACTGCCTGGTCGTGGATGATTCGAAAGTCATCCGCAAAGTTGCCCGCCATATATTGGAATCGCTCGATCTTTCGGTGAGCGAGGCGGTGGACGGCCGTGACGCCCTGACTCAATGCGAAACGTCCCTGCCCGACGTGGTTCTGCTCGACTGGAACATGCCGGTGATGAGCGGCATGGAATTTCTCCGGGCGCTGCCGGATGCCAAGCTGGCAGCGCGGCCCAAGATCATCTTCTGCACCACGGAAAACGGCATCGGCCATATCAAGGCGGCCGTCGAAGCTGGCGCGGACGAATATGTGATGAAGCCGTTCGACCGGGAAACGCTGGAAAGCAAGCTGACGATCGTCGGCGTGATCTAGCGCCGATTGGCGATCGATCGCCTTATCTCCTGACCTGCTTTCTTGCCTTCGTTCAGAAAGACTTCCTTCGATGACCGTTCACCTGCCGATCATGGCCGGCAACCGGGACGAGGACAGGGCGTTGCGCACCCTGATCGTCGACGATTCGGTCGTGGTCAGGACGGTCATCGAACGGATATTGAACGCCGACCGGAGATTTTCCGTCTCGCACAAGACCAACAGCGCCGAACATGCGCTGGGATATCTGAGCGAGCATGAGGTCGATCTGGTCCTGCTGGACATAGAACTGGCGGGGCAGAGCGGGCTGATGGCGCTGCCCGCGATCCTGCGGACCAATCCCCGCGCCAAGGTCGTGATCCTGTCGGGCAATTGCGAGGAGGGGAGCGCCGCGGCGGTCGAGGCCCTGGCGCTGGGCGCGAGCGACATATTGGCCAAGCCCGGCAGCGGCAGCTTCGGTGAACATTTTCCTCAGGCCTTGATCGATCGGCTATCGCGCCTGTTCAGCGGCGATGCGACGCCTGTCATCGCCCGGCCTGCGCTGCGGGTCGAACCGGAGCAGGCGGCCCAGCCACTCGCCTGCCTGGGCATTGGCGCATCGACCGGGGGCATCCATGCCCTGGGACAGCTTTTCGCTGGTCTCGCCGCGCCGCTCGGCGTGCCGATCCTGCTGACCCAGCATCTGCCGGCCAGCTTCACCCATTATTTCGTCCAGCAATTGAGCCGCATGACCTCCTTGCGGGTCAAGGCGGCGGAACAGGGCGAAATCCTTGCTCCGGACACTGTCTATGTCGCGCCCGGCGACGCCAATCTCCAGTTGCGGCGCGGCCTCTATCGCCGGGTTTCCATCATGCTGAATCCGGATCGCACGCCCGCGGGCAATCTGCCCGGGGTGGACCCGATGTTCGCCAGCATGGCGCAGGTTTACGGCGCGGGGGCCGCTGGCGTGGTTCTGACCGGCATGGGACGGGACGGCACGGCCGGTGGTCGGGATATCGTGGCGGCGGGCGGCTGGATCGTGGCGCAGGACGAAGCGAGCAGCGTCGTCTGGGGCATGCCCGGATCGATCGCGGGAGAAGGATTGAACTGCGCCCTGTTGGAACCCCATGCGATCATGGATTTCGTGGCGCGAAGAGGAAAGAACAGAAACTGATGGCATTGTCTCCTTCGGCCGCCTCCTCATCGTCCGGGGCGGCGCGCATCTTTTCCGGCCTGCTGGAAGCGCGCACCGGGCAGATATTGTCCGAAAGCCGCGCCTGGCGGATGGAAACGGCGCTGAAGCCGGTGCTGCGCGCCCATGGCCTTGGGGATATGGACGCGCTGGCGTCCCGGCTGATGGCGCGCAAGGACGCGGCGCTGGAAAATGACGTGGTCAATGCGCTGCTCAACAATGAAAGCAGCTTTTTCCGCGATCTCCAGATTTTCGACATGATCCATCGCCATATCCTGCCGCACATCCATGCGCAGCGGTCCGACCGGACGCTGCGCATCTGGAGTGCGGGCTGTTCGACGGGGCAGGAGGTCTATTCGCTCGCGATCCAGCTTTGCAACGACATGGCGCGCTGGCGCGGCTGGCGGATCGAGATATTGGCGACCGACATTTCCACCGCCGCCATCGATCAGGCGAAAGCGGGCATCTTTACCCAGATGGACGTGCAGCGGGGCCTGCCGGTGAGTGACCTTCTCAAATGGTTCGAACCCTCGGGCGATGACTGGTGCGCCAATCCGGCGCTGCGCCGGATGATCGATTTCCGCACCGACAATCTGTTCGATGCGCAGGCGCCGAGGGGGGAATATGACCTTCTGCTCTGCCGGAACGTGCTGCTTTATTTCACCCCCGAACGCCGCCAGAACGTCCTGCGCCTGCTGTCCCGGCACAGCCATGGGCGGTCCATCCTGCTGTTGGGCGCGGGCGAGACGGTGATCGGACATAGTGACGATTTCATCCCCCACGCCGAATTTCGCGGTGGTTATGGACGCCGCGCCGACGCTACGGTGCAGCGGGAGGGAGCGTTGCGCCGGGCGCTCTGATCCGCTTGGCCGCAAAATGCTGCGAGTCCGCTTGATTGGCCTGCCGCTGTCGGTCATGGTCTGCCTCGCGCCCGATGGCGGCGCTGATAGACGAGTGCGAGTGACTGGCCCTTCGCGATGACCGACTTTCCGATGATCGACACGCCGTCCCCCAATTTCGACGAGCGCAGCCTGCCGGTTTCCATGCTGGTGCTGCACTATACCGGGATGGTCGACGCGGCGACCGCGATCAACTGGCTGGTCAGCCCGGAATCCAGGGTGTCCGCCCATTATGTCGTGACCGAGGATGGGCAGGTCATCCGCATGGTGGATGAGGACAAGCGCGCCTGGCATGCCGGCCGGGCGCATTGGCGGGGCATTGACGACATCAATTCCGCCAGCATCGGGATCGAGATCGTCAATCCGGGCCATGAATGGGGCTATCGGCCGTTTCCGGATACGCAGATGGGGTCGCTGATCCCGCTGATCCACCAGATCGTCCAGCGCCACAAGATCACGCGCGGCAATATCGTCGGCCATAGCGACGTCGCCCCGGCGCGCAAGCAGGATCCCGGCGAGCTTTTCCCCTGGGGGCAGTTGGCGCGGCTGCGGCTGGCCCTGCCGCGCCCGACCAAGAATCTGATGGACCCGCATTGGAGCGACGGTGGCTTCATGCTGGCGCTGGAACGCTTCGGCTATGACATAGCCGAGCCGCAGGCGGCGGTGGTCGCGTTCCAGCGGCGCTTTCGGCCCGAATTGATCGACGGGATCATCGACGGCGAGTGCCGCGCGATCCTGCTGGCGCTGCTCCTCCCCAAGCCGCGAGGGGATGATGATTAAGTGGGGATGACGGGGGCGCCGGACCTGTGTATAGGCGCCTCTGCCAGAGGGCCGGGCGGCCGCGGCGTGGCGGGTAACTTCCACGGCGAGGAAAGTCCGGGCTCCACGAAATGACGGTGCCGGCTAACGGCCGGCTGGAGTGATCCAAGGGACAGTGCAACAGAAAGCAGGTCGCCCAGTCTTTACGACTAAGCCTTCGGGCGGGCGAAATTGAAAGGGTGCGGTAAGAGCGCACCGCGTCTCCGGCAACGGAAGGCGGCACGGTAAACCCCACCGGGAGCAAGACCGAATAGGGGCGGCGCGCAGCTTGACTGCTAGGCTAAGTTTCGGCTGAGACCGCCCGGGTTGGTTGCTTGAGGGACGGAGCAATCTGTCCCCTAGAGGAATGGTCGCCACTCTCCTTACGGGGAGGACAGAACCCGGCTTACAGGCCCTCTGGCATTGGGACCGCATGATTTTAACCCCGCCGGGGGTGGCTTTCCGTCGGCGCCTTACCTAGTTTGAGTCGATGGCAAGAAGCAGCCGATCCAATGACTGGGGCTTTCCCCGCTGGCGCAGTTATGGCGCATCGCGAGAGGCGCAACAGGTGCGCCTGTGCGATCGGCATGGCTGCGACCGGCCGGGCGACTGCCCCGCGCCCAAATCGCCCAACAGCCGCGAGCGCTGGTATTTCTGTTCCGATCATGCGGCCGAATATAACCGCAACTGGGACTATTTTGAGGGTCTCGACCAGGAAGAACGGGAACAGCGCGAGCGCGCCGAGCGGCGCGATGCCGGTGGCTATCAGAACAGCGCCTATCATGGCTGGGGCGGTCCGGGCGATGGCACCCGATCGCGGGACGAGATGCATGCGCTCCAGGCGCTGGAGCTGGAGGACGATGCCGATTTCGAGGCGGTGAAGAAAAGCTGGCGCCGTCTCGCCAAGGAATATCATCCCGATGTGAAGCCCGGCGACGCGCAGGCGGCTGTGCGCTTCCAGACGATCCAGGCCGCCTATGAAGTGCTGCGCGCCGCCGAGGAACGGCGGACATGGAAGCCGCGGGAGCGGGCGGATTGAAGGATCATGTCCGGTCGAACTGGGATCATGCGGTGCTTGTCTGCCGCAAATGTTCGAAGAAACTGGACGGCGGCTTTGGCCGCGATGGCGACGAGCGGTTGGCCAAGGCGCTGCGCCGCCATCTTTCGCTGAAAAAGGGGCGTAAGGCGGCGGCGGGGATCGTGGAGGTCAATTGCCTGGGCGTTTGCCCCAAGGGCGCGGTGACGGTCGTTAACGGCGCCAGCGCACGCCAATGGCTGTTGGTGCAGCCCGATGCCGACCTTGATGAACTGGCCGCTACGTTGGGTCTTTTGCCCCACGCCTGAACCAATGGTCAGCCGGCACGGCGAACCGAGATGGGCGAAGCCAGATTTTTGTTGAGCATGGGGATCAGCGTCCGTTCCTCCTGATCGATCCGGCTCATGAGGCTTTTCACGATCTCGCGCGTCTCCTGGCAGAAGTCGGCCCATTCGCCGGCGATCCGGTGGTCGCTCCAGCGGGTCATATAGGCGGCAAAGGCCTCGCCCAGCGGTCCCATCTCGATCTGGAGACGCTGGGCGGTGGTGCGCAGTTGTTCATCGGCCATGCGCTGAACGCCGGGGTAGAATATCCGGTCCTCCAGCGCCAGATGGGCCATCAGCAGGCGCGCAAACTGCCAGCGCAGCGCGCCGATGGCTTGCGGCACGCGGTCATCCGCCACGGCGCGGGACAATTTGCCCGCCAGCACATGCAGTTCTTCATGTTGTCTGCACAGTTCAGTGAGATCCATCGCCGCTTCCTCGCTACCCTGAAGGCATCATGCGCGGCGTGCCTTAACAAAGGGTTGTGCAGACCTTCGGCAAAGCGGAAGGGCCGTCCGCCACCCGTCCCGGGCGGCGGACGGCCTGCCCGATCAGGCGGGCTGGTCGGCGCGGCTGACGCCTTCGCCGTCCAGGTTCAGTGCGACGAAATCCCAGTCGATCGCTTCCTTCAGCAGCTTTTCGGCATAGTTGGGGCGCAGGTTGCGATAGTCGATATAATAGGCATGTTCCCACACATCGAGGATCAGCAGCGGCGTGTGGCCATGCGCGACCGGCGTGTCGGCGTCATGATAGCTGGTGACTTCCAGCTTGCCGTCCTTCAGGATCAGCGCGGCCCAGCCGCTGGCGAAATGGCCGACGGCTTCGGCCTTAAGCTTGTCGACCAGAGCGTCGACCGAGCCGAAGCCTTCGTTGATGAGGTCGAGCAGCTTGCCAGAGGGCGCCTTCTTTTCGGGCGAAAGCGACAGCCAGTAGAATGTGTGGTTCCAGATCTGGCCGACCTGGTTGAACAGGCCGCCCTTGCTGGTCTTGATCAGCTCGACCAGCGACTTGCCCTGGAGCGAGGCGTCGGCGGCGACCAGTTCATTGGCCTTCACGACATAGGCATTATGGTGCTTGCCATGGTGAAAATCGAAGGTTTCAACCGAAAGAATATCGCCAAAGGCGTCTTTGGGATAGGGCAGGGGGGGCAGAATAAATGCCATGTCGGAACTCCTCGGTTCGTGATGGGATGGCCGCATAACGTTGATGCGGCCGGAAGGCTCCACGCCCCTAGCAGTCTTATTGCGCTGCGGAAAATACGATATTTTCTTTCAAGAGCGCGGAAATATCCATGTGACAGGACCGTAATGATGACATAGACTTAACGGTTAGGATCGGATGGCCGAATGGCGACCGGTTCGGAGGCCGCCCCGAAGAATGCGGCGGTCATAAATGGGGGAAGGGTCCAATGGCAAAATTCTTCGGCAATCTGCATCTTGTGCTGATCGCGGGGCTGCTGCTCGCGATCGTGGTGATGTTCGGCGCGCATGCCGGGCTGGTCGACGCCAACAGCATCTTTCGCTGGCTGCACCTGTTCTTCGGCATCACCTGGATCGGGCTGCTTTACTATTTCAACTTCGTCCAGATCCCGACCATGCCGAAAATACCGGCAGAGTTGAAGCCGGGCGTTTCCAAGCATATCGCGCCGGCCGCGCTGTTCTTCTTTCGCTGGGCGGCTGCCTTTACGGTTCTGACGGGTCTCATCGTCGCCTGGCTGGCCGGTTACATCCATCAGGCGCTGCTGGTGCAGGCGCCCTATACGCTGATCGGCATCGGCATGTGGCTGGCGCTGATCATGGCGTTCAACGTCTGGTTCGTGATCTGGCCGAACCAGAAGAAGGCGCTGGGCATCGTTCCGGCAGAGGATGATGTGAAGGCGAAGGCGGCGACCACCGCGATGATGTTCAGCCGCATCAACACCATGCTGTCGCTGGCGATGCTCTATTGCATGGTCAATTTCAGCTGATTGGCAGGGGCGGGCGTCCCCTGACGCCTGCCCCTATCCCTGCGGCGGGGTGGTTTCGCCGATTTCTTCGCTGTCCAGCTTGTCGCCCAGGTCGAGGCCGTGGCGCATCAGCATGGGGATATTGGCGGCGGCGAAGGCGACCGACACGATGGTCACGCCCCACACCTTGACGGCGAGCCAGCTATCGAAGCTCATCGAGCGGCGCATGACTTCATTGGCAAGCGCCATGGCGACGAAGAAAAAGGCCCAGTTGCGCGACAGCTTGCGCCAGCCGGTTTCGGTAAGGCCGTCATAGGCGGCTTGCAGCAGATATTTGAGCAGCGGCTTGCCGCGCATCAGCCCCGCGAACAGCATCAGCGCGAAGAAGGCGTAGATGATGGTCGGCTTCAACTGGATGAAGCTCTGGTCCCGGAAATAGATGGTGAGGCCGCCGAAAAAGAGGATCAGCATTGCCGACAGCCAGAGCATCGGGGAAACGCGGCCGAGCTTCACCCTGGAGACAATGACGGCGATGACGATGGCGGCCATGAAGGCAGCGGTGCCGAACATCATGGCGGTGATCGGATTGCCTGGCCCCCAGATCCAGCCCGCGCCCTTGTAGCTGAGGAAGAAGACGAGGAGCGGCCCGAAATCGAGCGCTAGGCTGAGATTGCCGCCATGGGCGGGTTTGGAGTCGGCCATGCGTATTTACTCCGTCATCCCAGCGGAAGCTGGTATCTCGTGAGGCTGGGTCGTGCCGGGGAGGCCTGAGACCCCAGCTTCCGCCGGCGCGACGAACATGGCGTCAACGCGCATAGGCCGTCCCCGCAATCGCCCGCGCCATGTCGCCCGGATCGAAGGGGCGCAGGTCCTCGATCTTCTCGCCCACGCCGATGGCATGGATGGGCAGGCGATATTTTTCCGCCGCCGCGACCAGCACGCCGCCACGCGCCGTGCCGTCCAGCTTGGTCATGACCAGCCCCGTCACCTGCGCGACTTCCTTGAAAACCTCGATCTGGCTCAACGCATTCTGACCCGTGGTGGCATCCAGCACCAGCACTACGTCATGGGGCGCCGCCGGGTTCAACCGGCCAAGCACACGGCGAATCTTCGCCAGCTCGTCCATCAGCTCGGTCTTGTTCTGCAGGCGACCCGCCGTGTCCACGATCAGCACGTCGATGCCGGTGGCGGTCGCCTGCTTGACCGCATCGAACACGATGCCCGCCGCGTCGCCGCCCTCCTTCCCCGCGACGATCGGGATGCCGAGCCGTTCGGCCCAGACCTTGAGCTGGCCGATGGCGGCGGCGCGGAACGTGTCGCCCGCCGCCAGCATTACGCCATAATCCTGCTCCAGGAACAGATTGGCGAGCTTGGCGATGGTGGTGGTCTTGCCGGAGCCGTTGACGCCGATGACGAGGATGACTTGCGGACGGGGGAAAGCCTCGATCTCCAGCGGGCGGGCCACGGGGGCGAGGACCTTCTCGATCTCCTCCGCGATGATCTCGCGCAGATACTCCTCGGTCAGTTCGCGGTTATAGCGGCCTTCGGACAGCCGCTCGCGCACGCGGGCGGCCATGGCGGGGCCAAGGTCGCTGACGATCAATGCTTCCTCGATCTCGTCCAGGGTCTGCTCATCGAGCGCGGCCCTGGTGAAAAGGCCGGTGAGATTTTCTCCGAGCTTGTCGGACGTGCGCTTGAGGCCGCCGAAGAGGCGATCGCGCCAGGATGTTTCAGCCATTATGCAATACCGTCATTCCCGCATAGGCGGGAATCCATCTCCCACCATATCCGTAAAGGGCTTGCGCCGGAGATGGATCCCCGCCTGCGCGGGGATGACGAAGAAATGGAAATCCCAATCACGCTGCCTCTTGCGCGATCAGCGCGCCATTCTCAAGGCCTGTGATGGTCGCGCGGACGATGGAGGAGGGAGCCTGAGGCACGGCGAAATGCACCGGGGCGAAATTTTCCGCATGACCCGAAAGTCCGTTGCGCTCCACCAGCACCGATTGTTCGGAGCCGATCAGGCCTTTGAGCCAGTCTTCCCGCTGCGCTGCGCAGGCGGCGCGGAGACGGGCGGCGCGCTCCTTGATCGTGGCGCGATCGACCTGCGGCATGCGGGCGGCAGGGGTTCCGGCGCGCGGCGAATAGGGGAAGATGTGACCGTGAACGATGGCGCATTCCTCGATCAGCTTCAGGCTGTTTGCGAACATCGCGTCATCCTCGGTCGGGAAACCGGCGATGATGTCTGCGCCGATGCTGATGTCGGGACGGGCGGCTTTCAGTCTTTCCACGATGCGGATCGCATCCGCGCGGCTGTGGCGGCGCTTCATGCGCTTGAGGATCATGTCATCGCCTGCCTGGAGCGACAAATGGAGGTGCGGCATCATGCGCGGCTCATGGGCGAGCAGGTCGAAGAGGCGCTCGTCAATCTCCACGCTGTCGAGCGAGGAAAGGCGCAGGCGCGGGAGGTCGGGCACGCCTTTCCATATGCGTTCGATCAGCAGGCCGAGCGAGGGCGCTCCGGGCAGGTCCGGGCCGTAGCTGGTGACATCCACGCCGGTCAGGACGATTTCCTTATAGCCTGCGTCGACCAGTAAGCGGACCTTTTCGATGACTGCGCCTGCGGGGACCGATCGGCTGTTTCCGCGGCCGTAGGGGATGATGCAGAAGGTGCAGCGGTGGTCGCAGCCATTTTGCACCTCCAGAAAGGCGCGGGCATGTTCGGCAAAGGCGCTCGCCATATGCGGCGCGGTTTCGCGCACGGCCATGATGTCGGAGACCTGGACTTTCTCCATCACCGCTGCATCATTCGTCACCCCAGCGAAAGCTGGGGTCTCAGGCGAGAGGGCGTGGGGTTGGGCCTGAGATTCCAGCTTCCGCCGGGATGACGCATAGTGGCTGGCTTCCATCTTCTCCCGATTGCCGATCACGGCATCGACCTCGGCCATGGCGGCGAAAGTCTCAGGCTCGGTTTGCGCCGCGCAGCCTGTCACCACGATCCGCGCATCGGGCCGGTCCCGCCGCGCCCGGCGGATGGCCTGGCGCGTTTGGCGCACCGCTTCGGCCGTCACGGCGCAGCTATTGACGACGATCAGATCTTGCCTGTCGCCCGCCATTTCGCGGATCGCCTCGCTCTCTGCGATGTTGAGGCGGCAGCCCAGGGTGATGATCTGCGGCGCGTTTTTGGTGGGGGAGGGCATCTAAAAGCGCGCCCAGTCAGCCTCGCCGTCAAAGACATGGGTGGCAGGCCCGGTCATCAGGATATGCCCGCCCGGCGCCCAGTCGACCACCAGATCGCCCCCGGGCAGCGTCACTCGGGCGGGGCCGCTCACCAGCTTGCGGCGCACCGCCGCCACCGCCGTCGCGCAGGCGCCGGTGCCGCAGGCGCGGGTAAGGCCGGCGCCGCGTTCCCAGACGATCAGGCGGATGTGATTCTCGCCCACGATTTGCGCGAAGTTCACATTCACCCGCGCTGGGAACAGCGGGTCCGTCTCGATCAGCGGGCCAAGCCGCTCGATGTCCACGGCATCCAGATCGTCGCAGAAGAAGATGACATGCGGATTGCCGACATTGACCGCCACTGGCGCGGGCAGGTCTTCCCAGCTTAGCGGCATGTTGAGCGTGTCCATGGCGTAGGCGAGGGGGATCGCATCCCATTCCAGCCGGGGTTCCCCCATGTCGACGCTCGCGCCGCCCTCGACGCCCTTCGCGTCCAGCAGCCCGGCCTTGGTCTCGATCAGCACATCCCGACCGACGAACAACGGCACGCAGCGGGTCGCGTTGCCGCAGGCCTCCACTTCGCCGCCGTCGCTGTTGAAGATGCGCATAGACACATCGGCGCGCTCGGAATGGCCGATCAGGATGAGCTGGTCGCAGCCGATCCCGGCATGACGGTCGGCAATGGCCTGCGCGCGCGCCGCCGTCATGTCGATCGCGGCTTCCCGCGCGTCGATCACGACAAAGTCGTTGCCCAAACCATGCATCTTCGAAAAACGGCCCATAGCGCGGCGCATGTAAGGCCTGTGCGAGGAAAAGACCAGCCTATCCGGCGTTCAATGCCGCGCGCTTTCGTCCGTAGAGGAAATAGACGGCCAGCCCGATGGCGTTCCAGATGAAGCAGGCAAGGATGGTCTTCACCGGCAGGCTGATGAACAGATAGGCGCAGCCGCCGATCGCGCCGAGGCCGACGAGCCATCCGGCCGGGGCGCGGAAGGGCCGCCTGAGGCCGGGCATCCGCCGCCGCAGGATCAGCAGGCAGGCGCCCACGGCGGTAAAGGCGATCAGCGTGCCCGCATTGGCGAGTGCGGCGATCTCATCGATGGGCAGTACGCCCGCGATGATCGCGACCAGCACGGCGGTGACGCCGGTAATCCGGACCGGCGTCCCGCGCCTGGAGATCAGCGCCAGCCTTTGCGGCAGGAAGCCGTCCCGCGCCATGACCAGGAAGATGCGGCTTTGCCCATAGAGAAAGCCGAGCAACACCGTCGGCAGCGCGATCACCGCCGCGATGGCGACGATCCTTGCCACTTGCCCCTGGCCCATTTCCCGCAGGATCAGCGCCAGCGGCTCCGGGCTGTCGGCAAAGCGGGTGAAGGGCATCGCCCCGATCGCCGCCGCCGCGACCAGCACATAGATCAGCGTGCAGGCGATCAGCGATCCGACGATGCCGATGGCAAGGTCGCGATCCGGGTTTTTGGCTTCCTCCGCCGCGGTCGAGATCGCGTCGAAGCCGTAAAAGGCGAAGAAGATGATCGCCGCCGCGGCCATGACGCCGCGCTCGACGCCGTCCGGCGCCACCGACTTGGCGAAACCGAAGGGCATGAAGGGCGACAGATTCTGCGCATCGAAAGCGGGCAGGGCGATGGCGACGAACAGGCTGAGCGTCGCGATCTTGATGAGGACGAGCAGGGCGTTCAGCCTTGCGCTCTCATGCGTGCCCAGCATCAGCAGTCCGGCCACGACTGCGATGATGAACACCGCAGGCACATTGGCGAGGCCGCCCAGTTCCGGCCCCCTCGTCAGGCCTTCGGGAAAGCCCACCGAAGTCAGCAGCGGCGCGGCATAGCCCGACCAGCCCACCGCCACGGTCGACACCACCAGTGAATATTCGAGGATCAGGCTCCATCCGACGATCCAGGCAATGCCTTCGCCCAGCACCACATAGCTGTAGCTATAGGCGCTCCCGGCGGCGGGCATCATGGTGGACAGCTCGGCATAGGCCAGCGCGGCGCAGGCGCAGATCGCTCCGGCAATGGCGAAGGACAGCAGAACCGCAGGCCCCGCCCGGTCCGCGCCGACGCCGATCAGCGTCAATATGCCCGTGCCGACGATCGCCCCCACGCCCAGCGCCAGCAGATGCGGCCAGGACAAGGTGCGCGCCAGCCTCTGCCCTTCGTGGGCGGGCATCATGGCCTCCATCGGCTTGCGGCGCGTCCAGCTCATTCCAGTCCCCCTTTGGATGCATGGCTTGCCGGAGATTGGGCGGCGGGCAAGTGGAATCTGCAACACCGCTGCGAGTGGACGCCCGTTGGGGGTGGGAAGGGGACTGGCGGGTTCCGATACGCTGACGGCAGTTAGCCGCCGTCCGCTTTTAATACCGCTATGCGATCTCGCATCCAGTCACGCTTAAACGCTGCATAATTTGCATTCCGTTCCCGGATGTCAGCGTCATCTACCCAGTGGCTTAGTTGCTGCCACGCATCTTGTTCCAAGGGGTCAAGGTCCAACGGGTTAGGCACAGCGGCGATAAGTTCGTCCTGGTCAACATCGCCGCCGTCAACAACGCGCTGGAGCGCCTCTAGCAAATAAGTGCGAACGGCAGTCATTGGGAAACCATATGGAATTGTTTGATGACCGCAAGTGGTCGCTAGCGGACCTGGCTCTGCCAATTGCAACCTTCGGGCCACGGCTGAGGCAAAAAACATCCTATTTCCCGTTCCGATTCCATATTTTCCTGTCCTACATCCCTCGGACCTGCCTATTCCCGCCCGGTCTTTGAAAAGTCGGAACCCTTCCCCCTGACGGCTACGCGCGCTTGCGTACGCGCGCGCATACGGTGTGAACTTCGGCGCAAAACGGCGCAAAATGGTCGATCTCGGATGCCTGTTTCGCCTCTTGTTGCATCTCACCCCTCTTTCCGTTAAAGGCGCCCCTGCAATCGGGCAGTCCGCTGCCTGATACCCTGACAGATCCATGGCGCTTGAAATGGGGCACCGGATGGACGCTGGCCGGCGATGTTTCGCCCGCCGGCGATTTTGTCGTTTGGCGGGGTAGGTGCAGTTTTCCGGGCTTTTCGGCCCAAATGAGGTGATGATGTTCGATTCGCTAAGCGATCGTCTCGGTGGGGTATTCGACAAGCTGCGTGGGCGCGGTGCGCTTACGGAGGACGATGTCCGCGCCGCGATGCGCGAGGTGCGAATCGCATTGCTCGAAGCCGACGTAGCCCTCTCCGTTGTCCGCCAGTTCGTAGAGGACGTGACCGAACAGGCGGTCGGCCAGAATGTCCTGCGTTCGGTGACGCCGGGCCAGCAGGTGGTGAAGATCGTCAGCGACGCGCTGACCGCCGTGCTGGGGTCGGAAACTTCCGACCTGCTGATCGACGTGACGCCGCCCGCCGTCATCATGATGGTGGGCTTGCAGGGGTCGGGCAAGACCACCTCCACCGCCAAGATCGCCAAGCGCCTCAAGGAAAAAGAGCGCAAGAAGGTGCTGATGGCGTCGCTGGACGTCCAGCGTCCCGCCGCGCAGGAGCAGTTGGCGGTGCTCGGCGCCCAGACCGATGTGGCGACCCTGCCGATCGTGCCGGGCCAGCAGCCGGTCGATATCGCCAGGCGGGCGTTGCAGGCGGCGAAGCTCCAGGGCTTCGACGTGGTGATGCTCGACACCGCCGGCCGTCTGCATGTCGATCAGGCGCTGATGGACGAGATGAAGGCGGTGGCCGATGTTTCGAACCCGGCGGAAATCCTGCTGGTGGTCGACTCGCTGACCGGGCAGGATGCGGTGAATGTCGCGTCCAGCTTTACCGCACAGGTTCCGCTGACCGGCGTGGTGCTGACCCGCATGGACGGCGATGCGCGCGGCGGGGCGGCGCTGTCGATGCGCGCCGTCACCGGCCGTCCGATCAAGTTCGCGGGCACGGGCGAAAAGCTCGACGCGATCGAGCCGTTCCATCCGCAGCGTGTCGCGCAACGCATCCTCGGCATGGGCGACGTCGTCTCGCTGGTCGAAAAGGCGGCCGAGACGATCGACGCCGAGGAAGCCGACAAGCTCGCCAAGAAAATGGCCAAGGGTCAGTTCGACATGAACGACCTGCGCGCCCAGTTGAACCAGATGCGCCGGATGGGCGGTCTTGGCGCGCTGGCCGGCATGTTGCCGGGCCTTAAAAAGGCGCAGGCGGCGATGGCCAATAGTGGCGCTAACGACAAGACGCTGATCCATCTCGACGCGATGATCGGATCGATGACGCCCAAGGAGCGGGAAAAGCCCGCCCTCATCAACGCCAAGCGCAAGATTCGTATCGCCAAGGGCTCCGGCACCACCGTGCAGGAAGTGAACCGTCTCCTGAAAATGCATCAGGAAATGGAAACGGCGATGAAGAAGATCCGCAAGATGGGCGGCCTGAAAGGGTTGGCCAAGATGTTCACAGGCGGCGGGCTGGATGGGATGCTGGGCGGTGGCGGCGCGCCCCCGGCGGGTCTTCCGGGGCTGGGCGGCAATATGCCGAACCTTCCGCCCGGTTTTCAGAATTTTCTGAAGAAATAAACAGTTCCAACACATCAGATTAGTTCAAGAAAGGTAAGTCCCATGGCAACGTCCATTCGTCTTTCGCGCGGCGGTTCCAAGAAGCGCCCCTATTATCGCATCGTCGTGGCCGACAGCCGAGCCCCGCGTGACGGCAAGTTCATCGAGCGCATCGGCAGCTACAACCCCGTCCTGCCCAAGGGCGACGAAAAGCGCGTCGTGATCGACGTCGAGCGCGCCAAGCACTGGGTTGCCGCCGGCGCCCAGCCGACCGACCGCGTGGCCCGCTTCCTCGACGCCGCGGGTGTCAAGGAACGCGCCGCCCGTAACAACCCGAAGAAGGCCGAGCCGGGCCAGAAGGCCAAGGATCGCGCCGAAGACCGCGCCGCCAAGGCTGCGGAAGCCGAGGAAGCCGCGAAGGCTGCCGCTGAAGCGGCTGCCGCTCCGGTCGTTGAAGAAGCCCCGGCTGCTGAAGAAGCCGCTCCGGCTGAAGAACAGGCTGAAGGCTGAATCCTTTGACCGACAAGCCCGTCACTCTCGCCGTTATCATTGGCGCGCACGGAGTGGCGGGCGAAGTCCGTCTGAAGCTTTTCGGGGAGGGCGTGGACACCCTCAAATCCTATGAAGGCTTCGATGCGGCGGGGCGCAGGCTGACGTTGAAGTCGGTGCGCCCCGGCCCCAATGGCGCCGTCGCGCGCTTCGTCGAGATTGGCGACCGGAGCAGCGCCGAAGCTCTGCGCGGGACCGAACTCACCGTGCCCCGTTCCGCTCTGCCTCCGCTAGGGGAGGGCGAATATTATCATGCCGATCTCATCGGCTTGCCCTGCTTTTCCAGCGATGGGGAGGGATTGGGTCATATCGTCGCGGTCGAGAATTTCGGCGCGGGCGATATCATCGAAGTCGAACGGCCAGCGATGGATGGCAAGGGCGGCAAACGCTTCATGGCGCCGATCCACGCGGTGACCATCGCGGATGATCGGGCGGTGATCGAGGCGGCATTCGCCGTTTGATGTTGCTCGGCATGCCCTTTGAGGCGGGGGATAGGAGTTCCTGCCTTGGCGGGAACATATTGGCGCTTCACCCTGACCCTTCGAGATAAGCGACTTATGCCGAAAATCCTTGCCGCTCTCTATTTGTTGCTGATGGTCGCCGCTGGCTGGCGGCTGTTCACCATGCCCTGGTCGCGTGGATGGAAGGTTGGCGCGGCGCTGGCCCTCGTCATTCCCCTTCCGATGCTGTTCCTGGCTCCCGCCCTGGTGCAGCCTGACCGGCCTTTTGCCGACTTGCTGCGCGCCATCGGCGTCGCATTGATGCTCGGCGGCGGCGCGTCGCTGCTGGGCGGCATGGCCGGCGCATGGCTCAAGGCGCGCAAGGCATGAGCTTTCATGCGCAGATACTGACGCTTTATCCAGAGATGTTTCCGGGGCCGCTCGGCCTGTCGCTTGCGGGACGGGCGCTGGTCGAGGGAAAGTGGGTCTGCGACCCCATCCATATCCGTGACTTCGCCACCGACAAGCATCGCACGGTGGACGATACGCCGGCGGGCGGCGGTGCGGGCATGGTGCTGCGCGCCGATATTCTCGGCCTCGCCATCGACCATGCGCTGGAAAAGGCGCCCGGCCTGCCCGTCATCGCCATGACGCCGCGCGGTGCGCCGATCGCCCAGAGCCGCATCCGCCAGCTTGCCGCCGGTCCCGGCGCCACCATCCTCTGCGGCCGATTCGAGGGTTTTGACGAGCGTATTTTCGAGGCTCGCCCGGTCGAGCAGATCAGCATGGGCGACATCATCCTGTCCGGCGGAGAGATGGGCGCGCTGATGCTGCTGGATGCTTGCATCCGCCTGCTTCCTGGGGTAATGGGCGCCGCTTCCAGTGGGGATGAAGAGAGCTTCGAAAGCGGCCTTCTCGAATATCCGCACTATACCCGACCTGCTGAGTGGGAAGGGCGCGCGATCCCTGAAGTGTTGCGATCGGGGGATCATGCGAAGATCGCCGCCTGGCGGAAACAAAGGGCGGAAGAAGACACACGGCTAAGGCGGCCGGACCTTTGGGAACGCCATATCGGTGTTCGGGACCAGTCGCCCTCTGGTGCGCAACGCGAAAAATAGGACTTGAGTTATGAACTTGATCCAGCAGATCGAGGCCGAGAACATCGCGGCCCTCGCCAAGGATATTCCGGAATTCCGTCCGGGTGATACGCTGCGCGTCGGCGTGAAGGTCATCGAAGGTGACCGCAGCCGCGTCCAGAACTATGAAGGCGTCTGCATCGCCCGCTCGAACAAGGGCATGGGCAGCAACTTCACCGTGCGCAAGATCAGCTTCGGTGAAGGTGTGGAGCGCGTCTTCCCGCTCTATTCCCCGAACATCGATTCGATCACCGTGGTCCGCAAGGGCGTGGTGCGTCGCGCGAAGCTCTATTATCTGCGCGGCCGCACCGGCAAGCGCGCTCGCATTGCCGAGCGTCGGGACGTGCGCAGCGAGGATTGATCGCTTCAACACTGTCCTTGACAGTTGTAAAAAAGAGACAGGCGGCGCCCCATAGGGACGCCGCCTTTTTCTTTGTGTCTCAATGCGTTGAGGAAAGATCGGCACATTTTTCATCTTCCCCGCTCAAAGCGATTTTGCGCTGCAGCAGAAATTCGTTTTTCTTTGATGGCGGTTTTGTGTCAGCGTTCCGTTTCCAGAGATTGCTCAATATTTCAGAAGTTCAAGCCTGCGGGTTTGGCGCAGGACCAATTCGTCTCAAATAATTTAGCGAAAATGGATAAATAATAACAAGAAAATATCGGTCAGGAGAGGCTCTTTTCATAACGAAGCAAGGGGCTGGTTCATGAACCGTAAGAGTTTCGTTTCTCGCGCAGCCATGGTTATTGCGCTCTCTTCTCCAGCGGCCGTTCTGGCGCAGACCGATCCGCAGGCTGCCTCCGCCACCGATGGCGCGGCGATCATCGTCACCGGCACGCGCGCGACCGGCGTCACGGCGGCCGAAAGCGCCGCGCCGATCAAGGTTCTCGATAGCGAAGCGCTGACCAAGGTGGGGCAACCCAATCTCAACCAGGTGCTGACGCAGCTTGTTCCTTCTTTCACCGCGGAAGCCTTTGGCGGCGACACGGCGAACCTGACGCTCTCGGCGCGTCTGCGCGGCCTCAGCCCGAACCATGCGCTGGTCCTGGTGAATGGCAAGCGGCGGCATGGCACGGCCAATCTCCACGTTCTGGGTGGACCTTTCCAGGGTGCGGTAGCGCCCGACCTCGACCTGATCCCACCGGGCGCGATCGGCCGGATCGAGGTGCTGGAGGACGGCGCGGCGGCACAATATGGGTCGGATGCGATCGCGGGCGTCATCAACATCATTCTCAAGGAAGACAAGGGCTCCATCTCCGGCAATCTGACCGCCGGGCAATATTATAAGGGCGACGGCAACACCTATTCGGGCAGCGTGACCTTTGCGCCGGACGTGGGGCCGGACGGCTATCTCAACTTCACCATGTTCCATCGCTTCCACGGTTTCTCGCAGCGCGGCGGCGTGGATTCGCGCATCTATAATGAAGACGGCACGCTGCGGTCCGATCTTGGCACTGCGCATACGGCGATGGCTGCGATCGGCCTGCCCAATGCGCCCTATACCAACCGCATCGTCGGTGATTCGCGCTCGACGCTCAGCACCGTCATGTACAATGCGGGCTATGATTTTGGCGGCGTCGAACTGTACGCCTTCGGCAGCTATGGCCGCCGTGAAGCCTCTGCTTATGAAAATTACCGCCAACCCTGGCGCGTCTCGCGCTCCCCGGTCCTGGGCGTTGCTGGCGAGCAGATTCTCTACAGCGCCACCGGCTTCAACCCGCGTGAAGCGATCAAGGAGGATGATTTCTCCAACACTGGCGGGATCAAGGGCGATGCGGCCGGATTCCGCTGGGATCTCAGCACCACTTATGGGCAGGATTATGCCAAGCTCTACACGCTGGATTCCGCCAACCGGAGCCTGTTCATCAACACCGGATCGACGCCGGGCAATTTCTATGACGGCTTCCTGAAGGCGACGGAATGGACCAGCAATCTCGACATCGCCAAGGAGTTCGAAGTCGGCCTGGCTCAGCCAGTCAATCTCGCCTTTGGCGCGGAATATCGGGAAAACACGTTCGCCATCGGCAAGGGCGACTTCGCGTCGACCTATTTTGAGGGTGGCCAATCCTATCCAGGCTTCGTGTCGACCGACGCGGGCAAGCATAAGCGGCACAATGTCGCGGCCTATGCGGACCTGGCGCTCAATCCGATCGACATGTGGAAGATCGACGGCGCTGTCCGTTACGAGGATTATAGCGATTTCGGCACGAAATGGACGTGGAAGGTCACGACCCGTTTCGACTTTACCGAGCAGTTCGCGTTGCGCGGTACGGCCAGCACCGGCTTCCGCGCGCCGTCGCTGCTGGAGGAATATTATTCCTCGACCAATGTCGGGCCGACGACGGCCTTCGTTCAATTGCCGCCCAACTCGGCTGCGGCGAAGTTGCTCGGCTATGATGACCTGAAGCCGGAGACGTCGACCAATTTCAGCGCTGGCCTGGTCATCCGGCCGATCCCCAAGCTGAACGTCACGATCGATGCCTATCAGGTGAAGGTGAAGGACCGCATCGTCGGCACCGGGTCCATCTTCGGTCTCGTCGGCGGGCAGTTGGCGCCGAGCAACGGCCAATTTTCGGGTCAGGACGTGCTCGATGCCATTGCCGCCCATGGCAATGTGCTCGATCCCTTCGTGCTGCAGAATGGCGATGCGGGCATCACCCTCTTCACCAACGGCGCGGACACCCGGACGCGCGGCGTCGACGTGACGGCCAGCTATCCGACACCCATCGGGGACGGCAGCATCCTCTGGTCCCTGTCAGCGAATTATAATGAAACGAAGATCACCCATCTTAACCTGACCGACGCCTTCTTCGCGGCGGACTCGCGCAGCATATTGGAGAACGCCTCACCCAAATATAAGGTGATCTTGGGCGCTCTGCTGACCTGGGGCGGCTTCAGCGTGAATCTGCGGGAGACCTTCTACGGCAAGGCGTCGCAGGTGGTCCTGTACAATGGCACGACCCCCACTGTGAAGTCGGGGGCTGCCGCGCTCACCGATCTGGAGGCGAGCTACGACCTGACCCCGGCGATCAAGCTGTCGTTCGGCGCCAACAACCTGTTCAACAAAAAGGCGGATACGGTGCCGAACGGGGCTGATGGCTTGCCGATCGATGGCGGAGCGGTGCTGGATGCGCCGGTCACCTTCACGCCCTATGGCATCAATGGCGGCTATTATTACGGTCGTATCAACTTCAGCTTCTGACGGCGCCTTGGGCGGTCACCGGCTTTCGGGCCGGTGGCCGCTTTCCTTTCGGAGATATCGCCGCCAACCGGGCCGATCATGACTTTACTGACGCACAGGCTAGCCACGCTCGCGGAAGAGGTGTCGCTTTCCGCTGTTATGACATTGGCCATCGACCGGTTGCAGGATGATTTCCTCACGCCGGAACAGGTGAGTGCCAGCCATGCCTTCATGGGACTCGACAGCCGGTTGATCAGCGACGGCACTTATTTCGTGATCCAGGATCAAGAGCAGATCGCCGGCTGCGGCGGCTGGAGCCGGCGGGCGACGGCCTATGGCGGCAATCATAGCGCGGGGCGGGATGACCGGCTGCTCGATCCGGGGACGGAGGCGGCCAAGGTGCGGGCGATGTACACCCATCCCGATCATGTGCGTAAGGGCGTTGGCACGCTGATTCTGTCACTTTGCGAGCGGGCGGCGCGAGCCGAGGGCTTCGCGGCGCTGGAACTGTCCGCTACCATGGCAGGGGCGCCGCTTTACCGCAGCTTCGGTTTTATCGATGTGCATGCGTTCGAGGATCGCGGCGTGCCGCTGATCCTGATGCGCAAGCCTATTGCCGGCTCGTGAACCAGAGGCCGATCAGGCTGAGCGCCGCCGCCGCCGACATGTAGAGGCCGACCAGCTCGACGCCTTGAACCTGGATCAGCCAGGTCGCGACGATCGGCGCCAGCGCGCCGCCGATGATCCCGCCCAGATTGAAGGCGAAGGATGCGCCGGTATAGCGGAGCTGCACCGGGAAGAGATGCGGCAGATAAGCGCCCAGCGGTCCGTAGACGAAGCCCATCAGGAACAAAGCGAGGCTGAGGATCAGGAAGATCGGCAGCAACTGCCCGGTGCCCATGGCGGGGCCGAAGATGATGCCCATCGCCACCGTGCCGATGCAGCCGGCGGCCAGCACGCGGGTGGGGCTGCTCTTGTCCGACCACCAGCCCGCGATGATGATGCTCAAGGCCATGAACAGGATTGCGCCGAGCTGGATTGCCAGGAAGGTCTCCCGGTCGATCTTGAGCGTGGCGGTGCCGTAGCCAAGGGCAAAGGCGGTCGCGATATAATAGACGGCGAAGCAGGCGGCGCAGGCAAAGGTGCCTGCGATCGCGGCGCCCAAATGGTTCTTGAACAGCGTGGCCAGCGGCACGGCGGGCGGCGGGGCTTCGGCTCTGGCGGCGGCGAATTCCGGCGTCTCGGTGAGCTTCAGGCGAATCCACAGCCC
>Ga0255338_1001211_pt1 | contig 52411 bp, 45 predicted proteins | sample MeOH1_35cm_T4_19_FD_203715 | JGI IMG/M metagenome (GOLD analysis project Ga0255338, IMG submission 203715) | Sandy soil microbial communities from University of British Columbia, Vancouver, Canada - MeOH1_35cm_T4_195 | ecosystem: Engineered > Artificial ecosystem > Sand microcosm > Unclassified ... | reverse complement strand
GCGTCGCCGCCCCGATCTTGAGTCGCCGGGGCTCCCCTGCAGGCGCCGTGGCCCTCATCGGCCCGACGGAGCGTATGGACGACGACTTCATGCGGCAGAACGCCAAGCTCGTGATGAATACCTGCCTCAGGATTTCGGAGACGCTCGGCTACCTTTGAGTTGACCCTCGGCGGCGATTCGGCGGCCTTTTTGCAGCGCCCTTCTTGATGCTGCTAAACCTGTTTCGAGCCGACGTCGAGAATCGTGGCGACAGCGGAATCCTTGAGCTCGGCCAGGAATCGCGGGGCCCATCGCAGGCGTCGCGGGCGTTTTGAGCTTGTCGCGCGCCGCTATCGCAGCGATGTTTTTGCCGGAGGGCCGTCAATGTGGGTCAGTTGCGACGAAGCCATCGCCGGGGCGAAGCGGGGGCTGCGCACCTTCGCCAGTGCGCCCGATCTGCATCGCCATGCGCGCGCGCTCCAGGCCGGCCTTGCGGCGGCGGGGGATTGGCCCGCAGCCGACCGCGAGGTCATCGTCGCCTTGGGCGCTTGGCTGCGGGACAGTCCGCCGTCCGATGCCCTGCGCGATAGGTGCGCCGCGGCCTTGGCGATGCTCATGGAGTCCCCATCGCTGCGCGTGCGGTCAAGGTCGCGGGTCCCTGGGGACCGTCCTCGGACGACCTGATGCCGAGGCGGTGGGGCGTGTCCCAGGTGGTGGTGTAGCTGGGCGGTAGCAGCGCCGCTCGCGAAGCGCGCCCACCACGGGGCGCCGTAGCGAGTGAGAGCGGCGCTGCGGTGGTCATCCGCGGTCTTCGGTAGGGTCGGGTTGCTGACTCAACCCCTGACCATAGGACCGAAGATGACCGACGAGATGATGGCCCTGCGCGGGCTGATGGAGAAGAGCCCCGACGCGGATTTGCTGCGCGAGATGATTGGCTTCGCGGCCCAGCGGCTGATGGAGTTGGAAGTGTGCGGCCTGACCGGGGCGGCGCACGGCGAGAAGAGCCTGGAGCGGCTGGCGCAGCGCAACGGCTATCGGGACCGCGACTGGGAGACCCGGGCCGGGACGGTGGAGCTGCGCATCCCCAAGCTCAGAAAGGGTAGCTACTTCCCCGGCTTCCTGGAGCCCCGGCGGCTGGCCGAGAAGGCGCTGACCGCGGTGATCCAGGAGGCTTACATCCAGGGGATCTCGACCCGCTCGGTGGACGATCTGGTCAAGGCCATGGGGATGAGCGGCATCTCCAAGAGCCAGGTCTCGCGGCTGTGCGAGGAGATCGACGAGCGGGTGCACACCTTCCTGGAGCGGCCGATCGAGGGCGACTGGCCCTATATCTGGATCGACGCCACCTACCTGAAGGTCCGCCAGAACGGGCGCATCGTCTCGGTGGCCGCGATCCTCGCCGTGGGCGTCAACGCCGACGGCCGGCGCGAGATCCTGGGCCTGGACATCGGCGCCTCGGAGGCCGCGCCGTTCTGGACCGAGTTCCTGCGCAAGCTGACCCGGCGCGGCCTCAGAGGCGTCAAGCTGGTGATCTCCGACGCCCACGAGGGCCTCAAGGCGGCGGTCTCAAAGGTGCTCTGCGCCACCTGGCAGCGCTGCCGCGTGCACTTCATGCGCAACGCCCTGGCCCATGCCGGCAAGACCCAGCGCCGGGTGGTCTCCGCCTTCGTCGGCACGGCTGTGAATCGGCGTGGAAAATTGACCCCCATCTCGGGGAGATCGGCGTCGAAAAATGACCCCCTGTCCTTGAGGCTTTGATGGCCAGATCGGCGGCTTGTTCAGCTGCGGATCGAGACGGGGATGTTGGTAGTGGAGACGGTCGCGAAGATCCGGCGCGAGCATTTCGGGCGGGGCAAGGGCGTGAAAACGATCGCGCGGGAGCTAGGGCTGTCGCGCAACACGGTCCGCAAGGTGCTGAGGTCGGGAGAGACCTCGTTCTAGTACGAGCGGGCTGAGCAGCCCCACCCCAAGCTTGGCGCCTTCATCGGACGGCTGGAGGCGATGCTCGAGACCAACGCCGTGGCCGGCCGGAAGGACCGGCTGACGCTGACGCGGATCGCCGATCTGCTGGGACGTGAGGGTTACGAGGGCGGCTACGATGCCGTCCGTCGATATGCCGGGCGTTGGTCGGTGCAGCGTCGCGGCGTCAACTCACCGGTCGAGGCGTTCGTGCCGTTGAGTTTTGCGCCCGGTGACGCCTACCAGTTCGACTGGAGCCACGATCAGGTCGAGATCGGCGGCAAGCCGATGACCGTGAAGGTGGCGCACCTGCGGCTCTGCCACAGCCGGCGGTTCTTCATCCGGGCCTATCCGCGCGAGACCCAGGAGATGGTGTTCGACGCCCACGCCCGGGCCTTTGCGCTGTTCGGCGGGGTTACGGCGCGGGGGATCTACGACAACATGAAGACCGCGGTGGATGCGGTGTTTGCGGGCAAGACCCGGCGCTTCAACCGGCGCTTCGAGCAGATGTGCTCGCATTATCTGATCGAGCCGGTGGCCTGCACGCCGGCGTCGGGCTGGGAAAAAGGCCAAGTCGAGAACCAGGTGGGCTATGCCCGCGACAACATCTTCAAGCCGCGCCTGCGCTTCCGGACGCTGGAGGAGCTCAACGGCTGGCTGGAAGCCGAGTGCGAGCGCCGGGCCCGGAGCGACCGACATCCTGAGCAACGTGACCGGACGGTGTGGGAGGTCTTCGAGGCCGAGCGCCCCTTTCTGGCGGCGTTTGCTGGAGCCTTCGATGGCTTCCACCAGATCGAGGCTGTGGCCCAGGCCACCTGCCTGATCAGCTTCGACCGCAACCGCTACTCGGTAGCCGCCAGGGCAGCCCGCCGGGCGGTGCAGATCAGGGCCTACGCCGACCGGCTCGTGGTGCTCTGCGACGGTGAGATGGTGGCCGATCACCCCCGCAGCTTCGGCCGTGACCGGACCATCTACGATCCCTGGCACTACCTGCCGGTGCTGGCCCGCAAGCCGGGAGCGTTGCGCAAATGGCGCACCCTTCCAGGATTGGTCGCTGCCGCCGGCCTTGACCCGGCTGAGGAAGAAGCTGGGCTCCGGCGATGAGGCCGACCGCCGCTTCGTGCGGGTGCTGGCCGCGGTGCTCGACGATGGCCTGGAGGCTGTCGACGAGGCGGTCCGTGAGGCCCTGGACGCCGGCGTTTCCAGCGACGACCTGATCCTCAATATCCTGGCCCGGCGGCGCGAGCCGCCACGACCTGCGGGGATCACCACGTCGGACGCGCTTCAGCTGCGCCACCCGCCGATCGCCGACTGCGCCCGCTACGACCGTCTGAGAGGCGCCCATGCAGCGGCATGAGATGATCGAGACCCTCGGGCGACTGGGCCTGAAGGGCATGGCCGGGGCCTTCGACGACGCGGTGACCACGGGTCTGCAGCGCAATCGCACGACCATGGAGATGCTCGCCGATCTCCTGCGGGCCGAGACCGCCCACCGTCAGGCCGCTTCGATCCGATATCGCATGACCGCCGCCAAGCTGCCGGTGATCAAGGACCTGTCGAGCTTCGTCTTCGAGGGCTCTGCAACCAACGAAGGCCTGGCCCGGTCGCTGCATGATGGATCCTTCCTGGCCAACCGCCGCAACGTCGTGCTGGTCGGCGGCACCGGCACCGGCAAGACCCATCTGGCCATCGCCATCACCGCCAATGTCGTGCGCGCCGGCGCCCGCGGCCGCTTCTTCAACCTCGTCGATCTGGTGAACCGGCTCGAAGACGAGACCCGGCGCGGCAAGGCTGGGGCCCTCGCAGCCCAGCTCTCCCGGCTCGATCTCGTCGTGCTCGACGAGCTGGGCTACCTGCCGTTTGCGCAGTCCGGCGGCCAGCTGCTCTTCCACCTGATCAGCAAGCTCTACGAGCGCACCTCGGTGATCATCACCACCAACCTGGCCTTCGGCGAGTGGCCGAGCGTCTTCGGCGACGCCAAGATGACCACGGCGCTGCTCGACCGGCTCACCCACCACTGCGACATCGTCGAGACCGGCAACGACAGCTGGCGGCTGAGGAACCGATCCTAAATCCAACGTGACGGGTGCGCCCGTCGGCTACGCGCTGCGCTGCGCAAGGGCTCCGCGCTACGCGCCGCCGGGCGACTGCAACCCCCGGTGCCAGGGGGGTCAATTTTGCACGCCGATCGGGGGTCACTTTTGCGCGCCGTTTGACACACCGCTGCGCCGCTCGCTCGCTACGGCGCCATGTGGAGGGCGCGCGTCGCGAGCGGCTCCGCTACCGCACAGCAGCTACACCACCATCAGGGACACGACCAACCTTCAGCGTTCTGGGCGAGCGTCACTTTGGCAGAGAAGCCCGACCAATGGCGGCCCAAGACACCTGGACCCGCTGGCGAAACGTCTGCGGTCGAGCTTTGTTGCAGGTTCACCTCGGCGGCAGGGCTACAACGATGGCGACCGGCGTCCGTCTGCAGAGGACTCACCGAAGACACGTCTATCGGCGCGCCAATTAAGTGGTCAATTGATCGTGCCCCGAAGTCAAAGGCGGGCGGCCGAGACATACTGCTGCAGTCGGCGCAGCCACGCCCAACGCCGGTCGCGCCATAGCGGGCGTGCGGGCGGAGGCCGCAGGGCACAATTGCGAGGGCGGAATACTCACTCTAAGCACGGCTTACGTGTTGCAGTTCGCTCGGTCCCCCACCATTTCCGCGTGGACGAGATCCGGGACGGCTACAAGACCTTTTGGTTCCGACGAGCACCTTAGCCTTGAAGGTGGTTGACTGAAGCCCAATCGGCGATGCGCCATCGCCGGATGGCCTGCCGTTCGGCGCTGAAGGAACGAGCCTCGACATCCATGGCAAGCCCTGCGATCAATCGAGTGAGAACGGCGCCGTTTGAGGATCAGAAGCCTGGCACATCGGGCTTGCGTAAGCCGGTCTCCATTTTTCTTCAGCCGAACTATCTGGAGAATTTCGTACAATCCATCTTCGACAGCATGGAGCAGCGTCAAGGCGAGACGCTCGTGCTGGGGGGAGACGGCCGTTATCATAATCGGGCGGCCATCCAGATTATCCTGCGCCTCGCCGCCGCCAACGGCTTCGCTCGGGTTCTGGTCGGGCGCGGCGGCATACTGTCGACGCCCGCCGCATCCTGTGTCATTCGCAAGCGTCAGGCCTGTGGCGGAATCATCCTGTCCGCGAGCCACAATCCGGGCGGTCCCCACGGCGACTTCGGCGTCAAGTTCAACGCCGCGAACGGTGGCCCGGCGCCCGAACGGATCACCGAAGCGATCTATGGCCTGACCCGCCGCATCGAGCGCTACCTCACGGTGGACACCAACGATGTGGACATTGATCGCCTCGGAACGATTGAGCTTGGATCGACCGTGATCGAAATCTTCGATCCGGTCGCCGAGTACGCCGCCCTGATGGAGTCGCTGTTCGACTTCGATCGCATCTCAAGGCTGCTATCGCGTCCAGACTTCCGGGCGCGCTTCGACGCCATGCACGCCGTCACCGGGCCCTATGCCCACGACATCCTCGAGCGCCGTCTCGGCGCGCCGGAAGGCACGGTCGTCAACGGCGCGCCTCTGACGGACTTCGGCGGCCTCCACCCGGACCCGAACTTGGCCAACGCGCGCCAGCTCGTGGAGACCATGCGCGATCCGGACGCACCGGACTTCGGCGCCGCCTCCGATGGCGATGGAGACCGCCACATGATCCTGGGCCCGAACTTCTTCGTGAACCCCAGCGACAGTCTGGCGGTGATGGCCGCGAATGCCCGGGCGATTCCCGGCTACGCCGCGGGCTTGGCGGGCATCGCGCGTTCGATGCCGACCAGCCGCGCCGCCGACCGCGTGGCCTCCAGCTCGGGCATCCCTTGCTTCGAGACCCCAACGGGCTGGAAGTATTTCGGCAATCTGCTCGACGCGGGTTGCGTCTCACTCTGCGGCGAAGAGAGTTTTGGCGCGGGCTCGAACCACATCCGGGAAAAGGACGGGCTCTGGGCGGTCTTGTTCTGGCTCAACATGTTGGCCGTGAGTAATCAGAGCGTCCAACAATTGGTGAAGTCTCATTGGCGGCACTACGGACGTCACTACTTTTCGAGGCACGATTACGAAGGGCTCGAGATCGATGGGGCGCAAGCCCTGATCCAATCGCTGAGGTACGCCTTGCCACGCTTCTGCGGGCGGGTCTTCGCCGGGCGGACAGTCACTCAATGTGACGACTTCAGTTACCGGGACCCCATCGATCACATCACGTCCGAACATCAGGGAATACGGTTGGTGTTCTCCGATGACGCCCGCATCGTCTACCGGCTGTCGGGCACCGGGACGCAGGGCGCCACCCTGCGGATCTATCTTGAACGCTTCGAACGCGATCCGGCACAGCACGATCTGCCCGTGCGCGACGCCCTCGCGGAACTGTCGGTCGCCGCGGGCGTTATAGCCCAGTTAACGCCCCGCACCGGGCGCGAAGGGCCGTCCCTGATCACGTGAACCACTACATGAAAGCGGGCATCTGCAATCGTCAGCCCACTTGATCTGACTCAAGGCGGCCAGGAGAGCGCGCTGAGAAATTGCCTCTGGTGGGCGGGGTTGGTCATGATGTCGAGGTAGGGAGGCGCCTGTGCATACGTTTAGGGTTGTCAAAGAGCCGAACGGTTGGGCCATCCGCCTGAACAGCGGCATGATGACGCCGTTCTGGTCGCGGGATCTCGCGGTACAGGAAGCCAACTGCTTGTGCGACGCCCTGCGCGGCCACGGGGTAGGAGCCAAGGTGGAGATCGAGGGCGTCGCTTGCGCCGAACCGGCCAAGGCCTCCCCCGGCCACACTCGCGCGGCGAAATTTTCTGTCAGGCTGAGACGACGCGCGGCTTTGGGTTGATGTGGACATCACCCTGGTCGTTGAAGTTTCGGGTTAGCTTGTGCCGAAAATCGATGAACGACACTGCGGCCTTGCGCAATTTGGCCCCGGCCTATTGGCGGGATTGATCCGGACGTTCGAAAAGAGGCCGCGACCGTCCCCGTGGGATGACCGGGCGATCCGGGAGGAACTCTTCAGCGTCGAGCGGCTCGAGGAGCACGGACGCAGTCTTGCCGCCGCCCAGGGTCTCATGTCCAAGCCAATCCGTTGGGATGGGCTTGCCGGGCGGCTGGCCGACAACGAGAAGGTCCTGATCGCGGCTTACCGCGACGTGGCCGAGGCGATCGACCAGGGCGCGGCCATCACGCCGGCGGCCGAATGGTTGATCGACAATTTCCACGTCGTTGAAGAGCAAATCCGTGACATCCGCTCGGATTTGCCCCGCGGCTACTATCGGCAACTGCCGAAGCTGGCGGTGGGCCCCTTCGCGGGTCTGCCACAGGTCTTCGGCCTGGGCTGGGGCTACGTCGCCCACACCGACAGCCTGTTCGATCCTGATAGCCTGAGGCGCTATGTGCGCGCCTATCAAGAGGTGCGCCCCCTCGCCATTGGCGAGTTGTGGGCCGTGGCGATCACCCTGCGGATCGTCCTGGTGGAAAACCTCCGCCGCATCGCCGCGCGCGTCGTCGAGAGCCGCGCCGCCCGGCGCGAGGCCGACACCCTGGCCGACCGGCTGCTCGGCGCGGGCGGCTGGCCGGCGGAATCTGCGGACGCTGTTCTTGCAAGCTACGAGGCGGCCAGCCTCCCCGATGCTTTCTTCGTTCAACTGGTGCAAAGATTGCGCGACCAGGCTCCGAGCATTGCACCGGCGTTGGCGTGGCTGGATCAGCATCTCGCCGCCCGGGGAACGACTGCGGACAAGGTGGTGCGTGAAGAGCAGCAACGCCAAGTCGCGGCCAGCGTGACGGTCCGTAACATCGTCACCAGCATGCGCTTCATTGCGGACGTCGATTGGACCGAACTGGTCGAGCGCATCAGTCTTGTCGATGACCTGCTGGCGGCGGGAAGCCGGTTCGCGGAGATGGACTTTCCCACGCGCAATCTTTACCGGACCGCCATCGAGGAGTTGGCGCGCGGATCCGGGCACGCCGAGCTCGATGTTGCCCGGTCGGCCCTGGAGTCGGCCGGGGGCGCAGGACCGACTGATGCGGAAGGTCCCGACGCACGTCTCGCCGATCCAGGCTATTATCTGATCGCTGGCGGCAGAGTTGGACTCGAGACCGCGCTGGGCTATCGCCCGCCCATTTCGGCTCGGCCCGGTCGGCTGTATCGAGCCCTGGGAATTGGCGGCTACGTCAGCGCGGGCGCGATGGTCGCCGCGCTCTGTCTGGCTTTGCCCCTGTGGATACTCGCCCAGTATGGGGTCGGATGGCCGTGGCTGACGCTGCTCGGTCTGTTGGGGGTAGCGCCGGCGGTCGATCTCGCCGTGGCGATCGTCAACCATGCGGTGACGCGGGGTTTTCGCGCCACACTGCTTCCGGCCCTGGCGCTGCGCGACGGTGTGCCAGCGCACCTTCGCACCCTGATCGCGGTCCCAACGTTGCTGACATCGCAGAAGTCGATCCAGGATCAGATCGAACAGCTGGAAATCCATTTCCTCGCCTGTCCGGCGGGGGATCTGCACTTCGCGCTGCTGACCGACTGGGCCGATGCGCCGAGCGAAAAAATGGACGGCGACGACGAACTGCTCGCCGCAGCCCGCGACGGGATCGCGAAGCTCAATACGAAATACGGCGCCCCGCCGGCCGGCGATCGGTTCCTGCTGCTTCACCGGCGCCGGGTTTGGAACGCCGGCGAGGACCGCTGGATCGGCTGGGAGCGCAAACGCGGCAAGCTTTCGGAACTGAACAGTCTGCTGCGGGGCGCGCGGGATACGACGTTCCTGGAGCCGTCAGCTATCCCGCCCGATGTCCGTTACGTCATCACCCTAGACGCCGACACCAGGCTTCCGCGCGAAACGGTCGCACGGCTGATCGGCAAGATGGCGCATCCCTTGAACCGGCCGCGCCTCGACCCCGAACTCCGGCGGGTCGTCGAAGGCTATGGGGTGCTCCAGCCCCGAGTGACCCCTTCGCTGCCGGTGACGCGCGAGGGCTCGCTTTTCCTGCGCGTGTTTTCCAGCGCCTCGGGGATCGACCCCTACGCGGCCGCTGTTTCGGACGTCTACCAGGACCTGTTCGGCGAGGGGTCCTACACTGGGAAGGGCATCTACGACGTGGACGCTTTCCTGGCCGCTCTTGCCGGCCGCGTTCCCGAGTCCACCATGCTCAGCCACGATCTCTTCGAGGGCATCTTCGCCCGCGCGGGGCTGGCTTCGGACGTTGAAGTCGTCGAGGACTTCCCCGCCCGGTACGACGTCGCGGCCATGCGCCACCACCGATGGGCGCGAGGCGATTGGCAACTGCTGCCATGGATGCTGGGGTCCTTCCGCGGCGGCGTGCCGGCAATCGGCCGCTGGAAGATGCTCGACAACCTGCGCCGCTCCCTGTCAGCGCCTTCGCTGGTGATGGCACTAGTGGTGGGCTGGGTCGCGCCGGGCGTCTCCGGTCTGGTGTGGACGCTGTTCATCCTCGCCACAATGGCGCTGCCGCCGCTGATCCCCGTGATCGCTCATGTTCCGCGCCGGCCTGGCGTGCCCCTGACCGCCCATGTGAGAACCGTGGCGGGAGACCTTCGGCTGGCGCTTGTGCAGCTTGGCCTGATGATCGTGTTTTTGGGCCATCAGGCCTGGTTGATGGGCGATGCGATCCTGCGGACGCTTTACCGTCTTACGACGCGCAAGCATCTGCTCGAATGGACACCGACGGCGCAGACCGCCGTCGCCGCAGGCGCCGGGCTAGCGCAGTTCTTCCGTCAAATGGCCGGGGGCGTGCTGATCGGTCTCGCAAGCCTTGCGACCGTCTTGATGGCGGACCGCGGAACCTGGCCTCTGGCTGTCGCGTTCGCGGCGGCCTGGGTGACCTCGCCGGTCATGGCCCAGTGGGCGAGCCTTTCGCGTCCGGTCTCCGGGCGTCGGCCGCTGTCGGAGTCGGACGCGAGGAGTCTCCGCCTGATCGCCCGGCGGACCTGGCGCTTCTTCGAGACCTTTGTCACGGCGGCCTCGAACATGCTGCCGCCGGACAATTTCCAGGAGACGCCCGAGCCGGTCGTGGCGCGCCGCACCTCGCCAACCAATCTCGGCCTCTATCTGCTGTCCATAGCCACCGCGCGGGATTTCGGCTGGATCGGCGCCCTCGAAGCCATCGAGCGGCTGGAAGCGACGCTCGCGACCATGGGGCGCCTGGAGAAGCATCGCGGGCACTTCTTCAACTGGTACGACACGGCGGATTTGCGCCCGCTCGAGCCGAAATACGTGTCGTCGGTCGACAGCGGTAATTTGGCCGGCCATCTCCTCACCCTGGCGGCGACCTGTCGCGAGTGGAGGAACGCGACGCTCGGCGAAGCGGACAGGCTCGCCGGGATCGGCGATGCGATTGGCTTGGCATATGAAGACGTCAACGCTTGGCCCGGCGCGCGGCCATCCCAAAGCCCCAGCCGACGTCGGCTGGCGGCCGAACTCGACGCGTTCGCGGCGAAGATCACGTCGGCAAACCAGCACGGACTGGCCACGCTCGGGTGGGACATCGAGGGGGTAGTCGACGCTGCGCGCGCGCTTACCATCGAAGAGGGCGATGAAGCCAGCGCCGACCTAGAGTATTGGGTCGAGGCCGCGCGGCAGGCGATCAAAAGCCACCGCCGCGATTTTGACCCTGGCGCTGCGGCGCACCTTGCGGACCGGCTAAGTACGATCGAAACGACGGCGCGAGGACTCGCGCTCGGCATGGAGTTCGCCTTCCTACTGGACCCCGACCGCCTGCTGCTCTCGATCGGTTTTCAGGCCACTGACGGCGTCCGTGATCCGAACTGTTACGACCTGCTCGCCTCCGAGGCGCGACTGGCCAGCTTCATCGCTATCGCCAAGGGCGATGCGCCCGCGCGCCACTGGTTTCGTCTCGGGCGCACGGTGACCAACCTCGCCCACGGGGCGGCGCTGATCTCGTGGTCGGGCTCGATGTTCGAGTATCTGATGCCGTCGCTGGTGATGAGGGAGCCGAGTGGCACCCTGCTCGAACAGACCGGCCGACTGATCGTCTATCGCCAGATGGCCTATGGGAACACGCTGGGCGCGCCTTGGGGGGTGTCCGAAGCCGCCTACAACGCCCGAGATCTGGAGTTCACCTACCAGTATTCCAACTTTGGCGTGCCGGGACTCGGCCTCAAGCGCGGCTTGGCCGACAGCATCGTCATCGCGCCCTACGCCACGGCACTGGCGAGCATGGTCGACCCAGAAGCCGCCGCCCGAAATTTCGAGGCGCTTTCGGCTGCTGGAGCGCGGGGGCGCCACGGCTTTTATGAATCCCTGGACTTCACGCCGTCCCGCGTTCCGGAAGGCGCGGAGGCGGCGATCGTGCGCACCTTCATGGCGCACCACCAGGGCATGAGCATCGTCGCCATCGCCAACACCCTGCGCGACGGTCTGATGCGGTCAAGGTTTCACGCCGAGCCGATCGTCCAGGCGACCGAGTTGCTCCTGCAGGAGCGTGTCCCGCGCGACGTGGTTCGGACACCCCCGTCGGTAGCCGAATCGGCGACCGCGAGAGCGCCGCTGATCAGCGGGGGAGGGGATTGGCGAACGGCGGACCCGTCGAGCGCGACCCCCGACACGCAATTGTTGTCGAACGGCCAGTACACGGTGATGCTCACCGCCTCTGGCTCCGGCTTCAGCAGTTGGCGAGATATCGCAGTTACTCGATGGCGGGAGGACACCACCCGCGACGACTGGGGTTCTTACATCTTTCTGCGAGACACAGGCAGCGGCGAGGTCTGGTCAGCGACCAAGCAGCCGGTCGGCGGCGCGCCTGATGCCTACAACGTGGTCTTCAATGAACACCGGGCCCAGTTCTCGCGCCAGGAGGGTTCTATCGGCGCCGCCCTGGAGATCCTGGTCTCCGCAGAGGACGACGCCGAGGTCCGTCGGGTCACCGTCACCAATTCCGGAGCGCAGGTCAGAGAGATCGAGGTGACCTCGTACGCCGAACTGGTCCTGGCGCCGGCCGCGTCCGACATCGCCCACCCCGCCTTTTCCAAACTCTTCGTCGAGACCGAGCATCTGGCCGGCGCTGGCGTTCTTCTTGCGACGCGTCGCCGCCGTTCTCCCGGCGAACCTGAAACCTGGGCAGGCCATGTCGCTGTCGTAGATGGGGACGTGGTCGGCGCCCGCGAATTCGAAACCGATCGCGCTCGCTTCATCGGGCGTGGGCGCGACATGCGGTCGCCGGACGCTGTGACCGCCGGGCGCCCGCTCTTTGGCGCGACGGGCGCGGTGCTCGATCCGATCTTCTCTTTGCGACGCCGGCTGCGTATCGCCCCGGGGAAGAGCGCGCGCATCGATTTTTGGACCATGGTGGCGGGGTCTCGCGATGAGGTTCTGGACCTCATCGACAAACACCAGGACACCGGGGCGTTCGAGCGGGCCGCGACGCTCGCCTGGACCCAGGCGCAGGTGCAGTTGCATCATCTCGCGATCGATCACGGTCAGGCCGCCACGTTTCAGCGCCTCGCGGGCCATCTGCTCTATTCAAGCCCTGCCCTGCGTCCGCCTTCGGAGATAATCCAAAGCGGCAGCGGTCCTCAATCCGGGCTCTGGAGCCTCGGGATCTCCGGAGATCTGCCGCTCATCGTCGTGCGCGTCGCCGAGGCCGATCAGCTCAGGCTGGCGCGTGAAACGGTGCTGGCGGTCGAATACCTGCGGATGAAGCGGCTCGCCGTCGATCTCGTCATCCTCAACGAGCGCGCCACATCCTACGCCCAGGACCTGCAAACTGAACTTGAGACGCTGGTCAGGGCCAGCCAATCGAGGCTCCAGGCGGGAGAGGATCACGCGCCTGGGCATATTTTCATGCTGCGCGCCGACATCATCCCGCCCGAAGCCAGCGCCCTCCTGAGCTCCGTGGCGCGCGTGGTCCTCGTCGGCGAGCGGGGGCGGTTGAGCGACCAGTTGGAACGCACGCCGGAAGCGCCGCTTCCGAGCCGCAGGGCTCCACCCTCCCAGCGACGTGACGCCGCACTCTACGATCTGCGAATCCCTCGGCCGGCGCCGGACATCGAGTACTTCAACGGGATGGGCGGCTTCGCCGCCGACGGAAAAGAGTACGTCACCATCACAGGTCCGGGCCAGACGACACCGGCGCCCTGGATCAACGTCATCGCCAACCCCAACTTCGGCTTCCTGGTTTCGACCGATGGCGGCGGCTACACTTGGTCGCTCAACGCACGCGAACATCAGCTGACGCCCTGGTCGAATGATCCGGTGAGCGATCCGGCGGGACAAGCTCTGTTCGTGCGCGATGAACAGACGGGCGAGGTGTGGACCCCCACCGCGCACCCGTGTGGCGACGCGGGGTCGACCTACATCGCGCGGCACGGTTTTGGCTACAGCCGCTTCGAGCACACCTCGCGCGATCTGACGCTGGAACTGCTCGAATTCGTCCCTCTGGCCGATCCGCTCCGGATATCGCGGCTGACGATCCGCAATTCGTCGCCTCGCGCGCGCCGCCTGTCCGTGACCGGCTATGTGGAGTGGGTGCTGGGCGCGTCCCGCGCGGCGAACTCGCCCTTCGTGCACACCTCCATCGATCCTGCGACCGGCGCGATGCTGGCGTCCAACCCCTGGAATCCGGCCTTCGCCGGGCGGGTTGCTTTTATAGATCTCGGCGGTCGCCAGACCAGTTGGACGGGGGATCGGCGGGAGTTCATCGGTCGCAATGGTGCGCTCGCCGCGCCCGCGGCGCTGGCGGATGGTGAGCGGCTGTCCGGCCGCGTGGGCGCTGGCCGTGACCCGTGCGGCGCGCTGCGGACTTCGATAGAGCTGGCGCCCGGCGCCGTCGCCGAAGTGGTCTTTTTCCTCGGGGACGCGGACGGAGAGGGCGAAGCAAGGCGGCTCGTCGAACGCTACCGCAAGGCCGATCTCGACGCCGAACTCGCGGCGGTGCGCGCATCCTGGGATGAGACGCTCGGCGTGGTTCAGGTCAAGACGCCCGACCGCTCCATGGAAATCATGTTGAACGGCTGGCTGCTCTATCAGACGCTGGCGAGCCGGTTCTGGGCGCGCGCCGGCTTCTACCAGGCCAGTGGGGCCTACGGTTTCCGGGACCAGCTGCAGGATGTCATGGCGCTGGCGGCCACCCGCCCGTCGATCGTGCGCGAACACCTTCTGCGCGCCGCCGCCCAGCAGTTTCCGCAGGGCGATGTGCTCCACTGGTGGCTGCCGCAGACCGGCCAGGGGGTGCGCACGCGAATCTCGGACGACCGGCTGTGGCTGCCCTACGCCGTTGCTCACTATATCGAGGTGACGGGAGACGCTGCCATCCTCGAAGAGAGGGTTCCCTTCATCGACGGGCCGGCTCTGGAGCCCGGCCAGATGGAGACGTTTCTCCAGTGGCAGCCCAGCGATCAGGCCGCCAGCCTCTATGAGCACTGCACCCGCGCGATCGATGTCAGCCTGCCGCTCGGCCGCCATGGCGTCCCATTGATGGGCGGCGGCGATTGGAACGACGGCATGAATCGCGTGGGCGAGGGCGGGCAGGGCGAAAGCGTCTGGCTGGGCTGGTTCCTAATCGCCACGATGAAGGCGTTCGGGCCCCTTGCGGAGGCCCGTGGCGACACCCAGCGAGCTTCGACCTGGCGCGCCCATAAAGCCGCCCTGCAAGCTTCGCTAGACCGCGAGGCCTGGGACGGCGACTGGTATCGCCGTGGCTGGTACGACGACGGCTCGCCGCTGGGGTCGGCGTCCAACGAGGAATGCAGGATCGATTCGATCGCCCAGTCTTGGGCGGTGCTATCGGGCGCCGCGCCGGCCGATCGGGCGGCGCGCGCCATGGCCTCGGTCGAACGCGAGCTGGTCCTGCCGCAGGATGGACTTGCCCTGTTGTTCACGCCGCCGTTCGATCGCACCGCCCATGACCCGGGATACATCAAGGGTTACCCGCCGGGCCTGCGCGAAAACGGCGGCCAGTACACCCACGCGGCTCTATGGTCGGTGATGGCCTTTGCGGCGTTGGGCGAAGGCGACAAGGCCGCGGCGCTGTTCTGGATGTTGAACCCCATAAATCACACTGGCGCCCGGACCGAGGCGCATCGGTATAAGGGCGAGCCCTATGTGGTCGCCGCCGATGTCTACGCCTCGCCGTCACATGTCGGGCGGGCAGGCTGGACCTGGTACACCGGCTCAGCAGGCTGGATGCAACGGGCTGGCGTCGAGAGCATCCTGGGCGTTCGCACGCACGGGGATTTTCTCCAGCTGGACCCCTGTATTCCGAGGGACTGGCCGAAGTTCGAACTCATGGTGAGGTTTGGGGCGGCCCGCTATGAAATCGTTGTCGAGAATCCAGACCGAGTTTCCAAGGGCGTGGTGTCGGTTCAACTGGATGGTGTGGCGCTCGCCGAGCGCCCGATACGCATCCCCCTCAAGGATGACGGACAGGTACATAGGATAAATGCACGCCTAGGCTAACCTGTTGCTGGAAAGCAGGACGGAGTGGAGCCGAAACCTTCCCGGTTTGCCGCTCAGCTAGGCGCCTTTCTGGTCGGAATGAGGGCGATGGCACGCTTCACTCACGTCAATCTGGTCGAGCTAGGCGACCACCGCGAAATGCGGCGCGACGTCGCGGTTACATGACGAAGACCGCCTCGGCGAGCTTTGGGTCAGCCGCAAGTACGATGAAGCCCGCCGAGGCGCCAGGCGAGGAGAGCCAGCCCGGAGGGACAGTATGGATGTCTCGCCGGTGACATCAAGACTCGTGAAGGCCTCCATTCGGCAAGGACACTGCGGCAATGCCTCCAAGAACGCGATGAGGTAAGCGGCGTGCGACGTATTTGCTCCCGTTGAAGCGGTAGATGGGGAATGGTCCCATACCTGGCCCGCCGACTTCGATATCCGGCCAGCCGAGAGTCTTGGTCTTTCTCAGATCGGCGATACCCACCTCATCGAGCAGCACGACCCAGCTGGAACCCTTTTTGGTCACCAGCACGAATGCTTCGGCGGTGTTACCGTAGCAGAACAGACTGCTTTCCTTCAGCCACGCCTCGGGCGCCCCATCGCCGTTGAGATCGGCGACCTCGATGGAGCCGCTTTGGCGCGAAGCCGTCTCAGTGTCGTCGCAGCGGACCCATTCACGCCCCTTTTGTTGGAAACCCGCAGCTTTGAAGGCGGCGGCTTTGTCGGTCGGGGTCAGTGGCGGTGGAGCCGCCCGCGCGCCAGTCGGCGTCAACAGGATCAGTGCGGCGAGCCCGGCGCCCAAGCGCAACATCGTCAACTCCATTGCGAGCGAGGCTCAGCTTGAGGCAAAGATGGATGATCGTCCATACCTTGAGATGCTTGGTTCAAGTCGCACCTTCCCCCGGGACGGCTCTTTCCTTCAGTAGCGCAAGCACTCCGAGCAGAGCGACCAGGGCAAACCCGCCGCCCGTCAGGAACGTCAGCGACGCGCCCCGCGCCGACCAGAGCGCACCGGCCAAGATGCTTGCCGCGAGCATCGTCAGGCCGGTGGCGAGATTGAACAGGCCGAAGGCGGTCCCCCTGACGCGTGCGGGAGCCGTGTCGGCCACCAAGGCCGCGAGCAGTCCCTGAGTCAGCCCCAAGTGCAGGCCCCAAAGCGCGACCCCGATCAGTACGCCTGCGATGTTCCCCAGGAGGGCAAGCACGAGATCGGCGACGATCAGCACCGCGATCCCGCTCGCCAGCAGCGGCTTTCGGCCCAAGGTGTCGGAAAGACTGCCAACTGGGGCCGCGACGATCGAATAGACGACGTTCATGACGATCATGACGAAGGGCACAAGCATCAGCGGAATCCCCGCACTGGCGCCGCGCAGGACGAGGAAGGCTTCGCTGAACCGCGCCATCGTGAACAGCACGCCGACCGCCACAGCGATCCAGAAGGGCGTGCCGATAGACCGCACGTCTGACCAGCTGATCGGCGACTTGGCGTCATGGGGCTGCGCGCTGCCCGCAGGCTCCTTGACCGCCAGCACGAGCACAGCGACCCCGATGCTCGCGGGGATGATCGCGAAGCTGAACACGGTCCTCATGTTGTCGTTGAACGCCGCCATGAGCCCCACGGCGGCGAGCGGACCCGCGAACGCGCCGATGGTGTCGAGCGATTGCCGTAGCCCGTAACTGGCGCCCCGGAGGTCTTCTGGCGTGACATCGGCGACCAATGCGTCGCGGGGTGCGTCGCGCACCCCCTTGCCGATCCGATCCAAGAACCGCGCTGCAAGAACCTCGTAGGGCGTCACGGCGAGCGGAAAGATCGGCTTGGTTATGACCGCGAGACCGTAGCCCAGCACGGTCAGCAGCTTTCGCCGCCCCAGCCGGTCGCTGAGCCAGCCGGAGAAGACCTTGGTAATCGAGGCGGTGGCTTCGGCGAGGCCTTCGATCAGGCCGACCAAAGCGGGCGAAGCCCCAAGGCTGGTGACGAGAAACACCGGCAGGAGGCTGTGGATCATCTCCGACGAGATGTCCGTGAACATCGAGACGAAGCCCAACGCCCAGATGGTGCCCGGCACGCCGCGGTGTCGCGTCGTCATTCTTGCCCCCGCAGTGGCTGGTTGTGTTCGTGATCTTCACCGTGTCACAGGAACCACGCGCACCCAACGATACTGGCAGCATCGACGCATCAGCGCAGGGGACGCCCATGAAGGGCTTTATCGAAGACATCGAGGAACCGACCGAGGGCAACAAGGACTTCCGGAGCGTCCTCTACACCGGCAAACCTGCAACTGGTGCTGATGGCCTTGAGGCCCGGCGAGGAGATCGGTGAAGCGGACCACGTCGACCACGACCAGTTCTTTCGAGTCGAGAAGGGCAAGGGCGAGGTCTGGATCGACGGCGAGCGGACCAAGATCAAGAGCGACGACGCGATCATCGTGCCCGCCGGGGCCAAGCACAACATCGTCAACACCGGCGACAAATCGCTGAGGTTCTAGGCCAACGAAGAGCACTTCGATGGGACGACGACCGAGTCTTAAGCTGCGTTCGCCGGCGGGGCGGTCGATTTCCGGTGGACGGTGATCTGACGCGCGCCTACGGTTGACATCGTGTCACACGGCCATCTTCCATCCCCTTGGATGCCGCCATGTGCTCGGGACGGGCGTCGCTCTCCTCCCAGCCCGAAGTCGGCGCCCGTCCCGCTCTCCGTGTGAAAGACAGGCTGGAGCCGGATCACGGTTGCGAGGCGTCGATAGCCGTTCGGTGATAGGGTGAAGGGCGTCATAGGGTCTGGATGCTTGAACGCACCGTAACGTAGGTCAGGCCACTCCGGTCGAACCTGTAAGCGTCTCAGGAGTTGTTCAGGAAGAACAGCGCGAAGGAGCGGAAAAATGATCGGCGTTCTCGTTGGCGGCCTGGGCGGCTTGATGGTTTTCCTGGGCGTTACCGGCCTCTATGTGGCCGTCCAACGACTGAAGTCATAGGTTGCCGGCGCCCACTGGTATTGCGCCTTCGGCCCCGAACGAGTCGCCATCCTACTCGTTGGCGGCGACAAGTCAGGGGTCAGTTCGGGCCGGTTCTACAAGGGAGTCATCAAACGGGCTGACACCCGCTTCGCTCAATATTTGGAGGCGCTGAAATGGCCTATCGGACCGTCGGCGCCAACGATTGGATCGCGCGGCGACCCAAGACGGTTCAGGAGGCCGGCGAAGAACTCATCCGCGAAGTCACGCTTCGGAGGGTCCGGGAGGCGGTAAAGCGCACCCAAGTCGAGGTCGCCGCCGCCATGGGAACATCGCAGGATCGGGTACACGCCGGCGCTCCGGCCGACCTACGTCTCCTTTCGTTACCGCTTGCGCGCACGTGCCGGGAACTTCACGAGGACTGGGGTCAAGGCACGCTGGTCGAAGGGCGGATCGTGTTCAGACGTTGAGACCTTCCTTCTCCGCCGCGGCGCTCTCTACGGCTCGCGGTAGGGGCCGGAGATGGACGATACCGGGGCAGCGGGTGGACGCGGGGGGCGCGGACCTGGAGCGCCTGGCCGAGCGGCAGCGCACCGGGCGGGAGCAGGTTCGCCAGGTCGCAATCATGACCGCCGTGGGCACCGTCGCCGGCGTCATCGTGTGGGTGTGCTTCTAGGGGCCGATCGCGCGCGCCCTGTCGGCGAGCTGGAGCGTGCCGGAACGGATGGTCGCTGCGACGTTGGTACCCCTCCGGTGAGGCTTTCAATTACCCACAAGTCGCTGACTCTTTTGGATAATGGCGCGGGAAAATCTTGAATCGATTGAAGCGGCCGATCCTGCTTACTGCCGCGACGGTGATCCGGTGATCCTGGGGGACGGCGTATTGCTCTTTGATCCGCTTCTTGAAGGGCTTGGCCTGACGCTCATGAGCGGGGCGTTGATCGCCACCTTGCTCACCCTCCTGCTCGTACCGGTCCTGTACCACCATCTGATGTCGGCTTCCGCGCGGGGGGCGGCCTGGCTGCAAGCCGTCAGGGCGGATCAACGCGAATGATTGGGGTATTTTATGTGAAATACTTTATCAATACCCGGCAATTCCGGTCCATATTGATCTAGCGCAATGTCTATCCCAGTTTTTCCGCGAGGAATAGACAGTGTCTGTTTCAACTTATTGCAGAAGGACGTGAGTTATGACTCTGCGAAACGTTCTTATTAATTACGCCGCGCTCGGACTATTCGCAACAGCGGGGTGCAGTGGCCCCGGCCCGGTTGACTCGGCCAAGAAGGCCGCGGAGGCGACAAAGACTGAGGTTCAAAAAGCAGCGACCTCCACCAGAGAGGCGGCGGAAAAGGCGCGAGCCGCGACGCTAGCGGCGGTTGAAACCGCGACGCGCAATGCCGACGCGACGCGCGCGGCGATCGACAAGGCATCGTCGGAAGCATGGGCCGCAGCGGGTCAGGCCGCCCAGGAAGCGCAGGCCGCCGCCGAGCTTGCCGCCCGCCAGTCGCAAGATGCCTACCGTCAAGCCGGTGCGTCTTCGAAAACCGCGGCGCAAACCGCAGCAGACTCGGCTGAAAAGGCAGCCGCTGCGGCCGGGGAAGCCTCCACCGCGACGGCAGCCGCCGCCAAGGCGTCGGCTGAGGCCGAGCGCAAGGCAACGGCTCAATCGGTCGCTGCTGCAAAGGAGGCCGCCCGAAAGGCTGCTGAAGCCGCCGACCGCGCCGCCGTCGCGGCCAAGGACGCGGCCCAGAAGGCGGGAGAGGCCGCCAAGTAGACGCCTGAGATCCGACCAACGAAGCCACGCAGAAATTCGTCCCCCTTTTCCTGAACAATGATCGAGAGACAATTCATGACTGACTCCCCTAAGCCCGGCTCCACGGGCCAAGACGAACTCATCGCCGACATGAAGATTTTGGTCGCCGATGCCCAGGCGTTCCTGCACGCCACCGCCGATCAGGTCGGAGAGACGGTCAACACATTGCGAACTCGCCTTCTGGAAAACTTGAAGTCGGCTCAGGTTCGTCTTGAAGAAACTGAGAACACACTCATCGAAAAGGTTACCGAAGGCCTTCGCAACGCCGTAAATACTACGTCGGAAGCGGCCAGCAAGGCGGCTGAAGCCATTGGGGAAGCGGCGGAGAAGGCCGAGGAAGCCGCCACGCAAGCGGCCCAATCCGGTAAGGAATCCGCCATCCACGCTTCGGAAGCCACAAGGGATGCCGCCCAGAAAGCGGCAGTGGCGGGCAGGGACGCCGCCGACAAGGCATTGGCGGCAGTGGCGGAAATTGCGAGGAAAGCCAAGGACGCCATCGGCTAACTACGAGCGGCCCCGGAGAGCCAGATACCGGCCGCCCGATGAGGCGGAAGGTACTTGATATGCTGTTGGACGCCTCGGGCGAGGAGTGGGGAATAGGATAGAAAGACCGCTATTCCCTAAGGCGTCGAATGGCCACGTACGGGCCCGCGACGTGCACGAAGATCATAAGAGCGCCCAGGCGTCAAAGATAAGGCCGATCATTTTCCGCTCCTTCGCAGTGTTCTTCCTGAACAAGCCCTGAGAGGTCGATGGGTTCGAGCGCCACGGCCGGCTTGCGTCGCGCGATCGATCCGAGCATCCAGATCCCATGCCGCCCCTGACCCTTTCTTCAATGGACTATCGCCGCCTCGCCACCGTGCTCCGCACCTTGGCCCGAACCGGCGCACGACCTGCCTTGATTCGCTTGGGCCTGCTCCGCGGCGCGGCGTCGGACGAGGCTGGCGACGGCGCGGGATACGAGGGCTTTGTCGCGGCCCTTGAGGAACTCGGCCCCACCTTCGTGAAGCTCGGCCAGATCATGGCGACCCGGTCGGATCTGCTTCCGCCGGAGCTGACGGAGCGGCTCGGCCGGCTGCACGATGACGTCTCGCCGGCGCCCTTCGAGTGGATCCGCGAACAGCTGACGATCGATCTTGGCGGCTCGCCGGAAGAACTTTTCGCTGAATTCTCATCGACGCCGATCGCCGCAGCCTCGATCGCACAGGTCTATGCCGCGCGGCTAAGGACCGGTGAAGACGTCGTCGTGAAGGTCCGCAGGCCGGGAATCGAGGCGGTCATGCGCGCGGATCTGCGGCTGCTCGCGGCGGCTGCCCGCGTCGTCGAGCGCCGCGCGCCGGCGCTGCGCCGACACCAGCCCGTGCGTGTCGTGACGGAGCTGAGCGAAGCGCTTCTGGAGGAGATCGATTTTCGGATCGAGGCCCGGAATCAGACGGAGATCCGCAAGCGCGCGACGGTGTTCCATGTGCCTCTCGTGCATGAGCGGTTCACCACGGAAAGGACCATGGTCAGCACACGCGTCCGTGGGCGCAGTCCCAATGCCGCGTTTCGCAGCGAGGAGCCCGCCTTGGCCCGCGCTTTGGCGCCCGAAGCGGCCAGGGGACTGCTGGGCATGATCCTGCTGGAGGGGGTGTTCCACGCCGATCCGCATGCTGGGAATGTTCTGGTGACGCCTGAGGGCCGTCTGGCCCTGCTGGATTTTGGATCGGTCGGGCGGCTCTCGACAAAACGGCGAGAGCAGGTCCTCGTGGTTCTCGGCTCGCTGGTGGACGCCGATGTCGCGGCGGTGTCCGATGTGCTGATGGACTGGGCTGGCCGCTCTGGCGCCGCGCCGCCGGGCCTCGAACAAGGCGTCGAGCGGTTCTTCCTCCGTTATGCCGCCGACTCCGGACGGCCGATCCGGCTTGCGGCGGCGATTACCGAATTCGTCTCGATCGCCCGCGACAACGCCCTGACCTTGCCGCCGGACCTGCTGCTCCTGATGCGGGCGCTGGGCATCGCCGAAGGTCTGGCGAGGACGCTCGACCCCGACCTGGATGTCGTCGCCGCGATCGCGCCCGTGGTCGTCCGGGCCTTCGCCTCTCGGTTTGAACCGAAGGCGCTGGCCGCCCGCGCCTTCCGCGCCTTCAAGGAGCTGGACCAGATCCTGGCGGTGGCGCCCGAAGCGATCCGGCGCGGCATCGGGAGGGTCAAGCGTGACGGCCTTGTCGTCCAGGTCTCGAGTTCAGACTTGGCCGAGTTGCCGCGCGCCGTGAGACGCGCCGGCGACAATCTTGCGATCGCGATCGTTGTCGCCGGCCTGGTCGTCGCCGCCGCCATCGTCACCGTCGCGAAAGACGATCAGGTCGCCGCGCTCGGGCGCGTCACGATCCTCGTCGTCTCAGGCGCGGGCTTGGTCGTCTTCTTGGGCCGCCTGTCCCGGCGCGACTGACGCTCCGCGCACGGGGACGCGCTTGGCGTCGCCGCGCGCCCACGCGGCCTTGGTCATTTCCACCGTCAGGACGCCGTCCTCAAGCGTCGCCGTCACTTGATCAGCATCGACGGGCTCCGGCAGATCGACGCTGCAGTCAAAGGGGGCTCCGATGTCACCGGACCGCCGTTGGCGGCCGGCCGCCTGCAATCGCAAACGCTGCGGGCTCACGTCCAGGATCAGACCCTCTCTGGCCTGGCCTGGGACGTCGAATTCAACGGTCACGTCTTCGATCGTCTGGGAGAGGCTAAAGGGGGGACGCGCGCCTGTAGGAGAGCTGAGCCCCGCCTCGAGCCGGCGGCGAACGCCTCTGAGGCCGCGGCCGATGAGGCTGTAGTATTCCAGCCGTGCGGAATACATCCGCGGCCCCAATTTCAGGGAGACATCGCCGATCATCGCCAACTCCTGGAACACTTTTCTAGCTTGAAAGAATGGCTCGGATGGCGGCGAATTCAAGGCGGGTCAGGTGGCCCGCAGGCCAACCGACTTTGGGCCGCAAAGATCACGACGGAACTGCAACCAAGCTTCACCGCAATCGTTAGGTCCCGGGGTAGGGGAGGTTCATCGCCGATCGACCTGCGAAGCCTGAGTAGTACAATCAAAATCGGTTATTATTTCACTCATGCTGAGCACCGTCACGGCGATGTCCAGTCCCGCAGACGCGCAGTCGCAGCAAACGCCCTCGAGGCCCAAGGCTGAGAAGGGGAAGACCGCGCAACGCCCCCTCACGTCTTCGGAACAGAGCCGTGAAAGCCTAGAGGGCGCGGTGACGTCGCCGCTCCGGGATATGAACCTGATCAAGACCGATATCCCGCCTATCCTCGTGCGGTGAACAATCCCTACGCGCGACCGGGCCAGCGCGGTTGTGCGATGCTGCGAAGGGACATTGGCGACCTGAACGAGGTTCTCGGCGACGATTTCGACGAGCGAAGCCCTGAGCGGGGGTCGGACGGCAACGATCGGAAAACCGCGTAGGGCGTCGTCGCCAGCGTGGTGTCCGACGTCATCCCGATGCGCAGCTGGATCAGGAAGCTCTCCGGGGCGGAACGGCGGGACCGCGAGGTGCAAGAGGCCATCGCGGCGGGTATAGCGCGCCGAACCTACTTGAAGGGTGTGGGCGAGGCGCGAGGCTGCAAGCCGCCCGCGGCGCTGCGGACGATCGCCGGGACGCCGCCGGCCGTGAAGCCCTAGGCGATGAGACGGGTCCTCGCCGCGCTGGCGCTGGCGGCGCTCGTCCTCGGGGGCTGCCAGACCCTTCCGCGCGTGCCCTATGGGCTCGAGACGCTTCACGCGGAGAGCCCGGACTACCGCTACAATTTCGTCGAGCCCGAGACCCGCGCCCGTTTCCTTGGCGACATCGGCAGCGTGCAACGCCAGCACGCCCGTGGGGAGCTTCAGCTCCTTGCCCTGTCGGGCGCCGGCGCCAACGGCGCTTTTGGCGCCGGCGTCGTGTACGGTTGGAGCCAGCGCGGCGACAGGCCTACATTTGCCGTCGTGGCTGGGGTCAGCGCAGGCGCGCTGATCGCACCTTTCGTCTTCGCGGGCCCGGCCTTCGATCCCGCCCTTCGCGAGGCCTTTACGGATGGCCGCTCGAAGAATCTGCTTCGATCCCGAGGCCTTGGCGCATTGTTCCGGCCTGGCGTCTTCAAGCCGGAACCGTTGAGAAAGCTCATCACCGACAGCATCACACCGGGCCTCATCGAGGTTGCGGCGGCAGAACACCGCAAGGGGCGGCGGCTCTATATCGCGACGACCAGCCTGGATACGCAGACCCAGGTGGTGTGGGACATGGGGGCCCTGGCGCAGCGCACAGATCCCGAGTCCCGTCTGCTGTTTCAGAATATCCTCATCGCCTCATCAGCTCCAAGATGAGCGTCTGAGCGGCTCGTCGCTTAAAATCACGCCGCTCCAGGCCGTGACGCCGGAGGCGGCCGAAGTTCTCGCCGATCGTCTGTATGGACTTCTGCCCAAGGTCCGCATCACCGACCTACTCAGCGAGGTCGCCGGATGGACCGGCTTCAGTGACTGCTTCACCCACCTACGATCTGGTCTTCCGTTCGAGGACAGCCGGGTGATCCTGACCACGGTATTGGCCGACGCCACCAATCTCGGCCTGACCGGGATGGCCGAGGCCTGCTCGGTCGCAACCTGCAAGCAGCTAGTCTGGACCGCTGGCTGGCATCTGCGGGAAGAAACCTACGGGCACGCCCTGGCGCGGATCGTGGCAGCACAACAGGCCGATCCGCTCGCCGCCGCGTTCGGCGAGGCCTCCACCTCAAGCTCGGATGGCCAGCACTTTCCCCTGGGCGGGCGCGGCGAATCCACTGGAGCTGTCAACCCACACAAGGGTAGCGGCCCCGCGATCAGCTTCCATACGCATATCTCTGGCCGCTACGCGCCCTACCACAGCAAGCCGATCTCGGTCGTCGATGGCGAAGCGCTCCACGTCCTGGACGGTCTGCTCTATCACGGCGCCGATCTGAACGCCGCCGTCCACCACACCGACGGCGGCGGCGTTTCCGACCACGTCTTCGCGCTGTGCTACCTCCTGGGCTTTCGCTTCGCGCCGCGCGTTCCCAATCTCCGTCACCGTCGCCTCTACACATTTGGCGCCGCCGCCCAATGGCCGGCGCTTCAGCCTTTCATCGCGGGCCGGATCGACGAGGCGCTAATCCGGGCTCATTGGGACGACATCCTACGATTGGCGAAATCGGTCAAAACCGGCGCCGTGCCGGCGTCGCTGATGTTGCGGCGGCTGGGTTCCTATCCACGCCAGAACGGCCTTGCCCTGGCGCTTCGCGAGGTCGGGCGGATCGAGCGGACTTTGTTCATGCTCGATTGGCTGGAGGATCCGGCGCTGCGCCGCCAAGCCACGGCGGAATTGAACAAGGGCGAGTCCCGCAACGCGCTCGCCCGCGCCGTTTGCTTCCATCGCCTCGGCCGGGTTCGGGATCGCACCCGCGAAACTCAACAGCATCGGGCCAGCGGACTCAACCTCGTCGTGGCGTCGATTATCCTGTGGAACACCGTCTATCTCGGCCGCGCCGTTGAAACGCTGCGTCTTCGGGGGAGGTCATTCCCGACGACCTGCTGAACCACCTGGCGCCCCTGGGCTGGCAGCACGTCAACCTCACCGGAGACTATCTGTGGGGTGCGATGGCCACCCCAGGCCCGGCGGAATTCGGCAGCTCCGGACGGTGATCGAGAGCCTCGCCGCGCTTCTTCGGAAACGGCTGCGAGCAACGTCCTGCGCGGGAACTGGTCCGCGGGCTCGAACTGGCGGTCGAGCCAAGCTCGCAGGGTGTCGATGTCCCCCAGGTCTTACGGGGGGCCTGTCGAGATGTCGAGCGCCTCGTAAATTCCTGAATGCGATCGGACATATCCGGCCCCACCCCTTCGCCTCGATAGATTTCACGGGCCAGACCTGCGCGCTGGGGCAGGCCGTCGGTTTCGGTCAGCAGCCGCTTGTCGGCGGCATGGCTGAACGACGAATTGGCGAGGATCTCAGAGGTGAGGTTGTCGATGGCCGTCTCAAGTTCGGTGTCTGCGACGCAGGCGTTGGCAAGGCCCATCGTCTCGGCTTGCCGCCCAGAACGGGTGCGGCAGGTGAACATCATCCCGCGCGCCTTGTAGGTCCCGACCCGGCGCGGCAGCCGCTGGCTGAGGCCCCAGACCGGCGTCAGCGCCCATTTGGCGTGGGTGTCGCCGAATTTGGCGGATTCGGCCGCAAGAATAATACGCCGGCCAGGGCAAGCTCCAAGGCGCCAGTGTAGCAATGGCCGTGCACGGCGCTGATGATCGGGAAGGGAAGGGCGGCCAGGCGTTCGATGACATGCGACTGATAGTTGGGCCGGGGAAGTTTTTCGCCCGCGGCGATGTCGCCGAGATCGTGGCCCGCCGAGAAGCACCGCCCGGCGCCGCGCAGCACGACGACGCCAACCGGCGCCGCCTCAAGGTCGGCGACGTGGGCCTCGAGCGCCTTGAAAAGGTCGACATTCAGCGCGTTGAGCTTGTCCGGCCGGTTCAGCGTCAGTTGGCAGACGCCGGCCCGGTCGGGGCGGAGCACGAGATCATCCATTGAGTTCTATCCGATGTCGTTTTTCAAGGTTGTCCCCGTCTCCGGGCGGCAGGCAACCGGGCTCTTTGTCGCCTGCAACTGACTTGCGAGACGCACGTGAATGAAGTTGACGCATACGTCATTTTTCTCGAATAGTGAAAACGTGCGACTAGGGAAACCCCGATGGATCATGGTTCGATCGCTCTGAAGGCCGAAGCCCGCGCCAAGGCCTATGCCATGCCGTTGGGGGACATCAACGTCACCGACATCGAGCTTTGGCGAACCGACACCATCTGGCCGTACTTCGAACGCCTGCGGACGGAGGACCTTGTCCATCTTCACCCGGCGGAGCATCACGAGGACGGCGCGTTCTGGTCGGTGACCAAGTACAACGACATCATGGCGGTCGACACCGACCATGAGGCGTTTTCCTCGGAGCCTTCGATCACCATAGTCGACCCCAAGGAAGACTTCAATCTTCCGATGTTCATCGCGATGGACCCGCCCAAACACGACGTCCAGCGCAAGACGGTCAGCCCCATCGTCTCGCCCGCCAATCTGCATGTTCTTGAACCCCTGATCCGCGAGCGCATCGGCAAGACCCTCGACGCTCTTCCCATCGGCGAACCCTTCGACTGGGTGGATCGGGTGTCAATCGAGCTGACCACCCAGATGCTGGCTACCCTGTTCGACTTCCCCTGGGATGACCGCCGCAAGCTCACCCGCTGGTCGGACGTCGCCACCGCGGACAACGACTCCCCGCTTTTTGAAGCGGGCCGCGGCGAGGAACAGCGCAAGGAGGAGCTGTTCGGGTGTGTGGTACTTTACCCGCCTCTGGAACGAGCGCGTGAACGCGCCGCCGAAGGGTGACCTGATCTCCATGCTGGCCCACGGCGACGCGACGCGGAACATGGACCGCATGGAGTATCTCGGGAATCTGATCCTCTTGATTGTCGGCGGCAACGACACCACCCGCAATTCCATGACCGGCTCGGTTCTGGCGATGAACCAGAATCCGGACCAGCACCGCAAGCTGCGGGATAATCCCGCCCTGATCCCGTCAATGGTCTCCGAGACCATTCGCTGGCAGACCCCGCTCTCCCACATGCGCCGCACAGCCACCCGCGACATCGAGCTGGGCGGCAAGACGATCCGGAAGGGCGACAAGGTCGTCATGTGGTACGCGTCCGGCAACCGGGATGATGAGGTGATCGAGAACCCGAACGCCTACATCATCGACCGCGAGCGGCCCCGCCAGCACCTGTCCTTCGGCTTCGGCATCCACCGCTGCGTCGGCAACCGCCTGGCCGAACTGCAGTTGCGCATACTCTGGGAAGAGCTCCTGCCGCGGTTTCCTGAGATCAAGGTCATGGAAGAGCCCAGGCGCGTGCCCTCGGCCTTCATCAAGGGATATGAGGCGATGCAAGTTGTTATCCCGCATCGCGATTGAAAGCCTGGCGGCGCGCGAACGATCTTCAGGATTGAAGGTCAACGACCGCCTACTAGGGCCCTGACCATCCGGGCTTCAGGCGTGTCGATGAAGCACATCGTGCGTCGCCGGACTCATCCGTCATCACCAACAGGCCGCTGCATCTACTGAGCGAAGGGCGTCAATGTCGAGGATCACCTACATCGAGCACAACGGAACCGAGCACGTCGTCGATGTGAAGCCGGGGCTCAGCGTCATGGAAGGCGCGGTGAAGAACAACATCCCCGGCATCCACGCCGACTGCGGCGGGGCGTGCGCCTGCGCCACCTGCCACGTCTATGTAGACGAGGCCTGGCGGTCGAAGACCGGCGAGAAGTCGGCCATGGAGGCGTCGATTCGACTTCGCCGAGAACGTCGGGGACGCGAGCCGCCTCTCCTGCCAGATCAAGGTCAGCGACGCGCTCGACGGCCTGATGGTACGGATGCCGGAAAGCCAGCACTAGCCACGACTCCACTGAGTCGAAGACCCAGGTCCAATCGACATTCAGGATTCCCGCCTTGAGCTTGGTGTGATTGAACTAAGCCGCTGCCGCGGTAGCTGATGCGCGGGTGTGGCCTGACAGGAGAACCCCAGATGGCTCCGCCTTCGTCCCGGGCCAGGGCGCAGCTTGGAGTCTCCGTTCGTTTGCTCGAAGCCGGCGCGATCTGGGTCGGATGGGGCATTCGAACTGTTTCCCACGGGCTAATGAAGGGGATCGACGCGGGCTTTTCACCAAAATTGAGTCAGTGCCAACACTGGACGCCGGTTAACACTTTATGCCGGTCGCAAGGGAAACACGGCTGACCCCAACATCACAAATGTGATGGTTGCGTCGCGGGTATTCTCGGTTGTCGTGCCTTATGGTTCGGTCGCTGGAAGGGAGGCGCTGCGGAATAAATTGGATCAGTTCGACTATGTGATCGTGGGTGCCGGGTCCGCCGGTTGCGTCCTGGCCAATCGGCTCTCGGCCGATCCCGAAACGCGCGTGCTGCTGCTCGAGGCCGGCCCCGAACCCAAGGATCCATGGATCAAGATCCCGGCCGGCATGGCGCGGCTGTTCGAGCCTGGCCCGCACAATTGGGGCTATCTCACCGAACCACAGCCGCAGCTGAACGACCGGCGGATCTATTGGCCGAGGGGGCGGGGGCTTGGCGGATCGAGCGCCATCAACGGCATGCTCTATGTCCGCGGCCATCCCCTGGACTACGAGCATTGGCGCCAGCTGGGCAATCCCGGCTGGGGCTGGGACGACGTCCTGCCGCTGTTCAAGCGCAGCGAGCGCAACCAGGGCGGCGAGAGCCCTTTCCACGGCGGCGGCGGTGAACTCGGCGTCTCCGATCCGGTCATGCACCACAGCTTTTCCGACCTGTTCATCGAAGCGGCGGGCGAGCAGGGCATCGACCCCAACACCGACTTCAACGACGGCGAACAGGACGGCGTCGGGTATCTGCAGTTCACCATCAGGAATGGCGAGCGGTGCTCGAGCTACGAGGCCTTCGTCCGGCCGATCCGCCAGCGCCGCAACCTGACCATCCTGACCGAGGCCCAGGCCGAAAAGGTGATCGTCCAGGATCGTCGGGCGACCGGGGTCCAGTTCCGGCATGACGGCGCGCGGCGGATCGCCTCGGTCAGCGGCGAGGTCATCCTGGCCGGCGGGGTGATCAATTCACCGCAGCTGCTGATGCTGTCGGGCATCGGCCCTGGCGCGCACCTGAGCGAACTCGGGATCGATGTGGCTCGTGACCTGCCCGGCGTCGGGCGCAATCTGCACGATCACATGTACGCTTCGATGGTCTATCAGTCGCCGCGCCGCCACTCGATCAACCACCTGCTGCGGGGGCCAAGAGCCTATGCAGAGGGCGCGCGCTACCTCTTCCTGCGCAGCGGGGCGCTGACCAACGGCACCTCGCAGACCAGCCTGTTCGCGCGGGTGACCCCCGGGGTCGAGCAACCGGACGTCCAGATCAACACCCGGCCGCTGAGCTTCGCGGCGGTCAAGGGCGGCGGGCTGGAGGTCGCCGGCGGCTCGACCGTGACCCTGTCGGTCTGCCAGCTCAGGCCAGAATCGCGCGGCGCGATCACGCTGAAGACGCCCAACATCGCCGATGCGCCACTGATCCAGCCCAACTACATGGAAAGCCCGATCGACCAGGCGGTGATGATGGCCGGCGTTCGGCTGGCGCGGAAGATCATGAACGGCCCGAAGATGCGCGGCGAAGGCTTCAGCGAAGCCCATGAGATCCCGACAGATGAGGCCGCGCTATTGGCCTTCCTGCGCACCGTTCTCGGCCCGGTCTATCATCCGGTCGGAACCTGCCGCATGGGCGGTGACGAGATGGCGGTGGTCGATCCGCGCCTGCGGGTGCATGGCGTGGCGGGGCTTCGCGTCGCCGACGCCTCGATCATGCCAGTCATCACCTCGGGCAACACCAATGCGCCGGCGATCATGATCGGCGAAAAGGCCGCGGACATGATCCTGGCCGACGCACGGAAAGCCGCCTGATGCGCAAGCTCGATCACTTCATCAACGGTGCCGACGCCGTTCCCCACGGCGGCGAACGGATCGTCACCAACGACCCCCGCACCGGAGAGCCGCTGTGCGACGTCGCCGTCGGCGACCCCCGCGACGTCGATGCGGCCTGCGCGGCGGCCTGTGCGGCGCTAAACGAATGGCGTGATCGCCGGCCGATCCAGCGCGGCCGCATCCTCTCCGAGATCGCCCGTGCTATCCGCGCTGGAATCGCCGACGTGGCGGCGCTGGAGGCCGAGGACACCGGCAAGCCAGTGCGCCAGGCCATGGGCGAGATCGAGATCGCCGCCCAGTATTTCGAACTCTATGGCGGCCTGGTGAACGTCGGCCACGGCGAGAGCATCGACCTGGGCGCCAACTACCACGCCTTCACCCGCCGCGAGCCCTTCGGCGTGGTGGGGATCATCCTGCCTTGGAACGCGCCGCTCAATCAGGCGGCGCGCGGCATCGCGCCGGCGCTGGCCGTCGGCAACACCGTGGTCGCCAAACCTTCGGAGCAGACCTCGTCCTCGCTGATCGCGCTGGCCCGGATGGCGACCGAGACCTGCGGCCTGCCGGCGGGCGTGCTGAACGTGGTGCTGGGCCTTGGCGAAACCGGCCAAGCAATCGTCAAGCATCCCCGCGTGCGCAAGGTCGCCTTCACCGGCAGTGTGCGCGGCGGGCGCGCCGTAGCCCTAGCGGCGGCGGAAAAGATCATCCCGGTGACCCTGGAGCTGGGCGGCAAGTCGCCGAACATCATCTTCGAGGACGCCGACCTCGACCAGGCGGTCCCGGCCGCCTTGCGCGCCTTCACCATGAACGCCGGCCAGATCTGCACGGCCGGGACCCGCATCCTGGTGCAGCGGTCGATCCACGACGCCTTCGTCACCGCGCTCGTGGCCGCCGCCAAGGCGATGAAGCTGGGCGCGGGCGCCGATGCGGCCTACGGACCCTCGACGACCAAGGCCCAGTACGAAAAGGTGTTCCACTATTTCGAGGTCGCCAAGGCCGATGGGGCGCATCTGGCGATCGGCGGGCCGGCCGGCCTCGACAAGACCGCCCAGGCCCAGTTCCTCAATCCGACCGTCTATACCGGCGTGTCTCCGGCGATGCGCATCGCCCAGGAGGAGATTTTCGGCCCCGTCGCCGTGGTCATCTCCTTCGAGGACGAGGCCGAGGCGCTACGCATCGCCAACGACACCGAATACGGCCTGGCCGCCGGGATTTGGACGCGCGACCTGGGCCGGGCGCTGCGCGTCGCCGCCGGCCTCGAGGCGGGTCAGGTCTATGTCAACGAATTCCAGGCCGGTGGCGTCGAGACGCCGCTCGGCGGCTACAAGCAGAGCGGCTACGGACGCGAGAAGGGGCTGGAGGCGCTGCACAGCTACACGCAGGTCAAGTCCGTCACCATTCGCCTGTGATCGGGTTTTAGAGGAGCGTTCCGGCCATGGCCGACGATATGACGTCCACGGATCAGACCATCGGCTACCTGACCCCGGAGCGAGTCATGATCCGCGACCTGGCGCGCGATTTCGTGCGCGACGTGGTGCTGCCGACCGCCAACCGGCTGGATCCAATCAAGGGCGACATGCCCGCCGAGCTGATCGAGCAGATGGGGGATCTGGGTTTTTTCGGCATCCTGATCCCGGAGGAATACGGCGGCCTCGGCCTCGGCGCCTTCGAATATTGTCTGGTGGCGGAGGAACTGGCGCGGGGCTGGATGAGCGTCGCCAGCATCATCGCCCGCGGCAACAGCTTCTACCGCTCGGTTCCCGGCGAGGGCGAGGCCAGGCGCGCCAAGATCGAGGCCATGGCCAAGGGCCGCTATCTGGGCGCGGCGGCGCTGTCGGAACCGGGCACTGGCTCGGACCTCTCCGGCGTCCAGTGCCGGGCGCGCCGCGACGGCGAAGACTGGATCATCACCGGCGCCAAATACTGGTGCACCTTCGCCGACGGCGCCGACTACATCAGCGTGCTGTGCCGCATCGACGATCCGGACGCGCCGGGCGGCCGAGCCGGCACGATCTCGGTCTCGGTGGAGAAGCCCAAGGGCGAGCTGCCCAAGGGCTGCACCGGCAGCCCCATCCCCAAGATCGGCTATTTCGGCTGGAAGACCTGGGAGCTCTATTTCGACAATGTCCGGGCGCCGGCGCGCCGGGTGGTCTCCGGCAATCCGGAAGCCGGAACCGCGGTGCAGGGCGTCGCCTTCGGCCTTGGCCTCGCGCGCGCCCACACCGCGGCCCGCTCCATCGGCCTGGCCCGCGGCGCCCTGGAGGACGCCATGGCCTACGCCAAGGAGCGCGTGCAGTTCGGCCAGCCGATCTCCGACTTCCAGGCCATCCGCTTCAAGATCGCCACCATGGCCACCGAGGTCGAGGCCGCCCGCCAGCTGATGTACTACGTCTGCAGCGAGATCGACGCCGGGCGCGCCGGCAGGGTCGAGACCTCGATGGTCAAGCTGTTCGCCTCCGAAATGGCCGAGCGTGTGACCTCAGAGGCGCTGCAGATTTTCGGCGGCGCCGGCTACACCACCCTGCATCCGATCGAGCGCTACTGGCGCGACGCGCGCCTGACCAAGATCTTCGAGGGCACATCTGAGATCCAGCAGCGGATCATCGCCGACGCGCTGCTTGGCAAGCCCAGCCAGCGGGGGTCCAACTGATGGGAACGGGTGAGCGGGGAGGGGTGCGATGAGCGACGATTTCCGGGCGCGGGCGAAGCTGTCGCCCAAGGGCCACCTCTACGAAGACTTCACCGTCGGCGAGGTGCGCATCCACCACTGGGGCCGCACCATCGCCGAGTCCGACACCCTGCTCTTCACCACGCTGACGCTGAGCTACAACCCGCTCTATTCCAACCGCGCCTTCGCGCTCGCCCATGGCCACCCGGACTTCGTGGTCAACCCGCTCCTGGTCTTCAACACGGTGCTGGGCCTGTCGGTGGAGGACAATAGCGAGATCGGCGGACCGTTCGTGGGCGTGGGCGCCTTGACGTACCGCCAGCCGGTCTATCCCGGCGACACGATCACCGCGCGCTCGACCACCAAGGCCACGCGGCTCTCGGCCAGCAATCCCGCCAACGGCATTGTCACCTGGCTCACAGAGGGGTTCAATCAGCGTGACGAGCTGGTGATCGACTTCGAGCGCTCCAACCTTGTCCGTCTGCGCCATCCACCGAAGCATGAGGCCCGGGCGTGAAGCTTTCCGACCTCACCGGCAAGACCAACTACTTCGAGGACTTCCACGTCGGCGACGTCATCCGCCACGCCCGCGGCAAGACCATCGAGGGGCTGGAGAACGTCCTGATCACCAACCTGGTGATGAACACCGCCCAGGCGCACTTCAACGAAGACTCGATGAAGAACAGCCCGTACGGCGGCCGGCTCTCCTACGGCGGGGTCAACTTCTCGCTGGTCATGGGCCTGGCCATGCAGGACACCGGCGAGAACGCGCTGGCCGAGCTCGGCATGGACAATATCCGGCTCTTGAACCCGGTGGTGCACGGCGACACTCTCTACGCCTATTCCGAAGTATTGACCGTCGAGGACGCCGACCGTGAGGACGCGGGCGTGGTCACCTTCCGCCACTATGGTGTCAACCAGGACGACAAGCTGGTCTTCCAGGGCGACCGGCGCATGCTGATCAAGCGTGCCAGCCACTGGGCGGATCGATGAGCGGACCCTTGGCCGGCTTGAAGATCCTGGACTTCACCCAGGCCCTGGCCGGGCCCTTCTGCACCCAGAACCTCGCCGACCTGGGCGCCGAGGTGGTCAAGGTCGAGGCGCTGGACGGCGGCGACCTGTCGCGCGGTTCCGGCCCCTTCCACGAGGCCGATCCCGAGCACCGCTATTCCGGCTATTTCCAGTCGATCAATCGCGGCAAAATGAGCCTCAGCGTCAATCTTAAAACCCCCGCCGGTGTTGAGCTGATCAAGCGGCTGGTCCCGCAGTTCGACGTGGTGGCGGAGAATTTCCGCGTCGGAGTGATGGACCGGCTGGGCCTGTCCTATGAGACCCTGGCGGCGCTGAATCCCAAGCTGGTCTATGCCGCCATCCGCGGGTTCGGCGATCCGCGCACGGGCGAGAGCCCTTACGTCGAATGGCCGGCCTATGACGTCGTCGCCCAGGCCATGGGCGGCATGATGGGGATCACCGGTCTGGCCGCCGGCCAGCCGATCAAGATCGGGCCAGGCGTCGGCGACACCGTACCGGCGCTCTATCTGGCGCTCGGCATCGTCAGCGCCGTGCTGCACGCGCGGGCGACGGGTGAGGGCCAGTTCCTCGACGTGGCCATGGTCGATGCGGTGCTCGGCGTCAGCGAGCGGATCGTGCATCAGTATTCCTTCGGCCATCAGGTCCCAGGTCCGGAGGGCAACCACCACCCCTTCCTGCTGCCGTTCGGAATCTATCCGGCGGCGGACGGCTTCGTCGCGCTAGCCTGCCCGGGCGATCCCTTCTTCCGCGCCCTTTGCGGGGCGCTGGACGCCGCGCAGATCGTCGACGAGCCGGAATTCGCCACGCCCAAGGCCCGTGCGGCCAATCGCGTCGCCGTGATCGAGCGCCTCTCAGCCCTGACCGCGACCCTGACCAAGGCGGAACTTCAGCGGCGGCTCGGCGGCGTCGTGCCCTTCGGGCCGGTGATGAACATCGACGAGATCGCCCGCGACGCCCATTTCGCCGCGCGCGGCATGCTGGCGCCCATCGATCTGCCGGGCTTCTCCGAGCCCATGCGTGTCGCCGGCCAGCCGATCAAGTTCGCCAAGACCCCGGCCGCCGTCACGCGCCGCGGGCCCGATCTTGGCGAAGACACGCTCGCCGTCCTGCGCGACCATGGCGCAAGCGAAGACGACATAAGACGCTGGCGCTCGGCCGGCGCGATCCGAAAGGACTAGCCCATGACCCCACGTCCCGAGCGCCTTCGCCGCTCGCAGCTCTCGGTGCCGGGCGTCAGCGAAAAGATGATGGCCAAGGCCGCGGCCAGCGACGCCGACCACGTCTTCCTGGATCTGGAGGACGCCGTCGCGCCCTCGGCCAAGGCCGGAGCGCGCAAGACCATTGTCGAAGCCCTGAACGGGCTGGACTGGGGCAAGAAGACCCGCTGCGTGCGCATCAACGACGTCACCAGCTCCTGGTGCTTTGAGGACGTGATCGAGGTGGTGGAAGGCGCGGGTGCGAACATCGACACCATCATGCTGACCAAGGCCATGCGCGCCGCCGATGTGCAGTTCGTCGACCTTCTGCTCACCCAGTTGGAGGGCAAGCTGAAGCTCGAACGCCGGATCGGCATTGAGGTGCTGATCGAAGAGGCGGGCGGACTGCAAAACGTCGATTCCATCGCCGCCTCGTCGCCAAGGCTGGAGGCGCTGATCTTCGGCATGGGCGACTATTCGGCCAGCCAGCAGATGAACCTGCGCGGCTGGGACGGCGAGGGCTATCCGGGGGATGTGTTCCACTATCCACGCTTCCGCATCGCCATGGCCGCGCGGGCGGCGGGGCTCGACCCGGTGGACGGCCCCTATGCCAACTTCCGCAACGAACAAGGCTACCGGCGCGAAGCGCGGATGGCCTTCATGCTGGGCTTCGTCGGCAAATGGGCGATCCACCCGGCCCAGATCGCCCCGGCGCTGGAGGTCTTCTCGCCGGGCGCCGAAGAGGTGACCCGCGCCCGGGAACTGGCCGCCGCCTATGACAAAGCGCTCAGCGAGGGCATAGGCTCGGTCAATGTCAACGGGACCATGGTGGACGCCGCCTCGATCCGCATCATCATGAACACGGTGCGCAAGGCCGAGCTGATCGGCATGTAACGTCCATGGCCGCGGCGGCGATCAAATCAGCGGAGCGGGTGCTAGCCATATTCGAGCATTTCCGCCGCAGGCGGCGCCCGGCCGGCGCCAGCGAAATCGGCCGAGCGCTTGAGCTGCCGCAGTCCAGCACCTCGATGCTGCTCCGGAACCTGGTCCAGCTCGGCTATCTCGACTACGCGGCTGAGGCGCGGACCTATCTGCCGACGCTGCGGATCGCTCTGTTGGGCGACTGGATCCACCAGGCCGATCCGCAGACCGCGCCGCTGGCCGACGTTCTGTCGCATCTACAGCAGGCGACGTGCGAGACCGTCATCCTCGGCCGACAGAACGGCCCGCACGCGCAATATCTGAGCGTGTTGCAACAGGAATACGGCGTTCAGCTGACGGTGAAGACTGGCATGCTCCGGCCGATGACAGTGACGGCGATCGGGCAGGCGCTGCTGGCCAGCAAGCCGGACGATGAGGTCCGCAAGATCATCCGCCGCAATAATGCCGAAGCGGCGGCGCCGAATCTACGTGTGTCGGAACGCGAGCTTCTTGAGCATCTGGAGCAGGTTCGCCGGATCGGATATGCGCGGACGGTCCGCTCGGTCGTCACCGAAGGCGCTTCGATCATCGCCATGCTGCTTCCGCTGCCGACCGGCGCGCCGCTCGCCGTGGGCGTTGGCGGCCCAGGCGCGCGCATCGACGACAACGTCGAGCCGATCATTTCGACCTTGCGCGCTCATATCGCGGAGTTGGGCGCGGCGATCCATCATCACCGTGATTAAGCTGCGGCGGCGTTGACGGCGCCGCATTCCTCCCGCCTCTTGCAGGTCGCAAACGTGAGACGCCATTTCAGAGGACGTTCCAGTATGCAATTCCTCTATTCCGCCCACGAACTCCTCGCCGACCATCCCCATGCGAATCCCAACCTGTAGGGCGCACGGCGGCTGCACGGCCGCTATGGCGCGGACGGGTCTAGTATTCGCCGCGCGCTTTCAAGCGCTGGCCGGCGATCCAGGCCTCCAGGCCTGGCGGGAGAGCTTCCTGAAAAAGGGCGGCGAGCTGGTCGACGCCAACACCCGCATCATGGCGCGAACATGAAGCCGGACTCGATCCGCGCCGACGCGCCGGAAATCGAGTTCACCCGCGAGCGGTTTCCGGTGTCCAAGGCCGTGACCTGCCATCAATTGGTTCTGAACGAGATCTTCAAAAAGCAAGGCTGCACGGACTAGGAGCAGAGCATGGATCTAGTTTCCACGGTTGAAGCCATGGCCCATCGGATGGGGACGACGGCCACGCTGGCGCGCCGCCTGACCGGTCTCGCCTGGAGCGACGTCACCCCCCAGGCCGCCACCGTCGCAAAACAGTGCCTGCTGGACTGGCTGGGCGTGTCGATCGCGGCGCGCGAGGAACCGCTGGTCCAGATCCTCCTGGCCGAGTTCGCCGAGGGCGGTGAGAGCACAATCATCGGCTCACGCCGCCGCGCCAGGCTGCACGACGCGGTGCTCATCAACGGCGCCCTGTCGCACGCGCTGGATTTCGACGATGTCAACACTGCTATGAGCGGCCATCCGACCGTGCCGGTGGCCCCCGTGGCGATCGGGCTGGCCGAAACCATGGCCGCGACCGGCCGCGAGGCGCTGCTAGCCTTCATCGTCGGCGTGGAGACCGAGTGCCGAGTCGGCCAGTTGCTGGGCCCATCGCACTATGCCAGTGGCTGGCACGCCACGGCGACCTTCGGGACCTTCGGCGCCATGGCCGCCGCCGCCAAGCTGATGGGCCTCGATGATGAGCAGACCCGCCACGCCTTCGGCGTGGCCGGGACCCAGGCCGCGGGGCTGAAAAGCGTCTTCGGCACTATGTCCAAGCCGCTGCATGCCGGCAAGGCGGCGCAGAACGGCCTGTTCGCCGCGCGACTGGCGGCCAAGGGGTTCACCAGCGACACGGACATCCTCGATTCCGACCAGGGCTTCGCCGCGGTCCAGTCGACCACGATCAACCGCGAGGCCGCGCTCGCCGAACCTACCCAGGGATTCTACGTCACCGACGCACTCTTCAAATATCACGCGGCCTGCTACATGACCCACAACGCCATTGAGGCCACGGCGAGGCTTCGTAATGCCCACGGCCTCAAGCCGGCCGACGTCGAGGCGGTCCGCGTTCACGTAAATCCGGGCCATATGGGCGTCTGTAACATCGCCGAACCGCGCACCGGGCTCGAATGCAAGTTCTCCCTTTGCATGACCATGGCCCTGGCGCTGGCGGGAGAGGACACCTTCCAGGAAGCCCTGTTCAGCGACCAGACGGCCAGTCGAGGAGATCTGGTCGCTCTTCGCCGCCGCGTCAGCGTCACGCCCGACGCGGCGGGACCGGGGTCGACGGTTGAGATCGAACTGAAGGACGGCCGGGTCGTGGCCGACACGGTCGACGTTGCCAAGCCGGTCCGCGACCTGGCGTTCCAGCAGGCCCAGATCGAACGAAAATTTCGCCACCTGGCCGAGCCGGCCGTGGGCGCCGCGACCGCTTCGGAGATCATCGATATCTGCCGAAACCTGGAGACTCAACCAAACGTTATCCGCCTTATGCAGCTCTGCTGTCCCTGATGTCCGGTCAGCCGAACGCCTTGCGGCGTTGCAGCTATAAGCCCGCCCCACGCATCGAGTTGCAGGTGAGGGTTCTCCGGCCAAGTCCGGGCATTGGTTCGCTCATCGGCAAACATCCAGAGGACTCTTCCTCAAGAAGACATCGAACGGCAATCACGGCTCGGTTCAGGGAGGCGCGCACCGCCTCCGTCCTCCCTGACGGGCGCGGCTGGGGGCTCGAGCCCAAGTCGGGACGGGTTCTGCCGCCTGTTAGATGCCGTCAGGAGGCGTCCACTTCATCGCAATCCAAGCCATGGCCCGTATGCCATCTATGTGTTTCTATCTGACGCATATATGTTAAGGCGGGGATCGCGCGGACGGGCTACCTAATTTGCCATGGGTGGAACCCAACCCGCGTGGCGAAGGACTAGTCAAGAAGCGGAATTTGTGGAGCGGGGGCAGTCCGGTGGCCTGGGCGTGGCCTTAGTGGGCGATTGAATTGGGGGCGGGACGTGAGCATTCGAGGCAAGGCTTTTGTCGCGGGAATCTTTGAGCACCCTTGCAGGGGCGCAGCGAACAAGACGCTCGCGCAACTGCATGCCGAAATCGCGCAGGGCGTGCTCGCCGATGCCGGACTGAGCATGGGCGATGTGGATGCGTATTTCTGCGCTGGCGACGCGCCTGGCCTGGGTCCGCTCAACATGATCGAGTACCTCGGCCTGCAGAACGTACGGCATATGGACAGCACCGAAACCGGCGGCTCGTCCTATCTGGTCCATGTCAATCATGCGGCGCAGGCGATCGCCGCCGGCCACTGCAACATCGCACTCATCACACTGGCGGGCCGTCCCCTGGCGGACGCAAAAGAGGGCAAGTCAGGCCGGTTCCACAATGCAGAAGCGCCGGATTTTCCGTTCGAGGCGCCGTTCGGAGCGAACGTGGCGAACATGTATGCAATGTGCGCCATGCGCCACATGCACGAGTTCGGAACAACGTCTGAGCAACTGGCGTGGATCAAGGTCGCGGCCTCCCACCATGCCCAGTACAATGAGAACGCCAGGCTACGAAACGTAGTGACGGTCGAGGAAGTCTTGGCCTCTCCGATGGTTGCGGATCCACTTCATCGGCTCGACTGCTGCGTGATTACTGACGGCGGCGGAGGCTTGATTGTCGTGAGCGAAGGCGTCGCCCAAGCGTTGCGCCGCCCGCAGGTCAAGGTTCTGGGCGCCGGCGAGGCGCCCAAGCATCTTTCGGCGGGACGAGTCGATTTGACGTTTTCTGGCGCGCGTTGGTCGGGGCCGAAAGCCTTCGAAGAGGCGGGCGTGACGGCGAAGGACATCAAGTACGCATCAATCTACGACTCGTTCACAATCACGGTGCTCGAGACCCTTGAGGATCTCGGATTCTGCGAAAAGGGGGCCGGGGGCCGGTTCGTCTCCGACGGCAACCTCATTTCCGGGGTTGGGCGCTTGCCGTTCAACACCGATGGCGGTGGCCTCTGCAACAACCACCCCGGCAACCGTGGAGGGATGACGAAAATCATCGAGGCGGTGCGTCAGGTGCGGGGCGAGGCCCACCCCCGCGTTCAGGTGCCAGATTGTGACGTGGCCCTGGCGCATGGAACGGGGGGGCTTCTTGGCTCCCGCATGGGTAGTGCGACCCTTATTCTCGGGAACCAAGACGCATGAGCAATCTGAATGAAACCAAGCGCCGCGTCATTACGAACGTCGAGAACAGGCCGTTCTGGGAGGCGGCGGGACAAGGCCGACTCATGGTCGGTTTTTGTAATGCCTGCGGCGAAAACCATTACTACCCGCGTTCCTTTTGCCCAATTTGCTATTCAACTGACACCAGACTCAAGGAAACATCCGGCCTTGGTCAAATCTACAGTTACTCCATCACCCGCCAGGCGGACCCGCCGCACATCATCGCCTACGTGACGTTGAATGAGGGTGTGACGATGCTGACGAACATCGTTGACTGCGCCCCCGAGACGGTGCGGATCGGGCAGGGGGTGCGTGTTCGTTTTGTCGAGGCCGAGGACGGTTATGCGATTCCGATGTTCGCACCTGCATGATGGTGCCGAATCGAAGGTGGATTCAGCTCCGAGGCTAGGCTTGTCGTGCCTGTTGCCTGGTGTCGAGATGCCGGCCAACGCGGCGCAGGACGGCGTTCCAGACTTTCCGCATCCCCCGCGTTTGACGCCCGCGCAGGACGGTGGCCTTCCATTATGGCTTCATCAGCGTAGCATATATGTGGCATTCAAACATGAAGATGTGTGATGGGCGCGCGCGGAAAGTGGGTCAAGTCCGAGAAGCGGGACCACGTCGCTCTTGTGACCCGCAAAGGCCGGAGGCGAGCAGCGCCTTTTCGCTGGAGATGCCGTTTGCCTGGCCGACGCCCGGGCCACCGTCCGTGATGATCCAACGACCCGTGTGGCGGTCGTGACCGGAACCGGCGGAAACGCCTTCCACTCAGGCCCGAACCTCGGGCGACTCATCGCGCTGATGAGCCCCGCGTGCTCGCGGCAAAGCGGGTGTGAGCGCCGCAAAGGAGGGGATCAAGAGGATTCGCGAGCGGGGACATTTTTGGGCGTCTGACACCTTCAAACCGGGAGTCGCGGCGTTCGATGGCTACGCGATCGCCCGGCGCGAGGGACTCGCCCGACGGACGAATCTTCGGATCGACTGGCAGCCCGCCGAACTCGGGGTCGGAGAGCTCAAAGCGCACAGTTCGACTATCTCAGATCGCATCCCGATCCAACAAAACATTGCGCGGCTTAAGCATAGAGGTGTGACCCATGCCTAGGATGTCGTTCGAGGAAGCCGCGGCCAAAGGCATGGTTGTCGCTTGGCACGCCGCTCATGCGCCAAACCGACTTGCGATTTCGTCCGGACAAGGCGTCCGTACATTTTCGGAATTGAACGCACAAGCTAACCGTCTTGTCGCGGTGCTGCGGGGCGCGGGCTTACTGCCCGGCGATGGGGTAGCTCTTCTCTGCGTCAACCGCCCCGAATTCGTCGAGACTGTCATGGCCTGCCAACGCGCCGGCTTCCGGCTCACGCCGGTCAACTGGCATCTTACTGCCGGCGAAGTAGCGTATATCGTCGAGAACTGCGAGGCCAAGGCCTTTGTCGCTGACGCAGGACTCGCGGCAGCCGCGGTCCAGGCGGCCCGCGCAGCTCCTGATCTACGTATCAAGCTCGCAGTAGGCGGGCCAATCGAAGGTTTCGCGTCATACGACACATTGATGGCGCGGGAGTCCGGCGAGAATGTGCGCGATCCTGTTCCGGGCAGTCAGATGCTCTACACCTCAGGTACAACGGGCCATCCCAAGGGCGTTTATCGGGGCAGCGCGCCGGCGGCGTCCTCTCTCTTCACAAAAATGGTCGAGACAGCACAGTTCAATGGCGCCAGCGACATTTCGATAGTGACCGGACCGCTCTATCACGCCGCGCCGCTGAGCCTGAATCTCTTACTCCCGCTCTCGGCGGGCGTTCACACTTTACTGATGGACAAATGGGACGCGGAGGAAATGCTCCGTTTGGTCGATCGGCATCGCATCACCCATACCCATGTCGTGCCGACAATGCTCAATCGCCTCCTCCAGCTCGCCCCCGAAATCCGCGCGAAATATGATGTTTCATCACTGCGCTGGGTGCTCCACGGCGCGGCTCCCTGTCCGGCGCATGTGAAGATGGCGGCGCTCGAATGGCTGGGGCCGGTTGTTTTCGAATACTATGGCGCTACCGAAGGTGGAGGGGTTTTCATCGAGCCGGGCGAATGGCTGAACAAACCCGGCTCGGTGGGCAGGCCCACCACAGGGGTAGTCATGCAGATTCAAGATGAGGGCGGTAAGGAGTTGCCGCAGGGCGAAGTTGGCACCGTCTATTTCAAGGCGCCAGAAACCGGACGGTTCGAGTATTTCAAAGCCCCGGAAAAGACCGCGAGCGTCTACCGAGGGACGTTCTATACGATGGGCGACCTCGGCTATGTGGACGAAGACGGATTCCTATTCCTGACCGGCCGCAGCGCCGAGGTGATCATCTCGGGCGGCGTGAACATCTATCCGGCGGAAATCGATCAGGAGGTGCTTCAACACCCGGCAGTCAGGGATGTCGCGACGGTGGGCGTGCCCAATCCGGACTGGGGTGAAGAGGTCAAGACTGTCGTTCAACTGAAACAAGGGTACGAGCCGAACGAGGCGCTTGCCAAGGAAATATTGGATTTCGCGGCGACGCGCCTCGCCGCTTACAAGTGTCCGCGTTCCCTCGATTTCGCCGACGAGCTTCCGCGGCTTGAGACCGGCAAGATCGTGCGACGGACCGTCCGCGACAGATACTGGCGGGGCGAGAAGAAGATCTAAATCTAAAGAAACAGGGATCTAGAAATGGCTGGATTGTGTGAGGGGCGCGTCGTCATTGTGACGGGCGGCGCCAGGGGTATCGGGCGGGAGCATTGCCTGGAGTTCGCGCGACAAGGCGCCAGGATTGTGGTGAATGATCTCGGTAGCGAGCGGACTGGCGAAGGCCGATCGAGCGAACCCGCCGAGGCTCTGGCGGCGGAAATCAGGGCGATGGGTGGAGAGGCGGTCGCCAATGGCGACGACGTGTCGGACTGGGAGGGCGCCAAACGGATGATCGATCAGGCGACCGTGACGTTCGGCGGCCTCGATGTTCTCGTAAGCAATGCTGGCATTTTGCGCGACCGCATGCTGGCCAACATGGCGATCGACGAATGGGATGCGGTCATCAAGGTTCATCTTCGTGGCACGTTTTGTCCAGCTCGCCACGCAGCTGACTATTGGCGAGCGCGTGCTAAGGAAGGCAATCCGGTCGACGCTCGGATCATCAATACTACGTCTGTTTCTGGGTTATTGGGCAATCAGGGGCAATGCAACTATGGCGCGGCCAAGGCCGGCATCGCCGCCTTTACGATTACCGCGGCGATGGAGCTCGCGCGCTACGGCGTCACCGTGAACGCGATCTCGCCGGGGGCGCTTACCCGAATGACGGAAGATCTCGGCTACGGCGTCGATGTGCCCGCGGGTGAGTGGAACCCCCGTGATCCGGCCAATATCGCACCGATCGTCGTCTGGCTCGGGAGCAGCGAGTCGAACGACGTGACCGGCCAGATCTTCGAATCAACGGGGGGCCGACTGACGGTCTTCGAACGGTGGCATCGCGGTCCGGCGATAAATCCGAAGCGCCGTTTCGACCCGAACGAACTCGGTCCGATCGTTAAGGACCTTATCAGCAAGTCGAGGCAACCGGATGCGATTGGCGGTTGAGGCGGTTCCCAACCAGGCAAGGCGGACGACCGATTCCGGTCCGCTGATTCCCAACAGCGATCGAACACGCAAACGGGCGGGCGGCCGAAAGGCTCGATGCAGATAGTGAAAGAAAATCACTTTGGGCTCGGCGTTTGCCGCCCGAGCACACAATTATAATCGATGTATTCTTCGATACACTGGCTTTACGAGAATTGAAGTCGGTGTCCGTCATGTATTCCATGAGCGCGACTGCCTCTCACACGGAGGAATTATTGTTCGCACAAGCCGGATTTAAGCTTATCGACTAGATTGCGTCATTATTGACATTTTAAAAGCGCTGGAGTTTGTGCCATTAACCTGCAGGTCGACTACATTATCGTGGGTGCGGGATCGGCAGGATGCGTCCTCGCCAATCGTCTTACCGCTGACGGCAAGACGCGGGTGCTTCTATTGGAAGCAGGCGGCGACGACCGGCCAATGCATAACCCCTCACAATTCTTATCGAACGTGATGATCCATGTGCCTGTGGGTTACTCGCAGACGTTAAAGGATCCGAAGGTCAACTGGCTCTACCAAACCGAACCCGATCCCGGCTCGGGCGGGCGTCAACATGCTTGGCCGCGTGGCAAGGTGTTAGGCGGCTCATCCTCAATCAACGCGATGCTCTACATCCGCGGCCAGCGGGAAGATTATGATGGCTGGCGGCAGCTCGGATGCGAAGGCTGGTCCTATGATGACGTGAAGCCGTATTTTCTGCGTTCGCAGCATCAGGAGCGTGGAGCGGACGATTGGAACGCCACGGGTGGCCCCCTGAACGTCTCCGACATGCGCGACGGCCACCCTGTGTCGGACGCCGTCATTGATGCATGTGTGCAGGCGGGCCTGCCGCGTATAGAGGATCTGAACGCCGCTCAGCAGGAAGGGGCGACTTGGTTCCAGGTGACAATGAAGAACGGCCAGCGCTGGTCCGCCGCGGTCGCATATCTACATCCGGCCCTGAAGCGATCGAACCTTGTCGTTGAAACCGGTTCCCTCGCCACCCGGGTCCTCTTCCGGGACAAGCGCGCCGTCGGCGTCGAGTTCATCCAGAACGGTACGCGACGGACAGCGACAGCGAATGCCGAGGTGATCCTAGCCGGCGGCGCGGTCAATTCGCCCCAACTCCTACAGCTTTCTGGCGTCGGTCCTGCGGCCCTACTGCAAGAGCACGGAATTCCCGTGGTGGCGGACGTGCCGGGCGTAGGCGAAAACCTGCAGGATCACTACGTGGTCGGCCTGCGTTACCGGTTGAAGAAGGGGGTCCTCTCCGTCAATGAGATGTCTAAAGGTCGTCGACTCGTGGGGGAGGCCCTGAAGTACGCCTTCTTGAGGCGGGGGCTTCTGACGCTGTCGGCTGCGCATATCGCCGCCTTCGTCAAATCGCGGCCTGATCTCTCTACACCTGACATCCAGTTCCATATCTTGCCTGCCACCATGGACGCAGAAAAGCTCGCCACCCAGCAGAAGATGGAACTTGAAGGTGAGCCAGGCCTCACCATCGCTCCCTGCCAACTGCGCCCTGAAAGCCGTGGCACGATCCGCATCAAGTCGGCCGACTCCAGCGTTTACCCAGCTATCGCGCCCAACTATTTGGCCGATCCGCTCGACCAGGAGGTCGCTATTGCAGGCCTTAAGTGGGGGCGCAAGATTGCGAGCCAACCGGCTCTTACTCGCTACATCGACCATGAGATGAACCCAGGTCCGGGCTTCGAGACTGATGACATGTTGCTGACTTATGCCCGGATGGGCGGCACCACCATCTACCACCCGGTCGGCACATGCATGATGGGCAGTGGGCCTATGGCTGTGGTCGATCCGCAGCTCCGAGTGCGCGGCGTCGAGGCGCTGCGTGTCGTAGATGCTTCGATAATGCCGCGCCTCGTTTCAGGCAACACCAACGCGCCTACGATGATGATCGCAGAAAAGGCTTCGGACATGATCCTCGGGAGGGCGATGGCGGCAAGAGAAATATAAAGAACGATGAGGACAGATACACGATACACGCTTGCCCTCGACGTTGATGACCGTTCCAATCCTGGGCCGTAACTCCGTAAGCCGAGGCGTGTCTGAGGATTGGCTGACCTATTGATGAGACGGGAGGGTCGGACCGTCGGCACCCTCGACCCTGGAGTTCCTCTTTCCCATCACGCTTGAACTCTTCCCGGGAAGACCCGCGACCCGCGCAAGCTGACACCATGATCAGATGTCGCAACCGCACCGGGCTCTGGCCTGTTCATAACCGACGATCAGGAGACTAGGCGATTGGGCGCTTTGTGAACTGCCTGATGCGATCGGCCATGTCCGGTCCTGCGCCCTGGCTTCGATAGACCTCGTGCGCCAGGCCGGCCGGCTGTGACAGGCCATCTGTTTCAGTCAGCAGCCGCTTGTTCGCGGCATGGCTGAACGACGAATTGGCGAGGATCTCAGAGGTGAGGTTGTCGATGGCCGTCTCGAGTTCGGTGTCTGCGACGCAGGCGTTGGCGAGGCCGATGGTCTCGGCCTGCCGTCCTGAATAGGTACGGCAGGTGAACATCATCTCGCGTGCCTTGGTAGGTTCCCACCCGGCGCGGCAGCCGCTGGCTGAGGCCCCACGCCGGCGTCAAGGCCCATTTGCGTGGGTATCGCCGAATTTGGCTGTTCGGCCGCAAGAATGATGTCGCCGGCCAGGGCAAGCTCCAGGGCGCCGGTGTAGCAATGGCCGTGCACGGCGCTGACGACCGGCAAGGGAAGGTCGGCGAGACGCTCGATCACATGCGACTGGCAGTTGGGGCGGGGAAGTTTTTCGCCCGCGGCGATGTCGCCGAGATCGTGGCCCGCCGAGAAGCACCGCCCGGCGCCGCGCAGCAAGACCACGCCAACCGGCGCCGCCTCCAGGTCGGCGACGTGGGCCTCGAGCGCCTTGAAAAGATCGACATTCAGCGCGTTGAGCTTGTCCGGCCGGTTCAGCGTCAGCTGGCAGACGCCGGCCCGGTCGGCGCGGAGCACGAGATCATCCATTGAGTTCTATCCGATGTTATTTTTCAAGGTTGTCGTCTTCTCCCGACGTCAGGCAGCGGGGGCGTCCATCGCCTCGGCGTCGAAGCGGAACCCGGCGCCCTCCCGCATTATGTATCCCGCCGTCGGCGCCGCGTAGTGAGTGCCGATGACCAGAATGGGTTTGTCGGCCCATTCGGCGAACAGTCGCGCGCGGGTCGCCGCCGCCGCCCTTGGATCGCTGTCGAAGGGCGGCGACCAATGCGGATGGGCCATCTGGCAGGGATGGTGGCTCATGTCGCCGGTGATGACTGCCGATTCACCGTTGGACTCGATCATTACGCTGACATGGCCAGGCGTATGTCCGGTGCTGGGCGTAAGCCGAAGGTGGGGCGAGATGCGGTGATCCATTTCGACGAACTCGGCGAGGCCCGCGTCGAGAATGGGCTGTACCGAGTCCGAGAGGATTGCCTGCTGCTCCTCGTCGCCCTCGGCGCTCCAATGGGCGAACTCCGCCCTGCCAAGAAGGTATCGGGCATTCGGAAAGGTCGGAACCCATGCGCCGTCCTTGAGCAGGGTGTTCCAACCCACGTGATCCACGTGAAGATGAGTGCAGACTACAGCATCGACGCTCTCCCGCGACCAGCCGGCATCGGCCATGGACTGCAGGAAGGTGGTGGCCAGCGGCTGTCCGTGCAGAATTGAACGGGGGCGATCGTTCCCGATGCAGGTATCCACCACCAGCCGCAGGCCCGGCGCCTCGACCAGCAGCGCGTGGATGGACAGGAGCAACTGATCCTGCTCGTTGACGAAATTCGGGTACAGCCACGGGATGGCTCGCAACGCTTCGGGCGTCGCCTCGGCCAGAAATGGGCTGGCTCGATTGTATGGGATCGGAATCTGGAGTTCCACGATCCGCGTGATCTTCACCGCTCCAACCTGCCAGCTCAGCATCGCGTCCTCTCTCCTATCACGGTCGCGGCCAGCGCCTACGCGAATTCCGCCACGCTCATGCTTCGGCCCATCCGGCGAGTTCGGTAGCGCCTTCGGCGACCACCGCAAAAGGTAGTTCCGGATTCCACTGGCTTGCGACCAGCCGGCGGCCGGTCACGCCGTCCGACGCTGTCGACGCGAGCCAAAGCAGGGGGGCGACCATGATCTCCGGCTCCAGCAGACCGGCGCGCGCGGCCTGCGGCACTCCGTCGGGGATCATACCGGTCAGGCTTGCGCCTCCCGGTAGGAGCGCGTTCACGGTGACGCCGGTGTCGGCAAGATCCTGAGCCCAGATTATCGTCTCGGATTCGAGCGCGGCCTTTGAGGGGCCGTAGGGCGAAAAGCCCTGTCGGCGCATGGTCTGGTAATTCATCGATATGTTGACGATGCGTCCCCAGCCGGCGGCCCGCATCACCGGGACGGTGCGCCTCGCCATCAGGAAAGGTCCGTTCACATTGGTGTCAATCACCATCCGCCATGTCTCGGGTTCAACCTCCCAAAACCGCGACGGCTGGGTCAGGAAGTCGTCGCTGACATATTTCATTCCGCGGCCGGCGTTGTTGACCAGGATGTCCACGGGCCCAAACGCGTCGTGCGTCGCCTCGACCACGCGTGCGCAGTCGTCGTCGCGCCCGACGTCGGCGACAATCGGCAGAACGCGGGCCTCGCCGCATTCGCTCAGGGCCTGCGCCGCGACGGCGTCCACCTCGCCCCGCTCGCGTGCGGCCGTGACCATCACCCTCGCGCCGGCACGCGCCAAACCTAGCGCCATGGCGCGGCCCAGTCCCCGGCCGCCACCGGTTATGATCGCGACCCTTCCTGCAATATCCGTCACACAACCTCTCCAGTCATACGTCCGCCTAGTGGGTCGAGGTCAGATCGGGCAAGCCCAGGATCCGCTTGGAGATGATGTTGTTCTGCACTTCCTGGCTGCCGCCATAGATCGTGCTGGCCTTTCCGCCCAGCCAGCCGCGCACGGCGTCCAGCTCCGCCGGGGTGAAATCCTCGCCCGCCCAGCCCAGACCCTGGTGACCCATGATCTCAAGCGTGAGTTCGGCCCGGTCCTGGATCCAGCGGGTGCCGGCGTTCTTCATGATCGAGGTCGCCGCCGAAGGGCCGGCGTTGCCCTTGGCTTCCGCCATCGCCCGCATCGCCGTCTGCTGGAAGGCGCGCCCGTCCATCTCACTTGCAACGATCCGGGTCCGTAGGTCGCGGTCGGCCAGGCGACCGTGCGCGTCGACGCCGACATAGGCCTTGGCGAGATTTGGCAGGGCCGCGGAGCCGCCGAGGGCGTTTCCCATGCTCGATATGCTGGAGCGCTCGTGCTGCAGGAGCCGCTTTCCGATTGTCCAGCCGGCGTTCAAGGGTCCCACCAGATCCTTCTTCTCGGCGCGCGCGTCCGTCAGAAAGGTTTCGCAGAACGGCGAGCTGCCGGCGATCAGCTTGATCGGCCGCACCTCGACGCCTGGCTGGCGCATGGTGAAGAGCACGAACGAGATGCCTTCATGCTTCTTCGTGGGATCGGTTCGAACAAGACAGAAGCACCAGTCCGCCCATTGGGCGCCCGATGTCCAAATCTTCTGGCCGTTGATCCGATAGTGGTCGCCCATGTCCTCGCATCGCGTCTGCAGGGAGGCCAGATCAGAGCCGGCCCCGGGCTCGGAGTAGCCTTGGCACCACTGAACTTCGCCGCGGCAGATCGGCGGAATATGCTCCAGCTTCTGTTCTTCAGTGCCGTACTCGAGCAACGTCGGGCCGAACATCATGACGCCCATTCCCCCGATCGGGTTGTAGGCGCCAGCGCGCGAAAATTCCTGGTGGATAACTCGGGCGTGGGCCGAAGAAAGCCCCGCACCGCCGTATTCGGCAGGCCACGTCGGCGTCCCCCAGCCCTTTTCGCCGACCGCCTTGCGCCAGGCGACCTGTTCCTCGGTAGGCTTAGGGCGCTCTTCTAGCACGATCGGATTGCCCAGGCCTTCAAGGTCCTGCGGGAAGTTGACTTCGACCCAGGCCCGCACGTCCTGACGAAAAGCCTCGATAGTCTGATCTGCGCCGTCAGCCATTAGAAGAACTCCAGTTTTTGAAGGGACGCGATCAGTTTCAAATGCGGCTAGGACGGCCACGTCTAGATTGCGTAGTTGTCAGACGGCGATCCCGTACAGCTCCGCCACGTTGTCGTGGCAGATCCAGTTCCGTTCCTGCTCGCTCAAGTCCTTGGTGTGCTCTTCGAGCATGGTTTGCGACAGGGGCCAGGTTGAATCGGAATGCGGGAAATCGTTCGCCCACATCAGTCGACGGACATTGCACATGTCCTTCATCCTGAACGCCACCCAGTCATCCTGGAAGGTCACATAGATGTTGTCCCTGAAATACTCGCTCGGCATGCGCGCGAGCAGGGGGGCCTTCATCCAGTAGCGATGGCGTTTGTAGGCGTGGTCCATGCGATACATGTAGTGTGGGACCCAACCCGCGTCGGCCTCGACGCAGACGACCTTGAGGCCGGGAAAACGATCGAAGACGCCGCCGAATATGAACGTGCCCATCACATCCTGGCAGCCGCGGATAATGGATAGGAAGCCGTTGATCCGCGGACCGCGCGTCTGGCCTGCAAGGCTGTCCGACTTGCCGGTCAGGATATGGAAGGACAGCGGCATGTCGCACTCGACAGCGGCTGCCCAGACCTTGTCGTAGACGGTGGAGTCGTAGTCTTCCACGGCGGGGTTACCGGGCATCATCACGCCTTTGAAGCCCATTTCCTTCGCGTGAAGGATTTCCGCGACGCCGTCCTCCGGCGTGCGCATGGAAACCTGCGCCAGACCGTAAAGCCGGTCGGGAGCCTCGCCGCAATACTCCTGCAGCCATCGATTATAGGCGTCGAAACAGGCCTTCTTGAAATCGAAGTCGGGATGATTGCAGAGCATCATTCCGACTGTGGGATAGATGAACTCGGCCGCAACGCCGTCCCGTTCCTGATCGGCCACGCGGAACTTGGCGTCCCAGCCGCTTCTCCACAGATCCTCGAAGGCCACGCCGTGCGTCGTGATCTGCGACGGGTCCTTGCCAGCTGCGGCGACCAGCCCCATTGGAATCGGCGAGGGCAGTCCTTCGATGACGAAGACATCGCCGATCTTGTCGAGCCGCTCCATCCGCGGCGCGCGGTCGCGGAACTTCGGGTCGATGTAATCCACGTAGCAATGCGGCGGCTCGGTGATGTGCGAGTCCGCCGATATGGGCTTCTTGATCATCTCTTTCGACCCCGCGTCGATTCGGAAGGGTGACGTGATCGCGATCACCTGGTGCGTCTCAATACGTAGCAGATATATGTTAGCATGAAACACGTACGTGTGGTCCTTGCTCGTGAGCGCGGCATCGAGTTCGAGCTTCGGGCAGCGATTGGAAGGAAGTGATGGCGAAGGTCAGGGTGGCCAGCGACGGCGCGGTTCGTGAGGTGACGCTGGCGCGCGGCGAAAAGCGCAACGCGCTCGACGCGGATATGCTGGCGTCGCTGACCGAGGCCTTCACCGGTCCGCCCGCCGCCCGGGAGCGGGTCACGGTGATCCGCGCCGAGGGACCGGTGTTTTGCGCGGGCCTCGATCTGCGGGGAACGCCGCGGCGGCGTGATTGGCTCGTCGGCCATAGAGACGATGCTCCACGCAATCGAACTCTACCCTGTGCCGGTGGTGGCCGTGGTCCAGGGCGACGCCATCGCCGGCGGCAATGAACTGGCCTTGCATTGCGACTTCGTGGTGGCGAGCGAATCCGCCCGATTCGGCATGTCCCTGGCCAGGATAGGTGTGAACTCCGACGCTAATGGCGGTCTATCTCCAGGGCTATGTGGCGGGGACCTGGCGGTTGAGTGTTCGGTACACGGTCGGGCGGGACACCGAGAACAGCTCCGCCAAATCGCTGATCGCGTATTCGCCGGTGCCGTGCATCCGGCGCAGCTCCTTCTGCTGTTTCTCCGAGAGCTTCGGCTGCTTTCCCTTGAGTTTCCCTCGTGCGCGGGCGATCGCCATGCCCTCGCGCGTCCGAAGTCGGATGAGGTCGCCCTCGAACTCGGCGAAGGTGGCCAGGATGTTGAAGAACATCTT
>Ga0255338_1001210_pt1 | contig 52411 bp, 33 predicted proteins | sample MeOH1_35cm_T4_19_FD_203715 | JGI IMG/M metagenome (GOLD analysis project Ga0255338, IMG submission 203715) | Sandy soil microbial communities from University of British Columbia, Vancouver, Canada - MeOH1_35cm_T4_195 | ecosystem: Engineered > Artificial ecosystem > Sand microcosm > Unclassified ... | reverse complement strand
GACGCCCTGCACCCGAACGCCAAGGGCTACGTCATCTGGGCGGACGCCATCCAGCCACTCCTGGACGAGCTAATGAAGTAGACTCGCCTCCGCGTTTAGCCCGCGGAACACGCGGAAAAACGCGGAACACGCGGAAAAACGCGGAAGAAAACTCTGGAAAGTAGGGGGCGGCCACTGGCCGCCCCCTACTTTCTTAGACGGAATCATCCCAAGCCGCCTCGATTGCAATCGGCAGCGTCAAGAACGACTGCTTCGAACTTTCGTGCCTTTCCGTGTATTCCGCGGGCAAAATCCGGTTCACGCCAGGATCGGCCGGATCACTTCGCCGTGGACGTCCGTGAGGCGGCGCTGGATGCCGTTGTGGTAGTAGCTGAGCTTGGTGTGGTCGAAGCCGAGCAGGTGCAGCACGGTGGCGTGGAAGTCGTAGATGGTGGTGACGTTCTCCACGGCCTTATGGCCCAGTTCGTCGGTCCCGCCGTAGCTGAAGCCTCGCTTGAGGCCCGCGCCGGTCATGAAGAGGGTGAAGCCGAGCTGGTTGTGGTCGCGGCCTGGCTTGCCTTTGCCCTGGCTGAAGGGGGTGCGCCCGAACTCCGTGACCCAGAGGAAGAGCGTGTCGTCCAGCATCCCGCGCTGCTTCAAGTCCCGGATCAGCGCGGCGACGGGCCGATCCATAATCCGCGCTTCCTGGGTGTGGTTCTGCAGCACGTCCTCGTGGGCGTCCCAGTTCACGCGCGGCTTCATCGCGCTGCCGCCCTGGTAGAGCTGCACGAAGCGTACACCGCGCTCCAGCAGCCGCCGGGCGAGGAGGCAGTTCCGCGCGAACGGCCCACTCACCGGATCTTCCAGGCCGTAGAGGCGGCGGACCGGCTCCGACTCGCCGGAAAAGTCCACCGCTTCCGGCACGCTGAGCTGCATCCGCGCCGCCAGTTCGTAGGACTCCACCCGCGCCGACAACTCGGAGTCTCCGGGACGGGCGGCGCCGTACTCGGAGTTGAGCTGCTGGAGGAGGCGGAAGCTGTCTCGCTGCTGCTCCGCCGTCACGCCTGGCGGCGGCAGGAGGTCGACCACCGGCGCTCCCTTGGCACGGAGTGGGGTGCCCTGGTGGCGAGCGGGGAGGAACCCCGGGCCCCAGTTGGCCAGGCCGCCCGCCGGGATGCCGCGTGGGTCCGGCAGCACCACGAAGAACGGCAGGTTCTCGGTGGGGCAGCCGAGGCCGTACGAGGTCCATGCGCCGAGGCAGGGGAAGCCGTTGCGGATGAAGCCGCAGTTCATCTGGAGCTGCGCCGGTCCATGGTTTGCGCTCTTGGCGACCATCCCGTGCAAGAAGGTGAGGTCGTCGATGCACTCCGCCAGGTGGGGCAGCATGGAGCTGCAGTAGTGCCCGCTCTGCCCGTAGCGCCGGAACTCCCACGGGCTCTTCATCAACTCGCCGATCTTGCCGTTGAAGGTGTCGATCCCGTCGCCGCCCGGCATAGGCTGTCCGTGCCGCTTCCACAGCTCCGGCTTGTAGTCGAAGGTGTCCACCTGGCTAACGCCGCCGGTGAGGAATACCTGCACCACTCGCTTGGCCTTCGGGGCGAAGTGCGGGCCGATAGCGCCGGCCGCGCCCGCTTCCGCTCCCCGGCCCAGCAGGCAGCTCAGCGCGATGCCGGCGAGGCCCAGCCCGGCATCGCCCAGCAACTCGCGACGGGTGAGCAACGGTCGCTCATTCGACATAGAGGAACTCACTCGTGTTGAAGAGGATGCGGCACCACGCCTTCAGCCCATGCTGCGCCGCGAACTGACGGGCGCGAGCCTGCTCTACGGGGCGTGGCTCCCGGCCCAGCACGTATTGATAGGAAAGGCGGACCTGTTCCTCGGAAGTGCGAGCTTCCCGCGCCAGCCGCTCGGCCAGATAGCCACTCTGGCGGTCTACGAAGCCGTTGTTCAGCAGGCTCAACGCCTGCGTGGCCGTGGTGGTTGCCAGGCGCCGGGGCGTGGTGTTGGAGGCGTCCGGGCAATCGAAGCTGGAGAGGAGCGGGTCCTCGGTGCCGCGCACCACCATCCGGTAGATGGCCCGGCGGGAGAACTCATCCCCGTCGCGGTCCACCGGTTCATACAGCACGCCGGCGTTGTCCTTCGAGGTGAAGAGTTGGAAACCGGGTCCGCCCATCGCCAGGTTCAACCGTCCCGAGGCTTGCAGCAGCGTGTCCCGCAGCTCCTCCGACTCCAACCGCCGCGGTGCGTGCCGCCACAACAGCCGGTTCCCCGCATCCTTTGTCGCCGCTTTCGCGTTCCACGCCGACGATTGCCGGTACGTCCGCGAAAGGACGATGGCTCTTACGAGCTGCTTGACCGACCACCGCTGTTCCGCATTCCGAGTTCCTGGTTCCGACTTGTTCTTCGTCGAAGAAGAGCCCGGAACGCGGAACGCGGAACTCGGAACGCCTCCAAATGACGCCGCCAGGTATTCGAGAAGCTCCGGGTGCGATGGCCGGTCTCCATTGAAGCCAAAGTCATTGGGCGTGTTAACGAGGCCCTGGCCGAAGAGCCAGCTCCAGACGCGATTGGTCATCACGCGTGGCGTGAGCGGGTTGCGCGCGTCGGTGAGCCAGGCGGCCAGCTTCAGGCGGCGGGTGCGGTCGTCGTCCTGGGGGGAGCCGAGGTCTGAGGGCAGGGTGTGGAGGCCGGAAAGGGCGCCGGGAGTTACCTCGGGGCCGCGGGCCGTGACAGAGCCGCGCTGGAGCAGCCACACTTTCGGCGGCGCGTCCGAGCGGACGGCGTAGAATTCCGGCTTCTTGGCGGGCGGGTAGTGCTGCGCCCCGGCAAGGGCTGCCTGTAGGCGGTAATAGTCCTGCTGAGGGATCGGGTCGAACTTGTGGTCATGGCACCGGGCGCACTGGGCGGTCATCCCCTGGGTGACCTGCATGGTGGTGCCGATCATGTCTTCCAGTTCGTCCTGCCGCACCTCCAACCGAAAGTTCTCGGCGGCCTGCTTCGCACCCACGTCATCGTAGCCGCCGGCCACCAGGAAGCCGGTTGGGATGCTGGCCAGCGGGTCTTCCGGATGTAGAGCGTCCCCGGCGATTTGCTCGCGGAGGAACCGGTCGTAAGGGAGGTCGCGGTTGAACGCGTCGATTACCCAGTCGCGATACGGCCAGGCCTTGGGGCGCGGGTCGTCGTGCTCATAGCCGTCGCTCTCCGCAAAGCGTACAATGTCCAGCCACCGCCTGGCCATGCGCTCACCGAACCGCGGCGAGGCCAGGAGGCGATCGACCAATCGTTCGTAAGCAGGGGATGGGAGAGAGGCACGCTCGCGAGAGGCCAAAGCGGTAGGCGTTAAGCGTTGAGCCTTCGGAGCTCCTCGGCGAGTAGGTGGGCTTAACGCTTGAGGCTTAACGCTTACCGCCTTCGATGACTGGTACTCCCGAACGAACTCCGACACCTCGCCCGGCGTCGGAGCCAGGCCGGTGAGGTCGTAGGTGACGCGGCGGATCAGCGCGGCGGGAGTCGCTTCGGGAGCGAAGTCGAGACCGTCCTTCCCTAAGCGCGCCCCGATGAAGGCGTCAATCGGCGAGGCGCCCTTCACCGGGGGAGGGGGAACCGGTCGGAGGGGTTGGAGGGACCACCAGTCGAGGCCAGCGCGCTTCTCGGTGGCGTAGGCGAGCGGATCGATGCGCCCTCCGCTCCAGGGGAGGCCGGCGGTCACCCACTGCCGCAGGGTGGCAATCTCCGCCGCCGGGAGCTTGCTTTTTGGCGGCATGCTGCCTTCTTGCACGCGCTGGAGCAGCGTCTTTGCCATTTCGGGGGTGATCGCCTCCCGGTTCGAGAGGTTGAGCCCTGCTTGCGGTGAGGTCCCGGCATGGCAGCCGAGACAACGGGTAACCAGCAGCGGGCGCACGCGCTCCGTGAAGAGGTGCTGGGGATCCGCGGCGTTGCCGGGCGGATTAGATGCCGCGTGGGCCACTCCGGCAACGGCGGCGAAGGCAATCAGGCTGAAGACTCTCACACCCTAAACTACAGATGGCGGATTCTAGAATCCTGCCGGAATGCCGGATTACTGCTAAGGCTCTACTTTTAGCGAGAGGGTAACCAGCTTCTCCACCGGTCGCTCGCAGAGCTGGTTATTGCACGACTGATACCGCACCTGGAGGCGCAGTTCCTGCTCACCGGCTTGCTGCGGGGCTTTGAGCTTCAACCGTACCACCGCCTTACCTGCGTAAACCTGCAGCGGCTTGGGTGAGAACGAGGCCTTCAGGCTCATGGCGGTGGGATAAGCCGCGGAGACGAGTTGGAAGCCGCCCGCGGCGGGCTGCACCCGCGTGGCGATGAGCGACGAATCGGCGGGGCGCTCTGCGTTGATGTGCCACCCCTCGCCGATGGTAAGCTGCACGGCGACCTCGAACACCGCCCCCGGCGCGACCTTTGCCGGCGCGCTCAAGATGCTTGCCACGACCGTCTCCTGCTTCTTTCCGGACGCGAGTTCTTCTTGCGGGTTGAAGAGGGCCTGCGCCGCCAGCAGCATCGCAGGCATGGCGTAGGCGGTGCGGCGCATCGGCTTCGCGTAGGTGTCCAGCACCCGCCGCCCCTTATCGCGCAGCTCCGCGTCGCCGGTGCGGCGACCGAGCTGTACGAGTGCGAGGGCCGCCACCGACTGCCCCGACGGAGTGGCGCCATCTTCGGCGTTATCCAGGCGCGCCAGCAGCATCTCGTGGCCGCGCGGGGTGGCGGCGAACGTGCCCTGCTGCTCGTCCCAGAAGTCGGCGACCATCACGTGGGCGAGCGCCTCCGCTTCCTTCAGCCAACGCGCTTCACCGGTGGCGCGGTGCAGTTCCAGCAGACCGGCGGTTACGTAAGCGTAATCTTCCAGGAACGCCTCCGGCTGGGTCTTCCCGGCGCGGTAGGAGTGACGAAGCTTGCCGTCTTTCCGCATGGCCGTGAGCAAAAACCCTGCCGTCTGCTCGGCAGCCTGGCGGAAGCGGGCCTCGCCGGTGACGTCATACGCTTGCGCCAGGGTGCGCAGCATCAGGCCATTCCAGTTGGCGAGGACCTTGTCATCCAGCGACGGGCGCGGGCGCTTCTCCCGCACTGCCACCAGCTTGCCGCGTAGTGGTTCCAGGCGATCCTCCAGTGCGGCCGGGGATGTCTTCAGCTCCTTCGCCCAGGCGGATAGCGGTTTCGCGAGGAGGCTGGGGATGGCGCGCCCCTCTACGGGCCCACCCTCGGTGACGCCGTAGACGCGGTTGAACAGCTCCCCATCCTCTTTCCCGAGCGCCGCGATCACTTCCGCCGGAGTCCAGGTGTAATATCGCCCCTCTTCTCGCTCCCCGTTCGCGCCCGGGCTGTCCGCGTCCAGCGTGCTCCAGAAGCCGCCCTTTGCCGGGTCGATCAGGTCCCGGCCGTGCAACTCGCGAAGCGTGAAGTCCAGGGTCTCCGTCGCCACCCGGCGGTAATCTGGCTGTTTGGTGGCGCGAAACGCTTCCAGATAGACACCGGCTACCAGCGCCTGGTCGTACAGCATCTTCTCGAAGTGCGGCACGCCCCACTTGCGGTCTGTGCTGTAGCGATGGAAGCCGCCGCCCAGGTGGTCGTACATTCCGCCGCGCGCCATGCGGTCCAGGGTGAGGGTCACGGCCCGCAGCAGCTTCGGGTCCGGACGCTTCCGGTGCTCGCCCAGCATCAGCGAGAGGCGCATGGCGGGCGGGAACTTCGGCGCCTGCCCAAACCCACCGTACTCCTCGTCTACCTGCTCCAGATAACTCAGCGCCGCGGGGCGGAGGAGGTCCGGCGACACCTGCCCCGCCTCGGGTGCGCGGGCCGTCTTCCCGAGCGCCTCGGAGACGCGAGCCGCCATCGTGTCGATCTGCTTCCGCTCGTCCGGCTTCCCCCACGAGTCGTGTACTTTGCGGAGCAACTCGGCGAAGTCGGTGCGCGGGAGGTAGGTCGCGCCGTAGAACGGCTTCCCTTCCGGGGTCAGGAAGCTGGACATCGGCCAGCCGCCCCTGCCGGTCATCAACTGGACGGCGGCCATGTATACCTCGTCCAGGTCCGGTCGCTCCTCGCGGTCCACCTTGATGGCGACGAAGTGCTCGTTCAGGAGTTGCGCGACACCCTCGTCCTCGAAGCTTTCCCGCTCCATCACATGACACCAGTGGCATGAGGAATAGCCGATGGAGAGGAAGATCGGCTTCCCCTCCCGCTTTGCCTTCGCGAACGCCTCCGGCCCCCAGGGGTACCAGTCGACCGGGTTGTGCGCGTGCTGCAGCAGGTAGGGGCTGGTGGAGCCGGCCAGGTGGTTCGCGGGCCGCTGCGATCGCGCTGCCGCCGCCTGTGCGTAGAGTGCGCGTCCACCGATCATGCCTAGCGGGACTGCGAGGGCTCCGGCAGCGAGAGCGAAGCGAGCGGAGCGGGAGAAAGGGCGTTTCATAGGGTCCACGGCTCCGCAGCGGGTCAGGGCGACACAATGGGTAACGGGCGTCCTCCGCCCGTCCCCTTGAATCATACGGTGCCGGGAGGCCAAAGATCCACCGGCGCGAGGGGAACCGGTTGCAGCGCTCCGTCAACCGGCGCTGTCGAGCGGGTTCTGCGTGGGAATCGGTACCGGCTCGCGGAAAATCACGGCGCACCATGGCTAGGCACGGGCGCGGCGCGCGGCTCCGATTGCGTGGAGCCTTCCTGGGTCTCGCGGGTGTGGTCCAGCGACCAGCCGGCGCGCAGTCCCAGCACGAACCAGCCCAGGATCAAGGCCCCCACGGCGAAAAGGGTGTCGCCGGGGACCCGCAGCCAGCGGAGCGTATCCATCAGCGGCGTTTTCATGAACTCTGAGGAGCGAGCCCACCAGGTGCCATGTTCTACCGCCGCCCAGGTCTGGAGCAGCCCGACGGGGAGGAGTGAGAGCAGTGCCATCAGCGCCAGCCCCACGTTCATGCACCAGAAGCTCCAGGCGAGCGGACCGGTCTTCCACGCCGCGCCCGGTCGCAGGGCCCGCAGGCAGAAGAGCATCAGACCGATGCCCAGCATCCCGTAGACGCCGAAGAGCGCCGTATGCGCGTGCAGCGGCGTGGTGTTGAGGCCCTGCATGTAGTAGAGCGCGATCGGTGGATTGATGAAGAAGCCGAAGAGCCCCGCGCCTACCAGGTTCCAGAACGCCACGGAGATGAAGAAGTAGATCGGCCACCGGTAGGCAGCCAGCCAGTTCTGCATGTTCGCCAGGCGCAGGTTCTGCCACACCTCGAAGCCGATCAGCACCAGCGGCACCACCTCCAGGGCGCTGAAGACGGCGCCGAGCGCCAGCACCGAGGTGGGCGTGCCGGAGAAGTAGAGGTGGTGGAACGTCCCGACGATCCCGCCGAACAGGAAGATCACCGTGGAGAAGAGCGTCGCCTGCGTGGCGCGCGTCACCTCCAGCAGGCGGAGGCGAACGAACAGGAACGCGATGACGACCGTGGCGAAGACCTCGAAGAAGCCCTCGACCCAGAGGTGGACCACCCACCAGCGCCAGTATTCCACCAGCGAGAGATGGCTCCGCTGCCCATACATCAGCCCCGCGGCATAGAACGCGGTGATGGCGATGCTGGAGATCAGGAAGAGAACCAGCAGCGGGCGGCTCTGGCTCGGCTCCCGCAGGGCCGGCAGCAGCGCGCGGGTCATCAGGGTTAGCCAGAGGACCAGTCCGATGAACAGGAAGATCTGCCAGAAGCGTCCCAGGTCCACGTATTCCCAGCCCTGGTGGCCGAACCAGAACCAGGAGTCGCCGCCGAGCCGGTGCTGCACGGATGCCCACTGTCCGAACATGGAGCCGATCACGATGACCAGCAGGCAGACGAAGAGAAAGTTCACCCCGGCCTTCTGCCACTTCGGCTCGTGCCCGCTGACCGCCGGGCTCACGTAAAGTCCGGTGGCCAGCCAGGCGGTGGCGATCCAGAAGATGCCGAGCTGCGTGTGCCACGTGCGCGTGACCGAATAGGGCAGCCACTGCGCCAGCGGGATGCCATAAAACCCGGCGCCCTCCACGCCGTAGTGAGCCGTGACCACGCCGAGTAGGATCTGCGCGACCAACAGTGCCGCCACCACAAAGAAGTACTTCACCGTGGCATACTGGCTGGGCGTGGGATTCAGGCCGAAAAGCGGGTCCCGCTCCGGCAATTCCGTGACCACGGTATCCGCGTCATGCTGCGAGCCGTGGTACCAGACCATAGCGCCCACGCCGGCGAGCAGCACCACGAAGGAGATCACGCTCCAGACCAGTGCATCGCCGATGGGGCGGTTTCCTACCAGCGGCTCGTGCGGCCAGTTCTGGGTGTAGGTAACGCGCTCCCCAGGCCGGTTCGTGGACGCCGCCCAGCTCGACCACCAGAAGAACGCCGCCATGTCGTGCAGTTTCGCGGGGTCCGTGAGTGCTCCCGCCGGGATGGCGTACTCATCCCGGCCCCGGCTAAAGACGTCCGCAAAGTGGTCACCAACCGTCTGGAGCGCCTCCGCCCGCACGGGGTCCAGGGTCACGGTGGCGGTTTGTGGGTCGTAGGTATTCGTCCGCATCATCTGCTCGAGGCGGGCGCGAAGGGCGGCCTGCCGCTCCACGTCGAGGGCGGCGAAGTGGTCGCCGCCCTCCGCCTGCGCCCACCGGTCCAGCACGTAAACGCTCTCCCGGTGCAGCCAGTCCGCCGTCCAGTCCGGCGCGACATAGGCACCGTGGCCCCACACGGAGCCGATCTCCTGGCCGCCGAGTGACTGCCAGACGTTTTGTCCGCGCATGATGGCGCTGCCGTCTAGCACTACGGTTCCGGTGGAAGTGCGCACCGTCCGGGGGATGGGCGGCTTCTTCTGGTCGATCAATACCCCGTAGTAGCCCAATACGGACAGGGAGCCGAGGATGACGGCGGCTAACGCGATCCACAGGCGGGTGTAGCGCATCGTGACCTCACTTCAACGTCGAAGTTCATGGGGGCAGGGGCAGCCAACCATGCGGCTCCGGCCAGGGCGCCGCGCGATTGGCCTCTCTGGAGCCAGTCTATCTCGCTCGCGCGAGAGCCGCACCGCAGGAGCCGCGAAGGCCGCCGTCCTTGCCCCGCCGCGGTGGGCTGGACTCGTCCCCTCCGCGCAGCGACGACCCGATTAACGCGCGGGTTACCCAGAGTTGCGCGGCTCAACTCATTCCGGCCGTCTAACCCGCAGGGTTTCTGGGATTGAGTCAGGCTTCCGGTTCGGCCTGCGGGACGATGGTCAACAGAAAGACGGACTCTTGCACCGCGTGGACGGAATGGGGGACGCGAGCCGGGAGGGCCAGCAGATTTCCCACGTGGAGTGTATGGACCGTTTCTCCTACGCTGAACTCAATCTCACCTTGCAGCACCTGGACGGTGATCGGACCCGGCGCGTGATGCTCCGCCAGGCGGGCGCCGGGGCGCATCGCCTGCAGCACCACCCGTACTACCGGGTTCTTTACCAGGGTGACGCCGTTGCGCCCGCTTGCTGCGTACTGCGTCTCATTCCGCAGCGTCTCCAGGGTGGTGTGTAGATCGAAGAGGTGTGGAACCTGGGGGAAGAGGCGCGTTTCTCGCTCGACGCGGGTATGTTCCGGAGTCATGGAGTCTCCTATTTCTCAGATGACTACACTATACCCCGTTCTACCGGCGCTACTTGGCGCTCAAGTGACTCCCGTCTAGCGCGGCAGCTTCTTGATCTCCGCATGTTCCAGGAGGTAGCCCCTTCGCTGGGTCACGAAGCTCTTCAAGTCCAGCAAGCCGTGCTCGCCGGAAACTTGCCCGGTGGCGGTGGAGTTGAAGCCCAGCCCAGCGCGAAAAGCCTCGTACGTCGTGAGCTTGCGCGTGTCCGCGGCGACCTCGCTGTTGATCAGGGCGGCGTACTGGCTCACCAGGGGCTGCAGTTGCTTCCAGTTCAGCGACTGCTCCGCGATGTCCCGTATGTTCTGCAGGTAGCGAGTGCGGTATTCGGGCACGGCCAGCAGCTTGCTGAGCAGCGGCTTTCGAGCATCTTTGACGCTCACCAGGGGATCGAGATCGACTCCGCCCTCGACCATTCCGCCCGGCCCACCTCTAAATCCCCCGGGACCGCCAGGCCCTCCCCGGAAACCGCCAGGGTCGCCCGGAAACCCATCCGGCCCACCGGGACCACCAGGTCCGCCAGGGAAGCCGCCGGGGCCGCCCGGGCGTCCGGGGAAGCCGCCGCGACCCCCGCGGTCCGCCTGAGCGCCACCGGGACCCCCAGGCCCGCCGGGCCCTCCAGGTCCACCGGGACCACCGGGACCTCCGCCACTGTGGAACGCCTCGTTCATGTCGTGCGGTAGGATGTGCAACTTGCCTTTACTGTCCAGGTAAAGGCTGAAGTCACTGGCACGGGTCCAGTAGCCGTCTTCGTTGACGAAGGCATTGTCCAGCGCGAGGAACTTGAGCGCTTCGTCCACGTCGAAGATCGGCTCCAGTGCGGCCTTGAGTTGGGAAGTGGGTGTCTGCGCCAGCGTTCGGGAGACGTTAATGAGTGCTTTCCAGCCCTTTGCGGCGTGCTCCGGGTTCTCCGTCTTGATCTCGTAGAGCCGCTGATACTGCTCCAGGTCTTCGCCGAAGTAGGCCAGCCCGCCGCCGCCCATCGGGCTGCCGGGCACCTTCCAGCGCACGCCCTTGGAGTCGCCGTAATGCTCCTTCACGAAGTCGCCGTTGAACTGCTCCGCATTGGCGTAGATGCCCCAACTCTCGCCATTGATCACTGCCCGCACCAGGTTGATTCTCGGCGCGGGCATGTACTGGCGCACCACATGGGAGTAGAGCGCGCCGCGCAGGAACGTGGGGTCGCCGTTCGAGTTGAGCAGGTTCAGCGTCTTGGCTCCCAGCACCCGCTGCTTGGAGTCCGCCATGTCCACGGAAAGGTTCAGGGACCGCTTGTAGCCGCGGGGGATCATGAAGTACGACGATGCACCGCGGAAGCGCACGCCCACGTTTACATACCGCTTGCCATCCACAATCATGGTGACCGGAATGTCCACGTCCGTGTTGTGGAACTCCTCCAACTCCGCTTCCCAGTCCTTGTCCTCGAACTCCAGGAAAATCGTCCGCAGCACGGCTGGATCGTAAAGGTACGCATCACCTCCGCTTTTCGCCGCCGAGACCGCGACCCTCGGCCCGTTCTTTGGCGCCTCCGCGAAGCGCCCCGGGCCGAAACCGCCGAAACCGCCGGGACCGCCGGGGCCGCGGAAGCCGCCCGGCCCGCCGAAACCGCCCGGGCCGCCCAGGCCACCGGGGAAACCGCCCCGCCCATCGGGGCCGAAGCGCGAGTCCTCGCCTTCCGCGTTCACCGCCTCCTTCAAGCTCTTGCGCGCCGCCTGGCGCTCTGCGCCGTTGAGCCAGCCGTCCTTGTTCTGGTCGAACTGCGCGAGCAGCTTGCGCTCCTGGCCGGAGCCGGGAGCTCCGAAGCCGCCGGGGCCGCCAGGTCCTCCGGGGAAGCCCGGTCCGAACTGTCCGCCACCGCCGTTTCGCGGTGATCCGGGGCGCTGGTCTTGCGCAAGGGAAGTCCCCACCAGGCCGATGGTACTGATGACGGCGAGCCCGCTCGTCCAGGCAGCTATCCTTCGCATCCCAATCCTCCCGCCGGGTTAGCTCATCCCGGGTTCGCCTTCACGCTACGGCCAGCTTGCTGGCTTTCAGGCACTACTATGACAGGCAATTATCAGGGAATCGTGAAGATGGATCGGATCAGCGGGGTGCCGTGATTCGGCCCGCGACAGTTCTCTGGGTGGATGCGCGCGGAGGAATGCCGCCAGCGTGCCAACCTTGCGCCGGGGAGCAATGTCCAGGAGTGGATAGCCCCACGGTGCGCGAAGTCGGCAGCGCGGTGGAACGCAGAGGCGGTCGTTGCCGGGTCACGAGACCACCTGCCAGCACAAGATGGTAATGCCGCTCAGGCACCGTTATTGATCACGCCGCCGAGCAGGGCCAAAACCTGATGGTCGCTCGACTCCGTGCCAGAACGAAGGAGCCTGCCACCGGCGCCGGTGGCAGGCTCCTTCGTTCTGGCAGGGCTCCAGTTCACTCGGGCAGCTGGGGCTATTTACCCTTTCCGGAAAGCGCTACGTCTACTTGCGGCGTGGCCGGTACGGTGGAGGTGATCCGCAACGCCGCGGTCGCCGTGCCCGCGGCGGTGGGTGCGTAGCGCAGCGTGACGGTGACGCTCTGTTTCGGGACCAGAGTTACACTGCCGCCGCCGGAAACCACCGCGAACGGCGCGCCCACCAGGCCCACCGTCGCCGAGAGGGGCTCCTTGCCCTTGTTCGTGAGCTTCACCGTCTTCAGCTTGTTCGCCCCCACTCGCACCGTGCCGAAGCTGACCTTGGTCGGAGCGACGACCAGTTTCGCCAGCGGGGTAACGTTGAGTGGCGCGGCGGTGCTCTCGTTCGAATAGCTCGAGCCTCCGGCCGAGCCCATGGCTTTGACCCGGTAGGTGTACGTGGTATTGGCGGTGACCGCCGTGTCCGCGTAGGCGGTGACGTTTGCGCCCACGGTTGCGAGCGCGGCGAAGCTGCCGCCGGGCACCTTTCGCTCGATCTGGAAGTCGCTTTCGTGGGTGCTGCCGTCCTGCCAGGCCAGGTTGATCCGGTTCGCCGCGGCGGTAGCCACGAGCCCTGTTGGGGCGCCGAGCAGGGTCGTCGCGGTCACCTCCGCCGATGCCGGCGAGTCCCCCGGTTTGCTGGTGGCAATAATCCGGTAAGTGTAGGCGTTGCCCTCCGTAAGGCCGCTGTCCAGATACTGCACGGCATTCGCACCAGTCGTGGTGACCACCGCATATGTCCCTCCCGCCAATTTACGCTCCACGCGAAAACCGGTCTCGATGTTGGTCAGGTCGGCCCAGGTGAGTTGGATCTGAGTGCTGGAGAATGCGGTGGCGGAGAGGTTCTCGGGTGGAATTGGTAGGTTGGCCGGTGTGGTCACATTGACCGCGGCCGTATACGCTGACCCACCGCCCGAGTTGACCGCGCGGATCCGATAAGTGTAAGTGGTACTTCCGCTTACGCCGAAGTCGGTAAATGAAACGGCATTGACTTCAGTTCGACTGATGAGTTGGTAGCCGCCGACCGCGGTGCTGAGCCGTGCGATCTCGAAGCCGGTCTCGTTGACGCTGTTGTCCTGCCAGGTGAGTAGCACCGTGCCAGAGTTCTGTACCAGGGCGACGAGGCTGCTGGGCGCGGCCGGTGAGGCAGGAAGCGTCGTGCCACTTACGGTAGCTGTATAGCCGGAGTCTCCCGCTGTGTTGGTGGCGCGCATTCGGTAGTGATAAGTTGAGGCGGCATTCAGTCCATTGTCCCGGAACGTTGTAGTCCCGGCAGCGCTGGTACCTGCAGATACGAAGTTGATCCCACCGTCAGTCGATCGCTCCACCTTGACCGCGGGAGGACTCGGATTGTTGTCGGTCCACCTTAACTCGAGTTGTGCAGCTGTGATCGGTGACACGGTTAGCGCAGTGGGTGCCGCGGGGAGCGTGAGCGCGGAGCCTTCTGTACTGGGTGCGGACTCTCCGCCCGCATTCGTGGCGCGCACTCGGTAGTGGTAGAACGAATGTGGAACGAGATCGGCGTCCAGGAGGAAGCCTACTCCAGTCGATACAGTGGTTAGCGTCTCGAAGCTGCCGCCAATCTTTCGTTCGATTTTGAAACCAGTCTCCGTCTTGCTGTTATCTACCCAGGTCAGCTTGATCTGACCGGCCCCGAAGGACGTCGCACTCAATAAAATGGGTGCAGTTGGCGCTGTAACGGTGCTTGCCGTGCTGGAGTAGGCCGAATCACCCGCGGGATTCGTGGCGCGAATACGGTAGATGTACAGCGAGTCGCCCGCAAGTCCCGGATCGGGAAACGAAGTACTATCTGCGGGAACCTGTCCGATGAAGGTGAATGCCCCGCTATCTACCTTCCGCTCAACTTTGAATCCGGTCTCATTAGCGCTGTTGTCAGTCCAGGTGAGCGTGATTGCCGTCGGAGAACTGATCGTGGCGATGAGTCCCGACGGGGACGGAGGTGGGGCGGGGGCCGTTGTGGTGCTCGCCTGGCCGGAATATCCGGAATCGCCTAAGGGTCCCGTGGCTCGCACTTGGAAGGTGTAGGTCACATCCGGGGCCAGACCTACGGTGTCCGAGTAAGTGATACTGCTTCCGGTGCCGGCTCGCGCCGCTGCCGTTCCGATCTGAGCAAAGGCGCCGGATCCCGTTTTGCGCTCTACTTTGAAGAGGCTCTCGTTGGTGCTGTTATCCTTCCAAGAGAGGCGGATCTCACTACTGGAAACAGCTCCGGCCGTTAGGTTGGAGGGAGTTGCCGTGGGGGCTGCCGGTGTCGTGACAGCCGCCTCATTGGAATACCCAGAGCTTCCACCTAGGTTGGCGGACCGGATCCGGTAGGCATAAGTCGTCTGCTCGCTAACGTCGGCGTCGAGATAGTTTGACCGATTCGGCCCGAGGGCACTTATTGGGGTGAAATCTCCATTTCCAGTTTTGCGCTCAATTTCGAAGCTATCTTCGGCGTTGCTTGTGTCTTGCCATGAAAGGCTCACCTGATTGTAAGAGACGGCCGTGGCGTTGAGATTGGCAGGTGCAGTTGGCGGGGCTGGAAAAGTCTTGGCCGTTGTGCTGTTGGAATATCCCGAGATACCGATCAGATTAAACGCACGGATCCGATATGTATACTGCGTGCTCGTAGCGAGCCCGCCATCGGAATACGTTGTTTTATTAGCGGCTACGGTTGCGATTTCTGAGAACGCTTCGCCTTCGATGCTGCGCTCAATCTGAAAGCCATCTTCGGAATCACTGTTGTCGGTCCAGTGGAGAGATACTGTGTTTCCGGACTGGATCGTGCTGCTGAGATCAGTCGGGCTTTGGGGCTTACGACGTCGGTAGCTTGTATGTATGACGAATACTTGCGTGGCTGTGCGAAATGCGAATCCCCCGTCGGGGCAGCTCACTAGTCCAGTTGGCTCACCATCCACGCCGGGTAGTAGTGAACTCCCAACCTGAAGGTAGGTATCTTGGTCGTACACCTTGAGCTCGGTTGCCGATCCCCTGCCGGTCAGGAAGTAGACCCGTCTGAGATCGCTGTCTACCACCGGGATGCCGGAGCCACCGGCGAAGTGTCCGGTGAGCACGTCTGATTCTGGGTCGTAGACCGTGCCGTTGTTCGCATAGATCAGGCCATTATATAACGCTCCGTCAAGGTCCACGTCCGATAGTACATAACTGTTAGGGCGCAAGTTCGTAATGCCGTTTGCGCCCAACGCATGATTAATCGTTCCCGGACGAATGTAGTTCGCATCATTGAAGATGCCGTATAGCTTCACCCCATTCGGATGGCAGAGGTGCCGGTTGAGGCTCCCGACCATAGCAGGGCGACGAACGCCGTTATCGTAGATCGCGGTACCCGCACTACGCGGGACGTAGCCAGGCCGGAACATCGTTACCACTAGCAGGTTCGATTGGCCCGGCACGACTTCCATGTCCTCAGCGCGCCATGAGCCTGAGTAGTCGCTTCCCAGAGGGAACTGGATACCCGCAGTAAATGTGGGGAGATGAACTCGGCGGACCTGTGCACTACCGTTCAGGAAGACGTAAAGAAACTGTCCGTCATTCGAAATCGTTCCAATCCCGGGTTCACTGCCCACAAAGAGGGGTGTTGTCGCTACCATCGTGGAGGGATCCACGCGCAAGATGCTGTTGCCGTTAGGAGTACTGCTGCCCAGCGAAACATAAAGCTTTCCGCCCATCGGGTCACATCCGATCCAATTATTGTTGATCGTGATGACGTCGATCGCGATTCCCGCGCTTGTTGCCAATCGAGTTTCCGTTTGTGCTTGGCGCCTCGGATTGACCGCATGAGCACTCACGCTTGTCAGGACTACGCCGACTAGCCACAACAACTGGAGGACGAGACGTGGGGACATCTGAATGCTCCGTGAGCGCGGGAAGGGCCGACCAACTCCAAAAGTTGCGGCCATACTTGCCGAACTGGCGCTGTAATGAGGTTGGTCAACAGATGGTTAGCATGTAGACGTGCTAGGAAGCACCCCGGTTCCTGCTTTACACTTAGTCTGGTTCCCGGATGAATAGCGCGGCGCTTCTTGGTAGCAATTAAATAAATTTACTTATTGATGCTGTCATGGACTTTGGCCATTTCCGCAGGGCGGTCCGTGCCTGTGGAATTTGTGCTCGGGAAGTAGGTGCCGATCGCTATTTCGTCCCGATGCATTCTATTTCCAGTCGCCCTTTCCACCTGTCCAGGCACGGACCTGTGCCGCACCGGCCAAAATGGCCAAAGTCCAGATTATCTCCACCGTTTACGTTCACTCCCAAAGGTGCCCGCCCAAGCGAACGACTACGCGCATTGGCAGCGACCGGCGCCTAGTTCAGCGAACGACTAGCGCCCGGTTGATGCTTCTTTCGCTGCAGGAAGCACTCCTGCTAAATATTGTAGTACATACAATAAATGCGTTGGGGAGTGGTCCACAGGTAGGCTTGGGCAGAGATTAAATCACGTGGTCCAAGCGGACTACCTTTCGACCCAATAGCCCGCGTCCCTTCGTTAACAGCCCTCCCCGAATCTCCGATACTCAGTTCCACCGCAATATCTCCCGTTCGCGCCGCGCAGTCAGGTAGTGGATGGCTGTAACATGACCGGATCGGCGCTGGAATGTATTGGCGCACCAAGTAACGGCATAGAACGATCCGCAGGAACGCTGGGTCCCTGCGCACGTTGAGCGAGTTCGGCGTCTTGGGTCCCAGCCCTGCTGCATGGAGGCCGCCATCTCCACTGAGTGGTTCACGGACTGTTTGTAGCCAAGGGGATCACGAAGTAGGACGACGCACCGCGGAAGCGCCCGCCCGCGTTGGGGTACCCCGTGCCGGGGACGTCACTCTGGGCGTCGGAGACCGCCACGTTCGGTCCCGCCTCCGGAGCCCCTGTGGAGCGGCCGGGTCCGAGGCCACCGGGGCCAATCGGGAAGCCATCTGGTCATGCCGGAAATCCCTGCCGGCCGAGTTCTCCGTCTCACGGCGCGTTCGGACGCTGCTCCTCGGCGAACGCGGCGCCTCTCACGCCAATGGATGGGCGGCCGGCAAGTCCGCCCGTCCAGACAGCACCTCTTCGTATCCCAGTCATCCTGCCGGGCGAGTCGCCCCGGGCTGACAATTACAGCGCGGCCAGCTTGCCGGCCCTCGTCCATTATCCCGACGGCGGGATCTCAATGATTGATGTCGAGGGCGCGGACGGATGAGTGGCTGTGCGTCCTCCGTGAGGTCGCGATCTCGATGTGGCCGGGGGCTGGCATCTCACTACTTCCCTTTTCCGGAGAGTACCACGTCTACCTGCGGTGTGGCCGGTACGGTGGAGGTGATCCGCAGCGCCGACGCCACTTCCCCTGCTGCGGTGGGCGCGTAACGCAGCGTGACGGTGAGGCTCTGCTTCGGGGCCAATGTCACACTGCCGCCACCCGAGACTACGGCAAACGGAGCGCCTACCAGCCCCACGGTCGCGGTAAGCGGCTCCTTGCCTTTGTTGGTGAGCTTCACCGTCTTCAGCTTGGTTGCGCCCACGCGCACGGTGCCGAAGTTGACCTTGGCCGGAGCGACGACCAGCTTCGCCAGCGGGGTGACGTTGAGCGGCGCGGCGCTGCTCTCGTTCGAATAGCTCGAGCCTCCGGCCGAGCCCGTGGCTTTGACCCGGTAGGTGTACGTGGTATTGGCGGTGACCGCCGTGTCCGCGTAGGCGGTGACGCTTGCGCCTACCGAGGCCAGCGTGGTGAAGCTGCCGCCCGCGGTCTTGCGCTCGATCAGGAAGCCGGTTTCGTGCGTACTGCCGTCTTGCCACGCGAGGTTGATCCGGTTCGCGGCGGCGGTCACTGCTAGCCCCGCCGGCGGCCCGAGAAGGGTAGTCGCGGTGACTTCGCCGGAGGGTGCGGAGTTACCGGAGCTGCCCAGCGCGGTGACGCGGTAGGTGTAGGCGGTCGCTTCGGTGAGGCCGCTGTCCAGATACTCGACGGCGTTGGCGGCCGTGGTGGCGAGCACGGCGAAGGCGCCGCCGGAAGGCTTGCGCTCGATGCGGAACCCGGTTTCCAGAACGGTCGCGTCGTTCCAGCTCACGCGGATCTGCTGGCTGGAGGTGGCGCCGGCCGCCACGCCGCCGGGCACCGGCGGGACGGGTGCCGGGGTAGTGACGCTTACCACTCCGGTGAACGTAGACGCGCCTCCGGCGTTGACCGCGCGCATCCGGTAGCTGTAGCCGGTGCTGCCCTGCGTGGTGGTGTCCGTGTAGCTGGTCGCGTTACTGCCTGTCGTGGTCAGGAGCTCGTATCCACCCACCGGCCCCAGCCGGTAGATCTCGAAGCCGGTCTCCGTGCCGCTGTTGTCCTGCCAGGTGATCAGGACGGTTCCCGCGCTCTGGGCAACCGCCGAAAGCCCGCTCGGCGTGGCGGGAGGCGCCGGCAGAGTCGTGCCACTGGCGGTTCCGGAGTAGCCGGAGTCCCCGGACGTGTTGCTGGCGCGTACGCGGTACTGGTAGGTGGTGACGGTGGCCAGGCCGGAGTCCCGGTACGTGGTAGTCCCGCCGGCCGTAGTTCCCACCTGCACGAAATTGGCGCCCCCGTCGGCGGAGCGCTCCACCTTCACGCTGGGCGGGCTGGGGTTGCCGTCGATCCAGCTCAACTCGAGTTGAGAGGAGGAGAGAGCGGTGACTGAAAGCGCCGTGGGCGTGGCCGGAAGCGTTAGAACCGCGGCTTCGCCGGAGTAGGCGGAGTCGCCGCCGGCGTTGGTGGCACGTATCCGGTAGGTGTACGCGGTGTGCGGATTCAATCCGGTGTCTGCGAAGACGGTGCTGTTGGCGGGAGCGGTGACCAATGCACCGTAGCTGCCGCCCGCCTTTCGCTCGATCTTGAAACCGGTCTCGCTTTGGCTGGTGTCGGTCCAGGTCAGGGTGATCTGCCCGGCAACCGCACCGGATGCGGTCAGGTTGGAGGGTGCGGTGGGTGGGGTGGAAGAGGCCGCTTCGTTCGAGTTGGCCGAGTCGCCGGCGGTGCCGGTAGCGCGGACCCGGTAGGTGTAGAGCGTGTCCGCGGCCAGCCCGGCGTCCTGGAAGGTGGCCGTGTCCGCCGGCGCCTGGCCGATAAAGGTGAAGGGGCCGGCGCCCGTACGGCGCTCCACCTTGAAACCGGTCTCGTTGGTGCTGTTGTCCGTCCAGGAGAGGTTAAGCGTGGTGGCGGAGGTGTTGGCGACCGCTAACCCGGATGGCGCGCCGGGCGGCAGCGGGACGGTGGTCACGCCCGCCTCGTTGCTGTACGCCGAGTCTCCGTTGGACCCGGCCGCGCGGACCCGGTAAACGTAGCCGGTATTGGGCTGCAGTGCGGACGTGTCGGTGTAGCTGATGCCCGCGCCGGTTCCGGTATGGGCGGGGGAGATCGCCAACTGGGCGTACACGCCGCCGGATACCTTCCGTTCGATTTTGAAGCCGGTTTCGTTGGCGCTATTATCCGTCCAGGCCAGCCGGATTTCGGTGCTTGCCACGGCGCCCGCCGTCAGGTTGCTGGGTGCAAGCATGGGCTGTAATGGGGTGGTGGCCGACGCCTCGTTCGAGTAGGCGGAAGCGCCTCCTGCGTTGACCGCACGTACCCGGTAGGTATAAGACGTCAACTCCGAGACACCGTTGTCCGTATAGCCCGTGACGTTGACGCCAACTCCTGCGATCAGCGTGTAAGCGCCGTTTTCGGTTTTCCGTTCGATTTCGAAGCCGTCTTCCCCAGCCGAGTTGTCTTGCCAGGCCAGCGTGACCTGGGCAAAGGTCACTGCCGTCACCGTAAGGAGTGTGGGCGCGCCGGGTTGAGGCGGCGTGGTAGACGCGGAAGCGGTGTTGGAGTACGCCGAGCTCCCCAGCGAGTTGATGGCCCGCACCCGGTAACTGTAAGTGGTGTTCGGTTGAAGGCTCGTCGTGTCGGAGAAGGAAGCGGTTCCGCCGGTTCCGGCCTTTGCCGGCGCCGTTGCCAGCGGTGCGAAGCTGCCGGTGGTCTTTCGCTCGATCGCGAAGCCGTCTTCGGAAGAGGAGTTGTCTTGCCACGAGAGCGTGATCTGCGAGAGCGATACCGCCGCGGCCGTGAGGTTCGCCGGGGCTTCGAGCAGGGGCGGGACGGTGGTGGCGGAGGCGGTGTTGGAATACCCTGAATTCCCCGATGGCCCCGAGGCTCGCACGCGATAGCTGTAGGTGGTATTGGGCTGAAGCCCCGCGGTATCGGTGAACGAGCCCGCACCTCCAGTTGCGCTTACCGCCGGCGCGGTGGCGATCTGCGCGAAGTTGCCGCTGCTCTTTCGCTCGATCAGGAACCCCGTCTCGCTGCTGCTCTGGTCCTGCCAACCAAGGTCGATGCGGCTGGCGGACACAGCGGTCGCGGTGAGATTCTGCGGGGCGGCCGGCAGTGGGGCAGGCGTGGCGTTGAGGAAGATGCCGATGGTATGGGAAGACTCGCACCCCACCGCCACGTCGGCGCGGCCGTCCAGGTCGAAGTCACCGGTTGCGAGGGTGCGGGTATTGTCGCCGCCGGCGAGGAAAGTGAGCGGCGGCCCCAGAACCCCGCCGGTGTTGCGGAGTACGGAGAAGTAGTCGGTGCCGTTGTTGGGCGTCGCGACGTCCGGATCGCCATCCCCGTCCAGGTCTGGCGCCTGGAGGTAATGGGGGTAAGTATTACCCGGGTAAATGATGGTCGCCCGGAAGGTGCCATTGCCGTTTCCGAACATCAGGCCAATGGTATGCCCGAAGGTATTACCGGTCACCAGGTCCAGAATTCCGTCTCCATCGAAGTCGCGGGTCACGATCTGGCTGGGATAGCCGCCGTTGGTGGCCACCGAGCCGTTCGCCGTCAGCGTGCCGTTTCCATTACTCTTGAACAGGGAGACAGAATCACTCGTGAGATTGGAGACCGCCACGTCCGGGCGCCCGTCGCCGTTCCAGTCCGCGATCGCCACCCGAGAGGGGAAGCTGCCGACGCCGTAGGTGGTGGGCGCGAGGTACGCGCCGCTGCCGTTGTTCAGGAGCACCACCAGTTTGTGGCGGTCGGTGTCCACCACCGCCAGGTCAGGGCGTTGGTCGCCGTTTAAATCTACGGGCTGGAAGCCGTAGCTCCACTGGGCGCACACGTAGCGGACGGCGGGAGCGTAGGTGCGGTTGCCCAGCGCTCGCAGCACGTACACGCTGTCCGAAGCGGTGGCGACTACGTCCAGCTTCCCATCTCCGTTTACGTCCGTTGCCACCGTCTGGGTGGGCGGGGCTCCCATTCCCAGGAAGTGCGGCGGGTCAAAGGTGCCGTCGCCGTGCCCGTAGAGCAGCGCTACGTCGTTATTGGCGGTGTTCCCCAGGGCCGGGTTCATCGTGGCGACGGCCAGGTCCGGGTTGCCGTCCTGATCGAAGTCGAAGCAGGCGAGGTCGCCGGGAGCCCAGACGTCCAGGTTGCTCCGCACGAAGGTAATGGGAGGCACCAGGGGTGGCGCGGTGCCGTATTCCACCACGTATCCGGCTTTGTTGGCGCCCTGCGGGGCATCTTGCCAGCGATTGGAGTCCCAGTAGGCTAATCCGCCGGCCCCCGCATCGTCGGGCTGCGTGGGCTCCCAGTAGGGGTAGCTCCACGGCTCGCCGGTGATCCATTGCCAGCCGCCGTCCGGCTCCGCGCTGCCGGCGGGCTGCACTCCGCCCACCCAGTACTTGTTGGAGACCGCGGTGGGAAGGTTGGTGACCATCCAGAGGTTCTCTTCCGCGGAGGTGGGCGTCGCCAGGTAGCCCGGGGTGCCCTGGAACTGCCGCCCTTCCGCGGCGGCCTTGGCCGCGGTCCAGGTGATGCCGGCGCCAACGGCCACCGCCTCACACCAGTGTCCGGTGGCGGGATTGAAGACGGGTCCGGACTGGGCGCGGAGACGAGAAGGCGCCAACACCGAGAGGAGAGCGAGGAGGATTAGCAGGAAGGCGCTCGGCCTAAGGCCGGCTGGTTGGCGTGCCATGGTACGTGTTCGAAGTGGGCGCCTGTCCCAGAGGCGGGGAGGCGGAGGAAGCGGATCAAGCGGATCAAGCGGTGAATGGAATGCTGCGCGACGGCCGTCCCGCTGGAGGATGGAACGGCGCGCACGACTGCCGTGCCAGGCGAGCAGAGGTCGCCTGGTCGTCCATTAGATGGACGCTCTTCTTACGGCCGAAGTTACGTATTACTGCCCGAGGAACGTACAATGCACCGGCCTTGGCCGACACTGGAGAACGAGAAGGTTCTGGGGCAGCCGGCCGATCACCTGCTCTGGGAGCCCGCGTCCCTTCGTTGACAGCCCTCCCGGAATCTCCGATACTCAGTTCCACCGCAACATCTCCCGTTCGTGCCGCGCAGTGAGGTAGTGGATGGCTGTACCACAACCGAATCGGAATGCCTGGGCTCTCGGAACGCTGGCTGCGCTCCTAACCGTGACCGCTTACGGCGTCGGCCGGAGGTTGGGTCATCATGCTTCCGCGCGGCCGGGCGACCCCGTGGGAACCGCGTTGCCCGGGGAAGCCGTGATGGCGGCCGAGCGGCTTCCACCGGACGCCGGGCTTCAATCTCCCAGTGCGGAAAGCGTCATCGTCGCGCAGCGCAAGCGGATCATGGGGCGGCTGCGCTCGCTGGAGCAGGTTCGGCGGGTGGCCACCACCATCCGGCCGCAGGTAGACCGCGCGATCGAAGACCCTTCCATTCAGGCCGACCTCCGCGCCTTGGCCGCCACGGCCGGGATGTCTCTGGATCAATACAAGACTTACTTCAAGGGCAAGCAAGAGGCGGATCTGCTCCTGGAGTCGGGCGGCGATCCCAGCGCGAGATCGGTGTCGGACGCGATCGGCGTCGCGCAGTTCATGGTCGGCACCGGACAGCGCTGCGGTCTGCGAGTCGACATCGCCGCGTCTAACGCGCTCTCCCGGAAGATCAATGCCCTGGAGAGCCAGATCGCGTGGCTGCAGGCCCAACCGGTGGAGTGGGCGCGCGCCGTGCCGCCGGCCCTGGCTGGTGTGGTCCCGGCAGTGTCCACCGCGAACGCCTCTCCCGACGCCTCCATGCTCCCGGCCGTCTCCGCCGCCACGCGCCCGGGGATGTGGTCCCGCGACCAGTGGCTGGCGTACCGGAGCGGTCAGCGAGAGACTCTCGTGGCGAAGCGCCGCCAGGTGGACCAGCGCTTCGATCCCGCCCGCGCCGTCGCGGCGCAAACGCGCTACCTCGTCCGCCTCACCCGCCGCTATGGCGGAGTCGACTGGGCGCTGCAGGCGTACCATGGGGGCGAGGCGGGCGCGTCCAAAACGATGAGTCTCTTTACCGGCTCCGGCACGCGGACGCTCCTTGCCAGCCGCGGCACCCCGTACGCCAGCCTGGGCATGGGCCGTTGGCTGCCTTACACGGAGCTGTACCAGCGCGTCTCTCCCAGTGCAACCCCCGCCGCTTTTTCCTACCTCTTCGGCCGCAGCGACGATCACCGCTACTACTGGTGGAAGGTGTTGATGGCGGAGCGCGCCCTGGACCTGTATCGCAAAGACTCCCAGGAGTTCGAGCGGCAGTGGCGAGAGCTTCAGCCCGGTTTGAACGCGGATGCCGCCTTCTACCCGGACCCCACCCCGCTCCAGTTTGCCGACAACGCGGCGCTTGCGGACGGGTACCGCTCCGGCGAACTGGTCTCCTTGCCCCGCAACGCCGGCGCGCTGGGGCTGCGCACGGTAAACCTGGCTGCATTGGCGCCCGCAAGCGCCCCCTTGCAGAAAGGCCTCCGGCCGGAGGGCATGGGCACGCTGCTCAGACTGGCGCAGATTTACCGGAGTAACGGCGGCCAGGAGCCGGTTTCCGTGCTGGCCATGGTTCAGTCCGGCGCCTACCGTCAACTCTGGGATAGCCGCTATCCGGAACGACCGCTGCCGCCGGGGGTGCCGCGAGATCCGGAGTTCCACACCACCGGCGTGGCGTTCGACCTACGCACCCCGGCTCGCGACTGGGACCGCAAGGTGCTGGAGTACTCCTTGGGGCAGCTCTACGACGGGTTGAAGATTAGCTGGCGTAAGGAGAACGAGGCGGGCAGCCAGCGCTATCACGTGGTGGCGAACCCGAAGTTCAAAGACGAGCTGGCCGGCTGGTACAAGCAGTACGCCCGGTGACCCGAGCGTACTGCTCCCTTCAATTCCCTCGGGTTTCTCAGTCCACCCTGGTTTCCAGGAGCTTCCGCTCCGCGCCAGTGTCCGGATGAAACCAGAGCTCGATCTTTGCGGGAGCTGGGGAGCTCTCCGGAAGGCGAAGCTGGCTGTTGAAGAAGAACTGCTGCTGACGCAGCTTCGACCAGCCCACGTATTCCAACGTCTGCGCACGCACGGACTCTGGCGCTAGTCCCGCTCCGGATGCGTCCAGGGCGCGGGCGTAGGCGTAGCCCGCCTCTCCGGGGTTGACGTACCCGTACAGGTGGTAGGCACGCGGCTGGTGGGCGGAATCCGCCTTGAGCACGGGGGGCCCGTAGCGGACGGACTCCGCAGGGTAGACACCGGGTAGCACGCCCCGCTGTTGTATGGCCGGAAGTCCGGGGAGCACCTTCTTGAGCTCTTCATTCGTCTCCCGCAGTAGGCGTCGGGTGGTTTCCCGGGCTGTGTCCATCGATTCTTCCATGATCTCCAGGGTGACCGCCGGGTTGGCGGAGAGTGCCAGGTAGGAGCGGTGGTCCGGAAGATTCGCGGGCTGTACCCGTAGGAGGGCATCCGCACGGCCCACCTTCGCCGGGGTGAGTAGCGCCCTCCATTCCGGTTCCACGGGGATTGGCGCGCTTCCGAAGCGGAGTAGCGTGCGGTAGCGGCGCCACGGCTGGTGCTTGAAGTAGAAGCCGTCGGCCGACATCCGCCGTTTGCCGGCATCCGGGGTCGTTTCATCCGCTAGCTCGCGGCGGACGGCGACTGGTACGCCGTCAATCTGCGTCAGCCGCCAGCCGGCGCTGGCCGCCAGGTAGCGCCGCAATGGCTCCACCTGCTCGGCCGTAATTCGCTCCAACGCTGGGTCAGACACGTCCAGCGGCAGGGTGAATGCACCCTCCTGCGGGGTGGTGAGCGCGCTCGTTGCGGCGGAGCGCACCCGCTGTGGACATCCGTTCAGCATGGGAACGAGGAGAGTGCAGCACAGCGCGGGAATAGGGATACGCTTCAAAGGACCTCCAGCGAGCAATGCCGGACTCGCGGTCGGAGCGCGTTCGTTCTCGAACGGACTCGGCGAGACGGAAGCATTGTATCAAGGTGCCGGCATTGCGCCCTTATCACGCGGTGAGGGATGCGAGTAGCCACGCCTGCGAAGGGAAGTAGATGCGGAAGCGACAGCAAGATTCGAACGATCAGCGCCTCACGGTGTTTCTTCCCGACGGGGCCGTGGCCGGAAGGGTCATCCGCTATTCCGAAACGGGGATGGAAGCGCAGATGGAGCGGAGCGTGCCGCGCAACGAGCGGTTGAGATTTACCCTCCATATCCCCGGAGGGGTAGTGGGCGGGGACGTCACGTGCGTTGCCATGGAAGAGCGTCACTGCCGGCTGCAGTTCGCGGCGCTCACGGCCCAGGACCGTGCCCGGCTGGAGCCGATGATGGAGCCGGAGGAGTGAGTGGTCCGCGTGGTAAAGTCATGATGCGGGCCGCCCGAGGTCCGAGTTCGAATCCTCCGTCGCGAGTTGAGTGGTAGATGTCCGAGCAAACCGTTACGGTCCCCCGTCCCGATCAGCAAGACAGCCTGGGAAGCTCCTCCGGAGATAGCATCGTCATTGTCTTCGATAACTCTGTGAACACCTATGAACAGGTGATCGACATCCTTCAGAAAGCTACCGGCTGCAGCTTGGCGGAAGCGGAGATGGAGACCTGGGAGATCGACAAATTGGGCCGTTCGGTAGTGCATCACGGCGACCGGCCCGAATGCGAGCGCGCGGCAGCGATCATTGCAACCATCGGTATCGAGGTGAAGGTCGAAACATTGTGATGGATTGTGGGGGCAATGCTGATTCGGTATAAGGCTGGGTAAATGAATTCACAGCGTTGCCAGCAGTCAACGGCTCCCTACTGACGGCCTTGGCACACTTTGTGCACGACCCCAAAGCCGAGCCTGATCGCGAGTCGCAGTCGCACCATGTCTATGAGTAGTCGTCCTGAAACCCGTTCCGAGCCGATCTTGCTGGTCGACGACGATGAGGCCCTGCGCCAGATGCTGGCCATGGGCCTGACGCAGCTCGGATACCTGGTCGAGCAAGCCGCCAACATCACGGAGGCCTGCGCCCTCATTCGCCGGAACCAATACTCATTGGTATTGAGCGACTATGAGATGCCGGACGGCACGGGTCTGGACCTGCTGGCCTACGTCACGGAATCTTGTCCGCACCTCCCCGTCGTCTTGCTGACCGGGCACGACGACATGCCGCTGGCCCGGGAAGCGATTGCCATCGGCGCGTCCGACTTCCTGACCAAGCCATTCGAGCTCCGCCAGGTAGCCCGGGTGATCGAGCAGAACTGGGTGCGGGTGGAGCGCGATGAAGAACGAACCGCCGCCCTCACGAACACCATCCTGGCCGGCACCATCCGGGCGCTGGTGGCTGCGGTGGACGCCAAGGACCCTTACACCGCGCGTCACTCCGAGCGTGTCAGCCGCATCGCCGGGCGTTTGGGCGAGGCGCTGGGCTACCCTCCGGAACGGCTGCGCATCCTGGAGTTCGCCGCACTGCTTCACGATGTGGGCAAGATCGCCGTGCCGCATGACATCCTCACCAAGCCGGGCCGTCTAACGCCAGAGGAGTGGGAGATCATCAAGCAGCACCCGGTGCGCAGCGCCGAGATCGTGGCGGAAGTGGAGCCGCTGACGGAGGTGGCCACCATCGTACGCCACCACCACGAGCGAGTAGATGGGCGCGGTTACCCGGATGGGCTTACTGGAGCGATGATTCCGGAGTTCTCCCGGATCATCGCGTTGGCGGACGCCTACGAGGCCATGACCGCAAATCGCGCCTACCGGACCGCGCTTACATCAGCCGAGGCGCAGGAGTTGATCCGGGAAAACCTCAACGCGCAGTTCGACCCCCAGTTCGGTACGGCATTTCTGGCGTTGTTTGCCGATCAGGAGTTGGAAACGTTCCTGGCGGCTGCCTGAGGTAAGCAGGCCAGACAGGCAACTGCGCTCTCGTCACTCGTGCTGCTTGTCCGGATCGGTCGCGCCCGGCAGCGGGAGGCCGGCGTGCGCTGTCCAGCCGCCGTCCACGTAGAGCGCCGCTCCCGTAACGAAGCTGGCTTCCCGGCTAGCCAGGAATACGGCAGCGCCTCGAATCTCCGAAAGCTCTCCCCAACGGTGTTGAGGGATGAGGCCCAGGTACGAAGCATACAACTCCGGATCTTCCTGGAGCCGGAGGTTGTAGGGGGTGCGGAACGGCCCGGGACAAAGGGCGTTGACGGTGATTCCCGCGGATGCCCACTCCAGGGCCATCACTTTGGTGAGCTGCAGCAACCCACCCTTGGCGGCGCAGTAGGCGCCGCGCTCCGGTAGGGCAATTGCCCCCAGGGACGAGGCGATGTTGATGATGCGCCCATACCCCGCGCGGATCATCGCCGGAGCCGCCGCGCGAGCGACCAGGAACGGAGCGTCGAGGCAGATGCGCAAGATGCCGCTCCACTCCGCTTCCGTGAGCTCCAGTAGCGGCTTGCGCAGCCCGGCGCCCGCGTTGTTGACCAGGATGTCCAGCTTTCCGAATGCGCCTAGAGCCTGCTCCACCAGGCGATTTACCGCGGTGCTGGACGTGACGTCCGCCTCGACGCCCAGCACACGGCGTCCGGTTGCCTCCGCGATTTCGGCGGCGGCCGCTGCCGCCTCCGCTCCCTGGCGGCTGCAGAGGATGACGTCGGCGCCGCGCTCGGCGAGGGCAGTCGCCATCTCTCGCCCCAGACCGCGACTCCCGCCGGTGACCAACGCAGTCTGTCCCGTCAGATCGAACATCGGCTGCCCCTGGTTGTGGTTGAAGTGGGAATTGATGAGCGAGGCGGAACGACGCGGCTACTCGCCCACGCTCCCCGCCGCATTCTCGGCGCGAACCGTTCCGTAGCACGTTGACCGGCCGCCGGAAGGTGGATCCCACCCGCGGCATGCGCACGGGCCGGGGTAACCTGTACCGGTTGCGAAACTGTCGAGGGATGCGCTTAGACGGCAATCGTAGAGGGGGCGGCTGCCGTTTGAACGCGGGCTTTGCCGGCGCGCTTCGCCTCGTAGAGTGCTCCGTCCGCTCGCTGCATCAGGCTTTCGGACGTATCGCCGGGCACCGACGCGGCGACCCCGACGCTGAACGAGAGCTTGATGGCGACCAGGCGCTCGTCGAACTTCAGGTTCAGCGTGCGTGCGGTGACCACACTCTCAAAACGGTCGGCCAACCGGTTGGCGGGGGTGCCCGGCGCCAGCAAGCAGAATTCGTCGCCCCCGAAGCGCCCGAGCACGTCGCCGGGTCGGGCGATCTTGCCGAGCAGCTGGACCGCGGTGCGCAGGATGTGGTCGCCTACCAGGTGGCCGAGCGAGTCATTGATCCCCTTGAAGTTATCCACGTCGATCATCGCGAGCGAGCAGGTGGTGGGGGACTGCAGCAATGAGTCTAGCTGCGACTGGAACCCGCCCCGGTGGTAGACGCCGGTCATCGCATCGCGCATTGCCTCGTGGCGCGCGGCTACCAGGGCGGCCTCGAGCTGCATCACCTGAGCCGCCAGGCCGGAAGACCGGTCCTCGTCCGCCTTGACCTTTTGCTCCATCAGAGTCGTTGCCCGTTCGATCTCTGATTCCAGCCGCTCCCGTACTTGCCGGAGGTCGTCCAGCCGCACGATGTTTCCCATGCGCTCGTGGGTGCCGCGCAGGGCCTCATGGAACTGCTTGTTGGCGGCGTTGTCCACCTTCTGATGATCCTGGTACAGGTTCAGGAGGCGCCATAACTCCGATTCTCGCTCCGAGAGATAGCGGCGTTGAAGCTGGCCGAAGGCGCTGAGTGACTCCGCGGCCCACCGCCGCTGGCCCTCGAGTGACTCGGAGCCGACCCCCAGCCGTAGGCCCGCGGCCGTGCGGCGCAGGCGGTCCAGGAACCCGGGCGTATCCAGGTCCGGCGTCGACAGCACAAAGTGTTCGACTCCCCGAAGCAGTTCTTGCGCAAGCTCCAGCGCCGCCGCCGCCTGATCGGAAGTGATGGCGGACTCTGCTGCTCCTGCGCCGGGTTGGGCGGCCGGGATCTGCTGGTGGCTCCCGCGATTGTCGCTTTCCTCGGGGGTGGATTTGCGGCCGAAAGCTTTTAGCAGGCGATGGGGCATATTGGCTCGATGATTTCGTTAGACCCAAGCCGTTTGCGCTCGGGGACTAAGGGGCCGGGAGGCAGCTCGGGGACGGGGAGGGTGCCCAAATGATTATGCCAGTAAACGCTTCAAAAATGATGCCAAACCGGCAGATTGTATCGTTATCAACGCCAAAGTGCTTCGCGGACGATGCGGTGTCTTCTCATGAGGTCGGACAGTTACCGCGCCGGGATCATTTGTTGAGGGCGTCTATCCCGCAAAGCGCCGTCGGGCGGAGCAGCCCCGTTGCGGGCGAAACCTGCCGCCAGCCACCTCGCCGCGATACGCATGAAGCAAGAACGCGCACGATGTCGAATGCAATTCCCAATGGCCGGGTTCGGCGTTGCCTGCGCATCGTTCAATCGGTTGGATACGGGGGAGACGCCGATGTCGGAATTGTGGACGCGCTACCAGGAGTACCTCTACCAGAACGAGCCGCTGGGCCTGGCGTTGGACATCAGCCGGATGTCCTTTCCCGACGGCTACTTCGAGCGGATGTCAGATGACTTCGCCGCCGCGCACCGCGCGATGCTGGCGCTGGAGGCCGGTGCCGTGGCCAATCCGGACGAGCAGCGCCAGGTGGGACATTACTGGCTGCGGACGCCCGAATTGGCCGCGGAAGAGGGCCAGCGGTTGGAGATCGAGACCACGGTGACCGCGATCCGGAACCTGGCCGCGCGGGTGCACTCCGGTGAGTTGGCGCCTCCGGGAGGCGGGCGCTTCCGCAACCTGCTGCTGGTCGGCATCGGTGGCTCCGCGCTGGGCCCGCAGTTCCTCGCGGACGCCCTGGGCTTCGCCGGTCAGCCGCTCCAACCGTACTTCCTCGATAACACCGACCCGGACGGCATCGCGCGCGTTTTCGCCGAGATCGGGGCCGGACTTCCGGAGACCCTCACCGTAGTGGCGTCCAAGTCGGGCGGTACTAAAGAGACGCGCAATGGCATGCTGGAGGCGGAAGCGCGCTACCGGGCCGCCGGGCTGGACCTCGCCGAGCACGCGCTGGCAATCACCGGGGCCGGCAGCCAGTTGGACCAGTATGCCGAGAGCCATGGCTGGATCGGGCGCCTGCCGATGTGGGATTGGGTTGGCGGGCGCACGTCGGTCTTCTCCGCTGTCGGTCTGCTGCCGTTGGCGCTTCTGGGCTATGACCTGGATGGCTTCCTCCGCGGCGGCCGTGAGATGGATGCCGCCACGCGCGAGTCGGATCCGCGGAGGAACCCTGCCGCGCTGCTCGCGCTGATGTGGCACTACGCGGGCCGCGGTCGCGGCGAGAAAGACATGGTGGTCCTCCCCTATAAGGACCGCCTGGGCCTCTTTGCGAAGTACCTGCAGCAGTTGGTAATGGAGTCACTGGGCAAGGAGCTGGACCTGGAGGGCCGGAAGGTCAACCAGGGCATCGTGGTCTACGGCAATAAGGGCAGCACGGACCAGCATGCGTACGTGCAGCAGCTCCGCGAAGGCGCTAATAACTTCTTCGTGACCTTCATCGAGGTGCTGGAAGACGGCGGAAGCCTGGTCGTAGAGGAGCCCGCGATTACCACCGGAGACTACCTCCATGGTTTCCTTCAGGGCACCCGGCGAGCACTGGCGGAGAACGGTCGGGAGTCGCTCACCATCACGCTCGACCGCGTAGACGCCGCCGCGGTGGGCCGTTTGATCGCTCTCTTCGACCGGGCGGTGGGCTACTACGCGGCGTTGATCGGGATCAATGCCTACCATCAACCCGGCGTTGAGGCGGGCAAGAAGGCGGCGCAGGAAGTCATTGCCCTGCAGATCAAACTCGTGGACGCGCTGCGCGCCTCCGGCGAAAGCCTCACCGCCGCAGAGGCCGCCGGTCGAGCCGGAGTGCCCGAACGTACGGAAGCAGCTTACCGGATCTTGCGCCACCTCGCCGCCAATCCGGGGCGGGGAGTTAGCCGGGAAGCCGGCCCGGGACCTGCCGCCGACCGCTTCCACGGGAGCTAGCCGGTAATCGCCGTCGCTGGCGGGAAGCGGGAAACCAGCCCTCCGCCTCTCGCCAGCACCAACGAACGGGTGCCCGGACTCCCGGAACGATCCGGGCCAAGCCCTTTGCTCAATCTCACCGTCGCGTGATGCCCGCTCGGGTTCTCACACGGTTTCATCCGGCCGGCCGAGATTGAAGCCGGTCACCACATCCGGCGCGCCCCGCTCCTTGGACCCACTCCGCGAGGCACCGCGGCAGGATTCCCGGCCGCTGCGGCAAACCTGGGCAGGTGGGCCGTTGCACGTCCGATAGTGCTTGGAGTCGCGGGGAAGGCGGGTGTCCGTGGTGGAGAAGCTCGGGAGGCCGGTGGCTCGACTCTGGCGCCGCGCAGGGCTGGCGCTGGTGTCGGTTGCGGTCGCCGTAACCATCCGGCGCTTGTTGGACCCCGTTCTGGCGGATTACGGGAACTACGCCTTCCTGCTCATCCCCGTGATCCTGGCAGCCTGGTATGGCGGCTGGGAAGCCGGTCTGCTGGCGACTGTCCTCTCGCTGGCGGCGGGCGACTACTTCTGGGGCCAGCCCCCTTACACCCTGGCTCTCACCACCCCGCAAGAGCAGATTCGCGCCGGCATGTTCGTCGTCACGTCGGTGCTGGCCTGTAAAGCCTGCGACACGATCCACACCATTCGCCGTCGCTCGGCGGAAGTGGAGGGGGAGCGCGAAGAGAGCCGCCGGCGTGCCCGCGATGCCGAGGCGGCCCTGGCCGCCAGCGAGCGGGAATTCCGCGCGATGTTCGAGCTGGCCGGGGTGGGGCAGGCGGGAGCCGATCCGCGCACCGGCCGCTTCCAGCGGGTGAACCGCCGCCTGTGCGAGATCACCGGCTACTCCGAAGACGAGCTGCTCCAACTCACGTATCGCGAGCTCACCCATCCGGACGACCGGGAGCGGGATACCGCAACGCTTCGCGCCACGATCGCTTGCGGTGCGAGCCACTGGACCAGCGAAAAGCGGTACGTTCGCAAAGACGGCGAGGTCATCTGGGTCGAGGTCACGGGTGCGGTGGTCCGCAACGCGGACGGATCACCGCAGCACAGCGTGGCGGTGATCCAGGACATTACCGATCGGAAGCGGGCGGAAGCGGTGGTCCGAGCCCGCGAGGAGCAGTTGCGCCTGATGGCGGACGCCATCCCCGCGATGGTCTCGTTTGTCGACGCGGAGGAGCGATTCCGGTTCGTCAACCGGCGCTATGAAGAGTGGTTTGCCCAGCCCAGGGAGCAGATCCAGGGCCGCACGATGCGGGAATTGTTAGGGGAAGCGGCCTACGCGATCTCACTGCCCCACATCGCCGCTGCCCTTTCCGGGCGGGAAGCGACCTACGAGAACTGGATCGATTTTCCGGGCGGTCACCGCCGCTGCCTCCACGCGCAGTACGTGCCCGACCGCGACGGTGACGAGGTGCGGGGGTTCTTCGTACTGGTGCAGGACGTCACCGAGCAGAAGCAGATTGAAGAATCCCTGCGAGAAGCGGATCGCCGGAAGGACGAGTTCCTGGCGATGCTCGCTCACGAATTGCGCAACCCACTGGCGCCGGTGCTGACCGCCGTCGAGGTACTGGAGGTACGTGCCGCGGCTGCGGAAGCCGACCCGGATGCGGCGCGGCTCCGTGCGGAAGCCGACCCGGATGCGGCGCGGCTCCGTGCGGTGATCGACCGCCAGGCCCGGCACATGGCGCGCCTGTTGGACGACCTCCTCGACGTGTCCCGCATCACGCGGGGCAAGACGGAGCTCCGGAAGCAAACCTTGGACCTTGCGGCCCTCCTGCGCGCGGTTACCGAGAGCAGCCTTGCGGTAGTCCGCGCACGTGGGCTAGAGCTGACGATCACCGTACCCGAGACCCCCGTCCCCGTGGAAGCGGATGAGGCGCGGATCCATCAGGTGGTGGGTAATCTGATCACTAACGCGGTCAAATACACGCCCGCCGGCGGAACGATCTCCGTTTCCCTGGAAGTGGGGGAGTGGGCCGTAGTGCGGGTGCGGGACAGCGGCATCGGGATCACTCCGGAGTTTTTACCGCGGGTGTTCGAGCTCTTCTCACAAGGCGAGCACTCGCTCGCGCGTACGGCAGGAGGGCTGGGTGTCGGCCTCACACTGGTGAAGAACCTGGTGGAAATGCACGGCGGCCAGGTGGAAGCGCGCAGCGAGGGGCGCGAGTGCGGCAGCGAGTTCATCGTTCGCCTCCCGCTCGCGAACGGCGTGCCCGATGCGGCTCCGCGGCCTTCGGCGGACACGCGAGTAGCGCCGGAAGGAAGCAGGTCGCTCCGTCTGGTGGTCGTCGATGACAATCGAGACGCGGCAGAGAGCCTGGCGGAGCTTCTCGAGCTCTGGGGTTGGGACGTGCGCGTCGCAACAGATGGCCTGTCCGGTCTCGCGGTGGTGGAAGAGTTCCGCCCGGAAGTCGTGATCCTGGACATCGGGATGCCCGGCATGGATGGATACCAGGTGGTCCGGGCACTCCGGCAGCGGGAACGGGACGGGGCATACGCTCTGCGGTGCCTGATCGCGCTCACCGGGTTTGGGCAGCGCGAGGACCGGGACCGGGCCTTCGCCGCCGGGTTCGATCATCACCTTACCAAACCGGTGGACCCGCGGCTCCTCCGGAAGCTACTGGGCACGACTTCGGTCTCGGCGGAACAAAGAGAGCAGGAAGCGTCAAGCGCTGAGCGTTAAGCCTTAAGGGACAACGCGGTGGCTTTGCGACGGATTGCCTCGCCTCGACAGCAGGGCCATCTAAATTGAAACCAGCGCAGTCCATCGCGAGCGCCTGCTGCGCCCTATTCTGATGAACTGTAGTCCCTCTTGAAGCTCAACGCCTGCCGCTTCTGTTTATCTCGCTAGTGGACGGCGGCAACGTCGGCGCATCACTCCACGCGAAAGAACCCACCATGACCTCGATTACGTTTCACGGCGCCGCCGATACGGTGACCGGCTCCCGGCACTTCCTGGAAACCGGGGGGCGCCGCATCCTGGTAGACTGCGGGCTGTTTCAGGGGCAGCGCGAAATCCGCGAGCGGAACTGGGAGCGGTTCCCGGTGGATCCGCAAAGCCTGGACGCGGTGGTGCTGACGCATGCCCACCTGGACCATACAGGATTCCTGCCCCGCCTGGTGAAGGCGGGTTATGGGGGGACGGTTTATTGCACCCCGGCCACGCGCGATCTACTAGGGGTGATGCTGCTGGACTCCGCCCGGCTTCAGGAAGAGGAAGCGGAGTTCCGGAATAGAAAGGGCCGCTCCCGCTACCATCCGGCGCGCCCGTTGTACGATACGGATGACGTGCACCGCTGCCTGGAGCAGTTGAAAGGCATCGGTTACAACGAGCCCTTTGAACCCGCACCCGGTGTTCCGTTCCACTTCGAGCGCGCGGGGCACATCCTCGGCTCAGCCTTCGTGTTTGCGGAGACGGAGGTCGGCACGATCCTGTTCTCCGGTGACCTGGGGCGGTACGACCAGACCATCATCCGGGACCCCACGCCGGTTTCCCGGGCAGACTACCTGCTGATCGAGTCCACGTACGGGGACCGGGATCACCAGTCTGTGGACGTGCCTGCTGCGCTGGAGCGGATCGTAAAGCGCGCGGTCGCGGAGCGGGGATTCGTCCTGATCCCCTCCTTTGCGATCGGGCGGACCCAGGAGGTGCTTTACCTCCTGAATGGGCTTCGGGCCGAAGGGCGGATCCCGGCCGTGCCGATCTTCGTGGACAGCCCGATGGCGACCAGCGTAGTCCCGTTTTTTGTGAGCCACCGGGAAGAGCACGATCTAGAAATGGCCGCGTTGTTGGATGCGGACCGCTGCCCGTTCGAAGGACCGAATCTGCGATACGTCCACAGCCGCGACGAGTCGAAGGCGCTCAATGATATGGATGGCCCGGGGATCATCATCGCGGGAAGCGGGATGGCGAATGGAGGCCGCATCAAGCATCACCTCTTGAACCGGATCACCCATCCCAATACCACGGTGCTGTTCGTGGGCTACCAGGCGGCGGGAACCCCGGGCCGCGCCCTGGTGGACGGTGCCACAACGTTTCGCGCGTATGGATGGGAGGTGCCGGTCCGTGCGCGCCTGGAGCGTCTGGACGCACTTTCCGCTCACGCGGATCGCGGTGAGATGCTCCGGTGGCTGAGCGGCTTCACGGAGGCTCCAAAGCGGACCTTCCTGGTGCACGGAGAGCCGGACGCGCGGAAGGCCCTGGAAGCCCGGGTCCACACCCAACTTGGCTGGAATGTCTACCGCCCCGAATATCATGAGCGTGTGACCCTGGAGTGATAGGGCGTGACGTGGCTGTGGCCAAAAATGTTGTGGGCGCCAAGCCGGCCGGATTACGGCCTGGCGCTCCGGCCCGTGAATGTCAGCCCGGCGACTAGAGAGGTCCTAACATCCGCTTCCGGGCGGGCATCGCTCGGCGACCGGATCTCGGTGTGGAATGGAACAATCGCACGCGGTTTCGTTTCTGCGATACCGCACCCGGGATCGGCACACTGAACGGTCAACGAGCTGGCCTGCTCGATCGAGCTGAATTGCGTGGTCAGAATAGCTGGAGCCGCGTATCCTTCAATGGGGATTTCCGCCCCGAGGACACGAATTGATGCGACTGAAAGAGCCCTCTTCCATGCTGAGCGCCCTGCTCCTGGGCGCCGCTACCCTGGCGACGGCCGCCGCTGCCCAGACTTTACCCATGCCGGGTATCGATTCCGGCAGCAACCTCCTGGCCGGCGCGTCACTCCCCGCCCCCATCCGTGCGGAAGGGGGGCATCGCCCGCAGGCAGTGCGGCTGCGGGACGGCAACATTGCCCTGCGGAACCCGCTTCTCGTGGCCGTGCTGGTCAAGGGAGAGAAAGGCTACGACCGGTTGGCCTTCTATCCGGCTCCCCGCCCCGGCGCTGAGGAGTTGCTGCCGGTAGCCGTCGCTAGCCTCGCCCAGTTTGCCGGGAGTGGGGACACTGCGGCCACACCCAGCTTTGCGCCGAGCGACGTCACGCTGCGCGGCAATTCGGTAGTGCTTTCCGGCTCGGCCCAGGCACAGGGCACTACCTGGACCACCACCGTAACGCTGGAGATCGGTGACGATCCGTGGCTCTCGTGGCAGATCGCGACCCGCCCCGCAGCGGCAGCGTCAGTAGCCCGGTTTACGCCACTGGCGCTGCGGTCGAGCGGCGAGGGATCCCGGGAAGCGTTGTTCCCCGGAGTAGCCTACGTGGGGGCGCTGCAGGCGGCTCCGGGCGGGCCCTATACTCCAGACCCGCGCCGGATTACGGTGCCGGTGATGGCGGTCAGCCAGGACGAGGTGACAACCGCCCTGATGTGGGACCCGAGACAACCGTGGGGCGGTACTGGTCTGCCCGGCGCCACTTTTCAACCCTCGAATGCGGCGGAAGCGGACTCCGTCAACCGGATGGATCTGTTCGTGCCGAGCGCGTCCGGCTCGCTGTCTCTCCAGGCCGGACAGGAGCTCCGGCTTAGCGGCAAAGTGCTGGTACTCCGGGAGCGCGCCAACCCGGTGGCGGCGGTGCGGAACTGGACCAGCGCCTACGGGCTGGGCGGCAAGCCCGTGTATCCACGCAACTTTGATGCGGAGCGCCGCCTTTCCCGGCAGGCGTTTACTCGCCGCCTGTGGGTCGCCTCTGCGCCGGGCTGGAAGTACTCCACCGAGGCTCCGGACGCCGTAGCATACCCGTTTGGCGTGCAGGCGCTCCTGATGGATGCCGGCCGCGAGCGCGACCGGTCGGCCGCCGCGGACCTCCGGCTACAAGCCGAACAGGTGGTCGGCGCGCTCCAGATGCAGGGACCGCTGGACCCTACACTGGCCTATCGCACGGGAGGCGTGCCGGCGAGCCTGGAAGCGGAGCGGGACCGCATCAGCGAGATCATCCGGGAGCAGTTGCCGGACGGAAGCTGGCTGTTTGCTCCGGGGGCTTCGCGTCTCACGCGGCCGGCGGCGGACGCGGTAGTCGATCTGCGGGTGCTGGCCGCCAACGCACTCCCGGTGCTGCGGTTCGCTGCGAGGACCGGAGACTCCGATGCAGCGGGCGCCGGGCGCCGGGCGATGGATTTCCTGATGCGCTCGCTGATTCCGGGAGCCGGGGTCGCGCGTCCCGTGCCTGCCGGCACCGCCGAGCTAACCGTGGCCCGGCAACTCGCCGAGTGTTTCCTGCTGGCGTTCCAGATGAATGGAGAGCGCAACTATCTGGAACCGGCTCGCTACTGGGCCAATGCCGGACTTTCCTTCGTGTACCTCTGGGGTGATGTGTCCCATTCCGCGCAGCGGTTCGGCACGGTTTCATTGATCAGCGAGGGCGGCGACGCACGCCCGGTCAGCCCGGTCGTCTCGCAGCCGGTGGGGCTGGAATTTGCACGCGTGCTGAAAGCCCTGTCGCGGGTCCGCCCGGATGATCTGTACGACCGCGTAGCGGAAGGGATCCTTTCCAGTGCGATGCGGCAGCAGTACGCCGCCGGTGAGGACGCCGGGCTCCTCCCGGAGAGCTGGGACGTGGTAGAGAACCGGGCTGCCGGTGCGAAGCTCAATCCCTGGCCCCTCCTCAAGATGATGTACCTGGTGGATGGCCTCGATCCGTACGTCTCGCAAGCCCGCGTGCGGGTAGGCGCCGACCGGATGTTCGTGGCCAGCGGCGCCACCATCGAGAATGCCGACACGACGGCCACCCGCCTGCGTCTCAAGCTGAAGTGGCTACCGGGGCAGGACACGTTCACCACCGTTACCGGGGTGCCGGAACTGCCGCTGCGGCTGGAATACAATTCCGAGGCGCTCCTGTCGTTCGGAGTCGTCACCCGGCGAAACTACCTGCCGGAGAGCGCCAGTGAGGCCGCGCCCGGCTGGTTCTACGATCCGGATACCGGCTTCCTGATTGTCCGCCTTCGACACACCGGGGATGACGATCATCTGGAAGTGCGCTGGCCCGACCCGCGCGAGCGCGCTCCGGTGAACCGTGCCGACCGCGGCGTCAGGCGGCACCACCAGTAGCCTGCTGCAAGAAGGTCCACTAACGCGAATCGCCCCGTTTTCCGAGCATGGAAACGGGGCGATTCTTTTTTCGAGAATATTTTCAATTCATCTCAAACCCTTGGCATCCTCAGGAATGATCTCCTCAGTAGGCCGAAAGACGGCCCACCGAAACCTCCACCGGGATGCTCCAACAGGTTGGACCGAAGAGGCCGGTTAGATTCTGATTTCCTCGCCCCGCCGGGTGCCAGCCCGTCGAGGCGCGAATGACCCCACCAGGTCTCCGATACTGGCAACCAATCTCTAACAACGAATTCCGGCTAGGCTCGGAACAGGAGACAGTCCAGTGAACAAGTTCTTCAAGAAGGTGCGCCACGGCTTCACGCTCGTCGAGATCATGATCGTGGTCCTGATCATCGGCATCCTCCTCGCGATTGCCGTCCCGAACTTCATCCGTGCTCGTGAGAGCTCCCGCGCCAAGAGCTGCCAGGCGAACCTGAAGCAGATCGACAGCGGCAAGGAGCAGTGGGCGATGGACAACAAGAAGACGTCCGCCGACACCCCCACCGCCACCGACCTCTACGGCACCGACAAGTACGTGAAGAGCACGCCGTCCTGCCCGGCCAGCGGCACCTACACCATCGCCGCCATCGGCACCGCCCCTAGCTGCGACAAGGGCAACAACGGTACCGCGAGCGACACCTCCGACGACCACATCCTCCCGTAACTGGGGATCTGGTACTCGTATCGGTCACGGGGAGCGGCTTCGGCCGCTCCCTTTTTTATGGTGGGCAAATCCCAGCACGAGACGAGGCAAGGGGCATAGATACCGGTATGGCCGAAGTGGAATAACTCACAGCACGCCGGCCGGCCAGCTGAGGAACAATCCCCCTGACGACCCGATTGGCCCGTTGCCACACGGGAAGGAGCTCTCATGGTTATTCATCGTCGCCCTAGCGCCCGGTCAGGCTTTACCCTGGTGGAAATCCTGATCGTCGTCCTCATCATTGGCATGCTTCTGGCGATCGCCGCACCGGGGTTCGTACGTGCCCGGGAAGGCTCGCAGGCGCGGAGTTGCCAGTACAACCTGAAGCAGATCTTCGGCGCCAAAGAGCGGTGGGCGATGGATAATCACCGGGATGAGACGGACACCCCGGCGATGAATGAACTGGTGGGGCCGACGCTCTACATCAAGGTGAACCCGGTTTGCAAGTCCGGCGGCTCGTACACCGTCGGCAGCCTGGCGAACGTGCCGACGTGCTCCATCGGGGGTACTGCGGGTGAAGTGACGGCCCACGTCCTGCCCTGACCAGCACGTGGCCGCGATGCCGGGATTAGCGGAATGCTCACCGCGTAAGCTGCAGTCCGGCATAACCGACGGCGCCAGAACTGGCGGGAGAGGTGCCGGCCCCCATCCAGGCGTGGGGTAAACCGAATCCACGCCCGATTCCTGAGGTTTAGAGCCTCTGCTCCCCGTCTGCGGGTTGACGGACGAGACTTGCCGCTGCGCACGCTAGTCAACGGCGCGGCGCAAGGCGGACGCCACCTTCCTACCAGCGGGATGCCGCCCGGTGACCGCGTAACCACCGTGTCCCGAACTCGTGCACGCGATCACGACGTGCTCATTCCCAGGGCCGCTTGAGCAACGCCACGATCGGGTTCGGCTCTCGCCAGCCGGCATGCCCCTCGAATACTTCCCGCCCCACCGGCACAGCCGCTGCCTGATCAGTCGAAAGTAGCGGCTGCTAGCATCTCAAACGAGATGCTCCGCGTGGAATAATCCGATCATAAGAGTTCCGGTAATTAGAGGGAAGTAACTTTCCTGAACTGGAGCTCCAGCGTGATCGTTCTACCGGGAAAGTCTTATCCAATGAAGTACGGATCGTCGAAGTTAGGGCCTAGTCGCCGGGGGTTTACGCTGGTTGAACTCATGATCGTCGTCTCCATCATTGGGATGCTGCTGGCGATTGCAGCTCCGAGCTTTGTGCATGCGCGTGAAAATGCGCGCGCCAAGTCCTGCCAGGAAAACCTGAAGCAGATCGAGAGCGCCAAAGAGCGCTGGGCGATGGACAACCACCGTGATCGGACGGACACTCCGACGATGACGGAGTTGGCGATACCGGGTCTTTACATGCGGAACACTCCGTTCTGCCCCGGTGGCGGCGACTATACGGTGGGACGGCTGGATCAGATCCCCACCTGTTCCCTCGGCGGTACGCCGGGTGGTCAGGCGGCTCACGTCTTGAATTAGACGCACGGGCAATTTGTCAGTCCGGCCGAAGCTCGCCCACCGGTTTACCGGGGTAAGCTTCGAGGAGGGTGGAGTGGGCTGAGGGTAAAACCTTTTCCTGATGTGGGAAGCGCACTCGATTCAAACTGGGGCGGACGACTTCTGTGCCCGCGCGGAGGCCTTGATCGCGCTGAAGCGTTATGCGGAAGCGCTCGCCTTGCTCCAGCGAGCGACGGCGGCCGACCCGGCCGCTGCGCAGCCGCACTGTCTGATGGCGCAGGCATTGATCGAGCTGTGCCGCTTCGGAGAGGCGTTGAAAGCGGCGGAAAGCGCGACGCGGCTGGCGCCGGAGCTGGAGTGGCCGCATCGCTTGCGGAGCATCTCGCTCTCCGCCCTGGGCCGGGAGCGGGAGTCGCTGCAGGCGGCCCGGGAAGCGGTGCGGATTAGTCCGGATGGTGCATACGGGCTGCATCAACTCGCGCTGCGCCTGTGGATGAACTGGCGCCGCCGCGAAGCGCGCGAGACCGCGGCGCGGCTGCTCCGGGTCGCGCCGGAAGACGCGGCCACCTATGAGTTACTCGCGTGGATGGCGGTCGACCAGTGGCAGCTCAAGGAGGGGGAGCGACTGGCTCGCCAGGCGCTGCAGCTCGATCCGGAGCGGGCGGGGGCGTTTAGCTACCTGTCCCGCGCGCTCCGCTGGCAGCGACGCGGCCGGGAAGCGATCGACGCCGGCTTCGAGGCGGTACGCCTGAGCCCCATGAACCGCGTCTACCGGCAGGAATTGGTGCAGAGCGTCCAGGCGTACGTGGTCTCGGGCTGGGCGGCCATCGGCGTCCTGTTCCTACTCATCTTCGAGCTGATCGACCACTTTCAAACGCCCGCCTTCAACCGGGAGCTCCAACTCATCGTGCTCCTGGCGCTGGTGCTGCTCACCGGTCTGGGTCTGTACGCCTGGCACGAAGTGCGTCTCCGTACACTGCCTCCGGAAGTAGTCGACTTCTATCGACAGGAAACCCGGCGCAGCCTGACGCACCCAGCCCGATAGAAGTCCGTGGCCTGGCAGTTCGGAATCGGTAGGTTGCTCGACGTCCCGGGGCTCCGGGCGATCGTTCGGATGCAGGCCTAGATTCCCAGGCCACCCTGTCCGGGGCGTGGGGTGTGGGTGACGCCGAGGTGCTGATACGCGAGGTGGGTGACGCGGCGCCCACCCGGTGTGCGGGCCAGGTAACCGATCTTCAACAGGTAGGGCTCCACCACTTCCACCAGGGTGCTCTGCTCTTCGTTCAGTGTGGCGGCCAGGGCCTCGATTCCCACGGGACCGCCCTGGTAGGTCTCGATCACTACCCGGAGCAGCTCCCGGTCCAAACGGTCCAGGCCGATAGTGTCGATCCCTTCCAGCCGCAGGCCGGCGTCGGCGGACTCCCGCGTGATGATGCCGTTCCCCTCCACCTCCGCGTAATCGCGTGCGCGCCGCAGGAGGCGATTGGCGATGCGGGGCGTCCCCCGGGACCGGCGCGCGATCTCCTCGGCCCCGGCAGGCTCGATCGGCACCTTCAGGATTCCGGCAGAGCGTTCGATGATGGTCTGCAGGTCGTCCGGGTGGTAGTAGTCCATGTGATAGGTCAGCCCGAAGCGGCCGCGGAGCGGGCCGGAGAGCAGGCCGGTCATGGTAGTGGCTCCCACCAGCGTGAACGGCCGGAGCTTGTAGTTCAGCATCCGGGCGTTGGCGCCGCGGTCCAGTACGAAGTCGATGGCGAAGTCCTCCATCGCCGGGTAGAGATACTCCTCCACCGCGGCTTCGAGGCGATGGATCTCGTCGATGAAGAAGACGTCACCCTGCTTCACGTTGGTGAGCAACCCCATCAACTGGCCAGTCTGCTTGAGCGCCGGGCCGGAGGTGATGTGGATGTCCACTGCCATCTCCTGGCGGATGATGTGAGCGAGGGTCGTCTTGCCGAGTCCCGGCGGGCCATGCAGCAGAACATGGTCTAGCGGCTCTCCTCGCCGCCGAGCGGCCTCCAGCGCGATCCGGAGCGGGCGGACCACCTCTCGCTGCCCGATGTATTCTCCGAGGGACTGCGGGCGAAGGGAGGCCATCTCTCGATCTTCGCCCGGCAACTCCCCGCCGGTGACCAGTCGCTCTCGCATCGCTCTCGCCTCTCTCACTTTCGAATTCCCGGCTATTATAGCAAATATCCGTTTGTAGAATGCTGGCCGCAATTCATGGCCTCGCCGCTTCGGCGACGATTCCGCAACAGAACAAGGATCGCTCCCACGCTACGCGGCTTGTTCCCCGCGCCAGATTTCCTCGAGCAACTCCTGCGCGGTGAGCAAGTCCGGGCGGCGGCGGCGGGCGGCTTCGATCATGCGGACGGCCTCGACGCGCTTATGCCCCAGGCCCTCCAGTACGGTCTCCACGTCGCTGATGAAATCTTCCACCGGCGTCTGCGGCACGTCCTCGTCGATATCGGGAGGGGGGAGCAGGGCAAAGTTCAGCACCTTTCCCTTGAGCGACGCCACGAGTTGTTCCGCTTTCCGCTTGCCGATGCCCGGCAGGGTTCCAAGGACGCGCACGTCCCGGCTTTCAATGGCGCTGGCGTAGTCACAGACGGGAATGGTCATCGAGCGGGCGGCGATGCTCGGGCCGATGTCCGCCACCGAGAGCAGTAGTTCGTAGAACTCCCGATTCTGCCGCTCGTGGAAGCCGATGAGTGTGGGTCGCGGCTGGCGCTCCGCCACGTGGTAGTACGTCCACAGCGCCACCTCGCGCTCGTCAGCCGCCCCTTCGCCCTCCCGGTGCAACTGGGTGCGGAGCGTCTTCGCTTCAATGGCCGGCAGCATGACCTCGTAGCCCACGCCGCCCACGTCCAGGACGACGGTGCTCTGGTCCAGGTGGCGGACTATTCCTCGCAGGTAAGAGATCATCGGCGGATTCCACGGTCAGGGAGCGGCAGGTAGGGGGCCGCCCACTGAAGTGTATCGTCGGCAGGCACGAACCAATGTTTGAGTGAAATCGCCGCAGGCATCCGGGGGCTTTCTTAGGATCTACTAAATTAGAGGGACCACTGTTTGCCCTGTGTAACTGAGTTTCGAGACTGCCTATACACCTCGCCATCATTGGGGATGGCAGCCTATTCCATGCATCGCTCATCGACAGGCGCCCAAGCTTTCGAGGCTGGGCGCAACCATTCAGGAGGACAGCGCATGAAACGGCGCGGCTTCACACTCATCGAACTGCTGGTGGTGATTGCGATAATCGCAATCCTGGCGGCAGTGCTGTTCCCGGTTTTCGCCCAGGCGCGGGAAAAGGCCAAGCAGAGCACCTGCCAGAGCAACCTGCAGCAGGTCACTCGTGGGCTGCAGATGTACGCCTCGGACAACGACGATCACCTTTGTCCGGCGAACATGCTGTATCCGGGTTACGCCAACAACTACACGATTTTCCGGATCGGTACCTGGGACATGTTGATCCAGCCGTACATCAACAACAGCGGCGTGTTCAGGTGCCCCAGCCTGGATCCGGCGAAGCCGCCCTACATGCAGGCTGTTCCGCCGCTTACCGGCGTCCGGGAAGACTGGGCGAACAGCTACGGGATGAACTATCGCCTGACGCAGTACAGCGCAACGATCCTGGATGACGCGCCGCACCTCTACGGTGAAACGGCCAGCGGCTCGCAGATCCGCCGGCCTTCCGATACGGTGTTGCTCACGGATAACATCCTGGTGTTGAACTCCACGGCCATGCCGATTCATAACGAAGAGCCTCGCCTCTGGGTAATGAAGCAGCGAAGCTGGAACCCCGCGGGCATCACCCGCTTCCCGCAGGACCCGCCTGGAAACTACGCCCTCTACCAGAGCGATCCCTGGCATCCGGCTCCAATTCACAACAACGGCACGAACGTCGCGTTCTGTGACGGGCACGTGAAGTGGATCAAGACGGAGCAGTTGGTGAATCCGATGCGCGCGTCCATCACCTGCCTCTACGACAACGGCACGCCGTAGGCGCATACCGAGTTGTAGTCTGGTTCGGGGTAGGCTCTCACCTAGAGGGCCTGCCCCGTTTCCGTTTCTGCCGCCCGATTCAGTAGCGATTGAAGAGGGATGTGGAGAGTGGAGTGGGCGTGAGGCTGCGCGGAGCGCCATTCCGACAGCCCAATGCTCCCATACCCCATACTCCCCCCATCTCCCCGCTCCCGCCGGGGCCGGGCGTGACACAATTATCCGCCGGGTCCTGCTGCTTTCTCATCGATGCCCACTCCAGAAACCACCCCCACACCGCTGCCAGAACGCTCTCCGAATCCGTCGGGACCGATCCTGCTTCTCACGCAGGGCCACGCCGGCGACCGCCTGGGCGCACGTTTGATTCCCGCCTTGCGGGCGCGTTTTCCCGAGCGCGAGATCACGGGGATCGGTGGCGAACGGATGGTCGCGCAGGGTGCTCGCTTGCTGGCGCGGACGGACGAAGTCTCGGCCATGGGCTGGACCGGGCTGCTGCCGATCCTGCCGCGCCTCCTCCGCTCCATCCGCGATACTGCTGCCGGCAGCCTGAACCCGCTCCCGGCCTGCGTGGTGGCAGTGGACGTGTGGCAGCCGCTCCGGTTCCTGCACCGGAAGGGACCGCATCTGCTCCAGGTGCCGCACGTCTGCTACCTCCCGCCCGGCCCGAACTTCATTGGTGAGAGCCGGGTGCATCGCGCGGTAGGCCAGGTATTCCGCTCGATCATCACCCCGTTCGCCCACCAGGAGCGGCTGTACCGCGCGGCAGGAGGGCACGTGCGGGGGGGAGGGCACGCCGGGCTCCAGGCGATGCTGGAGGAAGTGCGGCCCCGGCCGTTTGAGGCGCGGGAGCCGGTGCTCGCGCTCCTGCCCGGCAGCCGCGCGCTGGAGGTGCGCTACAGCCTGGACGTACAATACGCCGCCGCCCGCCGGATCGTCGAGCGCCATCCGGAGCTCACTCCCATCGTGTGCTGCGCCAATACCGAGGTGCAGCAGGTGGTGGAGCGGCGCTATCCGGGATTGAAGCACAGCCGCAATGCCCGGGAAGTAATGGCCCGGGCGCGCTTCGGCATCATCTGCAGCGGCACGGCGGCGCTGGAAGCCGCGGTACTCGGATGCCCCGGCGTGGTGACCTACCACGGGTCGCCGCTGCAGCGCTGGGAGTGGCGCACCTTCCACGTGGAGAAGATCACGAAGCTGCGCCAGGAGGGCATCGCGTCACCGTACGTCGCGCTGCCCAACATCATCGCGGGGACGGACTTGTATCCGGAGGTCATCGACGGCCCGGTGGAAGCAATCGTCCAGGCAGTGCTGCCGATGTTGAGCGGGGATCTGCGAGCACTCCAGGACGCGCTGGACGCAGTTTCCGCATCGATGAACTGGCAGGATGCTGGGGAAGTGGTGGCGGAAGAGATAGCGGGACGTTGCGGTCTGGATTCGTAACCGGCATGGGGCTGAGCTTAGTGCTCGCTTGAAAGTGAGAGGCGGACGATGCGGTGTCGAGGATCTTACCGTCGGTGGCTGGTTAGCGGCATGCTCGTGTTGAGCACGGCATGGCTCGTGCCGGCCGGCGCGGTGCGGGGCCGCGCGGATGCCCCGCTGCAGGTAGCTTACGCCGAGGCGGACATTACGCCGCCGCTAGGCGGATCGATGCCGGGCTATTTTGCGGATCGCAAGGCGACGGGGATCCTCGATCCGCTCAAAGCGAAGGTCCTCTACCTGTGTAAAGGAGAGGAGCGCGTGGCGCTGGTGGCGTGCGACCTCCTCGGCATGGGCGCGCCAGTCGTGAAGCGGATTCGCGATCGGGTGGCCGACCTCGCGCGGGAGCGTAAGGTCGCGGGCCCGCGCGAGGTGTGGGTCCACTGCAGCCACACCCATACCGGCGGAATGGTGCCGCGCAGCGACGGCTTCACCTCGGACGCCGAGCAGATCTATCCGGGCTTCTACCAGGGTACCGTAGACCAGCAGTGGGTGAGCGACCTGGTGGAGCGCACGGCGCAGGCGGTGCTGCAAGCCGCGGCGGAAGCGGCCGACGAGCGGCGGGTGACCCTCCACGAGGGGCGGGAGGCAACGGTCGCCCACATTCGCCGCTACCTGATGAAGGACGGCAAAGTGCGCACCAACCCGGGCCGGAATAACCCGGACGTGGTGCGGGCGAACGGCGAGATCGATCCCCGGGTGCACACCGTCCGCTTCGAGAAAAGTCGCGTGCTGGCGGTATTCTACGGGCTGCATCCCGACTGCGTGGGCGGCACCCAGTACTCCGCCGACTACCCCGGCCACCTCACCGCCTCCCTGCGGGAGTCCCTGGGCGCGGACTGGCGCGTGATCTACCTGAACACCTGCTGCGGTAACATCAACCACATCGACCTCCAGAACCCGGCGCAGAAGTCGGGTCCCGAGGAGTCGCGGCGGATCGGTCGCACGCTGGCGGCTGCGGTGCGAGAATCGCTGGCGAAGGGAGAGCCGGTCGCGGTGGATCACCTCTCCGCTCGGACCACGCGGGTTACCTGTCGCCTGCGGCGCCCCACGCCCGAGGAATTCGACGAAGCGAAAGAGCGCCTGCGCACCAACCGAAACCCGATGGACTTCAACGGGCTGTTTGCACCCGCCGCGCTGGTGTTGGGCGTGACGAGCGACCGGGAGCACGTGGCGGAAGTGGGAGCACTCCGGCTGGGCAGCTTCGGGCTGGCGACGGTTCCCGGGGAGTACTTCGTGGAGCTTGGCCGCGAGATCGAGGCGGCCTCTCCGTTCAAGCCCACCCGCACCCTCGGCCTTACGAACGGCAGCATGGGCTACATCCCTACCCGGCAGGCCTACCAGGAAGGCGGCTACGAGGCCGGCTACCGCAGCGCCCGCTACGAGCCGGAGAACGGCCACCGTTGGGCCGCCGCGGCCGTGAAGCTGTTGTCCAGGATGAAGTAGCACCCTCGACACGAGACGGGAAGTAACCCCTGCGCAGCGCGTTCCATCCGTGCTATCTCCCCCGGCAGCGGTGTGCAGGCTTCCCGTAGGTGGGCCAACGATCGTACGAGGGGCACGCCCTCTGCTTACGGGTTCAGGCGGGCGGCTTCGCCGCGGGGAGTAGATGGAAGCGCGCACGTGGAACGTTGCGGCGGTGGCGCTGTTTTCAATGGGGAGCACGTGAATGGTGGGCCGAGGTTTCTGGGTGATGGGCGCAGCCGCGGTGCTGCTGGTGTCTTGGGTAACGCCTGCCGGGGCGCAGAGCCCGGCAAAGGGAGTCATCCCGCGCGCGAAGGCCCCGGTGGTGATGGACGGCAAGCTAGGGGAATGGTCGGGCGCGTTCGCCACCCCGGTGAACTTCGGGCACGCGGACTGGGAGAACCGGGCGGCCGTGTGGCATTACATGTGGGACGACCAGAACCTCTACATCGGCCTGGACGCCCTGGACACGGTGAGCTTCAACGCCAGCCCGGGGCCGGCGTTCAACGGCGACGGGGTCGAGTTTTACCTGGACGTGCGGGATGACAAGAAGCCGGAGTGGGCTCCGGGTACGGCACACCTCCACTTCACGGCCTTCAGCAACGGTGAGATCAAGCCGCGTATCCAGATCCGGGGCGGCATTGCGGCGTTCAAGGGAATGACCACCGAAGGGATGGAACTGGCGGCGGCGAAGACCCCGAGGGGCTACTCCCTGGAGTTCCGGCTACCGTGGTCCAAGTTCCCCGACTTCAAGCCGGGCGCGGGGAAAGATATTGGCATCGACTGCGAGCTCACTAGCAGCGATGGCGGACCGCGGGTCGACCGCTGCTGGGTGTACAGCGGGGTTGCGGCCGTGGCCGGGCCGGGCGCCTTCGGCCACATGCGGCTGGCGGACTCCTGGGACCCGGCCGATGCAGTCGCTTACAGCGACGTGCTATTCCCGAGCTTCCTATCCCGCAGCACGCCGCTCAACGAGCCGGCGACGCTATTCGTGGGGATCGCGCCGCCGCTGCAAGCGTTGGTGCGCAAGCTGGAGATCACCCCGGGAGCCAAGAAGCCGCTGCCGATGGTGGGGGTCAAGCAGTTCGGACCCGGTTGGGCTCGTGCGCAGGCGTGCCTGGTGGGGTTCACCGCCCCGGATGACGCCACGCTGACGGTGAAGTTCCTGGGCGAGGGCGACAAGGTGCTCGGAACGCGAACGATCCCGCTGAAGTAGGGGAGAGTAAACGGGGAAATGAGAAAATGGGGAAATGGTCGAGTCCAAAAGGACCCATCCATTTCCCCATTTCCCCATTTACGTCATTTCCCCAATCAGTGCCCGCCACCGTTCTTGCCGAGGATCGCGTCGATTTCGTGCTCGAAGCCGCCGGTCTCCAGGGAGCAGTGCATTCCGCACTCTTTCGGCGCATTCTCTTCCCACCACCAGCGCCCGGAGCGCGGGTGCTGGCCCGCCGGCACGGCACGAGTGCACGGGGCGCAACTGATGCTGGTGAAGCCCTTGGCATAGAGCGGGTGGACCGGCACATCCTCTTCGCGGATGTACTTCCAGACGTCGTCCTCGGTCCAGTCCGCCAGCGGGCTCAGCTTGATGATGCCGCCGTGATCGTGGTCGACTTCGATCTTCTTGATGTTGGCGCGGGTAGCCCACTGGTCGCGGCGGAGACCGGTGCCCCAGCAGTCGAGTGTCTTGAGCGCACGGTTGAGCGGGAGCACCTTGCGGACTTGGCAGCAGAGGAGCCGGTTCGGCACGCTATCGTAGAACAGGTTGACGCCATGCTTGGTCACCATGTTCTCCACCGAGGTCGCTTCTGGGAAGAAGACCTCGATGCGCATGCCGTAGCGCTGGCGGAAGGCGTCTACGATCTCGTAGTACTCCTGCGGCATCCGCCCCGTGTCCACGGTGATCACCCGCACGCGCGGGTTGATCTTGTGCGCCATATCCATCAGTACGACGCCGTCCGCCTGGAAACTGGTGACGATGGCGAACCGGTCTTCCCCAAAGGTGTTGAAGGCCCATTCGATCACGTCTTCCGGCTGCTGATCGTCGTATTCAACTGCCAACTCCCCGACTTCGAGGTCGTCTAGCAGGATGCGCTCCGCTTCTAACATGGTCGCTTTACTCCAAAGTAAAAAGTAAAAAGGCAAAAGTAAACTGACTGGTGGACCACGTATGCGCCCACTTTTTACTTTTTACTTCTTACTTTTGCCATCCCAATCAGCCCGCGGCGATGGCCAGGATTTCCTCGTCGGCGAGACGTCGGAAGAAGGTGGGAAGCTCCTCGCCTTCCTGGCGCTTTTCGATCCAGGCGCCGACCAGTCGCTCGACCTGGTTGTTGACTTCCTCGCTCGGCACCCGCCGCAGGAGTGGGCGGCCGATTGCGGCTTCGGGTCCTAGTTTGCCCCGCACGATGATGTCGTAGGAGGTGATCTTACCGTTCTCAGAGTTCTTTGTCGTTCCCTGGAAGCCCAGGTCGCCCACCCAGTGCTGGCCGCAGGCGTGCGGGCAGCCGTCCAGGTAGACGTGTAGGTCCGAGATCTGGTCGCCGAACTTGCCTTCCAGGTGCTCCACAATCTGCACCAGCTTCCCTTTTGTGGGGCCCACGGCGAAGTTGCAGTGCGGATCGCCGGTGCAGCCGATGCTGGTGCCGCGCACCCGGTTCACGTTGAGCGGGAAGCCGAGTGCCGCGATGGCTGCAACAACGCGCGGGATCTTCGCTTCCGGCACGTGGCTGATGATGAAGTTCTGCTCGCGGGTGATGCGGAAGTCCGCTTTTCCGGAGGTGATGGTCTCCAGCAGATCCGCCACCTGGCACATCTGCTCGCCGGTCATCAGGCCGGGGAATACCGGGAAGCCGATGCAGTGGAGGTCGTCCCGGCCGTCCACGCCCTTCTGCTTGTAGACGCCCATGTGGTCGGTGCGTCCGGTCGGCTGTGGGTTCTCCTTCAGGTCTTCCAGCTTACGGCCCAGGTGCGCTTCCAGCCGCTCGCGGATCGCCTCCGGGCCGTCGTCGTCCACCATGAACTTGAAGCGGGCCTTGGCGCGAGACATCCGGTAGCGGAGGTCCTTCTGCCAGATATCGGTAAGGCCGCGCGCCGTTTCCATCGCCTCGTCCTTCGGCACGAAGACGCCCAGGTTCTTGCCGATGCGGGGCACGCTGGAGAGGCCGCCGCCCACCCAGAAGGCGTAGCCCTCGCGGCCGTCCTGATGCACGCCGATCATGGCAATGTCGTGGATCTCCGGCGCGTTGCAGTGGTGCGGGCAGGCGGAGATGGTGTACTTGTGCTTGCGGGGCAGGTTGCCATACTCCCGGTTGCCATAGAAGTACTTGGCGATCTCCCGGATGGTGGGGAGCACGTCGAACGCCTCGTCCGGGTTCAGGCCCGCCACGGGGCAGCCGGTGATGTTGCGCAGGTTGTCCCCGCAGCCGCCCGCCGTGGTGAGGCCCACGGCAGCCAGTTCCTCGAAGATCGAGGGCAGGGAAGCCATGCGGATCCAGTGAATCTGCACGCACTGGCGGGTGGTGAGCTCGCCGCTGTTCTCACCGTATTTCTGACTGATCTGGCCGACGGTGCGCAGTTGCTCCGGATTGAGGATTCCGTTTGGAATCTTAACCCGCATCATGAAGTTGCCGATCTTCGGCTTGTCATGGTACAGGCCGTACCATTGGAGGCGGAGGATGTCCTCTTCGGGGATATCCTCGTAAGGGATCTCGATGAAGCGCGGGATGTCGTTCAGCACGTCATACGGGTGCTTCTCCCGCTTGAGGCGCTCCACGGAGTTCCGGCGAAGGACCTCCTCTTCCGTTAACGGTCGCTCCCGCCGCCGGGCCAACCGCTCCGCTGCGAGGTCTTGCCCTTCGCTCATCCAGTCCACCTTCAGCTACGCGCGATCAATCCTGACAACTTTAGTCAGGATATAATGATTTCCGAGTTAAGATTATCGTCGCGACTATGGAATGTCAAGCTTGCTAGGCAGTGGCGGGCGTGAAGTGGGTCAATACGGACATCCGGAAGTGAGTCGTTCGCGAGGGGAATCGCGCGCAAACAGAGGAGAAGGCAACCGGCGGGGCACGAGTAGGGGCGTGTGGGAGTGGAATAGGATCGGCTCCGGCCTCGCCGTCGGCACGTTGCCGGCGGCGGCTCCCACAGCCCCACCCGCCCACACTCCTTTCGGTTTCGGTTTCGGCTGCGGGGGTCAGGAAGCGCGAAGAGATGAACGGGGTGGGTAGGCTGAGGTCAAGGAGTGGCGATGCAACGAATTATTGTGGGATTTGACGGATCACCATCGGCACAGCGGGCGCTGGACCGGGCCATCGAACTGGCGAAGCGCTTTAACGCGCCGCTTACCGTGCTGACGGTGGCGGATGATCACCTGGTGCGCGAGGACGGCGTAGTGACCCTGGCGGTGGACGAGGCGCTGGCAGCACGGATTTCCGCTGAGGGTGCGGAGCAAGCGCGCCTGGTGGGGGTGCGCGAAGTGGAGACGCGTACTGCGATGGGCGCCCCTGCCGACGTGTTGGCGGAAGCCGGCCAGGGTGCGGAGACCTGGCTGGTGATGGGTCACCGGGGCCTGGGCGGCCTGCGAGAGTTGTTCCTGGGCAGCGTGACGAAGCGTGTGGTTGACCACGCACACTGCTCGGTGCTGGTAGTGCGGTAGCGGCCCGTCCGCCAGAGCAGGTGTGGCAGCGTCGTTTCAACGCCTTCCGGTGAGCCAGTGGCTCACCGGAAGGCGTCCGTCCGCGATGCGGACCCCGACTGCCAGCGCGCAGAGGAGTCAGGGTGCAGAGCAGTAATGAAAACAGAATACGGAAACGCAGGGGGCCGAGGCCCTTGTCGCGAGGCGGCTACCTACGGGTTCGCGCGAGGCCTGGATGCCATGAGTGCCGCCAGCACCGCCAACGCGGCCAGGCTCCCGAAGAGGCCGGCGCGGAATACGTCCGGCGC
>Ga0255338_1001209_pt1 | contig 52435 bp, 47 predicted proteins | sample MeOH1_35cm_T4_19_FD_203715 | JGI IMG/M metagenome (GOLD analysis project Ga0255338, IMG submission 203715) | Sandy soil microbial communities from University of British Columbia, Vancouver, Canada - MeOH1_35cm_T4_195 | ecosystem: Engineered > Artificial ecosystem > Sand microcosm > Unclassified ... | reverse complement strand
GGCACTCCCCTGCTAAGGGAGCATCCGGGCCAAAACCTGGATCGAGGGTTCGAATCCCTCCGTCTCCGCCAGCAATGGCGGCAGAACCCCGGAAGATTGCGGTCTTCCGGGGTTTTGTTTTTTGTGGTCCCGATTTCATTGCTGTACCCGCGTGTGTACCTGATACAGACAGAACGGGGAACAGCATGTACCTCACCCCGCCGAGACGGCATCTGCTACCAGCGCAAGCGCGTGCCGATGGACCTCGTTGCCGTCCATGGCTCAGCGTCAAGGACAGGGCCACCGTTGTCCGTCTCGCACTTCGCGCCGTCGTCGCACTGGACGATGAATTCGCCGAGAAGCGCGACTTAACCCCACCATCTTGTTGAGCAGGCCCCGGCACCGCTACAGGCCCCATCTGCGAACGTTCCGTCTCATTCGCCTGTTGCTGACAGTGGCCCGCAATCGCGGCCTGATAGAGACCAACCTTGCCCCCTGACACCCGCGCCATCGAGCCGTGGCAGCCGTTATCGCCTGCGCAGATGCAAGCCATCCTCGCCGCGATCGCGCAGTGCCGGGGCACCGAGCCGGTCAAATATCGGGCTCCCCGGCTGGGACGGTTCACAGGCGCACGTTAATAAGCTGTGCCAGGCTCGCGCGTTCCACATCATCGTTCCTGACAGCATCTGCAGTCTCCTGCTGGCCGATCAGGGCGAGTGCCTGGCCGGAGTGCCAATGACGCTGAAGAACGCAGCCTCGCGCCGTTTCGTGCCGCTGCATCCGACCTCGCGCCATTCGCTGGGCGGGCCGGAATTTTGCCGCCCGGGCCGGTCTTCGGGCTGATGCCGAACAAGTGCGGCGTTGTCTCGGATTCGCTGTACGTGCCGACCGTGGAGGCTTGGATTTCGCCGTTCGTTGCAACGAACGCGCTGAGTGTGTGCGGCACGCCGACATGCCCTGGTCCGTCCGGACCTACTTCGTCGCCCGTTCGCGTAGCAGCAGCGTCTGGGTCGCGATGCCGATCGGCCCCACCTCGTCATAGAGGCGTGACATCGTGACACCAGTTCCGCTGCCATGCACCTCTGTACCGGACAAAAGCCCGATCCACTGCCCGACGGGCTCACGATGCAAATGCAGGCTAAGGTCAGCATTGGCGAACAGATAGCGACTAGGCGGAAGCACCCAGCTCAGCCCATTGCCGAAATCGGACGCGGCGGCAGCACGCATGGCGGGAGATGTCGGCGCTCCCTGCACGATCGGCACCGTGAGCCTGAACCAGGCAGCGCTGGGGCCGGCTTGCGAAGGGTCGCCTTGTGCGACGCGTGTCTCCATGGCCGATCGATAGAAGGACGTTCCGTCGGGCAAGCCTGGGATGCGCACGCTGTCATTGCAGTTTGCCGGCAACGGCTCAAGCCGCGTGGGCGACCAGCCGGCAGGCAGGTCGCCAGGCAGCGTCAGTTGCTCGCCACGCAGCATCAGGGCATGTCCGCGGGCAACCAGAAGGTCTCCGGCAAGCAGGTCGATAGTGATACGCGATGTGGCTCGCGACGACTGGAGGTTGCATCTCGTTGTCAGTGGGGTAATCGGAACTGGCTTGATCAGTTCGACACTCAAGCGCGCAAGGCGCCAGCCAGGCTCTGTAACTGCGTTTTCAGCCGCATGCGCCAACAACGCGCATGGCGCCCCGCCGTGCTGGGAACGCGCGTCCCATGGACCGCGTGAGAACTCTGTTGGCAACCATGTGTCGCCTTGTCGTTCGTAGACAGCCGATGAACTGTCACTGAATGCCGGGATCGTTTGCGTCATGGTGTGCTCCAGATCGAATCGTGGGCGGCCGTGGCTGCCCAGTTGTAAGTTGGATGGCCCGGCGCACGCCGAGGCCGGTTTGTTCGTAGAGAATCCTTGCGCCGTTTCCCGTCTTGAGGCTATCAAGGGCGGAGAGATCATTCAGCGCGCAAAGTCGTTCCGCGTGCGTTGGTAGTCGCCATTAGCGAGCCGGAGGCACGATCAGGAGCGTTGAAGTTCCGTGTGCCAGGACGCGGCCATCGGTGGCCAGGACCCGCGCCTCGGAGGTGATGATTTGGCGCCCCTGGCTGACAACCTTCGCTTCGGCGCGAACACGGCCGGTATCCGGCCTGATCGGCCGCGAGAAGTTGCCCTTGGTTTCGACGGTGGTGTAGCCGGTCCCCGCCGGCAGCAAGGAATGGGCAGCGCAGGCGGCCACACTGTCGATCAGGGTCAGCGCCCAGCCGCCATGCACCGTGCCCATCGGATTCAGCAAGTGCGGCGCGGGTTCGCCCTCGAAAGCGGCAAAGCCGTCGCCGACCTCAACGAGCCAGAAGTCCAGCGCCTGCGAGATCGGCGCCTGGGGCAGTTGGCCGTCAATGATTGCCTGAAGCAACACTCTGCCACTCATTCCGGCGATGTCTTCCAGGCCGGCCACGCCAAAGCGATAGTTTTTCATGTCTCTGTTTGTTATTGAAATTATATGTAGATGCAATAAATGCAGATGCATATAATAGAAACATGAACAGGAAAACACAAGCACCAAGAACATTGCGCGCGGACGCCGCCGATGCGCTGGAGTCGGATCTTGGCTGGCTCTCGCGCTTGGTGGCGCGGCGCATTACCAGCCAGCTGGATGAAGCATTGCTGCCATCTGGTTTGTCCAATACCCAGTTTGGGCTGATGTGCCTGATCGCATCCGCGCCGGATGACACGCTGGGGGCGCTTGCGCTGCACGCCGGACTGAATCCATCCACCATGTCCCGAAACGTGGATCAACTCGCCGGGGCCGGCTTGGTGGAAGTCGTGAGCGCAGAGAGTGACCGCCGGCGACGCGCAGTCTGGCTGACCGAGGAGGGGGCTTTTCGCCTCCAGCGGGCTCTTGCGCTTTGGTCGCCGGCGAACCGCGAACTGTCTGCGAGTCTGGGGCCGGGCCTGCTTGGCCTGCTCGGCAAGGCGGCAGACAAGCTAGGCGACTAGGCCGCGCTGGCAAGACGGGGGCGCACAGGCCGTGGCCGATGCCAGCGATCGCCTGATCGAGCAGATATTCCTCCGGGCGGCCACAAGAGAGCGGCTCAAGTAAAGCGGTCGCTCAGCACCTGCGCCGTCAGTTCCCGGCCTTTCCAGAACATGTGATGGATGCGCTCGGCGTACTTGTGCAGCGTATCCGGGCCAATGTCATCGAAGGTCATCGCCACGGATGGCCGCGTCCCATCGCCAGGCACCTGCTCTATGGCATCGCAGGGTGGTAGACCGTACTTTTGAGAAGCGCACGGACTTCGTCGTCAGCGGTGCCGGGTTCGATATTCGTCAGCAGTAGACGCGACATGATTACCTCTTGCTTCGATACAACGGGCAATGTCCACTATGTGCCGTTGGCTGGGTTGACCTGATCGGGGACGGCCTCGTTTTGCGGATGTTCATCCGATCGCGGGCGGATCACATTGGTGTCGGGTTTGCGGACGAGCGACACGGCCGTCATCCTGGAAATCACACGCTGCGCCGCCGTGCGTCAGCACTCGGGCATGCGGGGGACGAAACGTTCATGTTCGACGACGCCGCCTCTGGCAAGAATGGCCGTACCCTCCGGGATCTCCTCCCATGCGCCGGCGAGATCGACCACGGGTTCCGAAAGCACCAGGATGGCGTCGTCGCCCGCTTCGGCAATGTGCGAATTCTCAGGATAGAGTTCGCGTAAATGACGAACGCATGTACTGTGGAAGAGCGAGCGCGAATCCGCTTCGCTGGAGTAGCGCGCTGCGACGATCTGTTCTCCGTCGCTCGCGCAGACCGTCATGTTCAGCGGGTACTCGACGCCATGGCGGTGGCCAACGTTCTCGATCAGGCCCACCATCTGTTCCAGCGCCGCGCGCGGATCGCGTTCAAGCCCGAACGTGAGGGCGAGAAAGAACATGACTTCCGAGTCGGTGGAACCCTCGATCCAGCGGAACAACTCAGGCGCAATGGCCATCATCAACTCCCGCCTGACCGTCGGATAGTCCCGTATCAGTCCATTGTGGGCAAACAGCCAGCGACCATAGCGAAACGGGTGGCAGTTGGTTTCCTGCGCCGGCGTGTCGGTCGCCGCACGGATATGCGCGACAAACAACGAGGCCCGGATAGCGCGGGCCGCCTCGCGCAGGTTTGTGTCATTCCACGCGGGATGCACGCAGCGATAGCGGAACGGAACTTCCGAGTGGTGGCCATACCAGCCCATCCCGAACCCGTCCCCGTTTGTCGTGGTGTGCCCGAGCCTTGAGCGCAGGCTCTGGTCGATCAGGGAATGCTCGGCCCGGAACAGCACGGTCTCGAGTTGGATCGGATTGCCCGAGTACGCCAGCCACCGACACATGATGCCTCTCCTCAGCGCGTTTCCAAGCGGGAGCACTTCTGTCAGGCGGCCGATCGCTCGTCTTGCCTGCGCCCGCCAGATCGCTATTTGAAGTTTTAGGACAGTGCGGCGCCTCAGGCAATGAGGCAAGCGGCAATTCCCGAAACCGCGGCGTCGCGAGAGGATATATGGCGTGCAACGCGCATCGGCGCTCCACACTGAAGTGGCGCATGTGCCATTTGTGCCAATCTTTCCAGGCAGCGGGATCAAAGCCATGCCGGCGGGATGCCAACGCGTTCCCATCACAATGCGCAGGCGCCGGCCATCGCTCAGCGCGGCCTGAGTTCAACCGGCCCATCGGCGAGGTAGCCGCCGCCAAGTGCCTTGGCCAGGGCTGGCGTGGGTGAACAGATCCGCCAGGTGCAGGGCATTGAAGCCGAAGAAGGCGCGGATGTATGCGGGTTCTCTTGCCCCCTGGCTGAAGCATCGAGCTGGCGGCACTGCGTCCGTTTTCCACTGGCGCGGAGAACGTGGCGAGCGCCCTGATGGCCAGCCCGTCCTTCAGGATGCTGATCTAGCGCAAAGCGAAGCACACCGGCTGCCCTAACCTTTGATTGCAGGGTTGTATCAGTGCGTTGCGACTTACCGAGTGCCTGTGGCCACAGTCCCCCAAGGAGGATAAAAATGAAACGTCGTACTTTTTGTTCCCTGACCGCCGTTGCGCTAGCGGCCTCCGTTACGGCGTGTTCCACCACGTCAGGCTCTGCCACGGACACTGTGAGCAAGCGGAAGGAGATCGACGCCGGCGTCGATGGGGCGCTGAACAAGCTCTTTGCCACGGCGGACGGATCCAGGGAACTTGCCGCCAAGGCGGAGGGCATCCTGGTATTTCCGAGCGTGCTTGCCGCGGGCTTTATCGTCGGCGCCGAGTATGGCGAGGGCGCATTGCGCGTGGCAGGGGGGTCGGTGGGCTACTACAGGACCACGACCGCGTCATTCGGCTGGCTGGCGGGGGCGCAGTCCAAGGCGCTCATCCTGATGTTTATGACCCCGGACTCCCTGGCGTCGTTCCGTGCCAGCAAGGGCTGGACCGCGGGTGTCGATGGGTCCGTGGCACTGGCGACGATTGGCGCCAACGGCAAAGTCGATACCAATACTGCACGCGCGCCCATCATCGGCTTCGTAGTGACCAACGCTGGCCTGATGGCGAACCTGTCGCTCTCAGGGACGAAGATCGGGAAGCTGGACATTTAGCCCGCGATTCGCAAGGCGGCCTGCCCTGGTTCCCGCTCAGGAGCCAGGGCGGGCAGCCTTGCCCGACCTGTCGCGCGGGATTGCAGGGCTAAGGCTTGCCAAGGAACAGGTAGTAGGCATAGTGGCCACCAGCGGCGCGGCCATAGGCAAGGTAGAGTGGCCCGATCGGCGAATCGATGGCGACGAACAGCGAGCCGGACTTGAGCACGCCGGTAGGACTTCCCTGCACCAGCGGCGCGCCCATGCGGCCGACCTCCAGCGAAAAGCCGCCATAAACGCCTTCCAGCAGCGATTGCCTGGCCAGCTTGTTGTAATAGACCGCCCGGAGATACTGGAGGTTGCCACCCAGCAACTCCCCGGTGCTGTATCCCGATTGCTTCAGGAAACCGCCCCACTGGAACAAGTCGTAGCGTGGCAGCGGGTTGCCGCCGATATTGCTGCCGGCCTTGAATCCGAAATTCAAGGTGTGCCGGCCTGAGGACCAGGCGTAGGTGCCGTCGGCATCCGCCTTGACATAGGATTGGTCGGCGCCGAGTCCCGGCTCGGAGGCATAGACGTGCATGCTGCCGGCATAGCCGGTACGCGGGAAGCTCGCGCTGTCGAGTTGGTCCACCAGCAGCCGGCCGGTGATGGCGCCGCGCTTGTTATTCGCCTGGCCGGGCGACAGCGCGGCCGGACCGGTGCTTAGCGTGACGTGTTCGCTGCCGGTAAGCACGCCGATCCTGGCTTCGCCATATTTCGTGAACTGGCTGCCTACATCCAGTGCCAGGTCGAAACGGCGCAGGTCGTAGGTGGCGATGCGATCCGTGTCCCGGAACACGTTAACCGAGCGGCGTTCCAGTTCCACCCGAGGCGCGATGAAGAAGGTATGGCGTGTGTCCAGGGGCTGGTAGAACTCGCTGGTCAGGTTGGTTGTCTGTCCGAGCTGGGCATCGGTGCGCCATTCGGCGCCGAGTGAATTGATCCAGGTGCGCCGATGGCTGGCCAGCAGGTTGAAGAACGCATCGCCACGAAAGTCGGTGCTCAGCCCGAGACCGAAGCGCAGGTAGTTGGGGCCATAGGACTTCTCGACGGCATCGACCGACAGGATCCGTTGGCCTGGTTCATCGAGCACGCGATAGTTGACGTGCTCGAAGTCGCCGGTACCGAACAGCCGGCTCATGTCCTTATCCAGCTGCTCCGGCTGGATCGGTTCGCCAGACTTGGTTTCCATGGTGCTGGCAGCGAAATCGGGGTTGACGCGCTGCAGCGGTGCAAAGCGGATCTCGTCGACCGGGCGACGGTCCGGCGGCGCGGCGGTCTGCTGGCGCTGGCGCAGTGCGGCATACTCCTGCTGTGGCAAGGCCAGCGGGGCCAACCGGTCGGCAACCTTGCGTGCCGCGGCCTCGCCGATCGGGATCGTCTTTTCCAGGTTATCGAAGTCGCCTGCCGAAAAATCCCCGAGTTCCGGCAGGATCAGGATGTCCTCTGGCCGGAGTTGTGCCAGCGACGCACGTACGTTTTGCTCGGTCAGGATATTCAGCATCTGGCCGGTCACGCTGATCACCGATCCCAGTTCGTCGCGCCGCATCAGCGGCGTGCCGAGGTTCACCGCAATGACAATATCCGCGCCCATGGCGCGCGCCACGTCCACGGGGAGGTTGTTGGTCAGTCCGCCGTCGACCAGCAGCTTCCCTTCATAGTCGACGGGGGCGACCACGCCCGGCACGGACATGCTGGCGCGCATGACCATCGCCAGTTCGCCCTGGGTGAACACCACGGGCGTGCCTGTCACGAGGTCGGTGGCCACTGCGCGGTACGGAATCGGCAGGGCATTGAAATCGCGATAGCCCGGCGCGCGCGCCAGCCCGCGCAGTACCTTCTCGAGCTGCACGCCCGTGACGGCGCCTTTGGGCAATTCCAGCTGGCCTCCCTTGACGCCGATTTCCGGCGTAAACAGATTGCTGCGATCTTCCAGCTTGCGCCTGATGCTCAGATCCTGCCGCGGCGGCCGTTCCTTGAATAGTGCGCTGGTGGACAAGCCTGCGACGACTTTCTCCATTTCGTCTGGCGTGACGCCGGTCGCATAGGCGGCACCGACCAGCGATCCCATGCTCGTACCCGTTATGCAGTCCACCGGCACGCGCAGCGATTCCAGAACCTTCAGGATGCCGATATGGGCGGCGCCGCGTGCGCCGCCGCCGGACAGTACCAGGCAGATCCGCGGTCTGCCCATGGCCTGCGGGGGGGCGCTGGCGAGAGGGGCGCCGGTGGCAGCAGCGGGCTGTGCGGCCGGCAACCCTGGCTCCGCAAGCGCTGGAAGCACCGGGATCGCCGAAAAGGCGGTAAAGGCGGCCAGCAAGGCGCGCGCAAGACACCGAGGGCGCGCGTACCCCGGTGGGCACAAGGCAACACCACCCGAGCCGATCCAGATTTGAAGCTGTCGCCTTCCTGGGTTGGCTGCGGCTTTCATGGGCAGTTTTCAAGGCGAACGTTCTGTATAGCTTAGATGGACGAACACCGCTGCGGTAGGTATTGCACTGGCTACTTGTTGCAGGTCAATTTTTCCTCGCGGATCTGCACTACCTTGAAACAAGGAAGAAACGCCGTGCCGGTCGGTGCATCGCAGCATCATCAAGGTGGGGCGCCATTGGCGGCCCTGTGCGTACCAGTCATCACCCGCAAATGCGCAAGGCCCGGCATTGAGAATGAGAACGGATTCCGTTGCGCGGTGCATGTGTAGGACCAAAGTCCGATTGCCAACGCACAAGCCGGCGGCCACATTTGACGTACATGCCCACCAGGGGTTGTCAGCGGCGGTATCAGGAGAAGAATCATGGCAAAGACGAATCAGCATGACGCCGATACCGAGCCACGGGAGGATGGAAAGTTCAGCAATAAGGAATACCTGAAGGAACTTGCCCGCCTGCATGTGGAACTCGTGAAACTGCAGGAATGGATTCTCGCGACCGGCTGCAAGCTTTGCATCATCTTTGAAGGGCGCGATGGCGCAGGCAAAGGCGGCACGATCAAGGCCATTACCGAGCGCGTGAGTCCGCGCGTGTTCCGCGTGGTTGCCTTGCCGGCGCCCACCGAGCGCGAAAAGAGCCAGATGTATGTCCAGCGCTACCTTCCGCACCTGCCCGCCGCCGGCGAGGTGGTGATTTTCGACCGCAGCTGGTACAACCGCGCCGGCGTGGAGCGGGTCATGGGCTTCTGCACCGAAGAACAGGCCGAGTCATTCCTGAGCGCCGTGCCCCTTGTGGAACAGGCCATCGTGAGCTCGGGCATTATCCTGCTCAAGTATTGGCTGGAGGTCAGTGAGCAAGAGCAGACCCGCCGCCTTGAGGCGCGCATCAACGATGGGCGGAAGATCTGGAAGCTGTCGGGCATGGACCTGAAGTCCTACAGCCGGTGGTATGACTACTCGCGCGCGCGCGACGACATGTTCCTTGCAACGGACACGGACTTTGCGCCATGGTATGTTGCCAACTCGAACTGCAAGCGGCGCGCCCGTCTCAATATCATCAGCGACATATTGGCCAAGGTTCCCTACGAAGCCGTGCCGCGCAAGAAGGTAAAGCTGCCAGAACGGCAGAAACCTGGTGGCTATCGGGAACCGGACTATCCCTACAAATTCGTTCCGGAGCAGTTCTGAGAGGGCCACGGGTTTCAATCCGCAACCTCAGTCAGTCTCGCCTGCGCGCACGCGCGGACCGCCTCAGTCAGTCTCGCCTGCGCGCACGCGCGGACCGCCGTGGCAACGCGGTCCCCTGAGCCAACTACAAACCAGGTCACGATGCAAGACAATCCCCTCTCTGAAATATCGCTGCCGGCCCGGGTGGCGCTGCGCGATGGGCGGCAGGTAGTGCTGCGCAAGATCCGGGAGGAGGACAAGGCCGGCGTGCTGGCGGCCTTCGACCGGCTTTCCGCTGACTCGCGTTACACGCGTTTCATGGCCTCCTTGCGGGAGTTGCCAGAGGCGATGCTTGAGTCGGCAACGCATCCGGCGCCGGAGCTGGAGTGCGCGCTGGTCGCCATCTACGGCGATGCGCAAAGCATTGTCGGCGGCGCGCGCTACGCCGCCGCGCCGGGCAGCGATGTCTGCGAGTTTGCCGTGACGATCGACGACGAATGGCACGGTCTCGGGCTGGCGCGGTGTCTCATGCAAGTACTGATCGCTGCCGCCCGCGCACGCGGATATCGCACCATGGAAGGCTACGTGCTGGCCTCGAACACCGGCATGCGTGGCCTTGCCCGCCGGCTCGGGTTTGTCGACACGGCCTGCCACGAAGATGCCACGTTGCGCGTGGTCAGTCTCGGCTTGACGGGGGCGGCGGGAGCACCGGCACCAGGGTAAGGGCGGAGGATAGTCGGTCTCTCTGGTTCTGGCCGACTGGCGCCGAGGCTTCATCCCTTCCCGACCCTCATGGCGTCCGGCAACTGTTGCTCAATCTCGGTCAACCGCAGATCGCCAGCTCGTGGTGAAACGTTCTCCTCCACGTTCGCTATCCCATGACCTGCGTTTCAGCTCCCGCCGGGCCGCCCGTTTCCGCGTCTCGCTGAAATTCGTCGATCGCATCGGCCACCGAGACGCGGCGCCCGAAATAGCCGAGGCGATCCTCCAGCCCTTCAGCGCGAAGCATATCCCGCACCTTCGCATGCGCCGCCACAAGCCGCAGATCTATCCCTTCTGCCTTCAATGCCGTGTGCAATGCCGCCAGCATGCGTGCGCCGGCGAGATCGACGGCCGGCGAGGTGGACAGATCCCAGATCACCAGCCTGACCGGCGCCGCGGCCGAGCGGATTCTCTGCCAGACGGCAGCACGCACATGTTCGACGTTGAAGTAAAGCAGCGACGCCTCGACGCGGAACACCCGCACATCAGGAATGGCTTCGTTGTCGGGATTACGCTCCATATCGGAGTAAATGCGCGTGCCGGGGATGCGGCCGAGGATGGCCACATGCGGGTGCGCCGCGCGCCGTATGAGCAGCAGCATCGAAACGACTACTGCCACGAGCACGCCGTTCAGGATGCCCAGCAAAAGCACGGCGGAAAACGCAACCATCGATACAGTGAATTCAAGGCGGCTTACCCGCCACACGTGGCGCAGTTCGCCGATGTCGATCAAGCCCTTGACGGCAACCAGCACGATGGCTGCGAGTACCACGTTAGGCAGGTTGGCTAGCAAGCCGGTCAGGAACATCAGGCACAGACCGATCGTGACCGAGGCGAAAACCAGCGCGAGTGGCGTCTTGGCCCCCGCCTTGTCGTTGACCGATGACTGGGACAGACCGCCGGCAACAGGGTAGGCCTGGAAGAAGCCCGCGGCCAGATTCGCCGCGCCCAGGCCTAGCAGTTCCTGGCGCGGATCGATCTCGTAGCCGTGCGTCTGCGCCAGTGCCCGCGCCGCGGAAACGCTTTCCACGTAGGACAGCAACACGCAGGCGAATGCCAGCGGAACCACTCCGTCCACATCGCGTGCCCGCAGCCCGGGCAGGCGGAACTCCGGCAAACCTTGCGGCAACGCACCGACGACCTTGAAGCCGAACTGACTCAGCGACGTGACCGACAGCACGATGATGGAAATCACCACCACGAGCAGCGCGACCGGGCGGCCAGGCAGGAATTTCTCCCCCAGCAGCAACAAGGCAAGCGCGACAAGACCGAACGCGAACACGACCAGGTTGGTATCGGGGATCTGACCGGCGAGAATGACGACGCGCTCGAAGAAAGCCTCGCCGCCGCCCTTGACCCCGAACAGCTTGGGCAATTGCGTCAAGGCGATGGTCAGGGCCGCGCCGGCTTTGAAGCCGAGCAGTATCGTTTCGCTGATGAAATTGACCAGGGAGCTCAGCCGCAGCAGCCATGCCAGCAAACACATGCCGGCCATGAGCACCGCCGTCAGCGCCGCGATGGCGGCCCAGCGGCCCGGATCGCCATTGGCCATGCCCGCCACCGTGACCCCGACGAGCATCGAGATCGCAGAGGTGGGCCCGATCGCAAGCTGGCGAGAGGAGCCGAACAGCGCGTAGAAGAAGCCGCCAACCAGATAACAGTAGATGCCATATTGCGGAGGCAGGCCGGCGAGCGATGCGTAGGCGAGCGAAACCGGAATGCCGTAGGCAGCGAGCGTGACGCCGGCAATCGCGTCGCGCGCCAGCCACTGCGGCCGGTAGGTGGTCAGCCACTGCGCGGGAGGAAATACTGTGCGCCACCCACGCATGGAAGTCCCGCTGGTGGCTTCGCCGGCGGTGCCGGGATCTTCGGTCATGGCATCACATCCTCTCTTGGGGCGCGGATCTGACGGGAACCTGGATCAGGCATAACACTCAGGTAACAGACTTAGACTTGCTCACGCTAGTTGCCTGTTCTCGCCGTCTTAATCGAATGCGCCATATGGAAAAGCAAGGCCTCTAAGAAACAACGCTTAATGCACGCCGGTGTGCTGCGCCTCAAGCGCTGGTGCCACAGCCGCAGTCCATACTTCCAAGATATTCGGCACAGGGTGCTTGTGCTTGATTTGGCGCAAAGTCCAGACGGGTCTGGCCTGTTCACTTCACGCTAAAACTGTGGCGCCCATGTCTTGAGCCTCTGCGCTACCGGACGCGTTTGGGACCGGCAAGCGTCACGACTTGCGGCCAGACGTCGTCCAGCAAAAAAAGTGCGCCCGGCACATCTCGCTGGCGCGCGGCGCCAGGGTGCTGCCATAGGCGCCTGGCCGCCGGCGATGGCCTCGCAACAACCGCCCGTGCGCCGCGTAGAAACTGCATTCCGGTCACCGGGGCAATGAACAAGCCCGCCAACGAACGGTGCGTGACGTCATTTCGGCAACGAGCACGCATCCTTGATGCAAGTCAAAGTGCTGGCGGGCCGCATGTATAAAACATAGGGATATCAAGTCTGCGAAACGCGACGCCCCGATACGCGGGCGTTGCCGAATCGCACGTGCACGGCTCCGCGGGCATAGCCCCCGACCATTGAGGCCAATCCTATACGCGAAGGTACCTTCCATATCCGCCGGCGATGCCGCTCGCGGACGGTTTAACAACTGGCTGTCGAGGTCATCACCATGGATGCTGGAAAGCAACTAGTACATGCGCACGAGATCGGTATCAAGACCGGTCTGGTGCTTCAGAAACGCGTCAGGAATGCACAGGAAGACTTTAGTCACCGGGTGCAGGAGGCCTGCGGCGACGGCAAAGGCATTGGCAAAGGCATTGGCAAAGGCATTGGCAAAGGCATTGGCAAAGGCATTGGCAAAGGCGAGGGCCTTGCCGATGCCGCCAGGCTGATGACAGGCGCCGATCCCTTGAGTTGTTATGCTTACGCCGTGGATGCGGCGCAACGTGCCATCCTCTTCTGGGACACGCTCCGGCAGCGCGGCAATCACTTTGTCGAGAACGCGGTGCAGGGCCTGAAGCCGGTACTGCACTTCGACTACGAGTTTGTCCTAGACGGCCGCCAGTTCGAGCGGCCGGTGAACTACGCGCTGCTACGGATCACACCGCCCGAAGGCGTGCATATCGACAACAGCCGCCGTCCCTACCTGATCATCGACCCCCGCGCGGGCCATGGTCCCGGTATCGGGGGATTCAAGGACGATTCGCAGGTGGGCGTCGCATTGCGTGCAGGCCATCCTGTCTACTTCGTTATTTTCTTCCGCGATCCCGAACCGGGCCAGACCTTGCTCGATGTGTGCGAGGCCGAGCAGATCTTCGTGAAGAAGGTCCGTGCGCTGCATGCGGACAGCCCCAAGCCGGCCATCATCGGCAATTGCCAGGGCGGCTGGGCGGCCATGATGCTGGCGGCCTCTGACCCGGACGACACCGGACCCATCGTGATCAACGGTGCGCCGATGTCGTACTGGAGCGGCGCCTGGAGCGAGGATGAGGGAGACAACCCGATGCGCTACGCGGGCGGCCTGCTCGGCGGAACCTGGCTGTCCTCGTTCACCGCGGATCTCGGCAACGGCAAGTTCGATGGCGCCCACCTGGTGCAGAACTTCGAGAACCTGAATCCCGCCAACAGCCTGTGGGACAAATACTACAACCTGTACAACAAGGCCGACACGGAGCCGCCGCGTTTCCTTGAGTTCGAGCGCTGGTGGGGCGGCTACTACCTGATGAACCGCGAGGAGATCGAGTGGATCACCCGAAATCTGTTTGTCGGCAACAAGCTATGGTCCGGTGATGTGAAGGGCGCGGGCGGCAAGGGCTTCGACCTGCGTGATATCAAATCGCCCATCGTGCTGTTCGCCTCGATGGGCGACAACATCACACCGCCGCAGCAGGCATTCAACTGGGTAGTGGACGTGTACGAGAGCACCGAGGAGATCAAGGCGCGAGGCCAGGTCATCGTCGGGATGCTTCACCAGAACATCGGTCACCTGGGCATCTTCGTGTCGGGGAAGGTGGCGCAGAAGGAGCACGCGCAGATCGTGTCCGTGCTGAAGAGCATCGAACTGCTGCCTCCCGGGCTCTATGGCATGGCCATTACGGAGCGTGCGGAAAAGAGCGCCAGTGGCGACGTCGAGTACGACGTGGAGTTCCGGGAGCATCGCCTCGAGGATATCGTGGCGCGGCTCAATCGCTTCCAGCGAGTCGACGAGAAGCCGTTCGAGGCTGTAGCCGCGCTGTCGGATTTCAATCAGCGCGCCTATGAGTTGTTCGCGCAACCCTTCGTGCAGGCGATGTCCAACGATCTCTCGGCACGCATGCTGCGCGAGTTCCACCCGCTGCGGGTGCAGAACTGGGCACTGTCGGATATGAACCCCTGGCTCGCCTGGCTGGGTCCCGCCGCCGAAGCCGTCAGGGAGAACCGCCAGGCCATGGAGCCAGACCATCCGCTGCGGCAGCGGGAACAAGCCGGGGCCGAAATCGTCAGCGCGGCGCTGGACGGATACCGTGCCGTGCGCGACGCCATGACTGAGGCATCGTTCTTCGGCATCTACGCCAATATGTTCTCCCTGTACTTCGGCAACAAAGAGCCGGCGCATGACGGCCGGCCGGTGGCGGTGGAGACGGCGGAGCTGCCGCAGGTCAGGGAGGCCCTGGCTTCGATAGCGCGAGGAGGCTATGTGGAAGTGCTCGGCAGGATCGCGTTCCTGTTGATGCGCCATGGGGAGCCGCTGCCGCTCTCGCGGCTGGAGATGCGCAAGGAGATGGTGGCTGACTACGGTGAATTCCTGCCCGAAGTGCCGATGCACGAGTGGCGCTCGATTCGCGGCCAGCAGGAAATCATCGTTCAGCATGCGCCGGAGCAGGCCCTGGAGACGCTGGCGGTCCTGCTCCAGGATCCTGCCGACCGCGAACGGCTGCTGACGCTGCTGGACAAGCTGTCGACGGATGAGCGCGTGCTTGGCAGCAAGCCCACGGCAGAACAGGTGGCCATGCTCGCGCGCATCCGGAGAGCCGCGGCGGGAAAGCCGGAGCGCGTGCGCCGACCGGCTACGCTCGCGCGGGCCTGAGCGCGCCGGAATTGCTGCCGGCCACGGCTTAATCGAGCAGGAGGAGTGCAAGTGAACACCAAGCACGAGAAGTACCAGCGATTGATCGAGTTCTGCAAGTCCATCCCGCCAACGCCGACGGCAGTGGTGCATCCGTGCGACCGGAGTTCGCTGGAAGGGGCGGTGGAAGCTGCGCAGATGGGGCTGATCGCCCCCATCCTGGTCGGTCCCAGGGCGCGCATCGAGGAAACAGCGAAGGCCAACGGTATCGACATCAGCCCGTATCCGATCGTCGATGCGCCCTTCAGCCATGCGGCTGCCGCCGCTGCCGTGCAACTGGTGCGCGAAGGCAAGGCCGAGGCGCTGATGAAAGGCAGTCTGCACACGGATGAGCTGATGGCGGCGGTGGTCAAGGGCGATACTGGCTTGCGCACCTCCCGGCGTGTCAGTCACTGCTTCGTGATGGACGTGCCGGACCATGAGGAGGCGCTGATTATCACGGACGCCGCCGTGAACATTGCTCCCACGCTCGCCGAGAAGGCGGACATCCTCCAGAACGCCATCGATCTGGCCCATGCGCTGCAGTTCAAGGAGGTAAGGGTGGCGATCCTGTCGGCGATGGAGACCGTCAATCCGAAGGTCCCGTCCACCATCGAAGCTGCGGCGCTGTGCAAGATGGTTGAACGCCACCAGATCACCGGCGCGGTCGTTGACGGCCCTCTGGCGCTCGACAACGCCATCAACCTGGAGGCCGCCCGCATCAAGAAGATCGATTCGCCGGTTGCGGGCCGCGCCAACGTGCTGCTGGTGCCCGACCTGGAGGCCGGCAACATGCTCGCCAAGAGCCTGTCCTTTCTCGCCGGAGCCGATGCGGCCGGCATCGTGCTCGGCGCGCGGGTACCTATCATCCTCACCAGCAGGGCGGACGCCGTGTCGACCCGGCTGGCATCCTGCGCGGTTGCCGCGCTGGTGGCAAAGGCCCGCCGCGAGTCGGGCAAGGCACTGGGGTAAGGCCATGGCCGACGTGATACTGGTACTCAATGCAGGCTCGTCGAGCATCAAGTTCAGCGCCTTCGGTGCCCATGGCGACGAACCGGAGCTGGTGCTGCGCGGCAGTCTCGATGGCATCTACACGTCGCCGGGCTTTCGCGCCACCAACGCGTCCGGCGCGGAGGTGGAGACGAAACACTGGGGCGATGGCACCGAACTGGGTCATGGCGGGGCCATTGCCTTTCTCGCCGATTTCCTGCGCGGGCACGGTGAAGGCCACCATCTGGTCGCCGTGGGGCACCGCGTGGTGCATGGAGGCGTGCAGTTCACGCAGGCGGTGAAAGTTACGCCCGAGGTCGTTTCTGCGCTGGACGCCCTGAGCCCCCTGGCCCCTTTGCACCAGCCGCACAACCTCAAGCCGATCCGCATTCTCGCGCAGCGGCGCCCCGAACTGCCGCAAGTGGTTTGTTTCGACACGGCGTTTCACCGCGGCCAGCCAGAAGCGGCGCAGGCTTTCGCGCTTCCCGCCTTGATCACGCAGCGCGGCGTGCGGCGCTACGGCTTTCATGGGCTCTCCTATGAGTACATCGCCAGCGTTTTGCCGGCGGTCGACGCCACCGCCGCCGCCGGCCGCACCGTTGTTGCCCATCTGGGTAACGGCAGCAGCATGTGTGCGCTCGTGGCCGGCCGGAGTGTCGCCAGCACCATGGGGTTTACCGCGGTGGACGGGCTGCCCATGGGTACGCGCTGCGGCAATCTGGATCCCGGTGTCATCCTGTACATGATGGATGAGCTCGGCATGGATGCCCGCGCTATCGAGGACCTGATCTACCGCAAGTCCGGGCTGCTCGGCGTCTCCGGGATCTCCAGCGACATGCGGGCGCTGCTGGCCAGCGACGATCCGCGCGCACGCTTCGCCGTTGAACTCTATACGTACCGGATCGCGCGCGAGCTAGGTTCGCTTGCAGCCGCGGCTAGAGGTCTGGATGCGCTGGTGTTCACCGCTGGTGTCGGCGAGCATGCCGCGCCGATACGCGAGCAGGTCTGCCGGCAGGCGGACTGGCTTGGCATTGCGCTGGATGCCGGGGCGAACGCCAGGGGCGAGCCGAGAATCAGCACGCTATCGAGCACGGTGCCGGTGTGGGTCATCCCGACGAACGAGGAACTGATGATCGCAAGGCACACCAGGTCGGTGATCGGAACGGCGGCGCAATGAAGACCATTCCGTTCGCCACGGGCAAGGCGGTGCCGATGGAGACGGCGCCCGGCGTTTCGCCCGGGCAGGCGCAAGCGGCAACCCGGGCTACGCTTGCGGCGCCCGCGCGGGTGTCGGAGATGTCCTATGATGGAGCAGCAACATGACAGCCGAAACACTCCGGCCGATCCTGGCGGGCAAGAAAGCGCTGGTCTGCGGGATCGCCAACGACCAGTCAATCGCCTATGGCTGCGCAAAGGCCTTTCGGGAGATGGGTGCCGACCTCGCGATCACCTATGTGAACGAAAAGTCCAGGCAATACGTGGAGCCGGTGGCGCAGGAACTGCAAGCCCCGATCTTCATGCCGCTCGATGTGTCGCGCGAAGGGGAGCTTGAGGGCGTGTTCGCCGAGATCGAAAAGACGTGGGGCAAGCTGGATATCCTCGTGCATTCGATTGCCTGGGCGCCAAAGGACGATCTGCAGGGCGGCCTGCTGAATTGCTCCGCCGAGGGATTCGGCAAGGCCATGGACGTCTCCTGCCACTCCTTCATCCGCATGGCGCGGCTGGCCGCGCCTCTGATGCGGGACGGGGGCACGATGTTCACGATGAGTTATTACGGCGCAAACCGAGTGGTGCCGAACTATAACGTAATGGGTCCGGTGAAAGCTGCGCTGGAGGCCGTTTCGCGCTACCTGGCCTACGAGCTCGGCGCCAGGGGCATCCGTGTGCATGCGATATCGCCTGGTCCGCTCAAGACCCGCGCCGCTTCCGGGCTGAAGGATTTCGACCTGATGCTCAGCGACGCAGCGAAGCGCGCGCCCGTTGGCGAACTGGTCGACATCCTTGATGTCGGTTTTACGTGCGCGTTTCTCGCGACGCCGTTTGCGCGGCGACTGTCGGGAGAAACGCTGTATGTGGATGGCGGCGTCAACATCATGGCGTAGCGCGCCGCGGCAGCAACCGAGGAGAGTGAATCATGTCCTTGCTATTACTGGGGAATATCGACAGCGCCACCACCGATGACGAGATCAGGGAATTCCTGGTCAAGTACGGCTTCCCACCGTTCGACGAAATCGAGCATGTTCCGGGGGACGGGACACGGCCAGCCGTGATGCTGACCTTCCATTCCCTCGAGCCGGATGCGTTGCGCAAGCTTCAGCCGCGCATCCAGCACATGTTCTGGAAAGGCCACAACCTCAGCGCGCTGGTCATGGCGGAGCGCTATAGCTGATCTCGCAGGGCTGGGCGAAGCGCGGTGAAGGGAGCTGTTGCATGAGTATTCTGAACTGGCTGCGCCGGCGTGACGCCGGCGCGCACCCGCATGACGAGCAAGAGATCGCAGGGTTGACGGAGCGCGTGCTCAGGCTCAGCCCGCGCCTGCGGCTGGTGCCGCGCTACGAGCAACGGCTCGGCCCCGCGATCGGCATGGCGCTCGACTATGTGCGGGGTCTCGTAGCCGGCCTCCCTGCGCCGCTGGAAGCCAGCAAGGCGGCGTGGGGATCCGACCCCTATATCCACGCTTTCTTTGGCACCGCGCATGATGTGGATCTCGTCTTTAGCCGCTCATCGGATCTGCGCGAGTTTTTCGAGGCGTCGGCGGGCGCGCAGGATGCCTGTGCCGTGCTGGGCATGACGATGACGGAGCGCCATACGCTGGGCGTGGCCCTCGAAGGGGATGTGATGCGTGCCGAGGTGCCGCAGACCACGATCGGTTTCAGTGACCATCAGGTCAGGATCTGCGGCGCGACCGACGCGGCGCTGCGCGAGGAGATCGTCCGGCGAATGCTGGATCAGATGGTCCTTCAGAGCCTTGCCAATATTGCTGCCGATACATCGCGGCGCGATGTGCTGGAGCGCGAGCATGGCCTGCTGAAGGCGCGCTTGCGCCTGCTGGAACGGCAGAGCACCGGTATGCGTTCGGTGATGGGCGGCGACGAGCAGGCGGACGCCGGCGAACGGGCCCGGCTGCGCGAGCAGATCGAACAGAACGACAGGGAACTGGGCGAACTGGGTGACAAGTCCGGTGCGCTTGACCGCCAGTTGGAAGGCATGGCGGCGGTGTTCAAGGATGCAAGATCGTGCTTCTCCATTGAAAGCCAGCGCACGCGGCTAAGCCTGATGAATGTGCTTTTGCCGGAAGGCAGCACGGTGCCCGGGCATACGCTGGAGTTGCTGACGGCGCGCGTTCCCGGCGATCCGCCGCTGGTGCGTACGTTCGCGCTGGTGCGCTTCGAACGCGCAGCGATGATGTCGTGCACGAGCCTGCTCGACGAGGCCGAGCGCTTGCTGTAGCGGCGTGCGGGTGAAAGCGGGTTTCTGGTGTTTCAAAGGAGAGAAAAATGCAAAGCAAGAAATTCCTGGTGGTGGCCGCCCTCGCGGTGATGGCGGGTTCGGCGATGGCGCAGCCGGAAACCAAGGTGGACGTCGCGAAGGCGCCGGGCCAAGTGACCGTGGGTGGGGTAACCAGCGTCACGGCCACGGTGACAGCCATCGACGCGGCGACCAGAACGGTTTCGCTGAAGGACAAGAAGGGCAAGGTGACGAGTCTTGTGGTGGGAGAGGAAGCGCGCAATTTTGACCAGCTGAAGGTTGGCGACGTGGTGACTGTCGACTACAAGGAAGCCATGACGCTGACGCTCAAGAAGGAGGGGCGCGGCAAGAGCTCGATCAACGAGAGCACGACGATGAACCGGTCCGAACCGGGCGCCAAGCCGGGCGGCACAGCCGGACGCGAAGTGACTGTCCTTGCCGACGTCGTCGCGGTCAATACCAAGACGAAGATGGTCACCTTGAAAGGGCCCAAGGGCAATACGCTGGACCTGAAGGTTGACGACCCGGCGCAGTTGAAGGACATCAAGAAGGGCGACCAGGTAGAAGCTGTATACACCGAGGCGCTCGCAATATCCGTCAAGCCGGCGGCCGGGAAGTAAGCAGCCCTGGAGCGCGGGGGATAGGGATCCCCCGCTGACGAAGCCGCAGTGAAACTCGCGTTGCGCAGCGGCAGGCGCTGCGCAACCTGCGGCCGGCCCAGACAGATCACGCGTCAACGAGGAGTTCGCGGGAAGCGGCCGGGAGCCTTGCATCCATGCATCCCAAGCGGGAGCGGTCCCGATATTGATGGTAGTTGTGACATTGGCGGATCGAGCCCATGGACCGGAAATCGTCAGCATCATCCCGCGGCGGCGTTAGCCTGCTGGTGCCAGAGTGGATCCGCACGTACCAGAAGGACTGGGTCGCGCCGGATGTCGTCGCCGGGCTTACCGCCGGTGCCGTTGTCATTCCGAAGGCGCTGGCCTATGCAACAGTGGCGGGCTTGCCGATCCAGGTCGGGCTCTATACGGCGTTCCTGCCGATGGTGATCTATGCCTTCCTCGGAACGTCGCGCCCGCTTAGCGTCAGTACTACGGCAACGCTAGCCATTCTCGGTGCGGCGGCGCTGGGTCGGGTGGCGCCGGGCGGGGATCCGGCCAGCCTGCTGGCGGCCTCGGCGACGCTTACGCTGCTCGTGGGCGCCATCCTTGTGCTGGCTTCGCTGCTGCGGCTTGGCTTCGTTGCCAACTTCATCTCGGACCCTGTCCTGACCGGGTTCAAGGCCGGGATCGCCGTCGTGATCGTGCTCGATCAGGTGCCGAAGCTGCTGGGCATACACTTTGCCAAGGGTTCGTTCTTCCACAATTTGCTGGCCATCGTCACCGGGCTGCCGCATACATCGCTCACCACGCTGGCTGTCGGGGTCATCACCATTGGCATGCTGCTGGCCATGGAGCATGTCTCGCCCAAGGCGCCCGCACCGCTGATCGCGGTGGCGGTCGGGATCGCCGCCGTGAGCTTGCTCGGCTTGCCGGCGCACGGCGTGGAGACCGTCGGCCATGTGCCAACGGGCCTGCCGACGCCCGTCCTGCCGGATCTTTCGCTGATTGCGGAACTGTGGCCGCCTGCCGTTGGCATCGCGCTGATGAGCTTTACCGAGTCCATCGCGGCGGGCCGTGCGTTTGCCAGGAGGGGAGAACCTGCACCCGTGGCAAACCGGGAATTGCTGGCGACCGGCGCCGCAAATATTGGGGGAGCGCTGCTGGGCGCCATGCCGGCGGGCGGCGGGACGTCGCAGACCGCGGTGAACCGGCTGGCCGGTGCATGCACACAGCTGGCTGCACTGGTTACCGCGGCGCTGGCGCTGGGCACAATGTTGCTGCTCGGACCGTTTATCGCAAAGATGCCGCATGCCACGCTGGCTGCCGTGGTCATCGTGTACTCGGTCGGACTGATCGATCCAGTCGAGTTTCGCGCGATCCTCCAGGTACGCCGCACGGAGTTTATCTGGGCGGTGACGGCGATGGTCGGCGTCGTGTTCCTCGGCACGCTGCAGGGCATTGTGGTGGCCATCGTAGTCTCGCTTTTGGCGCTGGCACACCAGGTTTCGGATCCGCCGGTCTATGTGCTCAGGCGCAAGCCGGGCACGCATTTGTTCCGGCCGGTGGGGCCTGAGCATCCGGAAGACGAGAGCTTTCCCGGCTTGCTGTTGTTGCGCCCGGAGGGCCGTATCTTCTTCGCCAATGCCGGGCGCATCGCGCAAAAGATGCGTCCGCTTATGGCTGATGCCAACGCGCGCGTTATTGCGCTGGATCTTGGCGCGGTGTTCGATCTCGAGTACACAGCGCTCAAGATGCTGACGGAGGCGGAAAAGACATACCGCGAAGGCGGTGGAATGCTGTGGCTCGTCGGCATGAACCCCGGCGTGCTGGCGCTGGTGCAGCGCTCGCCGCTGGGCCAGGAGCTAGGGCGCGAGCGGATGTTGCCGGATCTGGCCCAGGCGGTTGCCCGGTATCAGGCATCGCGGGAGCCGGCCGGGGGGCGGTGAGGTCGCCGTGCCCGGATGGTTTGAATTCGGAAGGCTACCGCAGGCTGCGTGGTGGAAACGGATCCGGATTGCGGCGCGGGTCCCGATGAGACCATCCGCATTCCTTGCCGTGCTGGACGTTGTCGTCGTCGGGGCCAGGTGACTCGGGTTGCGTCCAGGCTTCGGGCTGTGGCGGGAGCCGGTGCCATGTCAGGCCTTGATTTCGTTCGTGAGCGGCTTGCCGGACTCGCAAGCGGTGACGCTGCGCAACGTCGTCTGGCAAATCGTCGTCATGGCTTCGTGCGTGAAAAAGGCCTGATGGCCGGTCACGATGACGTTTGGAAAAGAGACCAGTCGCTGAAGCACGTCGTCGGTGATGATGGTACTGGAGAGATCCCGGAAGAAGATATCCGCCTCCTGCTCGTACACGTCGAGGGCCAGTCCGCCCAGTTGTCCGCTCTTCAGCGCCTCGATCGCGGCCTCGGTGTCGATCAATCCGCCACGGCTGGTGTTGACCAGCAATGCCCCGCGCTTTGTGCGTTGCAGCGTGTCGGCATTGATGATGTGGCGCGTCTGCGGGGTCAGCGGGCAGTGCAGCGAAATGATATCGGCGCTGGCGCCGATTTCGCCGGGGAGGGCGTAACGCGCACCCAAGGCCTCGAACTCGGGCGTGGGAAAGGCATCGTAGCCGACGACATTGCATCCGAAGCCGAGCATGATCCTGGCGAACACGCGGCCGATCTTTCCGGTGCCTACCACAGCGACGGTCTTGCCGCAGAAATCGAATCCCATTAGCCCGTCGAGGGAGAAGTTGAAGTCCCGTGTGCGGTTGTAGGCCCGGTGAATCTTGCGATTGACCGCCAGCAGCAAGGCAACGGCATGCTCCGCGACGGAGTTGGGAGAATAGCTGACGACGCGAACCACCTTCATGCCCAGCCTTTCCGCGGCTTTCAGGTCGACGTTATTGAATCCGGTGCAGCGCAGCGCAACAAGGTTCGTTCCGCCACGCTTGAGCGCTTCGAGAACCGCGGCATCCGCGGTGTCGTTCACGAATATGCAGACCGCGTCATAGCCCGCGGCAAGGCCGGCGCTTTCCATTTCCAGCAGGTCATCGAAGTACTTGAGCTGATGACCCTCGGCAACATTGGCGGCATCAAGATATTCGCGGTCGTAGGGCTTGGCGCTGAATACGGCAACTTTCATCGCGTGACTCCCAGAATGTTGGAGGTGTGTTCTTCTGGCCAGAGCTTGTCCGCGCTATCCGCCGGCAATTGCCGCGGCGATTTGTGCGAACAGGATTTTTACCACCGTCATCGAAGGGAAAATCATTGCGTAACCGAGGTCTGTCCGATCCGTGGGGGCGACGCGATTGGCAAAGGCCAGGATGGCCGGATTTCCCGTCGCCCCGCTGATCACGCCTGCGGTGGTGTCAAACGGCAGCTTGAAGACCCACAGGCAGCACAGCGCGGTGATCAGCACCAGCGCCAGGACAATGGCAACGCTGTAAAGCAGGAACCAGGCTCCTGCTACGCCGATGGTGGCGAAGAACTTCGGCCCGGAGGAAATGCCCACCTGCGCCAGAAAGATGGTGAGGCCGAAATTGCGCAGGACCAGATTGGCCGAGAGGGGCATGGTCCATACAAACGGTCCGGAGCGGCGAAGCTTGCCAAGATAAAGGGCGACCAGCAGCAGCGCGGCCAGCCCGAGGGTCAGCTTGCCGACGCCGGGAATTGGCAGCTGGATCATGCCGGCCAACAGCCCCGCGGCTGCACCGATGCCGATCGAGATGAAGCTCAGTTCGGCGGTGCCCTTGATGGAGTCGCCGAAGAACTTGCGTATCGACTTTGCGTGGGCACGATTCACCAGCAGGCCGACCCGGTCGCCAACCTCGAGGATCAGATCGGGGCTGGGCAATATGTCGGCATCGCCCCTGCGCACATGGGCAATCGAGCAGATGACGCCTTCGGGAAACCGGATGTCGCGCAACGCCAGTCCGACCACGGTGCGGCTCGATGCAAATACGCGAGCATAGTCAAGATCCTCCCGATGACTGCTCATCCGTCCTGGTTGCAGCTCTCCCAGGAAAGCGGCTGCCTCATGAAGTGCTGCCGGGTCCGTGGCAGTCGCCAGCAGGACATCGTCTGTTTGCAGAACGAGGTCTTCCGTGGGCAGCTGGTTATGGTGTTCGCGGCGTACCGCGGCAATTGCCAGGCCTGCCGGCAGGCGCGCCTTCAGTTCGGAAAACCTGAGGCCGATGACTTCGCGGTTTCTCAGGGAGATTTCGGCCGTTTCAATGATCTTTGCCGGCGGTGCCTCGATCTTTGCCTTGAGCACCGCGCCAAGTCCGTAAAGGATCAGGATTGGACCGGCGACGCCGAAGGGATACGCCACGCTGTAGCCAACCGCGGCGCCGTCGCCTTTCATGGCAGCAATGATCGCCTGCAAGGTCGCCGTGCTGGTCCCTGAGCCAGCGAACATCCCCAGCGACTCATCGAGTCTGACACCGAACAGCGGCACCAGCGCCAACGAGACAAAGCCGGCACCGGCCACGCCCAGTGCGGCCGCCGCGTTGGCCTTCAGTCCGGCGGCGCTTGTCAGGCCCGCAAAAAACTGGCCGCCGTATTGGATGCCGATGCCATAGAGGAATAGCAGCAAGCCGAGGGTGCCGAGAAGGGCGGGTGGCGCCGCCTTGGGCGCAAACCCCCCAATCGCCAATCCGACAAAAAGTACGGCCCCGGACCCGAGCGAGACCCCCTTTATACTGAATTCGCCGACAACGTAACCCAATGCGACCGTGAGGAACAAAGTGAACAACGGCTGGGTTTCCAACAGTGACCTGACGGCTTCCATGGCCGGCTCCTTCTTATCAGGATTGAAGATCCAGCACGTTGACGCGGCAACGTACCGCGCACGCTTGGTCGAGAGGGGGATGGCCGTCGCACCCGAGCCCGCAATTCCCCGGATTTCAATCACGGTGCCGGTGCACGCACAGTGGATCCGGCGCCTTCGGGCAGTTGATTTCGAACTGCCTTGATGGACATGACGTCCGGCGACGCCCGGATTGCGACGTCGCTTCCATCGAATTCGAGTCCAAAGGGCGACGCGGGAACGGGCGTCTGGCGCGTACAGCACTTTGTAAGCATAGGCATGGCTAAGATCGAATCATTGACATAGGTCAGCGTATTTGAACGACACGCTGAATACGCACGGATTCGAACCATCGGAACCATCGGAATCATCGCGGGTGACGCGATCTCGAACAGCCTGGAGTGCACGCCAGAAGCAAGAGGAACAAGACTGGGAATGCGGGACTCGGGGAAGTGATGTGTGCGGCAATTGCAGGGCGTCCTCTCGATCGAAACAGTACCGGAACGGGGTGTCCGTATCCTGATCCGGCTTCCAGTTCGAACCGTGAACGCCGGAAGTTTGCAGGTTTCCCGGGCTTTTGTTTCTCATGGCGCCGGTATGGCCCGGCCAACGAGTTGCCGGCGGCTTGCCGAAGGGAATTAGAATGCTGGTCCAGAGCACGGCGGTGCGCCTTCCTCCGCGCGGCCCGGACTACCGGGTCGCCGTTGTGCAAGGGCTCGCGCAGCGCTCATCCGCAATTCGGAATTCCATCGTGACCATTCGCAGCTTCCAGGGCAAAGCCCCCAAACTCGGCGACCGCGTGTTCGTCGACCCGAGCGCCGTTGTGATCGGCGACGTAGAGATCGGCGCCGACAGTTCCATCTGGCCGCTGGTCACCATTCGCGGCGATATGCATCGCATTCGCATTGGCGAGCGCACCAGTGTGCAGGACGGCAGTGTGCTGCACATCACGCACGCCGGTCCCTTCAATCCGGACGGTTTCCCGCTCACCATCGGCGACGATGTGACGATCGGCCACAAGGCGCTGTTGCATGGCTGCACCATCGGCAGCCGCATCCTGATCGGCATGGGCACCATCGTGATGGATGGCGCGGTGATCGAGGACGAAGTAATTCTTGGCGCCGGCAGCCTGGTGCCACCGGGCAAGGTGCTCAAGGGCGGGCATCTGTACGTCGGGAGCCCGGCCAGGGAGGCACGGCCCCTGACGGTAAAGGAGCGCGGTTTTTTCCGCTATACGGCAGCCAATTACGTGAAGCTGAAGGACCAGCATGTCACGGAGTTGCAGGGCGGTTGAGCGGATTGCCGGCGCCGCAGCCGGCTATCACACCCGGCTGCCGGCAGCGTTTCCTGTCAGATCACCTTCCCCGGATTCATCAGCCCCTGCCGATCCAGCGCCTGCTTGATTGCCCGCATCATCGCGAGCTCGACTTCGCTCTTGTAGCGCCGGTTTTCTTCACGTTTGAGCTGGCCGAGGCCGTGCTCGGCCGAGATCGAGCCGCGATGCGCATGCACGCTGTCATGCACGATCAGGTTGATGGCTTCCGAATTGCCGAGGAAGGCATCGTGGCTCTGCCCGGCGGGAGGCGATACGTTGTAGTGCAGGTTGCCATCGCCAAGGTGGCCGAAGGTGACCATGCGCGCGCCGGGAAAGGCTTGCTGGATCAGGGCGTCGGTAGTGTCGATGAAATCCGCGATGCGCGAGATCGGCACGGCGATGTCGTGCTTGATGTTCTTGCCTTCGTCGACCTGCGCCAGCGGGATATGTTCGCGCAGGTTCCAGAAGTCGCGCGACTGCTGAACGGATTCGGCCACCACCGCGTCTTGTACCACGCCGGCTTCGAAGGCCGTTTCCATCAGCGCTTCGAAGATGGCGCGCGCATGGTCTTCGCTCTCGTTGTCAGACAGTTCCAGCAACACGACCTGCGGCTGCGGGCGGTCGAACGGATAGCGCAACTGCGGGTAGTGCGTGGTGACCAGCGACAAGCACATCTCCGACATCAGCTCAAAACCCGTCAGCATGGCGCCGGCGCGCTGCTGGGCGATGGCCAGCAGCGCGAGGGCCGCGCGCGGATTGGCCACCGCCGCCAGCGCCGTGACGCGGGCGCGCGGCAGCGGATACAGCTTCATCACGGCGGCGGTAATGATGCCGAGCGTGCCTTCCGCGCCGATGAAGAGGTCGCGCAGGTCGTAGCCGGTGTTGTCCTTGCGCAGGCCGCGCAGGCCGTCCCAGATCTCGCCGGCGGGTGTTACCACTTCCAGCCCCAGGCATAGCTCGCGGGTGTTGCCGTAGCGCAGCACGGCCGTGCCGCCCGCGTTCGTGGAGAGATTGCCGCCAATGGTGCAACTGCCTTCCGCCGCGAGACTCAGCGGAAACAGCCGGCCATGCTCGCGCGCGGCGTCCTGCAACTGCTGCAGGATCACGCCGGCTTCCACCGTGATGGTGTTGTTGAGCGGGTCTACCTGCCGCACGCGGTTCAGTCGCTGGAGAGAGATCACCACCGACTGCTGTCCCGCCGCAGGCGTGGCGCCCCCGCATAGCCCGGTATTGCCGCCCTGGGGCACCACGGCCAGCTTGTGCGCGTGGCAGGCGTGCACGGCGGCGGCGACTTCCTCGGCCGAGCCTGGCCGCAGCACCGCCAATGCTTCCCCCGTATAGCGCTTGCGCCAGTCGGTCAGGTAGGGAGCTTTGTCGGCGTCTTCGGTCAGCACGTGCTGCTCGCCCAGGGCGGCGCGGCAGAGGGCGAGGAAGGAATCGGGATGCGAGGCGGTCATGGCGGTAGGTCCGGGAGGGCGGCCGCCGTCGTGACGGCCGCGCGGAGTGGATTGCTGCGGGCTTACAGCGCGTTCATCGGCGATGTCAGTTGCCGGGCTTGGCCTTGGCCGGTTGCAGCGCCCTGGCGCGGCGTTTGTACGGGCGCAGGTAGAGGATGGTGCCGAAGAAGAAAAGCAGCGTCAGCGCGACTTCGACCCATGCCAGCGTGGAAGACGGCGGCCGGTCGCTGGTGGCGCGCACGATGCCCTCCGTGAAGAACAACAGGATCAGCATCGAGGACCACTGCATGGTGTAGCGGTTGCGCGTCAGTACGCCGCGCAGCGGCAGCAGCAGGGGCAGGAACTTGAGGATCAGCCAGGATCCGCCGGGACGCAGCGGCGCCAGGAACCATTCCCAGGCAATGCACAGCAGGATCAGTGCAATCAGGCTGCCGGCGCTCAGCCAGTACAAGCCGGCGCTGTGCAGGGCGCTGTCGGTGGCATTGGCCGCGGGCGTAACCGCGGGCTTGGGGGCGGCGTTCATGTGTGGCTCCCGCCAGCCAGGCGCAGCGCGGTCTCGGCCAGGCGCCTGCCCATGGCGCGCGCGAGTGCGGCTTCCTCGTCGGACACCGGCGCGCTGTTGTCTACGCGCGCGTGATGGCTGGGGCCGTAGGGCGTGCCGCCGCTGGCGGTGGTCATCAGCGCGCTTTCCGAATAAGGCAGGCCCAGCACCAGCATGCCGTGATGCAGCAAGGGCAGCATCATCGACAGCAAGGTGGTTTCCTGGCCGCCGTGCAGGCTGCCGGTGGCGGTGAATACGCAGGCAGGCTTGCCGGTGAGGGCGCCCGACAGCCACTGGGCCACGGTGCCATCCAGGAAGTACTTCATCGGCGCGGCCATGTTGCCAAAGCGGGTGGGGCTGCCCAGCGCCAGGCCGGCGCATTCCTCCAGATCGCGCAATTCGGCGTAAGGCGGGCCTTCCGCCGGGATATCCGGCGCGGTGGCCTCGCTCACGGTGGAGACCGGCGGCACGGTGCGCAGGCGTGCCTGGGCGCCGGGCACGCTGTCGATGCCGGTGGCGATGAGTTCGGCCAGCTTGCGGGTGCTGCCGTGGCGGCTGTAATAGAGGACTAGGAGTTCGGTCATGGACAGGGCTGCGGCGCGCAACGAGGGCGCCGGGGTGGGGCGGTCCCAGGGGGCAGGCCGGATTGGTGCCTTGCGCGGCGCACAGGGCAATCCGCGTATTATAGTTGCGGCCCCGGCGTGCGCCGCGAGTGGCAGGTATGGATGGCGATCCATGGCCGCCGCGCATCGCAGCACCGGGGCGCGCCACTGAATCAGCAAGGAGTTTGCCCCAGCATGTTCGCCGCCCGCATCGTTCGCCTGCGCAGGGAATGGAATCTGCAAAAACTGCGCGCGCTCACGCGCTACGCGCTGCGCCGCGCCGGCGAAGGCCGCTTGCCGCAGGTCGCGGCCAGCCTCACCTTCACCACGGTGCTGGCGGTGGTGCCGGTGCTGACGGTGGCCTTCGCCTTGCTGGCCGCCTTCCCCGTATTCCGCGAGTTTCGCAGCGCGACCGAGTCATTCCTGTTCCAGAACCTGATTCCGGGCAACGTCAGCAATTCCATCACGAGCTACCTTGGCCAGTTCGCGAAGAACGCCAAGGGCCTGACCGCGGTGGGCCTGGGCGGGCTGATGTTGACCTCGGTGCTGACGATGCTGACAGTGGAGGACGCGCTCAACGCGATCTGGCGCGTCAAGCAGCGCCGCCCGCTGGCGCAGCGCATCCTGGTGTTCTGGGCGGTGCTGACGCTGGGCCCCGTGCTGATCGGTGCCAGCCTGTCGATCAGTTCCTACCTGATCTCGGTTTCGGCCGGCTATGTAGGCACCATGCCGTTCGGGCTGGAACTGGTGGTGAGCCTGACGCCGGTGCTGCTGTCGGCGGTGGCCTTTGCCTTTTTGTATACCGCCGTGCCCAACGCCAATGTGGAGTGGCGCGATGCGATTGCCGCCGGGCTGGTGGCGGCGCTTGCCTTTGAGCTGGCCAAGCGCGGCTTCGGTTATTTCGTCACCCATATCCCGACCTACACCGCGGTCTATGGCACCTTTGCCGCGCTGCCGATCTTCCTGCTGTGGATCTACCTGAGCTGGCTGGTGACCTTGCTGGGCGCCACCATTGCCGCCAACCTGCCTGTGATCCGGCAAGGCTACTGGCGGCGCCGTACCTTTGCCGGCAGCGAGTTCTTCGACGCGCTGGGCGTGCTTTACCTGCTATACCGGGCGCGGGAGGAGGTGCCGCGCAGCGTCGGCGAACTCGACCTGGGGCGCAAGCTGCGGGTAGAGGCGGATTACCTGGCGGGCCTGCTGGGCAAGCTCAAGGCCATGCATCTGGTCGGCAGGCTGGCGCAGGAACGCGGCCAGGCCCATTGGGCGCTGCTGTGCGATCCCGGGCAGGTCACACTGCGCACGCTGCACGACCGGCTGGTGCTGAACCTCCCGCGCCTGCCGCGCACGGCATTGGCGCAGCAGTTGCAAGGCGCCGATGCGCTCAAGCAGGTGCTGGACAACCCGCGGCTGGACCAGCCGCTGGATGCGGTGTTCCGCCGGCAGCAACAGGAGCACGATCCGGCGGTCCAGGACCGCGCAGCCGATCCCGCGCGCCGCACGCTGGAAGTGGTGCCGCCCGGCTGGCATGGCCAGGTCTGAATGCGCCCCTAGTGCCCTGAACCACAAGTTCGTTGCATAAGTCTGCCGATAAGCCGCACGATCCGTCGTCGCGAATGCTCGCAAGGCTCCAGCCTTGCTGCGCTTCGCTCCTAGGCTCGCGCACCTTCTCGACAGACTTATTTCTGCAACGAACTTCCGACTCAGGACACTAGAAGGGAATCCTGCCGCGCCAGATGTCGGCGTACATGACCCAGTCTCCCATCAGGCTGTAAAGCGGGTGGCGGAAGGTGGCCGGGCGGTTCTTCTCGAAGGCGAAATGGCCGACCCAGGCGAAGGCATAGCCCGACACCACGGCGGCCGCCAGCCACCAGCCGTTGCCGCTGAGGATGAGCGCAAGCAGGCACAGTAGCGCCACCGTGGAGCCCGTGAAATGCAGGCGGCGGCAGGTGGGGTTGCGATGCTCGTTCAGGTAGTAGGGGTAGAAGGCCGCGAAATTCTCGAACTCACGGGGGCGGGCCTGGGGCATGGCGGTTTCCTGTGGGGTTCGTTGGGGGATTTTTAGTCTAGCTCGATTGCCGACTATCTGACCATGAGTTACACGCACTGGGCAGGCGCGTCATAAATCCCTTCGCCGAGGGAAATCGCCCCGCCGGTCAATCCGGGACCCGGCGGGGCAGCCTTGCACGGCCACGGGGAGGCGTGGCTTCGGCCGCGTCGTTCCAGCCCATGCGGGGAGAGGGCGGGCGCTCGCGATGCCGGTGCCTTCAGCCCGCAGCTACCACCCTGCGCGCAAACGCAGCCAGCGCATCCAATACTTCATCCGGCTTTTCGCCCATCAGCGCATGTCCGCAAGGCACAGTAACCGTGGTGGCCGAGGTCATCCTGGCGGCCAGCGCCTGGGCGGCCTTGGGCGAGGTCATCATGTCCTTGCTGCCGGTGATGAACAGCGCCGGGCAGCGGACCGCGGCCACCGCGGCATCGCCGTTGGCGTAGGCGTTGCAGGCCGAGAAGTCGTTATGGAAGACGTGACCTTCGGGATTGCGCCGCGCTACCCTTTCCATCAGGCGCTGGCTGCCGCCTTGCATCCACGAACCCGGTCCCGGCGAGGAGGGTTTGTTGGCCAGGCTGGAGTGCGACCAGTTGTTGACCATGGCGATGGCCTGGTCCACGCGGTTGAGCGAAGCATCGAGCAGGGCGTCGGCAACCTTCATCGGATAGGCCGTGGCGAGCAGGGCGATGCCGCGTACCGCTTCCGGGTGGCGGGCGGCGGTTTCCAGCGCGATCAACGAACCCATGCTGTGCCCGAATACCAGGGCGGGGGCGCTCACTCCGGCTGCGCGCACCAGTTCGATTACCCAGTCGGCCATGGCTTCGACCGTCTTGAGCGGCTCGCCTTCGCTGCGGTTGTGGCCGGGCAGGTCGACCGCCAGCACGCTGAAGCCGTGGTGGGCGAACCAGCGCGTCTGCAGGGCCCAGACGCTGTGGTCGTTCTGCGCGCCGTGCACGAATACGGCGCAGGGCAGGGCGGGGTCGAAGGGTTTGCCGCCGGTGTAGGCATAGGCCTTGCGGCCTGCGATCGTCAGTTCCATCAGGCTTGGCCTCCCTTGCCGCTCATGGCTTTCTCCGCGGCCTTGAGGCCGCGCTTGAGGTCGTCGATCAGGTCGTCCGGGTCTTCCAGGCCGACCGACAGGCGGATGGTGCCCTCGCCGATGCCGGCCGCCTGCAGCGCCGCGGCGTCCATGCGGAAGTGGGTGGTGGAGGCGGGGTGGATCACCAGCGAGCGGGCGTCGCCCACATTGGCCAGGTGGGAGAACAGCGCCAGGCTCTCGATGAAGCGCTGGCCCGCGGCGCGGTTGCCCTTGAGGTTGAAGCTGAACACGGCGCCCGCGCCGCGCGGCAGCAGGCGCTTGGCGAGTTCGTAGTCCGGGTGGGATTCCAGCTCCGGATAGGCCACCGACTCGACCATCGGATGCGACACCAGGAACTGCACCACACGGCGCGCGTTTTCCACATGGCGGGCCATGCGCAGCGGCAGCGTCTCGATGCCCTGCAGCAGTTGCCAGGCGGCCATCGGGCTCAGGCAGGCGCCGAAGTCGCGCAAGCCTTCGCGGCGTGCGCGCAGCAGGAAGGGCGCCACCGTGCTTTCCTCGGTGAACACCATATTGTGGAAGCCGGCATACGGCTCGGACAGTTCCGGGAAGCGCCCGGAGGCCTCGAAGTCGAACGTGCCGCCTTCCACCAGCACGCCGCCAATGGTCGTGCCGTGGCCGCCCAGGAACTTGGTGGCCGAATGGTAGAGCAGGCCGGCGCCGTGATCGAAGGGCTTGAGCAGGTAGGGCGTGGTGAACGTGGAGTCGACCAGCAGCGGGATGCCATTGTCCTGGCCGAGCTGGGCCAGGGTCGGGATGTCCAGCACGTCCAGCCCGGGATTGCCCAGGGTCTCGCCGAACAGCAGTTTCGTCTCCGGCCGGATCGCCGCGCGCCAGGCGTCGATATCGCGCGCCTGCACGAAGGTGGTCTCGATGCCGAAGCGGCGCAGCGTGTAGTGCAGCAGGTTGTGCGAGCCGCCGTACAGGGCGCTGGACGCCACCACGTGCGAGCCCGCACCCATCAGGGTGGCCACCGCCAGGTGCAGCGCGGCCTGGCCCGAGGCCACGCCGATCGCGCCGGCGCCGTTCTCGAGGGCGGCGACGCGCTCTTCGAAGACGGCTACGGTCGGGTTGGAGATGCGGGAGTAGACATGGCCCGCGCGCTCCATATTGAACAGCGAGGCGGCATGCTCGCTGTCGCGGAAGACGAAGGATGTCGTCAGGTGGATGGGCGTGGCCCGCGCCCCCGTGGCGGGGTCGGGGGCGGCGCCTGCATGCAGCGCGAGGGTGTCGAAACGGGTACCGGACATGGCTTTAAAGGCTAGAGTTGTCTCCGGTGCGCATCGTAGCATCCGCTGCCGCCGGCGGGCACGGCAAATAGCCCTGGCGGCGCTGGCGGCACCCCATGCTTTACTTGGGCGGCCGGTTTCGGCTAGGATCGGCGCATCAGGCCGTGCCGGGCGCGGCAGACAATACACAGCAAAACAGTAGTTTCAGCAAGCGGAGACCATCATGAAAGTCAGCGACATCCTGCAAATCAAGGGCAACACGCTCTATACGGTGAAGCCGGAGACGTCACTGCTGCTGGCGGTCAATATCATGGCCGAGCACGATATCGGCTCGCTGGTGGTGATGGAGTACGGCGACCTGGTGGGCATGCTGACCTTCCGCGAGATCATCAAGACCCTTTCCGCCAATGGCGGCAGCGTCGGCACCACCAGCCTGCGCAAGGTCATGGACGACGCGCCGCTCACCTGCACCATGGAGACCGACGTCAACGAAGTCCGCCGCATGATGCTGGAGCGCCACACGCGCTACCTGCCGGTGCTGGACAACCGCACCCTGATGGGTGTGATTTCCTTCTATGACGTCGCCAAGGCCGTGGTGGAGGAGCAAAGCTTCGAAAATCGCATGCTCAAGGCTTATATCCGCGACTGGCCGGAAGAAAAGACCGATTGAGCCGCTGCGCCGGCGCGAGGATCGGAGTGCTTCTGGCGGGCGCTGCCGTGCGGCGGTTGAGGCTTGGTGGGCCCCGGCAGGGCGGGGCGCGGTCGAGATGCGTATTGCACGGTACCGCAAGAATCCCTTGCAATGGCATGCCCGCCGCCGTGCGGGCATTGTCAGCGACGTCGCCGGGCGCCCACCGGGCCGCCCGGTTCGCCGGGGTCACCTCTTTCCTGCCTACATGAGCCAACAAAACCAATTTCGCCTGCTCAGTGCGCGCCGCTTCGGCCCGTTCTTCTGGACCCAGTTCCTGGGCGCGATGAACGACAACCTCTTCAAGGTCGCCTTCACTTCGCTGGTTACTTACCACACCGCGCTGTTCGATGGCGTTGACGCCAAGAGCGCGGCGTTCCTGATCTCCGGCATCTTCATCGCGCCATTCGTGCTGTTCTCGGCCACTAGCGGCCAGATTGCCGACAAGATCGAGAAATCGCGGCTGATCCGGCTGGTGAAGACGCTGGAAATCGGCATCATGCTGCTGGGCCTGGCCGGTTTTGCCATGCACAGCGCGCCCTTGCTCTACTTCGGCACCTTTCTGATGGGGCTGCACTCGACGGTGTTCGGACCGGTCAAGTTCGCCTACCTCCCGCAGCACCTGGACGAGACCGAACTGGTAGGCGGCAACGGGCTGGTGGAAATGGGCACCTTCGTCGCCATTCTGCTAGGCACCCTGCTGGGCGGCGAACTGGCCGGCCTTACGCATGGCGAAAAGATCGTCGGGCCGCTCTATGTCGGGGCCGCGTGCGTGGTGCTGGCGCTGGCCGGGCGGCTGGTGTCGGCGCGGGTGCCGCATTCGCCGGCGCCGCAGCCGGACCTGCGCATCAACTGGAATCCGTTCACTGAGACCTGGCGCAACCTCAAGCTGGCCCATGGCAACCGTACGGTATTCCTGAGCCTGCTGGGCATTTCGTGGCTCTGGTTCCTTGGCGCCACGTTCCTCACCTCCTTTTTCGGCTTTGCCAAGGACGTGCTGGGCGGCGACCAGAATGTGGTGACGCTGCTGCTTGCGGTGTTCTCGCTCGGCATCGGCACCGGCTCGCTGCTGTGCGAGCGGCTGTCCGGGCGCCACGTCGAGATCGGCCTGGTGCCGTTCGGCTCCATCGGCATGACGGTGTTCGCGGTCGATCTCTTCCTGGCCAGCAACGGCGAGCAGCACGCCGAACTGTCCGGGCTCGCCGGCTTTGCCGCCGACCCGCGCCATTGGCGCGTGCTGGCCGACCTGTTCCTACTGGCGATGTTCGGCGGCTTCTACAGCGTGCCGCTGTACGCGCTGATCCAGAGCCGCTGCGCGCCCACCCACCGGGCCCGCATCATTGCGGCGAATAACATCCTCAACAGCTTTTTCATGATTGGCTCCTCGCTGCTGGCGGTGGTGCTGACCCAGGCCGGCTTCAGCATTCCGCAATTGTTCCTGGTGGTCGGGCTGCTGAACGCGCTGGTGGCCATCTACATCTACAGCCTGGTGCCGGAATTCCTGCTGCGCTTCATCGCCTGGATCCTGGTGCACACGGTGTACCGCCTGCAGCGCGTGAATTCCGACCGCATCCCGGCCGAAGGCCCTGCAGTGCTGGTGTGCAATCACGTGAGCTTTGCCGATGCAGTAGTGCTGATGGCCGCGAGCCCGCGGCCGGTGCGTTTCCTGATGGACCACAACATCTTCAAGGTGCCGCTGATGTCGTGGTTCTTCCGCCATGCCAGGGCGATCCCGGTCGCGCCCGCGCACGAAGACCCGCAGATGCTGGAGCGTGCCTACGACGAAGTCGCGCGCGCGCTTTCGGAGGGCGACCTGGTCTGTATCTTCCCTGAAGGCAAGATCACCGCCACCGGCGACATCAACCCCTTCAAGCAGGGCGTTCAGCAGATCATCCGGCGTACGCCGGTGCCGGTCGTGCCGATGGCGCTGCGCGGGCTGTGGGGCAGCTTCTTCTCCCGCAAGGGTGGCTCGGCCATGTCCCGCCCGTTCCGGCGCGGCATCCTCAACCGGCTCGAACTGGTGGTGGGTGAGCCGATCGCGCCGGAGCTGGCTACGCCGGAGAGCCTGCAGCAGGTGGTGCAGGGCTTGCGCGGCGAGTGGCGCTAGGGCGCTGGCGTAGCGCCCGCAGCGGCGGGTATCCCCGATGTCGCCGAGCCAAAGGAGTCGGCAACCATGATCACGCTCTACACCTTTGGGCCGGCATTCGGCCTGCCCGATGCCAGCCCCTTTGTCACCAAGGCCGACCTGCTGCTCAGGCTCGCGGGCCTGCCGTACCGCGCCGAGCGTGGCGGCCTGCGGCGCGCGCCCAAGGGCAAGCTGCCCTATCTCGACGACGCAGGCCGCGTGGTGGCCGATTCCACGCTGATCCGGTGGCACCTGGAGAAGACCTACCACATCGACTTCGACGAAGGGCTGACACCCGCTCAGCGTGGCGCCGCCTGGGCGGTTGAGAAGATGCTGGAAGATAACTTCTACTGGGCGGTGGCCGATGCGCGCTGGAACCACGACGCCAATTTCGCACGGGGTCCGGCAACCTTCTTCCGGTCCGTGCCCTGGCCGCTGCGCGGGCTGGCGATCCGTTTTGTTCGCTCCAGGATCCGCCGCATCCTGTGGGCGCAGGGGCTTGGCCGCCACAGCCCGGCCGACCTGGCCGCCATCGCCAGCCGGGACGTGGCGGCGGTGGCCGCCGTGCTGGGCGAGCAACCCTTCCTGATGGGCGACAAGCCATGCGGCGCCGATGCCACCGTCTTTGCCTTCATGGCGGGTGCGCTGTGCCCCTTGTTCGAGACACCGATCCGCACGGCCGCCGAGTCCCATCCCAACCTGGTGGCCTACGTGGCGCGCATGCGGGAGCGGTATTACCCGGACCTGGCCCCCGCACAGGCGGCCTGATGCGGGCCTGAGGGCGGCGCCTGGAAACCGGGCGACGCATCCTGGCGCGGCCTGGCGGGGCCGGACGGGCCGCAAAAGCCTTACAATGTAGCCCGTTCCCCAATTCTCACGCCCTCCGCGGTCTCCATCATGTCCGGCAATACTCTCGGCCTGCTCTTCACTGTCACCACTTTCGGCGAATCGCACGGGCCGGCCATCGGCGCGGTGGTGGACGGCTGCCCGCCGGGCATGGAACTCACCGAAGCCGATATCCAGATCGACCTGGACCGCCGCAAGCCCGGCACCTCGCGCCATGTCACGCAGCGCCAGGAAGCCGACCAGGTCGAGATCCTGTCCGGCGTGTTCGAGGGCAAGACCACCGGCACGCCGATCTGCCTGCTGATCCGCAATACCGACCAGCGCAGCAAGGACTACGGCAATATCGTCGAGACCTTCCGGCCCGGCCACGCCGACTACACCTACTGGCAGAAGTACGGCATCCGCGACTATCGTGGCGGCGGCCGTTCGTCGGCGCGCCTGACGGCGCCGGTGGTGGCGGCGGCGGCGGTCGCCAAGAAATGGCTGCGCGAGCAATACGGCACCGAAATCCGGGGCTATATGTCGCAACTGGGCGAGATCCGCGTGCCGTTCGTGGACTGGGCGGAAGTACCGCAGAATCCCTTCTTCGCCCCCAACGCGGAGATCGTGCCGGAACTGGAAACCTATATGGACGCGCTGCGCCGCGACGGCGATTCCGTCGGCGCGCGGATCGAGGTAGTGGCCAGCAACGTGCCGGTGGGCCTGGGCGAGCCACTGTTCGACAAGCTCGATGCCGACATCGCGCACGCCATGATGGGCATCAATGCCGTCAAGGGCGTGGAGATCGGCGCGGGATTCGAAAGCGTCAGCCAGCGCGGCAGCGTGCATGGCGATTCACTCAGCGCGGAAGGATTCCGCGGGAATAACGCCGGCGGTGTGCTGGGCGGCATTTCGACCGGGCAGGACGTGACCGTCTCGCTGGCGATCAAGCCGACCTCCAGCATCCGCACGCCGCGCGAATCCATCGACAAGGCCGGCCAGCCCGCCACGGTGGAAACCTTCGGCCGCCACGATCCCTGCGTGGGCATCCGCGCCACCCCGATCGCCGAAGCCATGCTGGCCTTGGTGCTGATCGATCACGCGCTGCGCCATCGCGCCCAGTGCGGCGATGTCAAGGTGGATACCCCACGCATCCCCGCACAGTCACCGCAGTCCGGCCAGTCGCGCTGAGTTGGCGCAGGCGGAACCACACGCCCACGCCTTGGGGGGCGAGCGCGCCTCCGAGACGCGCTTCGGCCTGTTCTACCTCGGCTACTACGGCTATGTCGGCGTTATCTCGCCCTATGTAAGCCTGTTTTTCGCCGGGCGCGGTTTTTCCCCGGTACAGATCGGCGTACTGATGGCCTGCTTCCAGGTCAGCCGCATCGTCGGCCCGTATTTCTGGGGCTGGCTGTCGGACGTGATGCATACGCGCGTGCGCCTGCTGCGCCTGGCCGCCGTCACGGCCTTGCTGGCATTCCTGATGGTGCCTGGCGTGACCAGCTACGGCGGCATGATGGCAATGATGATAGGGCTGAACCTGATCACCAGCGCCATGTCGCCGCTGGGCGACGCGCTCACGATTTCCACGCTGCGCCGCTATGGCGCCTTCGATCACCGCTACGGGCGCATCCGCATGTTCGGCTCGGCCGGCTTTATCGCGGCCGTGCTGCTGGGCGGGGCGTTGTTCGAGCGTTTCGGCATGGAGGCGTTCCCGTGGCTGGCGAGCACCATGCTGGCGCTGTTCCTGGTGGTGGTGTTCGGCATGCGCGATGCGCCGGATGAGGGGCCGCGCGTCAAACCGCCGCCGGCGCTGCCCTTGCTGCGCCGTCCCGACGTGGTCTGGTTTTTCGGCTCGGCCTTCCTGATGATGTTCGCCCACGCCGCGCTGTATGTGTTCTATTCGCTGTACCTGGAGCAGCTCGGCTACAGCAAGTTCGCCATCGGCGTGATGTGGACCATCGGCGTGGTCGCCGAGATTGTCTTCTTCTTCTACCAGGGCCGGATGTTCGGCAGCGTCCCGCTGCGGACCATCCTGACCGGTACCTTCGTGCTGGCTGCGCTGCGCTTCGGCCTGACCGGCTACCTGGCGGAGCTGTCATGGCTGATGGCGCTGGTGCAGGTACTGCACGCGGCCACCTTCGGCGCGCATCACAGCGCCAGCCTCAAGCGCCTGCAGCGCTGGTTCGCCGGCCCGCTGCAGGGCCGCGGACAGGCGCTTTACACCGGCCTTTCCTATGGTCTTGGCGGCACCTGCGGCGGGTTGGCGATGGGCTGGACCTGGAAGGCGCTGGGTCCGGCCCACACCTTCGGGCTGGCGGCGCTGGCGGCGGCCGGCGGTGCGCTGTGCGCGTTCATGACGTTCCGCACGGAAGCTGCCTCCGACGCCGCCGCGCGGTGACGCGGGCCGGATTGCGCACGAGCGCGCCTCAGAGCAGGCTTGCCACGCGTTCGGCCAGCGCCAGCGACGAGGTAAGCCCCGGCGACTCGATGCCGAACAGGTTGACCAGCCCGGGTACGCCGTGGGTAGCCGGACCATCGATGCGGAAATCCGCCGCCGGCTCGCCGGGTCCGCTGATCTTGGGGCGGATGCCCGCATAGCCCGGCTGCAGCGCGCCATCGGGCAGTCCTGGCCAGTAATTCCGGACTTCGCCGTAGAAGCCGTCCGCATCCGCGGGATCCACGCCGTACTCGATCTCGTCGATCCATCGCACATTGGGGCCGAAGCGCGCCTGGCCGCCCAGGTCGATGGTCAGGTGCACGCCCAGTCCGGCGGCCTCCGGCACCGGGTAGATCAGCCGGGAGAAGGGCGCGCGCCCGGCCAGCGTGAAATAGCAGCCCTTGGCGTAATACTGCGGGGGAATGTGTGCTGCGGGCATGCCCTCGATGCTGCGCGCCAGCGCCGGTGCCGTAAGCCCGGCCGAGTTGATCACGGTACGGGCCAGCAGCGTGGTGCCGGCCGCTTCGCCCTGGCCGCCTACGTCAAGCCGGATGCCATGCGGCGTGACAGCGCCGCCCGCCACCGGCGATTGCACCGCCAGCATGGCGCCGGCGTTCTCCGCATCGCCCAGCAGGGCCAGCATCAGGCCGTGGCTGTCGACAATGCCGGTCGAGGGCGAAAGCAGGGCGGCACGGCATTGCAGGTTCGGCTCCAGCGCCTGCGCCTCTGCCTGGCTGAGCAGTTGCAGGTCGTGCACGCCATTGGCCGCGGCCTTGGCCCGGATGCCTTCCAGCGTGGCCACTTGGGCCTCGGTGGTGGCGACGATCAGCTTGCCGCAGCGCTGATGGTTGATATGGTGCGAGGCGCAGTAGTCGTACAGCATGGATTTGCCGCGGACACAAATTTCCGCCTTGAGCGATCCGGCCGGATAGTAGATGCCGGCATGGATCACTTCGCTGTTGCGCGCGCTGGTAATGGTGCCGAAGGCGTTTTCCGCTTCCAGGATGATGACCTCGCGGCCCTGCAAGGCCAACTGCCGCGCCACTGCCAGGCCGACCACGCCCGCGCCGATTACCACGCAATCTACTTGTTCCATTGTGTTCCTCTGCTGCTGCGGCTGACGCCTGCCATCTCATGCGAGCCGCGGTTCCCGGATAGTGTCGTGCCGCATGGCGGCGTGCGCTTGTCGCGCAAGGTTCAGTTCAAGGCCAGCCCCATGCGCCTCGCTGCCGCGCTGAGATGCCGGCGTGCCGCCAGGCGTGCGGCGCCGGGGTTGCCGGCGGCAATGGCTTCGACCAGCGCGGCGTGTTCTCCGTCCGCGCCTTGCGAGCCGTCGCGAAAGCGCGCGGCGTTTTCCCAGGCCGTTTGACGCGCCGCCAGCATGTGCTGGCCGACGAAATCGGTCAGGCCGGTAAAGCATGGGTTGTGCGCGGCCTGTGCAATCGCATGGTGGAACGCCACATCGGCCGCCGCGGCGCTGGCGAAATCGTCCGCATGTTGGCCCATGGCGGCCAGTGCGGCCTGAATGGCTTGCAAGTCTTCCCCCGTGCGGCGCTGGGCGGCCATTTCGGCGCAGGCGCATTCCACCACCATGCGCAGTTCGAACAGCTGGGCCGCGGTCGGGCCGCCCTGCGGCGCCGTGGCCATGCGCCACACCTGGCCGCCGGGCGTTTCCGATACGTACGCTCCCGAGCCCTTGCGCGTGATCAGCAGGCCATCCGCCTTCAGTTGCGCGATGGCCTCGCGGACGATCGGGCGGCTCACGCCAAATGCCTCGCCCAAGGCCGCTTCGGCCGGGAGGCGGGCGCCGGCGGCGAAACGGCCGGCCGCGATGTCTGCGCGCAGGGCGTCGGCGATGCGGGTGGCAAGCGAGGCGGGGCGGGTCAGGATGGTCACCAGTAAATCTGTAAGGCTGTCAGACAGCTTGTGGCGTGAGTTTGCGAGGAATGCGAGATGGCGTCAAGGTTCGCCGGACCCTGATATTGGGAATCGCCCTTAAGGTTTGTCCCAAACCGGCCGATAAAAAGCCGAATGAGATGCGCTATTCAGCTGGTTCATCGCGGTGGACGTCGGCCAGGACACGCGCATAGCCGTCCGCCCTGCGGGGCGTTTCGGCGTGGCCAGGCAACGCGATATGCGCTGGGCGCCTCGCTAGGTGGTGGCCGGGAGACTCGTTTCCGTGGCCACCGTTGGATCTGCCACGCCCGAACCCTGGGCGTTCACTGCCGCCTTCCATGATTGCACTCACCCCTAACGATCTCCCGGTCGGGCAGCCCTTGCCCTGGTCCTTGTTGGACGAGGCGGGAAACCTTGTGCTCGGCAGCGGTAGCGTGATCCCCGAGGATCGCGATGTCGCCCTGGTCTTCCGGCACGGTACGGTATGCCGGCCCGATAACGAGCCGGGCGAGCAGGAGGACGGCGGCCGGCCCGCCACTGCCGGGCCGCTTGGCCTGCAGGTTGGCACGCTGTTGCAGGTCAAGGCGCCGGGCCAGACAGGCCGCGCCGCCGCCAGCCGGCTGATCGGCTTTGTCGAGCAGGGCCTGTTTGTGACGTGGCCGCAGCTCGGTGGCAAGGAATTGCAGGTCCAGGCCGGCTCCACGGTGCTATTGCGCGGCTTTTCCGGCCACGCCATCCTGAGTTTCGAATCAACGGTGACTGCGATCTGCCGCAGTCCCTTCCGCTATCTGGTGTTGTCGGCGCCGTCCGAGTCGCAGCAGTTGCCGGTGCGCAAAGCCACCCGCGTGCCAACCCGTCTGGCCGCCTACCTGGTTGATTCCGGGAGCACTGCAAACGACGCGCCGCACGGCGCGGAGGCCGCTCCGCTGGCAGGAGCGAGTTCCCGCCAGCCGGCCAGGCTGGTACTGCTGACCGACCTGAGTACCGGCGGCACGCAGATCCAGATTGCCGGGCCGGTGCCCGCGCCGGGTACATCGGTACGCTTGTGCTTTCATCTGCGCACTGCGGCGCTGGACAGCGAGATCATGGTCGACGGCCTGGTGCGCAACCCGTTGCCCGCCGAGAGCGATACAGAGTTCCCCACGTTCGGCGTTGCTTTCGATGTGCTCGGTGAGCGGGAGTTGACACTGCTTCAGTGCTTCATCTACGAACAGTTGCTGGCAGGCGCCAGCATGCAGGTCGCTCCCTGATGTCCTGTGCCTGCTTGCAATCGGTGCCGCGGGTAAGGACGCTGCCGTGACGGTCGGGCTCATTCCTGCGTTTGGAGCTAATCTTCTAGCGCCAGCCTTGCCTGGCCCGCCCTGGCCGTCTCTACTGTCTTCTGCAATAAAAGCGGTGATTGCAGCCGCTTGTCCCGATCAGACCAATCACGATTACGAGGAGGCATCATGAAGCGGAGCCCTCGCTTCGGCGCCAGCCTTTGCGCGTCCATTTCGGCTTGCCTGCTTGCGGTTGCCGTGCCCGCCACGGCCAATGCCATGAATGGACTTGGCCAGGCCCGTGCATTCTCAGCGGAAGAACGTTTGCTTGGGTTAGACGTCCGGTCTAGCGAAAGCAAGCCGGATAACAGCCTCGCCCGTGGCAGCGAGTTTCGTCCTGATCCGGATGGGGCCGGAGTGGGCCTGCTGGCGATGTCTCCCCTGGAAGTCGCCTCGGTCACCGCTATCGGCAAGCCAAGCCCTGATGGTGGCGTATCGGGCGTGGTGCTGGCGTTGATCGACGGCATCGGGCAGGTGCCGCTCGCCGGCCCGGCGCTGATTACCTTGATCGCCGGCGTGGCCGACGTGATCGGTTGGTGTCAGGACGTGCCAGACAGCAAGCTGCGTTATCACGATTCGCTGGCATTGCCCGCGACATCGAGCCCGCAAGCCTGAACAGGCAAAAAAAACGGCACCGAATCGGGTGCCGTTTCATATTGCCCTTGGGGCGAGCTTACATGCCTACGTAGTTCGGGCCGCCACCGCCTTCCGGCGTCACCCACACGATATTCTGCGTGGGATCCTTGATGTCGCAGGTCTTGCAGTGCACGCAGTTCTGCGCATTGATCTGCAGGCGTTCCTTGCCATCGTCGTTCTGCACGAACTCGTAGACGCCGGCCGGGCAGTAACGGCTTTCGGGGCCGGCAAACTTGTCCCAGTTGACGTTGACGGGCACGCTGGCGTCTTTCAGCGTCAGGTGGGCCGGCTGGTTTTCCTCGTGATTGGTGTTGCTGATGAACACCGAACTGAGGCGGTCGAAGGTCAGCTTGCCGTCCGGCTTGGGATAGACGATCTGCTGGCACTCGGCGGCCGGCTTGAGGTAGACGTGATCCGGCTTCTCGCGGTGGATGGTCCAGGGCGGGTTGCGGATGCCGAGCTTGGGCAGCAGCCATTGCTCGATACCGGTCATCAGGGCGGCGGTGGTGCGGCCCTTCTTGAACCACTGCTTGAAGTTCTTCGCCTGCAGCAGTTCCTTGTGCAGCCAGCTGTTTTCGAAGGCGGTCGGGTAAGCCGTCAGTTCGTCATGCTGGCGGCCGGCCTGCAAGGCGTCGTACGCGGCCTCGGCGGCCATCATGCCGGTCTTGATGGCGGCGTGGCTGCCCTTGATGCGCGAGGCGTTCAGGTAGCCCGCGTCGCAGCCTACCAGGGCGCCGCCCGGGAATACGGTCTTGGGCAGCGACAGCAGGCCGCCGGCCGTGATGGCGCGGGCGCCGTAGCTGATGCGCTTGCCGCCTTCAAAATACTTGCGGATCTCAGGGTGGGTCTTGAAGCGCTGGAATTCCTCGAAGGGCGACAGCCACGGGTTGGTGTAGTCCAGACCGACCACGAAGCCCACCGCGACCTTGTTGTCTTCCATGTGGTACAGGAAGGAGCCGCCGTAGGTGGCCGGGTCCAGCGGCCAGCCGGCCGTGTGCACCACCAGGCCGGGCTGGTGCTTGGCGGGATCGATCTCCCACAATTCTTTGAGGCCGATGCCGTAGCTCTGCGGATCCTTGCCCGCATCGAGCTTGAACTTCGAAATCACCTGCTTGCCCAGGTGTCCGCGCGAGCCCTCGGCGAAGATGGTGTACTTGGCATGCAGTTCCATGCCGAGCTGGAAGTTCTCGGTGGGCTCGCCTTCCTTGTTGATGCCCATATTGCCGGTGGCCACGCCCTTGACCGAGCCATCGTCGTTGTAGAGCACTTCGGCGGCCGGGAAGCCGGGGAAGATTTCCACGCCCAGCGCTTCGGCTTGCTGGCTCAGCCAGCGCGTGAAGTTGGACAGGCTGACGATGTAGTTGCCGTGGTTGTGGAAGCATTCCGGCAGCAGGGCGGACGGCGTTGCCTTGGAACCGGTTTCGTTGAGGAACAGGAACTTGTCTTCAGCGACCGGCTGGTTCAGCGGCGCGCCGAGTTCCTTCCAGTTCGGGAGCAACTCATTCAGTGCACGCGGGTCCATGATGGCGCCGGACAGGATGTGGGCGCCGGGTTCGGAGCCTTTTTCCAGCACGCATACGTTGACTTCGTTGCCTTTCTCCTGCGCGAGCTGCTTCAGGCGGATGGCGGTTGCCAGGCCGGCGGGGCCGCCGCCGACGATGACAACGTCGTATTCCATGGCCTCGCGGGGGCCGTACTGCTCCAGGAGCTGTTGCTGATTCATTGTCTCTAACCCTCTATTCTTGGCAACTTGCGCGCAATTGTGGGAAATGCCGTGTTCGGTGGTACCGGGGATGCGGTGATCGGGGGAAACCGGGGGCAAGGGCGGGGCGCAGAAGGCGCCGATCGTGCCCGCCTGCGTGTTTTTCCTCTTTCCCTTTATAGCCCGAGTTCTTAGAATCTCCGGCATTGTCCGGGACTCGCCATGGTCAGGCAAGATTTTTTTTGGAACGACCGTTCTTTTTTTTGATATGCTGCCTTCCATTTGAGCCAGGCAGTTTCGTGAGGAGCACCCCGTAGCCGTGGCCATGGCAGGCGGCGCGGGGGGGCTCCCGAACATCGAGGTCAATATGGGTTTGTCGATCAATCTGGAAGGCAAGGTCGCGCTGGTGACAGGCGCTTCGAGCGGTCTGGGCACGCGGTTTGCCCACGTCCTGGCCTTGGCTGGCGCCAAGGTGATACTGGCGTCGCGGCGGACCGAGCGGCTCAAGGAACTGCGTGCCGCGATCGAAGCCGAGGGAGGCAGCGCCCATGTGGTGCAGCTGGACGTGACCGACCACGACAGCATCCGCTCCGCGGTGGCGCACGCTGAGACCGAGGCGGGGGCGATCGATATCCTGGTCAATAACTCGGGGGTTTCCACCACCCAGCGCCTCACCGACGTAACCCCTGACGATTTCGATTTTGTCTTCGATACCAATACCCGGGGTGCCTTTTTCGTGGCTCAGGAAGTGGCCAAGCGTATGATCGCGCGCTCCAAGGGAGCCGAGAAAAACGGCAATCCGCTGCCGCAGTCGCGCATCGTCAACATTGCATCGGTGGCCGGGCTCAAGGTGCTGTCGCAGATCGGCGTGTACTGCATGAGCAAGGCCTCGGTGGTGCATATGACCAAGGCGATGGCGCTGGAATGGGCGCGCCACGGCATCAACGTCAATGCGATCTGCCCCGGTTATATCGATACCGACATCAATCACCACCACTGGGACACCGATGCGGGCCAGAAACTGATCCAGATGCTGCCGCGCAAGCGCGTGGGCAAGCCCGAGGACCTGGACGGCCTGCTGCTGCTGCTGGCGTCCGACCAGTCCGCATTCATCAACGGCGCGATCATCACGGCCGACGACGGCATGGTTTAACCGAGGTCAACGGCGGCGGGCTACACGCCCGCTCGCCGGCAAACTGGTCCTGCCACGCACCATAAGTGCGGGCAGGCATGCGGTTCGCTGCCCCTCGGCTTATCCGGTCCCCGTGGGCGCGACGCGCATCGGCGGCTTGCCGGATTGCCCGTAACCGACAGGCCGCGCGAGCCCCGGCCGGGCACATGGGCGCCGTGTCCAGCCGCCGCCTGCGGTTGCGGGGCCAAGCAAAAGTTCCCGCACGCTCCACAGTCTTGGCATAATCCGCCATGTCTTGAGATTAAGTCTTTACATAATTCAAAGAATATCCGCCTGCGGCCAGGAGCGCCGCGCGGACCGGACCGGAGGCCGGGGAGATGCAAGCAGATAGGGAGGGGCGGCGCGATGCCGACCCGCAAGACGTCACGGCCATGCCGGACGAGACTGGCGCCAGCCAGCAAGGGGACAGCGGCTTCAGGGTTTCGCCGCGGATTGAAGACTGGGTCGGCGTGATCGTCATGGTGCTGTTGGTGTGCATCACCTTCGCCAATGTGGTGGTCCGTTACTTCACCGATGAGTCCTTTGCCTGGACCGAGGAATTCTCGGTCTTCCTGATGATCGTGCTGGCCCTGGTGGCAGGCAGCGCCGCGGTGGCGCGCGACCGCAATATCCGCATTGAATTTTTCTTCGAGCGCGGCAGTGCGGCTCGGCAGCGGCGCCTGGCCGTATTGTCGGCGCTGGCCGTCGCGGGGATGTTTATCGCGCTGGCGGTACTGGGCGGGCGCATCGCCTGGGACGAATACACGTTTGGCGAGACCTCGCCGGGCATCGGCGTGCCAAGCTGGTGGTACTCGGTCTGGCTGCCGGTGCTGTCGGCGGCCATCGCGCTGCGGGCGTTCGGCGTGGCGGTACGCAACCTGCGCGCGCTCAAGGCCATGCATGCCGGGAGCGCGGATGGCGTACCTGCTTCGGAGTCCGCGCCATGACCCTCGTTGCGATCATCCTGTTTGTGGTTTTTCTTGGCCTGATGATGCTTGGCGTACCGATTGGCGTGTCGCTGGGCCTCGGTGGCCTGGTGGCGATCGGCCTGTCCAACCTGGATACGCAGATGTTCGGCCTGCTGGCCGTGCCGCAGAACTTCTACGCCGGCCTCGGCAAATACCCGCTGCTGGCCATCCCGATGTTCGTGCTGGTCGGTTCGATCTTCGATCGTTCCGGCGTGGCGCAGCGTCTCGTGACCTTCGCCATTGCCATTGTCGGGCGCGGCCCCGGCATGCTGCCGCTGGTGGCCATCCTGGTGGCCATGTTCCTGGGCGGGATCTCCGGCTCCGGCCCGGCCAACGCGGCCGCGGTGGGCGGCGTGATGATCGCGGCCATGTCGCGGGCCGGCTATCCCGGCGCGTACAGCGCGGCCGTGGTTGGCGCCGCCGCCGCCACCGACATCCTGATCCCGCCCTCGGTTGCCTTCATCATCTACAGCGTGCTGGTGCCTGGCGCGTCGGTGCCGGCGCTGTTCGCTGCCGGCATGATCCCCGGCATCCTGGCCGGTGTGGCGCTGATCGTGCCGGCCGTGTGGCTGGCCCGCAAACACAATATGGGCGCCATCGAGGCCGGGCTGCCGCGTCCGCCGTTCTGGAAGAGCCTGCGCGAAGCGGCCTGGGGGCTGGTCGCCCCGTTCCTGATCCTGGGCGGCATGCGCGCGGGCTGGTTCACGCCGACCGAGGCTGCCGTGGTGGCAGTGGTGTACGGCTTGTTCGTCGGCATGGTGATCTATCGCAGCATCGGCCTGCGCGACCTGTTCGTGATCTTCCAGGAAGCGGCGGAGACTTCCGCGGTCATCCTGCTGGTGGTGGCGCTGGCAGGCATCTTTGCCTATGCGCTGTCCACGCTGGGCGTGATCGATCCGCTGGCCAATGCCATCGCGCATTCGGGGCTGGGCGAGTACGGCGTGCTGGCGCTGATCGTGGCCTTGCTGATGACGGTGGGGATGTTCCTCGACGGCATTTCGATCTTCCTGATCTTCGTGCCGCTGCTGCTGCCGATCGCCAACGCTTTCCACTGGAATCCGGTGTGGTTCGGCGTGGTGCTGACGCTCAAGGTCGCGCTTGGCCAGTTCACGCCGCCGCTGGCGGTGAACCTGATGGTCTCGTGCCGGATCGCGCGCGTGCGGATGGAAGAGACCGTGCCCTGGGTGGTCTGGATGCTGCTGGCCATGTTCATCGCCATGTTGATGGTGCTGGCCTATCCGCCGCTGGCGACGTGGCTGCCGGACTATCTCGGTTATTGAAGCTGAATTGGAAGTTGATCCCATGGGCGGGCTGCGCGGCTCGCTTGCGGGATCGCGCAATGCGCCACGCTCAACGCAGTACATAAGAAACACACAACACATCCTGAGAGGAGAGAATCCATGAAACGTCGTGCCTTGATGCTGTCGCTGGCAGCCACCATCGCCGCTGCCGCCCTTGCGCCCGCTGGCGCCATGGCGCAGGCCTACAAAGCCGAGTACAAGATGTCCCTGGTGCTCGGCCCGGCCTTCCCGTGGGGCAAGGGCGGCGAAATCTGGGCTGACCTGGTGCGCCAGCGCACCAGCGGCCGCATCAATATCAAGCTCTACCCCGGCACCTCGCTGGTGGCGGGCGACCAGACCCGCGAGTTCTCGGCGATCCGCCAGGGCGTGATCGACATGGCGGTCGGCTCGACCATCAACTGGTCGCCGCAGGTCAAGGAACTGAACCTGTTCTCGCTGCCGTTCCTGATGCCGGACTACAAGGCGCTGGACGCGCTTACCCAGGGTGAGGTCGGCAAATCGATTTTCGCGACACTGGACAAGTCCGGCGTGGTGCCGCTGGCCTGGGGCGAGAACGGCTTCCGCGAAGTCTCCAACTCCAAGCGCGAAGTCCGCAAGCCGGAAGACCTGAAGGGCATGAAGCTGCGTGTGGTGGGCTCGCCGCTGTATATCGAGACCTTCAACGCACTCGGCGCCAATCCGACCCAGATGAGCTGGGCGGACGCGCAGCCGGCCATGGCCTCGGGCGCCGTGGATGGCCAGGAGAACCCGCAATCCGTGTTTGCCGCTGCCAAGCTCTACACGGTGGGCCAGAAGTTCGTCACTACCTGGGGCTACGTGGCCGACCCGCTGATCTTCGTGGTCAACAAGCAGATCTGGGAAAGCTGGACGCCGGCCGACCGCGAGATCGTCAGGCAGGCCGCCATCGACGCCGGCAAGCAGGAAATCGCGCTGGCGCGCAAGGGCCTGGTTGAGCCGGGTGTGCCGGGCTGGAAAGATATGGAAGCCCACGGTGTGAAAGTGTCGCAACTGACGCCGGCCGAGCATGATGCCTTCCGCAAGGCCACGGCCAAGGTCTACGACAAGTGGAAGAAGCAGATCGGCACCGACCTGGTCAGCAAGGCGGAAGCCTCGATCGCCAAGCGCTAAGCCGCGGGGAGGGATCGCGGTGCCTGCGAGGGCACGGAAAACAGGGGCCGTTCGCGGCCCCTGTTTTCCTTTGGCGGACGGATTGCGTCGACAAAATGATCGCAATTGTCACAAAATCGGGTATTTTCCGGTTGTTTGATAGAATGCGCCTTTTGCGGCGCATGGGAATTCCATCGCCGCGAGCCTGCCGCGCGCGCGGCGGCCCGGGATCCCAGGAAGGTCCCGTCCTGTGTCCCGACCGGAATGTCATGCCGAACAAGCCTCGCCGTACCTCCTTGTCTGCCCGCCTGACGGGCCTGGCCCTGCTGCTGTCCGTGGCTGGTGCGCAGGCCGCGATGGAGCAGGCAACATCGCCTGCCGTCCAGGCGGCGCAGGACAGCCTGCCGGCATCGGCCTCTTCGCTGGGGCTTGTGGCGGAACTGCAGCAACGGCTGCGGGACAAGGCCGTGCGCGAACTGCGGACGAGCTACAACGGCGATTACGGCACCACGCTGATGCTTGCGGACGACCAGGTGGTCTGCTACGTGGCGCTGTTCTACCAGAAGAACCTCTGGCGGGTTTTCCGCTTCGAGTCGTTCGCTGCGGCGGAGCAGGCTTACCGCCAGTTGACCCAGCAGAGCACGGCCTGGGCGGACGACGATATCCGCCGGCAGGTGCTGGCATCGCAGAAACGCGCATTTGACCGGGCCTTGCAAGAGAGCGAGGCGCGGGCAAACGCGCTCAACGAAGACGTGCGCGTGATGCAGGCGCAGCGCCAGCGCATCGCCGAGGAACAGAAGGTGTCGCGCGTCGAGGTGCAGAGCGCGGAAATCGAGAGCCGTGCCTCGCGCATCCGCCTGGAGCAGCTGCAGCAGCAGATTCGCCGCATGGAGTCGTCGCTGACGGATTCCGGGCTGGTTATCCCCGGGGTGTCGGGGAGCGATCGTCCGGCGCGCCACCAATAAGCCGTTTGCGCCTGCTTGGCTGAAATTTCCGAACGCTTAGGCAGAACTGTCTGAATTTCCCTGTCTGTCCGTAGCGCCATGATTTCCCCCAGACCAGTTTCGCCCGCACAGGCCGGCGAGGCCGGGTCGCGTTTGCGCTGCAGAGGTGAGTCCCCGTGTCCCATTCCATTCTTCCATCGTCCGCAAATCTTGATGTGCCGCCCCCTTGGGGAACGGAGTTCGATGTGCGTGAAGCGTTGGCGGCATTGCGTACCGCAGCCGTCAAGCAGCATGTCGCGGCCACCGGTCCTGCGCATGCGCTGGCGTTGCGTCGCGTGCGCCTGCGCGGGCTGGCCGCCGGCGCGTTTGGCGGTGGTCTGGCTGTCGTGGCGGCGTGGCTTGTGACAGTACTACTGATGGCTCCGGCGCCATTGCCCGCGCCCGCCGCCGCCGGATTGCAAGCCGTGACCGTCCAGCGACCGGAAACCGCGGCGGCAGACGTGCAGAACCTGCCCGCTCCGCCTGATCCCGTTGCTGCCTTGCCTGCGGAGCCCGCCGGCTACGAGCCCGAGCCGGTCGCCGTGCCTCATCCCGTCGCAATCGCCCAAAGGGGCCGGCCGAAGGCGGGCGAAAGGGGGGCTGCGGCCACGGCAGCCAGCCCGGCGACGCCGACTGCGTATGCGGTCACGCGGAGGCAGCCGTATGCCGCTCCGGTCCGGTTCGTGCCCTCGGCCAGTGGCAACGACAGCCAGACGCAGCCGCGCAGCGAGGCGGCCGATTTGCCGGCCTCAGGCGCCCCGGGTATCGACCTGCGCCCGAGCGCAGTCGCATTCGTGCCGCCCGACATGCGCTTCGAACTGCACGGCCATGCCCGGCTGATCGACGACTAAGGCGGGCGCGCCAGGCGCGAACCGTCGTTTCCGCCGATGGAAGCGAAGCGCCCCCGTGGTAGGCTCAGGGCCATGAAACGCGTATTCACTCTCCTCATGCCCATCCGGTGGGGCGACATGGACGCCATGGGCCATGTCAACAACACGGTCTACTTCCGCTACCTGGAGCAGGCGCGCATTGCCTGGTTCGAATCGCTCGGCCTTGGCGGCAAGGATGCCAACGGTTGCGGCCCGGTCATCATCAACGCGCACATGACCTTCATCAGGCAGTTACGCTATCCGGGCGATATCGAGTGCCGCCTGTTTGCCGGCGAGCCGGGACGCACCAGCTTCGAGACCCGCATGGAGATCCGCCGCACCGATCAGCCCGATGTGGTGTACGCGGAGGGCGGCGCCAAGGTGGTGTGGTGCGACTATGAGGCCGAGAAATCGGTGCCCGTGCCGCCGGCGATCCGGGCGCTGATCGCGTAGGCGTTCCGCACCCCTAGTGGTTGACCAGGCGTTGCACCAGGTCCACCGAGGTATGGGCGCCGTACTTTTTCATCAGCCTGGCCCGGTAGATATCCACGGTGCGGGGGCTGATCGACAGCAGCTTGCCGATCTGCTTGCTGGTCTTGCCGTCGACCAGCTGGGCGGCGATATCGCGCTCGCGGGCCGTCAGCTCGGCGGTAACCGGGCGCTTCTGCGAGAGATCTTCGAAGGTCCAGATGCCGGCGCCCAGCGGTTGCTGGCGATCCAGCGAGCGCCCGGTGACATGGCACCAGAACAGCTCGCCGCCGGCGCGCTTCATGATGCGCTCGTCAGAGTAAGTGCCCTTGGCGTTCATGATGGGCACGATCCGCGCGCCGGTACGCTCGAATTCATCCGCGGTGGGATAGAGTACCTGGAACGATTCGCCGATCATGGCCTGCCTGGTGGTGCCGAAGATGCGGCAAAGCTCGTCATTGCAGTCCTCGATCATGCGCTCGCGCGACAGCACAAGGCCCACTGGCGCGAGCTGGAAAGCGGTCTGGTAGTCGATAGCGGGCATTTGCTTATGTAATTGTACGTATTGGCGCGGGCTGCGGCGCTTGCGTATGCTGTCGGGCAGTCGGCAATCGGGCGATCTCCGTCCGATTGTACCGTTACAATTTCCCTGCGTGACTCGCCGGCATCACCCGGAGGCGGGCGCAATGACAGGAAATCACCGAGGAAGGAGCAAACATGAACAAGGTCTATGCCAGCGCCGCGGAGGCGCT
>Ga0255338_1001208_pt1 | contig 52440 bp, 56 predicted proteins | sample MeOH1_35cm_T4_19_FD_203715 | JGI IMG/M metagenome (GOLD analysis project Ga0255338, IMG submission 203715) | Sandy soil microbial communities from University of British Columbia, Vancouver, Canada - MeOH1_35cm_T4_195 | ecosystem: Engineered > Artificial ecosystem > Sand microcosm > Unclassified ... | reverse complement strand
CATGCGGGGGCAGCTCGATCTCGACACGATCATCGCCGATCGCATGCCGCTCGACCAGATCAACCATGCATTCGACGAATTGCGGAAGGGCGATTCGACCCGCTCGGTGATCACCTTCGCATGACCGCGCGGGAGGACGCCAACGTCACCATGGTGGGGACGATCCCGGTGCCCGCCGACGATATGATCGACGCGCGCGCGGTCGAGCGCTGGATGGCGGGGCATACGCCCGGCTTTGCCGGCCCGGTGACCCTGTCCAAGTTCAAGGGCGGCCAGTCCAATCCGACCTATCGCGTCGACACGCCGGGCAGGAGCTATGTCCTGCGCCGCCAGCCCTTCGGCAAGCTGCTGCCCTCGGCACATGCGGTGGACCGCGAATACCGGCTGATCGCGGGGCTGCATCCGACCGGTTTCCCGGTGCCGGCACCGTTCGGCCTGTGCGACGACCCGTCGGTCATCGGCTCGATGTTCTACATCATGGAACTGGTCGAGGGCCGAAACCTGTGGGACGGCTCGCTGCCGGGCATGGCGCCCGAAGGCCGCCGCGCGATCTACGACGCGATGGTCGATACGCTCGCGGCGCTGCACAATACCGACTATGTCGCGGCCGGCCTCGGCGACTATGGCAAACCGGGCAATTACTTCGAGCGCCAGGTCGCCCGCTGGACCAAGCAATATCGCGCTTCCGAGACTGAGCACATGCCCGAGGTCGAGGCGCTGATCGACTGGTTGCCGCGCACCTTGCCCGAGCAGACGCGGACCTCGATCGTCCATGGCGATTATCGCATCGACAACATGATCTTCGCGAAGGACCAGGCGCGCGTCATCGCGGTCCTCGACTGGGAATTGTCGACGCTCGGCGATCCGCTTGCCGATTTCTCCTATTTCCTGATGAACTGGGTGACGCAGCCCGAGGGCCGCTCCGGCGTCATGGGGCTGGCGGGGCCGGAAACGGGCATCCCGACCATCGAGGACATGGTCGAGCGCTATTGCAGGGCAACGAAGCGCGACGGCGTGCCGCAACTCGACTGGTATTTCGCCTATAACCTCTTCCGGCTGACTGGGATCGTCCAGGGCATCAAGAAGCGGATCGTCGACGGCACGGCGTCGAGCGCACAGGCGGCGAAGACCGCCGAGCGGGTCGGCCCGCTCGCCGCCGCCGCCTGGGGCTTCGCGCAGCGCGCCGGCGCGTAGGGGAGGGACAGATGTCGCAATTCGACCTGACCGGGAAGGTCGCCATCGTCACCGGATCGTCGCGCGGCATCGGCCGGGCGAGCGCGCTCGAACTGGCCGAGCACGGCGCGAAGGTCGTGATCTCGAGCCGCAAGCAGGACGCCTGCGACGCCGTCGCCGCCGAGATCAACGCGCGCCATGGCGCCGGCACGGCGATCGCGATCGCCGCCAATATCTCCGACAAGGCCGCCCTGCAGAACCTGGTCGACGAGACGCGCCACGGGTTCGGACAGATCGACGTCCTGGTCTGCAACGCCGCGTCGAACCCCTATTATGGCCCGCAGGAAGGGATCGCGGACGACCAGTTCCGCAAGATCCTCGACAACAACATCGTCTCCAATCACTGGCTGATCGCGATGGTCGCGCCCGAGATGCGCGCGCGCAAGGCGGGATCGATCATCATCGTCTCGTCGGTCGGGGGACTGCGCGGGTCGCCCGTGATCGGTGCCTATTGCATCTCCAAGGCAGCCGACATGCAACTCGCGCGTAACCTCGCGGTGGAATATGGCCCGTACAATGTCCGCGTGAACTGCATTGCGCCCGGCCTGATCAAGACCGAATTCGCCCGGGCGCTGTGGGAGGATCCGAAGCGCATCGAGGCAGCCAACAACACCATTCCATTGCGCCGCATCGGCGAGGCGCACGAGATCGCCGGCGGCGTGGTGTTCCTCGCTTCCCCCGCGAGCAGTTTCATGACCGGACAGACGATCGTGATCGACGGCGGCTTCACCGTCTAGGAGAGAGAAGATGGCACGCTTCAGCGGAAAATCGATCATCGTCACCGGCGCGGGTTCCGGAATCGGCCGCGCGACCTCGCTGCTGTTCGCCAGCGAAGGCGGCCGGCTGCTCCTCGCCGACAAGACCGAGGCGGTGCACGAGACCGCCGAGATGATCGACAAGGCCGGCGGCACCGCCCACGCGATCCAGATCGATGCGGGGAACGAGGAGGACGTGATCCGGGCCGTCGCGGTCGCCTGCGAATATTATGACGGGCTCGACGTGATGTTCGCCAATGCTGGCATTTCGGGCGGCATGGCCAATATCTTCGACACCGACGTCGCGCTGATCACCGAGGTGCTGCGCGTCAACCTGATCGGGCCGTTCCTCGCGATCAAGCATGCCGCGCCGAAGATCGCCGAGCGTGGCGGTGGCGCGATCGTGCTGACGGCGAGCGTGGCCGGGATCCGCTCGGGCGCCGGCAGCCCGGCCTATTCCGCCTCCAAGGCGGGCGTGATCAATCTCGCCATGGTCTCGGCGCAGCAGCTTTCGGGCTCGAACGTCCGGGTCAACGCGATCTGCCCCGGCCTTACCGAGACCGGCATGACCAAGCCGACCTTCGATTATGCGCGCGAGGCAGGCAAGCTCGACCGTGTCGGCCGCCTCAACCCGCTGCGCCGGGGCGCACAGCCCGAGGAACTCGCCAAGGTTGCGGCCTTCCTGGCCTCCGATGACGCGAGCTACGTCAACGGCCAGGCGATCGCGGTCGACGGGGGACTCTCGTCCAGCCATCCCGTGATCCGCCAGGAATATGGGAAGACGGCGGTCTAGCCAGCCCGAGTCGCATCCAGCGACAGGACTGTTTTCGGGGGTGGATTGGCCGATATTTTTTTCTCCGCTGTTATGTTGGATTTCGCGCGGAAAACTCTGCAACGTTTTCAATGATATGCGAGGATTTTCCGCTGTTATCGGGAGCAGCGGCATAACAGCGGTATAATAGTGGAGAACAGCCGCGGTTTTCCCCGAAGCGCGGCGGCACATCGCCCGACATCATACAGTCATTGGAAAGAGCGGGGCGGGCGCCTGACGACGTCCGGTCCGACTCCACCCTGGCAGGATCGGCGCTCCCGTTGAATCGACCGTTGCGGCCATGCGCGCTCAGCCGTCGACCTGACCGCGGCGCGACTGTCGCGTCCTATTCCGAGCGCTTCTCGCGGCTGCCGTCGCCCTCGCCGGCAAAAGCCCGGCGCGGGGCGTGCACCGTGGCTGCGGGGCGCAGGCGATCGACGTCGAGCGGGCTGCCGGTGAGGATCGCCAGCATCGTGGCGATCGCCTCGCGTTCGCGGGCGCCCAGCCGGCCGAACATGTCGATCAAGAGGCGCTCTTCACTTCCCTGGCCGGCATCGTCGCGCCGGCCGGTCAGCAGATAGCCGATCTCGATGTCATGGCCGGCAAGGCGATACAGATAATCGATGGTCGGGGCCGTCTTGCCGGTTTCGTACGAAACCTGGCTGTTCTTCTTGACCCCGCCGAGCGCGGCGAATTCCTGCTGGTTCCGGCCCGTGAGGATGCGTGCCTCGCGCAGACGTTCGCCAAACCGCCGAAGTTGCTCGTCGCCCGTCATGACATCTTGTTGAGAATGATATTTCGGTATAATCCCGAAATAGTGGACCACAATTCACGGTATGTCGTGATGCTGCTGGACGAAATGCACAAGGAAGACGTGAAGGCCGTGCTGCGCAAGAAGTTCGGCTCGCTTGCGGCGTTCGAGCGGGCCGAGGCGCTGGCCGCGCAATCCGTCTCGGAAGTCTTCCGGGGACGCGCGAGCAGGCGGACGCGCGACGCGATCGAACGGGTGCTACGCGAAAATGCGGAGGCGACTGAATCCATAGTTCCGGTTGATACGCAGGCTTCGCCCGCATTTCATCGTCAAAATTCGCAAGGCCGCTAGATATGGCGTCACTTTCCGCACAGCGCGACCCCATCGGGAGCCTCAGCCCAGGCGAAGAGGCTGCCTTGCGCGCGCTCCATCATGATGGGCATTTCGGTATCGATCCCAACAGCGAGCATAGCCTGGTGCAGCGCGGTCTGGTGACGCTCGACGACCGCATCCTGGACGGGCTCGTCTTCCACGACCTGCCCGTCCTCACGCCGGCCGGCGCCATGGTCGCGGCGCACCTGGTGGCGGAGCAGGAACTGGTCACGCGACTCCGCCGGACAAAGGGCGGCTTCACCATCCTGCAGGGCGGGCTCGCCTGAACCGGTACGGCTAGTGAGCCGGCACCGCTATTCGCGCAGCCGCATCAACCCTTCCTGCGCCACGCTGGCCACGAGCCGTCCGTCGCGGCTGTAGATCCGGCCGCGGTTGAAGCCGCGGGCATGGCCGGCCCAGGGGCTGTCACAGGCATAGAGCAGCCAGTCGTCGGCGCGGAAATCCTCGTGCAGCCACAGCGCGTGATCGAGGCTCGCGGTCTGCAGATTATGCGTCATCCAGTTCACCCCGTGCGCCAGGGTCGCTGTGCCGAGCAGGGTCATGTCCGACGCATAAGCGAGGATCGCACGGTGCATTGCCGCATCGTCGCCGATCGGCGCGACCAGGCGGAACCAGCTGTCCTGTTGCGGCGCGCGCACCGTCGGGCGGAACCAACTGCGCGGTTGCACCGGCCTGATCTCGATCGGGCGGGCGCGCAGCAGGTGCCGGCGAAACTTCTCCGGAATCTCGTCGATCATTTCCTGGCGAAGCTCGGCTTCGGACTGCAGTTCCTCGGGGCCGGGCACGTCGGGCATGGCATCCTGGTGGTGCAGCCCTTCTTCGGGCACCTGGAAGCTCGCCGCCATATTGAGGATCGGCTGGCCCTGCTGCATCGCGATCACCCGGCGCGTCGCGAAGCTGCGCCCTTCAAAATCGCGGACGACGCGGAAGATGATCGGGAAATCCTCGTTGCCCGGGCGCATGAAATAGGCGTGGAGCGAATGGGCGATCTTGGGCCCGTCAGTGGAGCGCTGCGCCGCCTGCAACGCCTGGGCGATCACCTGACCGCCGAACACCCGCCCGACACCGCCGGGCTGGCGCTTGCCGCGATAGAGGTCGGTATCGATCTCTTCAACGTCGAGCAGATCGACCAGGCCCTGCACCAGGATTTCCGGTGCGGTATCGGGTGGGGTATTGATGTCCATCGTCAGTCCCTAAACCGTTCGTGCCATGCTTGTCGAAGCAGCGTTCTTCCGCGGCGGGAAGAATGACGGTGCCCTTCAGGCCAGCGCGGCGGGGAAGCACTCAATAGCCGGATGCCCGGGCCAGCCGATCGGCGTGGAAGTTCGTATCGCCGAACATCTCGGCGAGGACGCGCGCGCGCTTCATGTAGAAGCCGATGTCATATTCGTCGGTCATGCCGATGCCGCCGTGCATCTGCACGCCTTCCTGCACGCTGAGCGTGGTGGCGAGTCCGGTCATCGCCTTGGCGACCGAGACGGCCGCGTCGGCGCCGGCATCGCCCGCGTCGAGCAGCTGCTGGGCCTTGAGCACGGCGGCGCGTGCCACTTCCATCTCCGAATAGAGATGCGCAGCGCGGTGCTGCAGCGCCTGGAAGCTGCCGATCGTCACGCCGAACTGCTTGCGTTCCTTGAGATAGGAGACAGTCATGTCCATCGCGCCGCCGCCGACGCCGAGAAGTTCGGCCGAGGCGCCGGTGCGGCCGGCGGCGAGCAGGCGGTTGAGCGGATCGCGGCCGGCATCGATCTCGCCGATCACGGCATCGGCGGTGACCTCGACTCCGTCGAAGTCGAGCCGCGCGGCGATGCTCGAATCGGCCAGGCGCTCGGCCTCCGCCGTCAGCCCGGCCGCATCCTTTTCGATGGCGAACAGGGTCACGCCATTGGTGTCGTCAGCGGCTCCGGCGGTGCGTGCCGCCACGATGATCAGATCGGCGACATGGCCATGGGTGACGAACTGCTTGCGGCCCGACAGGCGGAAGCCGTTGCCGGAGCGCTCGGCCGTCAGCGCCACGCTGTCGCGGTGCTTGGCACCTTCGTCGATCGCCAGCGCAGCGACGGTCTCGCCGGCCAGGATGCCCGGGAACCATCGGGCGGCCTGCGCGCTGCCCTTCAGCGCCTCGACCGCGGCGACCGCCGTGGCGAGGAAGGGGGAGGGCGACAGGTTGCGCCCGATTTCCTCCAGCACGATCCCGGCGTCGACATGGCCGAGCCCAAGCCCGCCCTGGTCCTCGCCGATCAGGATGCCGGTAAAGCCCATCTCGGCGAAGCTCTTCCATAAATCGCGCGAGAAGCCGGCCGCGTCGTTCGCGTCGCGCAGCTTGCGCATGTGCGAAACGGGGGCATGCTCGGCGACGAAATCGCGGGTGGTGTCGCGGAGCATGGTCTGTTCGTCGTTGAGATAGAGAGGCATGTGATCTTTCCTTCTTCTCCCCCTCCCCGCCTGCGGGGAGAGGGTTGGGGAGAGGGGCGGTATCGAACGACGTTCCGTCGTCCCGCCCTCTCCCGCCTACGCTTTGCTCGGCATCCTCTCCCCGCTTGCCGGGGGGAGGGCGTTCAGGTCGACGGCAGATCCAGGATCCGCTTGGCGATGATGTTGAGCTGAACCTCGCTGGTGCCGCCCTCGATCGAATTGGCCTTGGTGCGCAGCCAGGCGCGCGCGCCGGCCCCGCCGGAGGAGCGTTCGCTCTCCCATTCCAGCGCATCCGATCCGCCCGCCGCCATCATCAGTTCGTGGCGGCTCTTGTTCAGCTCGGTGCCGTAATATTTCATCATGCTCGGTTGCGCGGGATGCGCGCGCCCCGCCTTCAGTTCGTCGATGAAGCGCTCGGACATCATGCCGAACGCCTTTGAGCGTACCTCGAACAGGGCAATGCTGGCGCGGAGCAGCGGGTCGGCGAGCCGGCCGTCATGATCGAGCCCGATCGTCGCGATCGCGCCATCGATCAGCGGATTGCCGCCGCCCTGGCCGAGCCCCATGCCGGAGATCATCTCGCGTTCATGCCCGAGCAGATATTTGGCGACGTCCCAGCCCTTGTTCTCGTCATGCACACGCTGCGACTTGGGCACCTTCACATTGTCGAAGAAGGTCTCGCAGAAGGGCGAATAGCCCGAGATCAGCAGGATCGGCTTGGTCGAGACGCCCTCGCTCGCCATGTCGAACAGCAGGAAGCTGATCCCGCCCTGCTTGGTCGTCCTGTCGGTGCGGACCAGGCAGAAGATCCAGTCAGCCTTGTCGGCATAGCTGGTCCACACCTTCTGGCCGTTGACGAGATAATGGTCGCCCTTGTCCTCCGCCGAGGTGGCGAGCGCGGCGAGATCGGAGCCGGCATTGGGTTCGGAATAGCCCTGGCACCAGCGGATCTCGCCGCGGGCGATCTTCGGCAGATAGTCGAGCTTCTGTTCCTCGGTGCCGTATTTCAGCAGCGCCGGGCCAAGCATCGAGATGCCGAAGCTGTTCAGCGGATTGCGCGCAGTGATCCGCGCCATTTCCTCGCGCAGGATCTTGGTCTCGGCGGCATTCAGCCCGCCGCCGCCATAGGCCTTGGGCCAGTCGGGCACGGTCCAGCCGCGCGCGCCCATGCGGTCCATCCATTGCTTCTGCGCCGGTGTCAGCATGGTCTGGTCGCGGCCGCCCCACACCGCGTCCTTTTCCGAGCGGACCGGCTCGCGCATCTCGGGCGGGCAATTCTCTTCCAGCCAGGCGCGGGTTTCCGCGCGAAATTGTTCGAGGTCGGTCATCATTTGCTCCAGGCTAGTTCGTGCGCGAGGCGCGCGGCGGCGATGGCGTCATGGTCACGGTTCGGCCCGGCGATCACCTGCATGCCGATCGGCAGGCCGGTGGCGGTCGTGCCGATCGGCACCGAGGTGGCGGGAAGGCCGGGGTAGGTGGCAAGGCCCGGCCAGGCGAATTGCTGCGCGAAGGGCGTCTCTTCGCCGTCGATCGTCAGCAATCGCTCGCGAAGATCGGTGTCGTCATGCTCGAAGGCGACGCTGCCCAGCGCCGGCGCGAGGACCACGTCGAAATCCTCGAACAGCCGGTTCCAGGCGCGAATGTTGCGCGCCTGATCGTCGAGCATGTCGAACCATTGCGGCAGGGTCGCGGCGGTGCCGCCGACGGGCGGCAGGCCGCGCGCCATGGCGATGGCGAGCATGCGCATATAGTCGGCCTGTTGCTTCGCAAGGTCGGGCAGGAGCGCGGTGGTGCGCGATACCTGCGCGCCCGTCGCCGCCAGCCTGGCCGCCACCGCCTCGATCGCGGCCACGATCGCCGAATCCGCCCTAGCGAGGGGATGGTCGGTCAGCAGCAGGATGCGCAGCCCGTCGGGGCCGGCAAAGGCGGCGCGCGGTTGCGGAATATCGGCGACGATGTCGAGGGCCAGCGCGAGATCGTCGGCATTGCGCGCCATCGGCCCGATGACCGACAGCACGACGCGGGCACCGTCGGTGCCGGGGAAGAAATGTCCTTCGGTCGGCAGCACGCCGAAGGTGGGCTTGTGTCCCCATACGCCGCAGAAATGCGCCGGCACGCGGATCGACCCGCCGATATCCGATCCATATTCCAGCGGCACCATGCCGCTTGCCAGCGCGGCCGTGGAACCGCCCGACGATCCGCCCGGCACGCGCGCGGGATCGTGCGGGTTGCTGGTGCGGCCATAGACGGGATTGACGGCCTGGAGGTCGGCGAGGCTGACCGGCACATTGGTCTTGCCCAGGAACACGGCGCCGGCCTGCTTCAGCCGCCGCACCGCGACCGCGTCCTTCCCGGCGATATGGTTGCGGTGCTGCTCGAAGCCCCAGGTCGTCGGCAGGCCGGCGATGTCGTAGCTTTCCTTGATCGTCATCGGCACGCCGAGCAGCGGGGCGGGATCGCCTGCCGCCAGGCGCCGGTCCATCTCCGCGGCCTGATGTCGCGCGCGATCGAAATCGCGCACGACCACTGCGTTGATCGGTCCGTCCCGCGCCTCGATCCGCGCGATCGCCGCCTCGCATTCGAGCAGCGCGCTCGTCTCGCCGGCACGAATGGCGGCGGCGGTTTCGATGGCAGTGCGTTCTCTCACCGCTCCCTCCGCGCCACGAAGGAGCGGGAGCGCGGCGGGACAAGGCAGAGCGGGCGGCGTCTCACTGCCCCGCTCCCCGACCCTCTCCCCACCGGCGGGGAGAGGGGGATTTGCCGCCTTGGCGATCACTTGAACCGTCCGCCGCTCTCCGCGAGATCCTTCAGCAGCGTGGCGACCTTGAAGCCGTGCTTCTCCAGCCCGGCGACGATCTTCGGCAGGCCCTCGGTGCCGGCCCAGAACATCGGGCCGCCGCGATAGACCGGCCAGCCATAGCCATAGATCCACACCACATCGATATCCGACGCGCGCTGCGCCATCTTCTCCTCGAGGATCAGCGCGCCTTCGTTGACCATCGTGTAGAGCGTCCGCTCGATGATCTCCTGATCGGTGATCTCGCGCTTCGCCAGGTTCGATTTCGACCGGAAATCCTCGATGATCTCGGCCACGCGCGGCGAGGGGGAGGGGTTCCGCTTCTCGTCATAATCGTAGAAGCCCTTGCCGGTCTTCTGGCCCCAGCGGCCCTCGGCGGCGAGCGCGTCGCGGATATTCTCGATCCGGGTGGGATCGCGGTGCCAGCCGATATCGACGCCGGCGAGATCGCTCATCTGGAACGGACCCATCGGCATGCCGAATTCGACATGGACCCGGTCGATCTGCTCGGGCGTGGCGCCTTCCATCAGCAGCTTGTTGGCCTCGACCTGGCGCGGCATCAGCATGCGGTTGCCGATGAAGCCGTGGCAGACGCCGGCCACGACCGCGACCTTCCGGATCGTCTTGGACAGCGCCATTACGGTGGCGAGCACGTCAGGCGCGGTCTTCGCCCCCCGCACGACTTCGAGCAGCTTCATCACATTGGCGGGCGAGAAGAAGTGCATGCCGAGCACGTCTTCCGGCCGGCTGGTGCTGGCCGCGATCTCGTCGATGTTGAGATAGGAGGTGTTCGAGGCAAGGATCGCGCCCGGCTTGGCGATGGTATCGAGCCGGCCGAAAATATCCTTCTTCACGCCCATTTCTTCATAGACCGCCTCGATGATGAGGTCGCAGTCCTTCAGCGCCTCGAAATCGAGCGTCGGGGTAAGGGCGCCCATCGCCGCCTCGACCTGCTCCGGCTTCATCCGGCCCTTGGCGGCGCTCGCCTCGTAATTCTTGCGGATCACGCCGGTACCGCGATCGAGCGCTTCCTGCGCCATCTCGACGATCGTGACGGGGATGCCGGCGCTGAGGAAGTTCATCGAGATGCCGCCGCCCATGGTGCCGGCGCCGATCACGCCGACGCGCTTGATCGGGCGAAGCGCGATATCGGCAGGGATGCCGTCGATCTTCGCGGCCTGGCGCTCGGCGAAGAAGATGTGGCGCTGTGCGGCCGATTGCGTGCCCATCATCAGCTTCATGAATTCCTGCCGCTCGAAGGCGATGCCCTCCTCGAAGCTCGATCCGTCCGAGGCTTTCTCGACACAGGCGATATTGGCGGCCGGCGCGTCGAAGCCGCGGAAGCGCTTGGCATTTTCCTTCCTGAACGCGGCGACGGCTTCGGGGTTCGGCGCTGCGGTCTTCTGGCTGGCGCGGGGCAGGGGTGTCTTGTCGGCGACCTCGCGCGCGAAGGCGATCGCGTCCGCCTCGAGGCTGTCCTCGCCGGCGATGCGATCGATCAGCCCGGCGTCGAGCGCCTTCTTCGCCGAGATCGGATCGCCCTTGGCGGTCATCTCCAGCGCGAGCGGGACGCCGGCGATGCGCGGGATGCGTTGCGTGCCGCCCGCCCCGGGGAGCAGGCCGAGCTTCACCTCGGGCGTGCCGATCTTCGCCGAGGGCACGGCGATGCGGTAGTGGCAGCCAAGCGTCACCTCGCAGCCGCCGCCGAGCGCGGTGCCGTGGATCGCGGCGACGACAGGCTTGTCCGATGCCTCGATCATGTCGACCACGGTGGGCAGGCCGGGCTCGACGAACGGCTTGCCGAATTCAGTGATGTCCGCGCCGGCGAAGAAGGTACGGCCGTCGCACCGGATCACCATCGCCTTGATGCTGGCATCGGCGAGACCCTCCTTGAGCCCGGCCTCGAGCCCCTGGCGGACGGCGGCGCCGAGCGCGTTCACCGGCGGGTTGTCGGAAATGATGACAAGCACATCGTCATGGCGTTCGGTGCGGATGGGGGAAGTCATGGGTCTCTCCTGAAAAAAATCGGTCATCCCGGCTGCGGTCGGGGATCGCTCCATTGCCTCGTGACGTCCTAGGTCAGCGCCGAATAGATCATCGTCTTCAGCTCGCGGCGGATCGGGTAGATGTTGGACGGGCTCATCTGCGTCATGAATACCATGGTCAGGCGTTCGACCGGATCGATGAAGAAGGCGGTCGAGAACATCCCGCCCCAATAATATTCGCCGACCGAGCCCGGGATCATCGAGCGCGCCACATCGATGTTGACCGCGAAGCCGAGCCCGAAGCCGGTGCCGGCATTGGCTGCCTCGCTGAACAGCGATTTCGACATGGCGGCGAGATCCGATCCGCCGGGCAGATGATTCTGCGTCATCAGCTCGAGCGTCTTGCGCCCGACGATCCGCGCGCCGTCCAGCTCGCCGCCGTTGAGGCACATGCGGCAGAAGCGATGATAGTCGAGCGCCGTCGAGACGAGCCCGCCGCCGCCCGAGACAAGCCGCGGCATCCGGCTCCAGGCGCTTTCCGCGCCGCGATCGTACATCACGCGCCCCTTGCCGGCCACGAAGGTGTAGCAATCGGTCAGCCGGTCGATCTTGTCCTCGGGCACCGCGAAGAAGGTGTCGTCCATCTTGAGCGGCGCGAAGATGCGCGTGCGGAAGAAATCGGCGAGCGGCATGCCGGAGACGCGCTGGACGACCGCGCCGAGCACGTCGGTCGAGACTGAATAGTTCCAGGCGGTGCCCGGCGAGAATTCGAGCGGGATCTGGCCGAGCGCCGCGATGAACTGGTCGAGATCGAGATTGCCGTGCCAGTTCTCGATCTTGCCCTCGCGATAGGCCGCATCGATGTTCGACCGGTTCTGGAAGCTGTAGGTGAGGCCGGAGGTGTGACGCAGCAGATCGACCATCCGCATCGGCTCGTCGGTCGGTTTCGTCTGGAACGGCACGCCGCCGCCGCCGCCATTGTACACGCCGAGGCCCTTGAGTTCGGGCAGGACGTGATGGACCGGGGTGTCGACGGCGACCTTGCCCTCTTCGACCAGCATCATGAACGCGATCGAGGTGACCGGCTTGGTCATCGAGGCGATGCGGAACAGCGATGTTTCGTCGATCGCCTTCCCACCCTCGCGCGCGGCGCCCTGGCTGGAGAAATGGACGATCTCCCCGTCACGGCCGACCAGCAGCTGCGCGTTGGGCAGCTTGCCCGAATCGAGATAGCGCTCCTGCAGGAACGCATCGATCCGTCCCAGGCGGGCGGCATCGAAACCATGCGACTGGGGTTTTGCGGTCTTCATGCTCTGGTCCATACCCCCGCTTCGAAATGATCGGCACCCTATTGCCTTGAGTGGCGCGCGAATCAACACTAACCTTGGTTGAAACAGCAGATATGCCAAACCCGACATTCAAGTTTGCGGTCTGGCGAAGCTTGGAGAGCATGCGTCTTGGATACCGAACCGCTCATCGCCCTCGATCCGGCCTGGCCGAAAATGTCGCTCGCGGAGGTGGAGGCTGCGCTCACCGCGCCGGGGCAACCTTTCGAGATGGATTCCGTCGTCATCAATGGCGTGGCGACTCGGGTGTGGAAGAATGCGCCGCCATCGCTTGCCTGGCTGGTCCAGGCGTCGCGGGCGCATGGCGAGCGGCCGTTCACCATCTATGAGGACGAGCGCGTCAGCTACGAGGCCAATTTCCGGGCCGTGGCCACGCTTGCCGCGCGACTGCGGGAAATGGGCATCGCGAAGGGGGACCGAGTCGCGCTGGCGATGCGCAACCTGCCGGAATGGCCCGTGATCTTCTTCGCGGTCGCCAGCATCGGCGCCATCGTCGTGCCGCTCAACGCCTGGTGGACGGCCGGCGAACTCGATTACGGCATCAATGATTCGGGCGCCCGCCTGCTGTTCGTCGATGACGAGCGCTATCAGCGGCTGCGCGCGCACGATCCCGACATGCCCGCGCTCGAGCGGATGATCGTCGCGCGCGCCTCGGTTCCGCTCGACGCCCGGGCCTCGCGGCTCGAGGACCTGATCGGCACGCCGCACGACTATGCGACGCTGCCCGACACGGTGCTGCCCGCAGCGGCGATCGCGCCGGACGACGACGCCACGATCTTCTATACCAGCGGCACCACCGGCCATCCCAAGGGCGCGCTGGGCACCCATCGCAACCTGATGAGCAACATCCTGTCGGGAGCCTATAATGCCGCCCGCTCGCTGCTCCGGCGCGGCGACCCGATCCCGGCCCCGACGCCGCGCGTGACGCTGACGGTGATCCCGCTCTTCCACGTCACGGCGTGCAGTGCCGGCATGATGGGATCGATCGCGGCGGGCAGTTCGCTGATCTTCATGCGCAAATGGGACACGGTCCGCGCGATGGAGATCATCGAGCGCGAGAAGGTCAACATCACGGGTGGCGTGCCGACGATCGCCTGGCAGATCCTGGAGCATCCCGATCGCGACAAATATGATCTCTCCTCGCTGGAGGCGATCGCCTATGGCGGCGCACCCTCGGCGCCTGAACTGGTCCGGCGCATCCACAGCGAGTTCGGCGCGCTGCCCGCCAATGGCTGGGGCATGACCGAGACGATGGCGACGGTGACGGGCCATTCGAGCGAGGACTATCTCAACCGCCCGACCAGCGCCGGCCCGCCCGTCCCGGTCGCCGACCTGAAGATCATGGATGAGGAGGGAGCGAACGAGCTGCCCGTCGGCGAGGTCGGCGAACTCTGGGCGCGCGGGCCGATGATCGTGAAGGGATATTGGAACAAGCCCGAGGCGACGGCAGCGACCTTCATCGACGGCTGGGTGCGCACCGGCGATCTCGCACGGCTCGACGAGGAAGGCTTCGTCTATATCGTGGACCGGGCGAAGGACATGATCATCCGCGGCGGCGAGAATATCTATTCGTCCGAGGTCGAGAATGTCCTCTACGCCCACCCTGCAGTGACGGATTGCGCGCTGGTCGGCATCCCGCACCGGACCCTGGGCGAGGAGCCGGCCGCGGTGGTGCACCTCGCGCCCGGGATGGAAGCGACCGAGGCCGAGTTGCAGGCCTGGGTCCGCGAACGCCTGGCGATCTTCAAGACGCCCGTCGCGATTCGCTTCGTCCACGAAACGCTCCCGCGCAACGCCAACGGCAAGATCCTCAAAAAGGACCTGAAAATCCTGTTCGAGGACCGGGTGGGCGTCGCCGCCTGAGCGGGCCTGTCAGGCTGCCCTGATCACGCTTTCCACGGCGCGCTGCCAGCCGCTCAGGCGCGCACCGCGGCGATCGTCGTCGAGCGCCGGCTCGAACGTCCCGACCGCGCCGCGCATGATCGCCGCCTCTTCGAGCCCGGCGAACAGGCCGCAGCCGACGCCGGCCAGCATCGCCGCGCCCAGCGCAGTCGTCTCGGCGAATTTCGGCCGCTCCACGTGCACGCCAAGCATGTCGGCCAGATCCTGTGCCATCCAGTCGTTCGCCACCATGCCGCCATCGATCCTGAGGCACTCCCAGTCCACGCCGTCCGCGGCGAAGGCGGTCTTCAGGTCGTGCGCCTGGTACGCCATCGCCTCCAGCGCGGCGCGGACGATATGCGCGCGGCCAGTCGCGAAGCTGAGGCCTGAGATGGCCCCGCGCGCCTCGGCCTCCCACCATGGCGCGCCGAGGCCGCTCAGCGCCGGCACGCAATAGACGCCGCCATTGTCCGGCACGCTTCGCGCCAGCGCCTCTGTCTCCGCCGCCGTGCCGATCAGCGCGAGCGCATCGCGCAGCCATTTGATCAGGCTGCCCGCCACGAAGACCGACCCCTCCAGCGCATAGGCGCGCCGCCCGCCCAGCTGCCAGGCGATCGTCGAAAGCAGGCGGTTGCGCGAGGTCGGCGGGATCGCCCCCGCCTGAGTCAGCACGAACGCTCCTGTGCCGAAGGTCGCCTTGGTCTCGCCGGGCTTCAGGCAGAACTGGCCGATCGTCGCCGCCTGCTGGTCGCCGGCGATGCCGCAGATCGGAATCGCCGCGCCGAACAGGGTCGTCTCGCCGAAGCGCCCGGCGCAATCGACGATCTCGGGCAGCGCGGCGCGGGGGGCGCCGAACAGCTCGATCAGGCCATCGTCCCAATGGCCGCTGCCGATCGCCATCAGTGCGGTGCGGCTGGCATTGGTCGCGTCGGTGATGTGCAGTCCGCCGGTCAGTTTCCAGATCAGCCAGCTCTCGATCGTGCCGATGGCGAGCCGGCTACCTGCTGCCTTCAGCTGGGGCCAGTTGGCCATCGCCCAGCCGATCTTCGATCCCGAGAAATAGGGATCGAGCAGCAGCCCGGTCTTTGCCTGCACCGCCGGCTCGTTGCCCGCCTCGCGCAGGTCGCGGCAGATCGCGGCGGTGCGACGGTCCTGCCATACGATGGCGGGCGCGAGCGGCTCGCCCGTCTCCCGGTCCCAGAACACGATCGTCTCGCGCTGGTTGGTGATGCCGATCGCCGCGATCTGCTCCGCACCCCCCGCGCGCTCGATCACCGCGCGCGATACCGCCAGGGTCTTGTTCCAGATTTCGGCGGCGTCATGCTCAACTCGCCCGCTTTCCGGATAGGATTGCTCGAGCTCGGCGGCTTCGCTGCCCAGGCATCTGCCGTCAGGCGCGAAGAGCATCGCCCGGGTGGAAGTGGTGCCTTCGTCGATGACCAGGATGAGTTCGCGCATCAGGCGAGGCTAGCCGGGATTACATTGCAGGGGAATGCCGCTACGTTACCCTCGATCATGTGGCGGGAAGGGGTGACGGGTGACGGAGGGTTCCGGATCGGGCGCAGGACAGGCCCCCGGCGAAGGTGCGTTCGGGCTTCCGCTGTCGGGCGGTGAACCCGGCGAGGAGGCGCGCGTCGGTCTCCGCCGCGACCGGTTGCTTGCGGCCCTTACCCTGATCGCCGGAATCGGCCTCGCGATCGGCATGCCCTTCGCGCTCAAGGAAGGCGCGGAGTTCTTTCTGCCGACCACCGCGGCGCTGGTCATCGCGATCGCGCTCGTGCCGGTGCTTGAATGGCTGGAGCGGCACCGCGTGCCGTCAGCGCTGGCCTCGCTCACCTGCGTGCTGCTGTTCCTGATCGCGGCGAACGTCGCGCTGGCGGCGATCATCGTTCCCGCGACCGAATTCTTCCGCAAGCTGCCGGAGCGGATCGATCGGGTGCAGATGAACCTGGCGCCGCTGCTCGATCTCTATTCGAGCCTCGAAAAATATGTGAATCGCACGGTCCGGCATCTCGCCTCGCCCGGGCCGGTGCGGGCCGCGCAGACCGCCGCGGTCGAGCCGCCCAACTCGATCCTCGAACTTGCCGCCACCTCGGCGCCGACCGCGATCGTCCAGGTGTTCTTCGGTATCCTCGTCGTCTATTTCTTCCTCTCGGGCTGGACGCGCCTGCGCCGGCGCACGATCACCAGCCGATCAAGCTTCGGCGGCGCGATGGCGACGGCGCGGGTGATCCAGGACGTGGTCGACGATACATCGGCCTATCTTGGCACGATCACGATCATCAACCTTTCGCTCGGGCTCGTCATCGCCTTCGCGCTGTGGCTGATGGGCATGCCCTATCCGCTGATGTGGGGCGGCATCGTCGCACTGTTCAACTACATCCCCTATTTCGGACCGATCGTAGCGGCGATGCTGCTTGCGCTGGGCGGGCTGATGACCTTCCAGGACATCTGGGTGGCCTTACTGCCGGCCGCGATCATGATCGGCTGCCACCTCATCGAGGCGAACGCGGTGACCCCCTTCATCGTCGGCCATCGGCTGACGATCAATCCGATCATGATCCTGATCTCGCTGAGCTTCTGGGGCTGGGTATGGGGGACGCCGGGTGCCCTGCTCGCGGTGCCGCTGCTGATCATCATCCAGACGGTGATCGGCGCTGCCGGCAAGCCCGACATCGCCGGCTTCCTCTTCGAGCATGGCACGCTGACACAGCAGCGCCGCGACCGCGCGGGGCGCTCCGCAGGGGCGCATGACGAAATCGGATAAAAGGGTCGTTGACAGGGTAGGGCACCTCGCTTAGGAGCCGCGCCTCACGCTTCTAAGCGGGTGTAGCTCAGTTGGTTAGAGCGCCGGCCTGTCACGCCGGAGGTCGCGGGTTCGAGCCCCGTCACTCGCGCCATTCTTCGTCCCTAAGGCACGGAGAGGCGCAGCGGACTAGCGCCAGCTTCCGGTTTCCATCCAGCGCAGCATGCGCCGCATCGGCAGTAGCCAGAGCCAGACGATTCCCGTCACGAGATAGAAGGCCAGCTGCAACAGCGCGTGCCACTGCCCGACCACGCCGGAAAGGCTGGCGACCAGCACCACCCACAGCGCGATCAGCGCCAGGATGGCGAGCATCCCGACAGGCTTGCGCCAGCTTGGGGCAGGGCCTTGAGTCATGATCGCCTGATCCAGTCTTTCTCGGTGATGATGGCGTGGAGCGGCACGTCCCATGGGTCGCGCGGCAGATTTTCGACCTGTTGCACCGACCAGGCAACCCCGACGCGCCAGGCATGGGGGAATTGCGCGAAGGCGCGGTCATAATAGCCGGCACCCTGGCCGAGTCGGTCGAGCTTCGAATCGAAGGCGACGAGCGGCGTCAGCACGATATCGGGCTCCAGCGCGGTCGCCTCATGGTGCGGCTGATGCAGGCCGTATGGACCGGGGACCAGGTCTTCCTCGCTGTCCCAGGCAAGAAAGCGCATTGGCTGGCTGCGGACGGTGACGTGCGGCAGCACGATCGCGCAACCCCGCTCGACCGCGGCACGGGCAAGGGCCGAGGGATCGGCCTCGCTGCCCATCGGCACATAGGAGGCAAGGGTCAGGCCGTGCTCGAGCCGGGCGAGGAATTGCGGGAACGGGACGATCGCCGGGGGGGCGTTCGCGACGAAGCGGTCGCGTTCGGCGCGCATGCGGGCGCGCAACGCCGGCTTGTCGATAATCATGAGCGGACCATGGTGAAGGTGGCGGGACCGCCATGGCCGTTTGCCTGAATATCCTCTGACGCCGTTAGCATCAGGTGGGGATCGTGTACGACAGGCCAGGGCCAGCGCAGGGACAACCCCCTAGGAAGAATAATCGCCTCAGGGATAATCGGTAAGGCTCGTACCGGGCAGTGCCCGCCACCCGTGGATATAGGCCTCGGCAGGTTAATTCTCAAGTACTGCGGCCAGGCGTTCGAGGCGATCCGCCACCTCGTCGAGCAGCAGGGCGCCAGCGCTCTCGGGCGGGCGCCGTTTCGCCTCGTCGAGTTCGTCGGCCAGCATCAGGGCGACGAACAGCATCGTCCGTTCGCCGTTCAGCCCGCCGGAGGCACGCGCAGCGGTGCTCCAGTGGCGGTCGAGCATTTCGCCGATCTTGCGCAGCTGCCCTTCCTCGCCGTCGCGGCACGCGACAGTGTGGCGGCGATCGCCGATGGTGAGCGTGACGTCGGCCATCAGTCGCTCGTTCCGCGGGCGAGGATGTCGTCGAGCGCGCGCACGGCGTCGGCCATGCGGGCGCGTAGCACGGCGTGGCGCTGCACCGCCGATTCGGCCGCACGGGTGCGCTGGGCGAAGGTCGCCTCGATTCTCGCGATGGCGCGGTCGATCCGATCGAGCGCGGGGGAAGGCGTCTCGTCTGCCATCGCATCCGGATAGCATGGCTTTACGGGGGGGCAAGATCGATTTGACTCAGTGCGGTTGACGGGGGCGTCGGCCCACCGCAAAGACCGCGCGCACTAACAGACTCGCCGGTGGCCCATGCGCATCTCCGCGCCGCGCCCGGCATTTCGCGACGGAGGTTTTGCGATGACGGTGAAGGTAGCGATCAATGGTTTCGGACGGATCGGCCGTCTCGTGGCGCGCGCGGTTCTCGAGCGGGGCGATACCGGCCTCGAGCTCGTCGCGATCAACGACCTCGCCGATGCCAAGTCCAATGCCTGGCTGTTCTCGCGCGACTCGGTCCATGGAAAATATCCGGGCAAGGTCTCGGCCGAGGGCAGCGATCTGGTCGTGGACGGCAAGCGCATCCGTGTCACGGCTGAGCGCGACCCCGCCAACCTGCCGCACGCCGAGCTGGGCGTGGACATCGTGCTCGAATGCACCGGCTTCTTCACCGATCGCGAGAGCGCGCAGAAGCATATCGATGCGGGCGCGAAGAAGGTCCTGATCTCGGCGCCGGCCAAGGGCGTCGACCTCACGGTCGTCTACGGCGTCAACCACGACAAGCTCGAGGCCGGGCACAACATCGTCTCGAACGCGTCGTGCACCACCAACTGCCTGGCGCCGGTGGCCAAGGTGCTGAACGATACGGTCGGCATCGAGCGCGGCCTGATGACGACGGTCCATGCCTATACCAACGACCAGAAGATCCTCGACCAGATCCACCCGGATCTGCGCCGCGCCCGCGCCGCCGCCATGTCGATGATCCCGACCACGACTGGCGCCGCACGCGCTGTCGGCGAGGTCCTTCCCGAGCTGAAGGGCAGGCTCGATGGTTCGGCGATCCGCGTCCCGACCCCGGACGTCTCGCTGATCGACCTGACCTTCACGCCGAAGCGCGACACGACGAAGGAAGAGATCAACGCGATCCTCAAGGCGGCATCCGAGAGCGGCCCGCTGGTCGGCATCCTCGACTATACCGACGAGCCGCTGGTTTCGATCGACCTGATGCACACGCCGGCCAGTTCGACCGTCGACAGCCTCGAGACGGCAGTGCTCGACGGCAAGCTGGTCCGCGTCGTCAGCTGGTACGACAATGAATGGGGCTTCTCGAACCGCATGGTCGATACCGCGGGCGCGATGGCGGCGCTCCTCTGATCGATGGGCACGCTTGCCGGCATCGCCCGCCACGCCTTTCCGCGTGGGCCGATGGAGGTGCTGGAGCATGTCCATGTCTCGGTCGAGGCAGGGCTCGCGGGTGATTTCCGCGGCGCGGTGAAGCCGGGACGCAAGGCGAAGCGGCAAGTGTCGCTGATCGAACGTGCCGACTGGGACGCGGCGATGGCGGAACTCGGTGTCGACTATCACTGGTCGGCACGCCGCGCCAACCTGCTGGTCGAGGGGCTCGACCTTCCACAGCGGGCTGGCGCGGTGGTGTTGATCGGCGCGGCGGTTGCGCTGGAGATCATGATCGAATGCGATCCGTGCAGCCGCATGGAAGAGATCGAACGGGGTTTGAAGGCGGCGCTTGCGGTCGACTGGCGGGGCGGCGCCCTGGCACGGGTGATCAGCGGCGGTGAGATCCGCGTCGGCGATTCAATCAGGGTGGAAAGATGATGGGCAAGAGATTCAAGACCCTCGACGATATGGGTGACGTCTCCGGCAAGCGGGTCCTACTCCGCGAGGACCTCAATGTGCCGATGGCGGACGGCGCGGTCACTGACGACACGCGCTTCCGGGCGACGCTCCCGACCGTCACCGAACTGGCGGACAAGGGCGCGATCGTGCTGATCCTCGCCCATTTCGGCCGGCCCAAGGGCAAGATCGATCCGGCCATGTCGCTCGCGCTGGTGACCAGGCCTTATTCCCAGGTCCTTGGCCGACCGGTGCGCTTCATCGAGGATTGCGTGGGCGAAGGCGCCGCGGCGGCGATCGCTACGCTCAAGGCCGGCGATATCGCCATCCTCGAGAATACGCGGTTCCACGCCGGCGAGGAAAAGAATGATCCCGCGCTCGTTGCCGACATGGCGAAGCTCGGCGACTATTATGTCAACGACGCCTTCTCGGCCGCGCATCGCGCGCATGCCTCGACCGAGGGGCTGGCGCATGTGTTGCCCGCTTTCGCGGGCAGGGCGATGGAAGCCGAACTGACCGCGCTCGACAAGGCGCTCGGCAACCCCGAGCACCCGGTCGCCGCAGTGGTGGGCGGCGCGAAGGTCTCGACCAAGCTCGACGTGCTCAAGCATCTCGTCGCCCGGGTCGATCACCTGATCATCGGCGGCGGCATGGCCAACACCTTCCTGGCTGCCCGCGGTGTCGATGTCGGCAAGTCGCTGTGCGAGCACGACCTGACGGGGACTGCCGAGGAGATCTTCGAGGCGGCGGAGCGCGCCAGCTGCACGATCCACCTGCCCTATGACGTGGTGGTAGCGAAGGAATTCCGCGCCAACCCGCCGATCCGGACCGTCAACGTGCACGAGGTCGCACCCGACGAGATGATCCTCGACGTGGGCCCCGCCGCCGTCGAGGCGCTGGCTGACGTGCTCAAGAATTGTCGTACGCTCGTCTGGAACGGCCCGCTCGGGGCCTTCGAGACACCACCGTTCGACACGGCGACGGTGGCGCTTGCCCGCACGGCGGCGGCCCTGACGCGCGACGGCTCGCTCGTTTCGGTGGCCGGCGGCGGTGACACGGTGGCCGCGCTCAACCAGGCAGGGGTCGGCGACGATTTCACCTTCGTCTCCACTGCCGGCGGTGCGTTCCTCGAGTGGATGGAGGGCAAGGAATTGCCCGGAGTTGCCGCGCTGACAGCCTAGCGGTCGGACGCGACCGGCCTCGGTCGGCGGCGCCTGGTGATGGTCAGTTCGTCGCTGTGACGGGCACCGCCGGCGCCGGCTCCCTCAGCAGCGGCACGATCGTGGCGTTCAGCGCTTCCAGGTCGAACGCCGCCGCCCTGGCGTAGCGGATATGGCCCGACCGATCGATGATGTAGTTGGTTGGGACACCCTGCAGAATAGGATAGGGGCCCTTGATCCTTCGTGCCGACGGAATGTGCATCACCGAAAATAGCTTCTTCATCTGGTAGAGCGGCAGCGAATCCTCGGTGGCGATCGCGAAGACCTTCAGGCCCGCCTTTTGCTGGAGTTCGTAATAGCGGTCGAGCGTCGGCAGTTCCTCGCGACACGGCACGCACCAGGTCGCCCAGAAGTTGAGCACCACGACCTGGCCGCGCAACTGGTCCAGCGTCACCTTCGAGCCGTCGATCAGAGTCAGTTCGAAATTCGGCGCGACGTCGCCGACCTTCGGTGCCTTGGCCGCTGTCAGGAGAAGGGCGGCCATGCCCAGGCCTAGCAGCCGCAATGCGTGCGAGACTGATTGCATCGTCGAATTCCCCCTTGTCCTCAGCCTGATGCAAGCGAATGCGCGGGTCAATCCGCGGATGCTTCGCGCGCCGCGCGATGGATCGATATCGGATGCGGTTGTCCGGGCGTTGCCCGCCCGTTGCCCCGTCAGCGATCGCCCGCTAACAGCCCGGTCAACACATTCAAACTGCCAAGGGGATCATGATGACGCCGCAAGTGAAGGCAATTCTCGCCAACTACGAGTCCGACAATGCCGGCGTTAAGGCGAACCTTGCGCGGATCCTGATGCAGGGCAAGCTGGGTGGCACCGGCAAGCTGATCATCCTGCCGGTCGATCAGGGTTTCGAGCATGGCCCGGCACGTAGCTTCGCGGTCAACCCGGCGGCCTATGACCCGCATTATCACTATCAGATCGCGATCGATGCCGGCCTTTCGGCCTATGCTGCGCCGCTCGGCATGATCGAGGCGGGCGCCGAGACCTTTGCCGGCCAGATCCCCACCATCCTGAAGGTCAACAGCTCGAACAGCTGGGCACAGGGCGCGAACCAGGCAGTCACCGCCAGCGTCGAGGACGCGGTGCGGCTCGGCTGTTCGGCGATCGGTTTCACGATCTATCCCGGGTCGGACGATCTCTTCTCGATGATCGGCCAGATCCGCGAACTGTCCGCGGAGGCCAAGTCGGTCGGCATCGCCACCGTGATCTGGTCCTATCCGCGCGGCGGCGCGCTGCCCAAGTCGGGCGAACTGGCGCTCGATGTGGGCGCCTATGCCGCGCACATGGCGGCGCTGCTCGGCGCACACATCATCAAGGTGAAGCTGCCCAGCGACCATATCGAGCAGAAGGAAGCCAAGCCGATGTACGAGGGCACCGACTGGTCGAAACAGTCGGACCGGGTCCGTCACGTGGTGCAGGCGAGCTTCGCCGGGCGCCGTATCGTGGTGTTCTCGGGCGGGGCCGCCAAGGGCGCCGATGCGGTCTATCAGGACGCGCGCGACATCCGCGATGGCGGCGGTAACGGCTCGATCATCGGCCGCAACACCTTCCAGCGGCCGCGCGACGAGGCGCTGGCGATGCTCGACAAGCTGGTGCGCATCTACAAGAACGAGGAATGACGGACGCGCCGGTCATCGGGACGGCCTCCGGGCCGGCGTTCGGCCGGCGCGGTTTTGTCGGCGGCGCGGTCGCGATCGCGATGATCGGTGCCGCAGCCCCGGCGATGGCGGGAGAAGGCGCGATGTTCGGCATGATCGGTCGGCTCAAGGCGAAGCCGGGGCAGCGCGATGCCCTGGCGGCTGCGCTTACCGGCGGCTCCGGCGCGATGCCGGGCTGTCTCAGCTATATCGTCGCCGAGGACCTGGCCGATCCCGACGCACTCTGGGTCACCGAAGTCTGGGTAGACAAGGCCGCGCACGATGCCTCGCTCTCCTTGCCCGAGGTGCGCGCGGCAATCGGCCGGGGCCGGCCGCTGATCGCCGGATTCGACAGCAGTGCGCAGACTCGCCCGATCAGCGGCGTGCCCGGCGCACGCCTATGAGTGACCCGTCCTGGACCGCGGTCGACGACTATATCATCGACCATCTGCTGGGCCCGGACGAGGTGCTGGCGGCAGCGCTTGCCGCCAACGCCGGTGGCGGCCTCCCGCCGATCGACGTCTCGGCGACACAGGGCAAGATGCTCCATCTGCTGGCCCGGATCGCGGGCGCGAAGCGGATTCTCGAAATCGGCACGCTCGGTGGCTATTCGACCATCTGGCTCGCCCGTGCGCTGCCGCCGACCGGCACGCTCGTGACGCTCGAACTCGATCCGCATCATGCTGCGGTCGCGCGGGGAAACATCGCCGCTGCCGGTTTCGCGGCGCAGGTGGACGTCCGTGTCGGCCCGGCGATCGACACGCTCGACGCGATGATCGCGGGCGGGGAGAGCCCGTTCGACCTCGTCTTCATCGATGCCGACAAGCCGGGCAATGTCGCCTATCTTCGCGCAGCGATCGCGCTCGGGCGGCCGGGCACCACGATCGTCGTCGACAATGTCGTGCGCGAGGGCGGTGTGCTCGACACGGCTAGCGACGATCCGCGTATCCAGGGGACGCGCGCCCTGTTCGAGGCGGTGGCGGCCGAGCCCCGGCTGAGCGCGACCGCGGTGCAGACCGTGGGTGCAAAGAAATGGGACGGCTTTCTGCTGGCCGTGCTAGGCGCCGCCGCATGATGGAAGAAGATCCCCTCGGCCCGCTCGACCCGGGCTTTGCCGCACGTTTCACCAGAGACATCCGCCGGCCGCCGTGCCAGCTCTATCTCGTCTCGCCGCTGGAGGTGAGCGGTGCCTTCCCGGACCGTCTGGCGCGCGCGCTCGATGCGGGGCCGGTCGCTGCTTTCCAGCTGCGGCTGAAGGACATCGATCAGCACGAGGCGGCGCGCCTGGGCGAACCGCTCCGCGCAATCTGCGCCGAGCGGGAAGTGGCGTTCATCGTCAATGACAGTGTCGCGCTGGCCAAGCGGCTGGGCGCGGACGGTGTCCATCTCGGCCAGGAAGACGGCGATCCGCGCGAGGCGCGCGCCGTGCTCGGTCCGACAGCGCAGATCGGTGTCACCTGCCATGACAGCCGCCATCTCGCGATGGAGGCAGGCGAGGCCGGGGCAGATTATGTCGCCTTCGGCAGCTTCTATCCGACTACGACCAAGGAAGTGAGTCACCATCCCGAGCCGGTGATCCTGAGTTGGTGGTCGACCCTGTTCGAGATTCCCTGCGTCGCGATCGGCGGCATCACACCCGCCAATGCGCCGCCACTGATCGCGGCCGGCGCTGATTTCATTGCCGTGTCGAACGCAGTTTGGGGCGGCGACGAGGCCGCGGCGATCAGGGCGTTCGCGGCGGTGCTCGACTAGAATTTGTTCCGGCCCGCGCGGATTTCCGCGCGCGTGTTGAACAGCTTGCGCGCGGTGGCGCCGGAATCCCGCACGAGCACCAGGATTTCGTCGCCGACGAGGATGCGCTCGTCGCTGGCCGGCCGGGCGATCACATTCTCGTGGCGGGTGATCTGCACCACGAAAAAGGCACCCGCCGCCGAGCGTTCGGCCTCGCCGACGGTCAGTCCGACCATCGCTGCGCCTTCGCGCGCCACCACCAGTTCGAGATCGAGCCCCATCTCGCCGAGATCGCGCCGCGCCTGATCGAGCCGCTCGTCGGTCGCGAGGTTGGCGCTGGCGGGGAACAGGATCATCCGCGCGATGCGCTCCGCGCCGATATGAGTCGGCATCACCACCTGGTGTGCGCCGGCGCGCAGCAGCTTGCGCTCGGTCGTCGGGGCTTCGCCGCGAGCGATGATCTCCAGGTCCTGATTGAGGTTGCGCGCGCTGAGCGTGATGAAGACGTTGGCGGCGTCGTCCGGCAGCACGGTCGCGAGGACGCGGGCCCGGGCAATGCCGGCGATGATCAGCGTCTCTTCCTCGGTCGCGTCGCCGGCGATGCACAGATGGCCCGCGGCCTCGATCTCGCTGAGCCGGGCGGGATCGCGTTCGATGACGACCAGCGGCATGTTCGCCTCCGAGAGGTCGCGGGCGAGCATCAGGCCGATCCGCCCATAGCCGCAGACGATGGCGTGGCCCGACAGCTTGTCGATGCGGCTCTGCATGCGGTTCGCTCCAAAAATCTGCCTGAGTTGCAGGACGGTGAAGAACTGGACCAATGCGCTGGTCAGCAGGATCATGCCGGTGCAGCCCAGCACCATCGTGCCCATGGTGACGGCGTGGAGATAGGCGGTGTCCACTGGCCGTACCTCGCCATAGCCGACCGTGTACATGGTCAGCACCACCATGTAGGACGCGTCGGCGAAGCTCCAGCCAGCCGCCATATAGGCCAGGGTCGCGGCAATGGCGACGACCCCGACGAAAATCAGGATCGAAACGAGGTTCCTTACGGGGGAGCCGAGGACGCTTTCGGCGTCGGCAAATATCCTGCGCACGGGCGGGGATTGTGACTGACCCGGGACGGTCTGTCCAGCGGCGCGGGGCTTCTCGCCTAGCCTGCGATCGGTCGCGCGAAATACCAGGACATATGTGGCGGGCGCATTTCGCTCACCGCGCCATCGATATAGCGGGGCGGCAACAGGCTGGTGACGGTCGTCCGCCAGGGGAAATCGGCGCGGCTACGATCTTCAGCCCAGACATGTTCAAGCGTGTGCGTCTTCTCGAAGCGGCGTGCGAGCGTCTCGGTAATGCCCGGCACGGCGAATTCGTGAATCTCCACCAGGATGGTCGCAGTGGCCAGGGCCGGGACCTTATCGGGATCGAGCAGCACCTGCTCATAGCCCTCGACATCCATGATCACCACGGCGCCGGGCTGTCCTTCAAGGGCAGCGTTCAGGCCATCGGGTTCGCAGGCGGCCAGAATGGTCACGCGGTCGGTGACGCCGTTCGCCGCCGCCATCTCGGCCACGGCGGCGCGTCCATGCGCCTCCAGTTCGAAGGCGATCATGCGGCTTTCGGGCAGACGGCAGGCGAGGCCGACCGCATAATAGCCCTCGGCCGCACCGACATCGACGATCAGCGATGGCTTGGAGGCGATAATCTCCTCGACGATCGCGGCGAGTTCGCGCTCGTAGATGCCGAGCAATTTGGGAACATAGGTGCTGCCGACCGAGCGATCGATATAGCGCATGCCCCGGAACGGGCCGGAAACCACCTTCTGGCCGGTGCGGTTGCGCGCCAGGGCCGCGAAATAGCGATGGGGTCGGATCGAATCAGGGGCGAGATTGCGGGCGATCCTGCCGACGAATTCAAACATATCTGAGACCCCTTACGGGGCAGGATTTTTCCTGCCCCCCGACATCTAGCGTGGTGCCGGAGGCTTTGCCATGCGGTATTTTGCGCCGCAGCAATTTCCGGCGTCAAGCGCCCGCTACCAGTGTCGCACGCGGCCGGTATCGACATGGACGAAACCGTCGCGCGGATAATAGCCGACCCCGCCGCCGCCGAGCGCGAGCGCGGCCCCGCGCAGCCGGTCAAGCGAAACGCCGGGGATCATGATGTCGGTCGCCTTGCCCAGCATGTGCTGGCTCTGGCTGGCGACGCCGGTATGTTCGCCGCCGCGGGCGCGCAGCGCTGCATTGGTGTGTGGCGAGCGATAGCCCGAGATCAGATCGATCTTGCGGTTCCCGCCAACGTCGAGCTTCTCGCGCAGCGAGACGAGCAGGGCGAGAAGGCGCTTGTCCATCGCGATCGTCTCGCCGGTGCGCCAGTCGCGCAGGCCGTGATTCAGTTCGTCGAGCCCTTCCGGCACGAAACGGCCGCTCCGCGCGAACACCGCATCGACGCTTTCGTTATTGTGCACATTGCGGATCGCCAGTCGCCATTCGGCGCCGGCGGCCATGGCGGGAAGCGGGAAGGCCAGCATGGCGCCCCCGGCTGCCGCGCCGCCGATAAGGGCGCGCCGCGAGAGGATCGGGCCATTTGCTCGTTGCGGACCGGACACAAGCCGGTCGTCCATCGTTGACTGCATGAACGACAATTTAGGAAGTTGAGACGATGAGAAAAACCGCCCTTGGCGCGCTCTGTCTGGCATTTGCCACCCCTTGTCCCGTCTGGGCTGCGGTACAGGGAACAAAGGCGCCGCAGGCGCAGGCGGTCGATCGTTCGATCCTCCATGTTCAGGTGATCCTCGACCATCTCGGCTTCTCGCCCGGCATTCTGGATGGCCGCCCCGGCAAGTCGTTGACGGCAGCGCTCAGGGGGTTTCAGGAATCACGCGGGCTGAAGCGGACCGGTGAAATCGATCGGTCGACGCTTCTCGCGCTCCGCGAATATCGCGCGTGGCGGCCGACGCGCACCCTTGCGCTCACCGCGGACGCCCTCGCCGGACCCTATACCAACCCGCTGCCCAAGGACCCGCAGAAACAGGCCAGGCTGCCCGCACTTGGCTATCGCACGGTGATGGAGAAGCTCGCGGAAATGTTCCATACCACGCCGCAGGTGCTGATCGCGCTCAACGATCCACAGACCAGGCTGCGCGTCGGCACCCCGGTGGTCTTTCCGAACGCACTGCCGGGTTCGCGCGATTACGATGCGGCGCTGCCTGCGGCCTGGCGCAAGACGCTGGCCGATCTCAATGTCGATGCCGTTCAGCCGCAGGGTGCCAAGGTCGTCGTCGACAAATCGGACGAGGTGCTGCGCGTGCTCGACAAGGACGGCAAGCTGGTCGCGCAATTCCCGGCGACCATGGGCAGCGAGCATGATCCGCTGCCGATCGGCACCTGGAAGATCCAGGGCGCATCGTACAACCCGACCTTCCACTATAATCCCGACCTCTTCTGGGACGCGAAGGCAAGCGCCCGGGCTGCCCGGCTGCCGGCGGGGCCGAACGGGCCGGTCGGGGTGATCTGGCTCGACCTGTCCAAGCCGCATTACGGGATCCACGGCACGCCTGAGCCCAGCACCATCGGCCGCGCCGAAAGCCATGGCTGTATCCGCCTGACCAACTGGGACGCCGCCCGCCTCTCGTTGATGGTCAAGCCCGGAACGCCGGCCGTCTTCCAGGAGTGAGCCCATGAAGAAGCTCGGCTGTGGCCTCCTCCTGGTCCTGTGTATGGTCGGCGGCGCGTTCGTGGCGCTGGTCCTGTTCGGCCGCACGCTGCCCGACGCGGTGCCGCATTCGGTGGCCATGGCCGCAGCCACCCGATCGGGCGAGGTAACCATCGTCCAGCCGAGTAGTTCGCCGTCGCCCGCGGTGCGCCAGGCGGGAGCCCCGCTTGCCATTCCGGTTGCCGGCGTCGCCGCCGCCTCAATCCAGGACAATTGGGGTGATCCGCGCGACAATGGGCTGCGCCTGCACCATGGAACGGACATCATGGCGCCGGGTGGCACGCCGGTCATTGCGGCGGCGTCCGGGACGGTGGAGAAGCTGTGGACCAGTGCCGCAGGCGGGACGACGATCTATGTCCGCTCGCCGCGACGGCTCTGGACCTATTATTACGCGCATCTCGCCGGCTATGCGCCCGGTTTGCATGAAGGGCAGGTGGTGCGCGTCGGCGACCAGCTTGGCTATGTCGGCGATACCGGCAATGCGGGAGCGCGCAATTTCCATCTGCATTTCGGCCTCGCGCGCACCACCCCGGACCAGCATTGGTACGAGGGCGAGGATATCGATCCCTACCCCTATCTTGTCGGTAAGCCTGTCGCGCGCTGAGGGTCCAGGTCGCGCCCTCGCCACCGCGGCATCGGACTGTCGCCAGCGTCTGGGCCGCCATTCCGGTTCGGGCGCGCCCCTCGCGGTGATCACGACCATTGCGAAAAGGGGGTTTGGACCTTAAAGGCCCCGCCTTCGCTCTTTCCACAACAGGCATCCCCATGAAGATCAACGCGGTCGAGATTCGTCCCGGCAACATCCTCGAATATGAAGGCGGCATCTGGCGTGCGGTGAAAATCCAGCACACCCAGCCCGGTAAGGGCGGTGCCTATATGCAGGTCGAGATGAAGAATCTGATCGACGGCCGGAAGAACAATGTCCGCTTCCGCTCGGCCGAGTCGGTCGAGAAGGTCCGTCTGGATACCACCGATTTCCAGTTCCTGTTCCGCGAGGGCGACCAGCTGACCTTCATGGACAAGGGCAATTACGAGCAGATCACGCTTCCGGCCGACCTGCTCGGCGATGCCGCCGCCTTCCTGCAGGACGGCATGGACGTGGTGATGGAGCTCTGGGAGGATCGCCCGATCTCGGTGCAACTCCCTGACACGATCGAGGCGCTGATCGTCGAGGCTGACGCCGTGGTGAAGGGCCAGACGGCGTCGTCCAGCTACAAGCCCGCGATCCTGGAGAACGGCGTGCGCGTGATGGTGCCGCCGCATATCGGCGCCGGCACCCGCATCGTGGTCGATGTCTACGAGCAGACCTATGTAAGGCGCGCCGACTGAAAATCCCCCTCCCGCTCGCGGGAGGGGCTGGGGGGAGGGCGTGTTCAGGGCCTCGCGTCTCCCACTATTTTGACAGGCCCTCCCCCAGCCCCTCCCGTAAGCGGGAGGGGGGAGAATTGTCTTGGTATCGCATTCAGGCCTCATCACCGTCATGGACCGCGCAGCGCGCAAGGCCGCGCCGCGCCTGCGTCGCGACTTCAATGAGGTCCAGCATCTGCAGGTGAGCCGCAAGGGGCCGGCCGACTTCGTGTCGATGGCCGATCAGCGGGCCGAGCAGACGATCTTCGAGGAACTGTCCAAGGCGCGGCCCGACTGGGGCTTCCTGATGGAAGAGCGTGGCGAGATCGCGGGCGATCCCAGCAAGCCGCGCTGGATCGTCGATCCGCTCGACGGCACCACCAACTTCCTTCACGGTATCCCGCATTTCGCGATCTCGATCGCGGTCGAGGAGCCGCTCGCCAACGGCAAGCGCGAGATCACGACGGGGCTCGTCTATCAGCCCATCACTGATGACAGCTTCTGGGCCGAGAAGGGCCGGGGTGCCTGGATGCAGGAACAGCGCCTGCGCGTTTCCGCGCGGCGCGATCTGCCCGATGCGTTGATCGCAACGGGCATTCCCTTTCTCGGCCATGGCAATTTCGCGGAATGGAGCCGGATCTTCGGCGCGATCGCGCCTGAAGTCGCCGGCATTCGCCGTCTCGGCTCGGCGGCACTCGATCTCGCCTGGGTCGCGGCGGGGCGTTTCGACGGATTCTGGGAATCGAGTCTCCAGCCCTGGGACGTCGCGGCGGGTATGTTGCTGGTGCGAGAGGCCGGCGGCTTCGTCACCGATTTCCGCGGCGGCGACCGCATGATCGAACGCAGCGAATTCCTCGCCGCGAACGACGTGCTGCAATCGAAGCTCCACAAGCTCCTCGCCAACGCGTTGCGCTGACATTTCCCTCTCCCCTTGTGGGGGAGGTGCTCAAGCGAAGCTCGGGGTGAGGGGACACTCATTTGGGTGGGCGTCGCCGAACCTCTCCCCCAAACATCCTTCCGTGGCTTCGCTCCTTCCTCCTTCTCCCACAAGGGAAAGGGAATGTCTTTTGCGAGTGATTCTCACTCCTCGCGGCCTTGCCCCACCGGGGTCATCGTCCTAAAGCCGCCCCATCAATTCGCACCTGCGAGAAACCCATTGGTCGATCTGTCGCAATATCTGCCGATCCTGCTGTTCCTCGGCGTCGCGCTCGTGCTGTCCAGCGCGTTCGTGTTCCTGCCGATCATCGCTGCGCGCTTCACCGGCGCGCACAAGCCAACGCCGGAAAAGCTCACCGAATATGAGTGCGGTTTCCCGGCGTTCGAGGATTCGCGCAGCCAGTTTGACGTGCGCTTCTATCTGGTCGCGATCCTGTTCATCATCTTCGATCTCGAAGCGGCCTTCATCTACCCCTGGGCAGTCAGCGTGTTCTCGCTCGGCTGGACGGCATGGTTCGCAATGATGGGCTTCATCGCCGAACTCGCGCTCGGCCTCGTCTATGCATGGAAGAAGGGAGCGCTCGAGTGGGAGTAGAACTTACGCCCGCCGGTGCCGGCACGTCGATCATTCCGCCCGACCAGTCGTTCTTCAACGATCTGAACGGCGAACTGACCGACAAGGGTTTTCTCGTCACCTCGACGGAAGACCTGTTCCAATGGGCACGTACCGGCTCGCTCTGGTGGATGACCTTCGGGCTCGCCTGCTGCGCGGTCGAGATGATCCATGTGAACATGCCGCGCTACGATCTGGAGCGCTTCGGCGCGGCGCCGCGCGCCTCGCCCCGCCAGTCCGACGTGATGATCGTGGCGGGCACGCTGTGCAACAAGATGGCCCCGGCGCTGCGCCGCGTCTACGACCAGATGTCCGAGCCGAAATACGTCATTTCGATGGGCTCCTGTGCCAATGGCGGCGGCTATTATCACTATAGCTACAGCGTCGTGCGCGGCTGCGACCGGATCGTGCCCGTCGACATCTATGTCCCGGGTTGTCCGCCGACCGCGGAGGCGCTGCTGTATGGCATCATGCAGTTGCAGCGGAAGATCCGTCGCATCGGAACCATTGAAAGATGAGGGCGCCGGCGCCGGCCTATACGGCCAATGACGGGGTGATCGATCGCGCGGGCGAAGTGCTTGGCGGCAATCTGCTTGCCTCGCTCGACGCCGTCGGGGAAGTTGCGCTCACGGTCGATCGCGAGACGCTGGTGACGACGATGGTCGCGCTGCGCGATACGCCCGGCCTCGAATATCAGCAGCTGATGGAGATCGCTGGGGTCGATTATCCGGAGCGGCCCGACCGCTTCGAGGTGGTCTATTGCCTGCTCTCGCTCACCCGCAACCACCGCATCCGCGTGCATGTGCAGACCGACGAGGAGAAGCCGGTACCCTCGGTCACGGGCATCTGGCCGGTCGCCAGCTGGCTCGAGCGCGAGGTGTACGACATGTACGGCGTGCTCTTTTCGGGCAACAGCGATCTCCGCCGCATTCTCACCGACTATGGTTTCCGTGGCCATCCGCAGCGCAAGGATTTCCCGCTGACCGGCTATGTCGAGTTGCGCTACTCGGAGGAAGCGAAGCGGGTGGTCTACGAACCAGTCCAGCTTGCCCAGGATTTCCGCACCTTCGACTTCATGAGTCCGTGGGAAGGCGCCGAATATATCCTGCCTGGTGACGAGAAAGCCAAGTTGCCCGAAGCCAAGGGGGCGCCGACGCCGCTCAAGGCAGACGAGATCGTCAAGGCCGATGCCGCGAAGTCGGCTGTTTCCGCTCCCGCCGCGACTCCCAAGGTAACTGAAAGCGTCACGGACACCGGTGCCGGCAAGGCATCGCCCGATGCCGGGCCTAAACCCGCCGATGCCGATGTCGTGAAGAAGCCGCGCGCGCCGCGCGCCGCCAAGCCTGTCGCCAGCGACACCGCACCGTCGAAGCCGCGCACGCGCAAGAAGCCGGATACGAACAATGGCTGATCATCTCGACGCCATCGAAGGCAAGCTGGACGCGGCCGACCCAACGGTCGGCGATGTCGCGATCCAGAACTACACGATCAATTTCGGCCCGCAGCATCCCGCTGCACACGGCGTGCTGCGCCTGGTGATGGAGCTCGACGGCGAGATCGTCGAGCGCGTCGATCCGCATATCGGCCTGCTGCACCGCGGCACCGAGAAGCTGATCGAATACAAGACCTATATGCAGGCGCTGCCCTATTTCGACCGGCTCGATTACTGCTCGCCTTTGTGCATGGAGCACAGCTTCGTGCTGGCGATCGAGAAATTGCTCGATCTCGAAGTGCCGATCCGCGCGCAGTATCTCCGCGTGTTCTTCGCCGAGCTGACGCGCATTTCGAACCACATGCTCAACCTCGGTAGCCATGTGATGGACGTCGGCGCGATGACGCCGAACCTGTGGCTGTTCGAGATCCGCGAGGATTGCCTCAACTTCTTCGAGCGCGTCTCCGGCGCGCGCATGCACAGCGCCTATTTCCGGCCGGGCGGCGTGCACCAGGATACGCCGCTCAAGCTGCTGACCGATATTGCGGACTGGCTCGACAAGCGCATGCCGCGCCTCTTCGAGGATGCGATCAGCCTCGTCGCCGACAATCGCATCTTCAAGCAGCGTAACGTCGATATCGCGACGGTGAGCCGCGACGACGCGATTAAATGGGGCTTTTCCGGCCCGATGATTCGCGGTTCGGGCATCCCCTGGGATCTGCGCAAGGCGCAGCCCTATGACGTCTATGCGAAGATGGATTTCGACGTGCCGGTCGGCACGCGCGGCGATTGCTATGACCGGTTCATGGTGCGCGTCGAGGAGGTCCGCCAGTCGATGCGGATCATGAAGCAGTGCCTGAACGAAATGCCCGAAGGGCCGATCGCCAGCCTCGACCGCAAGGTCGTACCGCCCAAGCGCGCCGAGATGAAACGCTCGATGGAAGCGCTGATCCACCATTTCAAGCTCTACACCGAGGGCTTCCACGTGCCCGCCGGCGACGTCTATGTCGCGACCGAAAGCCCCAAGGGCGAGTTCGGCGTCTATCTCGTCGCTGACGGCACCAACAAGCCATACCGCTGCAAGATCCGCCCGACTGCGTTCAGCCACCTCCAGGCAATGGACTTCATGGCCAAGGGCCACATGCTCGCCGACACCACCGCCATTCTCGGCGCGATGGATATCGTGTTCGGGGAGTGTGACCGGTGAGCGCCGACAATCTCGATCTCGTTACCCGCCTGATGGACCGGTACAATGCCGGTGACGCCGACGGCTATGCTGATCTGATGACGGAGGATGCAGCCGAAGCGCTGTATCGCGGTGACGTGTTGCGCGACGGGCGCGAAGGCGTTCGCTCGGGCCTGCGCGCGATGTTCGCGGAGTTTCCGGAGAACAAGGCGATCGTCAAGGCAACGCATGTCGTCGGCGACAAGGTCGTGCTGTTCGAGGAAGTGTGGCGATCGCCCAGTGCAGAGCCCTTCGACGTGGTTTCCATCTATTCCTTCGCCGCCGGCAAGGTCGAGCGCGTGGAGTTTGTCCGCTAATGGCTGAAGCACCCCAAATCCCCGACGAGGCAGAGACCCGCGCGCGCTGGGGCGCGTTTGCGTGGACGGCCGAGAACCAGGCAAAGGCGACCGAGATCCTCGGGCGCTATCCCAAGGGGCGCGAGCAGTCGGCATCGCTGCCGCTGCTCGATCTCGCCCAGCGCCAGGTCGGTGCCGACACCAATACGCAAGGGTGGCTGCCGGTTCCCGTGATCGAGTTCGTCGCGCGGCAGATCGGCGTGCCGTACATGCGCGTCTACGAGGTCGCGACCTTCTACACCATGTTCAACATGGCGCCGGTCGGCCGCTATCATGTCCAGGTCTGCGGCACGACGCCGTGCCTGCTCGGCGGCTCGGACGACGTGCTCGCCGCTTGCAAGAATCGCGGGCTGATCAAGGGCCATACGACGCCCGACGGGCTGTTCACCCTGACCGAGGTCGAGTGCCTGGGTGCCTGCGCCAATGCCCCGATGGTCCAGATCAACGACGACAATTACGAGGATCTCGATTACGATCGCACCGCGGCGATCCTCGAGGCGCTGGCTGAGGGCAGGCCGGTGGCGCCGGGCTCGCAGACGGGCCGGCGGGACAGCTGCCCGGCAGGCGGGCCGACGACGCTCAAGGACATGGTCGACGAAAACCATGATTACCGGGGGGAATGGGCATGAAGGGCGTGAATCCGATCGTCGCCGTGCTGGCCGTCATCGGCGGGCTGGTCGTGCTTGGCTGGCTGTTGCGGATCACCTTCAGCTTGCTTCCGCTGCTCGTCCTCATCGCGATCGGCGTCTTCGTCTATATCGTCGTCCAGAACATGACCGGAAAAGGCAGGTAGATGCTCGCCGACAAGGATCGCATCTTCACCAATGTTTACGGGTTCCAGCCCTGGGACCTGAAGGCGGCGCGTGCGCGCGGCGATTGGGACGATACCAAGGGGCTGATGGCGCGCGGCCAGGACGCGATCATCGACGTGATCAAGGCTTCCGGCCTGCGGGGGCGCGGCGGTGCCGGCTTCCCGACCGGCATGAAGTGGAGCTTCATGCCCAAGGAGCCGAAGCCTGAGCGGCCCAGCTTCCTCGTCATCAACGCCGATGAATCCGAGCCGGGCTCGTGCAAGGATCGCGAGATCATCCGGCACGATCCGCACAAGCTGATCGAGGGCGCGCTGATCGCCGGCTATGCGATGCGCGCGCGCGCCGCGTACATCTATATTCGCGGCGAATATATCCGCGAGGCCGAAGTGCTCTTCGCCGCCGTGGCCGAGGCCTATGACGCGGGCCTGATCGGCAAGAATGCCAGCGGCTCGGGCTATGATTTCGATGTCTTCGTCCATCGCGGCGCTGGCGCCTATATCTGCGGCGAAGAGACCGCGATGCTCGAAAGCCTCGAGGGCAAGAAGGGCCAGCCGCGGCTGAAGCCGCCTTTCCCGGCGGGGGCCGGGCTCTACGGCATGCCGACCACGGTCAACAACGTCGAGTCGATCGCGGTGGCGCCGACGATCCTGCGCCGCGGCGCGGAATGGTTCGCGTCTTTCGGCGCCGAGGGCAATCGCGGCACCAAGCTGTTCCAGATTTCGGGCCATGTGAACAAGCCCTGCGTGGTCGAGGAAGCGATGAGCATCCCGTTCCGCGAACTGATCGAGAAGCATTGCGGCGGTATCCGGGGCGGCTGGGATAATCTCCTCGCCGTGATCCCGGGCGGCTCCTCGGTGCCGCTCGTTCCCGCGGCGCAGATCATGGACTGCCCGATGGATTTCGACGGGCTGAAGGCGCTCGGCTCCGGCCTCGGCACCGCCGCCGTGATCGTGATGGACAAGTCGACCGACATCGTCCGCGCAATCTCGCGCCTGTCCTATTTCTACAAGCATGAGAGCTGCGGCCAGTGCACGCCGTGCCGCGAGGGCACCGGCTGGATGTGGCGCGTGATGGAGCGGCTGCGCACGGGCGACGCCGATATCAGCGAGATCGATACGCTGCAGCAGGTCACCAAGCAGATCGAAGGCCACACCATCTGCGCGCTTGGCGACGCGGCGGCATGGCCGATCCAGGGTCTGATCCGTCATTTCCGGCCCGAACTGGAGCGGCGGATCAAGGAAAAGAACGGCGGCGGCCTCGAGCCGATGATGGAAGCTGCAGAATAATGCCCAAGGTTAAAGTCGATGGCGTAGAGATCGAGGTGCCGCAGGGCGCCACCGTGCTGCAGGCGTGCGAGCTTGCTGGCAAGGAGATCCCGCGCTTCTGCTATCATGAGCGGCTGTCGATCGCCGGCAATTGCCGCATGTGCCTCGTCGAGGTGAAGCCCGGGCCGCCCAAGCCGCAGGCAAGCTGTGCCCTGCCGGCCGCCGAGAATCAGGAGATCTTCACCAACACGCCGATGGTGAAGAACGCCCGCGAGGGCGTGATGGAATTCCTGCTGATCAACCATCCGCTCGATTGCCCGATCTGCGACCAGGGCGGCGAGTGCGACCTGCAGGACCAGAGCCTTGCTTATGGCCGCGGCCATTCCCGCTATGACGAGAACAAGCGGGCGGTGACCGAGAAATACATGGGCCCGATCGTGAAGACGGTGATGACGCGGTGCATCCAGTGCACCCGCTGCATCCGCTTCGCCGAGGAAGTCGCCGGGGTCGAGGAAATCGGCGCGATTTATCGCGGCGAGGATATGCAGATCACCTCCTATCTGGAGGGCGCCGTCACCAGCGAACTGTCGGGCAATGTCGTCGATCTGTGCCCGGTCGGTGCGCTGACCTCCAAGCCTTACGCGTTCGAGGCCCGGCCCTGGGAGCTGAAGAAGACGCTGACGATCGATGTGATGGACGCGGTCGGCACCAACATCCGTCTCGACAGCCGCGGCCGCCAGGTGCTGCGCTGCCTTCCCGTGATCAACGAGGATGTGAACGAGGAGTGGGCGACCGATAAGACTCGCCATGCCGTTGACGGCCTGGTGCGGCGGCGCCTCGACAAGCCCTTCGTGCGCAAGGACGGGCGGCTGGCAGAGGCGAGCTGGGACGAGGCCTTCGCCGCGATCGCCGCCGTGAAGGCTGGCTCGAGCGTCGCCGCGGTCCATGGCGATCTTGCCGACAGCGAGACGCTGTATGCCGCCAAGGCGCTGCTCGCCTCGATGGGATCGTCGCTGCTCGAAGGTCGCCAGACCGGCATGGATTACGACACGTCGTCGCTGGGGGCGGTCAATTTCAACACGACGATTGCTGGCACCGAGACGGCCGACGTCATCCTGCTGGTCGGCACCAATCTGCGCTGGGAAGCGCCGCTGGTGAACACGCGCATCCGCAAGGCGATCAAGAAGGGTGCGAAGGTCTTCGCGATCGGCCCTGAGACCGATTTGACCTACAAAGTCGAATGGCTCGGCAATGATCTCTCGCTCCTCGGCAAGCTGCCCGATGCTGTGGCCGAAGCCTTTGGCAATGCGCAGCGCCCGATGATGATCGTCGGCGGTGCGGCGCTAAAGGGCGGACACGGCGCGGCGCTGGCGCTGGCTGGTTCCCTGAACCTCGTGCGGGACGGCTGGAACGGCTTCAACGTCGTCCACATGGCCGCGGCGCGGATGGGCGGGCTGATGCTCGGCTATGCCCAGCCGGGCGGGATCGCCGATATCGTTGCGGCCAAGCCGAAGCTCGTCTTCTTCCTGGCCGCGGACGAGGTGGATTTTTCCGCCTTCGCCAAGAGCTTCAAGGTGTATATCGGCCATCATGGCGACAAGGGCGCAGCGGCAGCCGATGTCGTGCTGCCGGGCGCCAGCTATGCCGAGAAGTCCGGTACCTGGGTCAATCTGGAGGGCCGCGTCCAGCGCGGCGAGCGCGCTGTGTTCCCGCCGGGCGATGCCCGTGAGGACTGGACCATCCTGCGCGCGCTGTCGGCGGTGATGGGCAAGACGCTCCCGTTCGACACGCTCGAGGAACTGCGCGCTGCGATGGGTGTCGACACACCCGATCTGGCCACGCCCGGCCTGAAGAGCTTCGCCTGGCAGGCACCGGCGCTCGACGCCAGCGGCCGGGGCGAAGTCGCCTATCCGATCAAGGATTTCTACCTGACCAACGCCATCTGCCGCGCGTCCCCGACGATGCAGCGCTGCTCGGCCGAACTGATCCACGGCGAAGAATTCGCGGAGGCCGCAGAATGACCGCGTTCTTCGTATCCCACGGCATGGATTATGGCTGGGCCTGGTTCCTCGCCACCATCGTCGGCATCCTTGTCATCGCGCTGCCACTGATGCTGGCGGTCGCGATGATCATCTACGCCGATCGCAAGATCTGGGCGGCGATGGCGTTGCGCCGCGGCCCCAACGTGGTTGGCCCGCTTGGCCTGCTGCAGAGCTTCGCTGACGGCCTGAAGGTCTTCCTGCAGGAAACCATCATTCCGTCGAGTGCGAACAAGGGCCTGTTCCTGCTCGCGCCGATCATCACCTTCACGGTGGCGCTGATCGTCTGGGCGGTGGTGCCGTTCCAGGCCGGCGTGGTGCTGGCCGACATCAATGTCGGACTGCTCTACGTCCTCGCCGCCTCGTCGCTCGGCGTCTACGGCATCATCCTGGCGGGCTGGTCTTCCAACTCGAAATACCCCTTCTTCTCGGCGATCCGCGCCGCGGCGCAGATGGTGTCGTACGAAGTCGCGATCGGTTTCGTGCTGATCTCGGTCGTGCTGTGGTCGGGCAGCTTCAACCTGTCGACGATCGTGCTGGCGCAGAAGGGGCTTTACGGGTTCGCCAACGGCTTCATCTTCAATCCGCTGCTGTTTCCGATGGCGATCGTTTTCTTCATCTCGTCGCTCGCCGAGACGCAGCGCGCGCCGTTCGACCTGACCGAGGCGGAGAGCGAGCTCGTCGCCGGGTACCAGACCGAATATTCGTCGATGAGCTTCGCACTGTTCTGGCTCGGCGAATATGCCAACGTCATCCTCATGTGTGCGCTCAATGCCACGCTCTTCTGGGGTGGCTGGCTGCCACCGCTCGACCTCCCGATCCTGTATCTGGTGCCGGGTATCATCTGGCTGTTCGCCAAGATCCTGTTCTTCTTCTTCCTGTTCAGCTGGGTGAAGGCGACCGTCCCGCGCTACCGCTACGACCAGCTGATGCGATTGGGCTGGAAGATTTTCCTGCCGCTGTCACTGTTCTGGGTATTCCTGGTGTCGGGCTTCCTGATGTTGGTGCGCGTTGGAGTTTCGTCATGAGCATCGCTCAGATCATCAAGTCCTACACGCTGTGGGAATTCGTGAAGGCGCACGCGCTGACGCTTCGCTATTTCTTCAAGGCGAAGGCGACGATCAACTATCCGTTCGAGAAGAATCCGATCTCCCCGCGTTTCCGCGGCGAGCATGCGTTGCGCCGTTATCCCAATGGCGAGGAACGCTGCATCGCGTGCAAGCTGTGCGAGGCGGTGTGCCCGGCGCAGGCGATCACGATCGAGGCCGAGCCGCGCGACGACGGCAGCCGCCGCACCACGCGCTACGACATCGACATGACCAAGTGCATCTATTGCGGTCTGTGTCAGGAGGCCTGCCCGGTCGATGCGATCGTCGAGGGGCCGAACTTCGAATTCTCGACCGAAACCCGCGAGGAGCTGATCTACGACAAGGCTAAGCTGCTCGATAATGGCGATCGCTGGGAGCGTGCGATCGCCGCGAACCTTGCCGCCGATGCACCGTACCGTTAAGCGCCAGCCGAATCCGAGGGGCCTCCTGATTCCGTGATCCAGACACTCGCCTTTTATCTGTTCGCCGCGATGGTGCTGCTGTCGGCGGCGCTGACCATCACCGCGCGCAACCCGGTCCATGCCGTGCTTTGGCTGATCCTCGCCTTCTTCAACGCGGCGGGGCTGATGGTGCTGGTCGGTGCCGAGTTCATCGCGATGCTGCTGGTGATCGTCTATGTCGGGGCCGTCGCGGTGTTGTTCCTGTTCGTCGTGATGATGCTCAACATCGACTTCGCCGAGTTGCGCAGCGGTTTCGTGCGCTATCTGCCGGTCGGGCTGGTGCTCGCGATCGGGCTGGCCGCGGAGATCATCATCGGTATCGGTGCGTATGGCGCCGGAGCGATCGAACTGAGCCGGCGCGCCGCCCCGATCGACGCGGCGGTGCCCAACATCCAGGCGATCGGCAACCTGCTCTACACGCGCTATCTGTTCATCTTCGAAGGCGCGGGCCTGGTCCTGCTCGTCGCGATGATTGGCGCGATCGTGCTCACGCACCGGGAGCGTGGCGGCACGCGGCCGCAGAATATCAACCGTCAGGTATCGCGCCGTCCGCAGGACGCGACGCGCAACACGCAGCCCGGAGTCGGGCAGGGGGTGGAGCTGTGATCGGCCTGACGCATTATCTCGTCGTCGCGGCGATCCTGTTCGCGCTTGGCGTGCTCGGCATCGTCGCCAACCGCAAGAACCTCATCGTCATGCTGATGGCGATCGAGCTGATCCTGCTGGCGGTGAACCTCAATCTCGTCGCCTTCTCCGCCTATCTCCACGATCTGGTCGGGCAGGTCTTCGCGATGTTCGTGCTGACCGTCGCCGCCGGCGAGGCGGCGATCGGTCTGGCTATCCTCGTCATCTATTTCCGTGGACGCGGCACGATCTCGGTCGACGACGTCAACCGGATGAAGGGATAAGAAGTTGATCCTCTTCATCGTCTTCCTGCCGCTTCTTGCGGCCATCATCGCAGGGCTCGGCAACCGCGCGCTCGGCAACATCGCGGCCAAGGTGCTCACCACCGGCGCGCTGTTCGTCTCGTGCGTGCTCAGCTGGCAGATATTCCTCCACTATCTCGGCGGCGCCGAGCCGGGCGTGACGGCGGTGTTCGACTGGATCCGATCCGGTGACCTGAACGTTGCCTGGGCGCTGCGCGTGGACGCCCTGACGGCGGTGATGCTGGTCGTGATCACCAGCGTCTCGGCGCTGGTTCACCTCTATAGCTGGGGCTATATGGAGGAGGATCCGGATCAGCCGCGGTTCTTCGCCTATCTGTCGCTTTTCACCTTCGCCATGCTGATGCTGGTGACCGCCAACAACCTCGTCCAGATGTTCTTCGGCTGGGAAGGCGTCGGTCTCGCCTCCTATCTGCTGATCGGCTTCTGGTTCAAGAAGCCGAGCGCCAACGCGGCCGCGATCAAGGCGTTCGTCGTCAACCGCGTCGGCGATCTCGGCTTCATGCTCGGGATCTTCGGCACCTTCCTTGTGTTTGGCACGATTTCGATTCCCGAGATCCTGGCCGCCGCGCCGGGCATGACAGGATCGACTATCGGTTTCCTCGGTCATCGGCTCGATACGATGACGATCCTGTGCCTGTTGCTGTTCGTCGGTGCGATGGGCAAGTCTGCGCAGCTCGGTTTGCATACCTGGTTGCCGGACGCGATGGAGGGCCCGACGCCGGTCTCCGCGCTGATCCATGCCGCGACGATGGTCACCGCCGGCGTGTTCATGGTTTGCCGCCTGTCGCCCATGTTCGAGACGAGCCCGTTCGCGTTGCACGTCGTGATGACGGTCGGCGCGGCGACCTGCTTCTTCGCCGCAACCGTCGGGCTGGTGCAGACCGATATCAAGCGCGTTATCGCCTATTCGACCTGCTCGCAGCTTGGCTATATGTTCTTCGCGGCTGGCTGCGGCGCTTATGGCGCGGCGATGTTCCACCTCTTCACGCACGCCTTCTTCAAGGCGCTGCTGTTCCTCGGGGCGGGCTCGGTGATCCATGCGATGCACCATGAGCAGGACATGCGCTATTATGGCGGCCTGCGGAAACACATCCCGATCACCTTCTGGGGCATGATGGCGGGCACGCTCGCGATCACCGGTGTCGGCATCCCCGCGGTGTTCGGCAACCCGCTCGCAATCGGTTTCGCCGGCTTCCACTCGAAGGATGCGATCATCGAGGCTGCCTGGGCGTCGGGCCAGTCGGGCGCGTCGATCGTCGGCATCATCGTCGCGCTGCTGACGAGCTTCTATTCGTGGCGCCTGATGTTCCTCACCTTCTGGGGCAAGCCACGCTGGGCGAGTTCCGAGCACATCCAGCACGCGATCCACGACACGCATGGCCATGGCGATCATGCCCATCACGACGATCATGCGGCGCATGGTCATGATGATCACGCGCACGCGCATGATCATGGTGATGGCACGGGCGGCTATCACCCGCACGAAAGCCCGCTCCCGATCCTGGTGCCGCTGGCCCTGCTTTCCTTCGGGGCGGTTACCGCAGGCTTCATCTTCCACGGCTATTTCATCGAGCCAACGGCCGGTGAGGCTTATTGGAAGGGCAGCATCGCATTCCGTGAGCATCTGATGCACGCGATGCACGAGGTGCCGCTCGGGGTGAAGCTCTCCGCGTCGATCGCCATGCTGCTCGGCCTGTGGGGCGCCTGGATGGCCTATATCCGCAACCCGGGCTTCCCGGCCAAACTCGCCGGCCAGTTCCGCGTGCTGTACGATTTCCTGCTGCACAAATGGTATTTCGACGAATTGTACGACCTCCTGTTCGTGCGCCCGGCCTTCGCGCTCGGCCGCCTGTTCTGGCACCGGGGTGACGAGAAGACGATCGACCGGTTCGGCCCCAACGGCTCGGCGTGGCTGGTCGCGCAGGGATCGCGGGCCGCCGGCAAGCTCCAGTCTGGATATGTCTATACCTATGCCTTCGTCATGCTGATCGGGCTGACCGCCGCCGTAACCTGGGCGATCACACGATGACCGGTTTTCCGATCCTCACCGTCATGCTCGCAGTCCCGGCGATCGCCGCGGTCGCCTGCATCTTCGTGAGTGCGAATGCGGCGCGCTGGATCGCATTGCTCGCGACGCTGGTCGATCTGGTGCTGGGCATCTGGCTGTGGGCGCAGTTCGATATCGGCGGGCCGCAATGGCAGTTCGTCGAGCATGTGCCGTTGTTCGGCAAATTCGGCTGGGCGCTGGGCATTGACGGCTTTGCGCTGATGCTGATCATGCTCAGCGTATTCCTGATGCCGATCTGCATCGGCGCCAGCTGGATCGCGATCGAGAAGCGCGTCCAGGAATATATGGCGGCGTTCCTCGTCACGGAGGTGCTGATGATCGGCACCTTCGCGGCGCAGGACCTGTTCCTGTTCTACATCTTCTTTGAAGCCGGCCTGATCCCGATGTACCTGATCATCGGCATCTGGGGCGGCGTGAACCGGATCTACGCGTCCTACAAATTCTTCCTCTACACGCTGCTCGGCTCGGTGCTGATGTTCATCGCGATGCTGTGGATGGCCCAGTTCGCCGGGACCACCGACATCCCGACGCTGCTCAACACCGATTTCCCGGTCCATGCACAGATCTGGCTGTGGCTCGCCTTCTTCGCCTCCTTCGCGGTGAAGATGCCGATGTGGCCGTTCCACACCTGGTTGCCCGATGCGCACGTCCAGGCACCGACGGCTGGGTCGGTTATCCTGGCGGGCGTGCTGCTGAAGCTCGGCGGTTACGGCTTCCTGCGCTTCTCGCTGCCGATGTTCCCGGAGGCATCGGCGCAGCTCGGCTGGCTCGTCTTCGGCCTGTCGGCCGTGGCGGTGATCTACACCTCGCTCGTCGCGCTGGTGCAGTCCGACATGAAGAAGCTGATCGCCTATTCGTCCGTCGCGCATATGGCGATCGTCACGATCGGCCTGTTCGCCTTCAATCGCCAGGGCATCGAAGGCGCGATGATCGTCATGCTCAGCCATGGCCTGGTCTCGGCGGCCCTCTTCCTGTGCGTCGGCGTCATCTACGATCGACTGCACACCCGCGAGATCAGCCGTTATGGCGGCCTTGCGATCAACATGCCGAAATATGCGATCCTGTTCATGCTCTTCACCATGGCGTCGGTCGGGTTGCCGGGCACGAGCGGCTTCGTCGGCGAGTTCCTCTCGCTGGCAGGCACCTATCAGGTTTCGACCACGATCACGCTGCTGTGCACCACCGGCATCATCCTGGGCGCAGCCTATATGCTCTATCTCTATCGCCGCGTCGTGTTCGGCGATCTCACCGAGGATGACGTCCGCGCGATGCCCGATCTGAGTTTCCGCGAAGTCGCGCTGCTCGCGCCGATCGCCGCGGTGGTGCTGTGGATGGGTGTCTATCCGGAAAGCTTCCTCGCCCCGATGCGCGCCGATGTCGGCACGCTCGAGGCGCGGATCGCCCGTGCCGCGCCGGCCGGGGATTCGCTGCCGACCCCGGGCAAGCACGTCACGCCCGTCGCTCATGGGGAGGCGCACCAATGAACGCCTCGCTGCTCATGATCCTCCCGGAGGAGGTGCTCACGCTTGGCGCGCTGGTGCTCATGCTGGTTGCCGCCTGGGGCGGACAGGCATCGACCAAGGCCATTTCCTGGACGTCGGTCGCGATCCTGATCGGGGCCGGTATCGCGCTGATCGGGCCCGCCTCGTCCGGCGGCGAGGCCTTTTACGGCCTCTACCGCGCCGATGCGTTCGGTGCCTTTGCAAAGGTGCTGATCTATATCGCTGCGGCCGTCGCGATCATCGTCGCACCGCGCTTCTTCGAGCAGACCTCGGGTGACGATCTCCGCCCCGAATATCCGGTTCTCATCCTGCTGTCCGCGGTCGGCATGGGCATGATGGTGTCAGCGGGCGACCTGCTGACCCTGTATGTCGGTCTCGAGTTGCAGAGTCTCGCGGCTTATGTGCTGGCGAGCTTCATGCGCCGCGACACGCGCTCGGCCGAGGCCGGCCTGAAATATTTCGTGCTTGGCGCACTGGCGAGCGGCATCCTGCTCTACGGCATCAGCCTGGTCTATGGCTTCAGCGGCACGACGCTCTTCACCTCGATCGCGACCGCCTATGGGGCGGGCCATTCGATGGGCCTGACCTTCGGCCTGGTCTTCGTTTTCGCGGGGCTTGCCTTCAAGATCAGTGCCGTGCCGTTCCACATGTGGACGCCGGACGTCTACGAAGGCGCGCCGACCCCAGTCACGATCTTCTTCGCCTCGGCGCCCAAGGTCGCGGCGATGGCGCTCGCGGTTCGAGTCGCGATCGAAGCGATGGGCCCGGCGACCGATCAGTGGCGCCAGATCGTCATCTTCGCGTCGCTCGCCTCAATCATCTTCGGTGCGGTGGCGGCGATCGGCCAGACCAACATCAAGCGGCTGCTCGCCTATAGCTCGATCAACAATGTCGGCTTCCTGCTGGTCGGCCTCGCGGCGGGAACGGCCCAGGGCGTTGCGTCGGTATTGTTCTACCTTACCGTCTATGTCGCGATGACGCTGGGCAGCTTCCTCGTCGTGCTGCAGATGCGGGACGTGTCTGGCGAGCCGGTCGAGACGATTGCCAGCCTGTCCGGCCTGTCGCAGCGGCGTCCCGGTCTCGCGCTCGCCATGATGATCTTCATGCTCTCGCTCGCAGGCATTCCGCCGATGCTGGGCTTCAACGCCAAGCTCGCGGTGTTCCAGGCGGCGGTGGATGCCGGCTTCATATCGCTGGCCGTGGTCGGCTTCGTCGCCTCGGTGATCGGCACGTATTACTATCTGCGGGTGGTGAAGGTGATGTATTTCGACGAGCCTGCCGGTGCGTTCCAGCGGGGCAACAGCATTGTCGAAGGTGGCCTGATCACCGTCGCGGCGGTGTTCGTCTCGCCCGTCGGCTGGCTGCTCCTTACGCCGCTTGGCGTCTGGACCGCTACCGCTGCCAGGGCGCTGTTCTGACGTATACGATCCGTACCGTCGCCGAGACGGGGTCTACCAACGCGGACATGCTGATGCTCGCGGGGGCGGGCGTGGGTGAGGGGCTCTGGCTCCGCGCCGAACGCCAGACCGGCGGTCGCGGGCGGCAGGGCAGGGCCTGGTCTTCGCCCGAAGGCAATCTCTATGTCAGCACGCTCGTGCGGCTGCGCCCCGGTGACCCGCAGCCTGCGACCTTGGCGCTGGTCGCGGCCATCGCCCTGGAGGAGGTTGCCTCGGCCTATCTTGGCCGGGCCGGGCCAGTCCGGATCAAATGGCCCAACGACCTGCTGCTCGACGGCGCCAAGCTGTCGGGCATCCTGCTGGAGCGCGGCGGCGACGCCGTGGTGATCGGCATCGGCGTCAACCTCGCGCAGTACCCGGCCGATCTCGACCGTCCCGCCACCAGCCTTGCGGCGAACGGCGCCGCGCCCGATCCCGCCGACTTCCTCGAGACCCTCGCGGCTGCGTTCGGGCGCTGGCTGGGCATCTGGCGTGTCGAGGGGCTGGCACCGATCCGCGCCCGCTGGCTCGATCGCGCTCACCCCACCGGGACCGCGCTGACGGCGCGCCTGCCGGATGGCAGCGCGACCGATGGCTTGTTCGCCGGGCTGGATGGCGAGGGGGCACTCATCCTGCGCTTGGCGGACGGAGCGACCCGTGTCATTCACGCCGCCGATATCTTCCTGATCTGAGGCCGAACCAAATGCTGCTCGCGATCGATGCCGGCAATACCAATGTGGTCTTCGCGCTTGTCGAGCGCGGCACGATCAAGGCGCGTTGGCGCATTGCGACCGACCCGCGGCGCACCGCCGATGAATATGCCGTCTGGCTCAGCCAGCTGCTCAATCTCGAAGGCTATGATCGGAGCGCCGTAACCGGCGTCATCATCGCGACGGTCGTTCCGCGCGCGTTGCACAACCTCCAGACGCTCGCCCGCAAATATTTCGGGGGCGAACCGCTGATCGCGGGCCAGCCTCCGGTCGAATGGGGCATGCAGCTTGATGTCGAGGAACCGCACGCCGTCGGTGCCGACCGCGCGGTCAACATGATCGCCGCGCACGCGCTGCATCCCGGGGATCTGATCACGATCGATTTCGGCACTGCGACGACCTTCGATTTTTCCGATTTCAAGGGCGCCTACAAGGGCGGCATTATTGCGCCGGGGATCAACCTCTCGCTCGATGCGCTCGTTACCGCCGCTGCCAAGCTGCCGCGCATTGCGATCGAGGCGCCGGAGAACACCAGCGTCATCGGTCGCGACACCGTCAGCCAGATGCATATCGGCATCTATTGGGGCTATATCGCGATGATCGAGGGGCTGGTCGCGCGGATGAAGGCCGAGGTGGGGCGCCCGGTTAAGGTGATCGCGACCGGCGGTCTGGCCACGCTGTTCGAGAAGCAGACCGACGTTTTCGACGTGATCGAGCCGGACCTTACCATACAGGGGCTGGCGATGTTGTGGGATCGCGCCCATATAAGCAGCTAATTCGTCACGCCCGCACTTAGGGGCGTCCCGCTTTATCCAGACATCGAAGACAAGCGGGAACACCGCTTTCGCGGGGATGACAATAGAAAGATTTCAATAAAAGCAATGACTCCGAACAACGAACTCCTTTTCGTCGCACTCGGCGGATCCGGTGAGATCGGCATGAACGTCAATCTCTATGGCTGTCGCGGCAAGTGGCTGATGGTCGATTGCGGCATCACCTTCGCTGATCCGCAATATCCTGGCATCGATGTGATCCTGCCCGATCTCGCCTTTATCGAGGAGCAACTCGACAATCTGGTCGGTATCGTACTGACCCATGGTCATGAGGACCATATTGGGGCGCTGCCGTATCTCGCCGAGGATCTCCGCGTGCCGCTTTATGCGACCCCCTTCACCGCCGGTCTGATCCGCGGCAAGCTCGAGGAAGAGGGCAACGCCAGCCGCGTGCGCCTCAACGTCGTCAAGCCGGGCCAGCGCATCGATGTCGGCCCGTTCGGCGTCAATTTCGTGCCGCTGTCGCACTCGATTCCTGAAGCCAATGCGCTGCTGATCGAAACGCCTTATGGCCGCGTGTTCCACACCGGCGACTGGAAGCTTGATGCCGCCCCCGTGCTCGGGGCCTCGACGAGCCCGGAACAGCTCGAACTGATCGGCGAGGAGGGCGTCCTCGCGCTGGTCTGCGATTCGACCAACGTGTTCAATCCGGAACCGTCGGGCTCGGAGGCCGATGTGCGCGTGGGCCTGTCCCAAGTGGTGGCCAAGGCAAAGGGTAGGGTGCTCGTTACCACCTTCGCATCGAATGCCGCCCGGCTCCACACGCTCGGCCAGGTCGCGCGCGAAACGGGCCGCAAGCTCTGCGTCGCCGGCCGTTCGCTCGATCGGATCCTCAAGGTCGCTCGCGCGACCGGCTATCTCAAGGACTTCCCCGAGACGGTCGAGCCCGATGCAGCGATGCGTCTGCCGCGTGACAAGATCCTGATCGTCGCAACCGGTGGCCAGGGCGAGGAGCGCGCCGCGCTTGGTCGTGTCGCCGCCGGCTCACACCCGATCAGCCTCGATGCGGGTGACACCGTCGTCTTTTCGTCGCGGCAGATCCCGGGCAACGAAGTTGCGATCGGCCGCATCCAGAACCAGCTCGCCGCCAAGGGCGTCGAGATGGTCACCGAGCGCCAGGCGCACGTTCACGTCTCCGGCCATCCCGGTCGCCCGGAGCTCGCGGCGATGTATCGCTGGATCAAGCCGGAGATCCTGATGCCCGTCCATGGCGAGATGCGCCACCTGATGGAGCAGGCGCGGTTCGGCCTGTCGGAAGGCATCCCGCGCGCGCTGGTGCAGACCAATGGCGATATCGTCCGCCTCGCTCCCGGTGCGCCCGAGAAGCTCGGCCACGCCCAGGTCGGCCGACTGGTCCTTGACGGTGACGTCATCCTTCCCGGTGACGGCGCCACGATCAACGAGCGCCGCAAGCTCGCGCTGTTCGGCCAGATCTCGGTGGCGGTTGCGATCGATCGCGGCGGCAAGATGATCGGCCAGCCCCAGGTGCGCCTGCAGGGCATTCCGGTCGAGGAGGATCGCGATCCCTTCATCGACGAGGCTGTCGACGCCGTCGCGGAGGCGACGCGCAAGGGCGGGCGCGACCGCGACCGCCTGCGCGAGGACATTCGCCTTGCCGCGCGCCGCGTGGCGACGCGCTGGACGGGCAAGAAGCCCATTGTCGACGTCCTGCTGATCGAGGCCTGACACCATGCGCTGGCCCTCGATGCTCGCCATCTACTTCCTGTTCTGGGCCTTCTCGGTCTTCCTCGTCCTGCCCTTCGGGATCAGGACGGCGGACGAGGCGGGCATCGAGCGCGTACCAGGCCAGGCGGAAAGCGCGCCGCACGAATTTCGCATGGGGCGCACGGCGCTGCGCGTGACGATCGTCGCGACGATCGGTTTCGCGATCTTCCTGCTCAATTACCATTTCGGCTGGGTCACGCCGCGCAGCCTCGATTTCTACGGGCTGTGGAACGAGTCAGCGAGTTGACGGGCTCGCGCTGACCGCTTCGCATCGTCCGGTGTAGCGCCCGGCCCCGGCAGAAGGGGGCGGGTCCCTACGCCTTACCCCTCGTCGTCGGCAGCCTTGCTCTGCAACTGGACATAGTTCGCGATCCCCATCCGTTCGATCATCTCGAACTGGCGCTCGAGCGTGTCCACATGCTCCTCCTCGCTGTCGAGAATGCGGCGGAACAGGTCGCGGCTCACATAGTCGCGCACCTTTTCGCTATGTTCGATCGCGTCGCGCAGCAGCGGCAATGCCTCCATCTCGAGCGCGAGATCGGCCTTGAGCACTTCTTCCACCGTCTCGCCGATGCGCAGGCGGCCCAGCAGCTGGAAATTGGGTAGGCCGTCGAGGAACAGGATGCGCTCCGACAGCATGTCGGCATGCTTCATCTCGTCGATCGACTCGTGCCGCTCGAATTCAGCGAGGCGGCGCACGCCCCAATGATCGAACAGCCGGTAGTGCAGCCAATATTGGTTGATCGCGGTCAGCTCGTTCTTGAGCGCCTCGTTCAGGAATTCGATGACCTTGGCGTCGCCCTTCATTGCACATCTCCGTTCGCTGCTCGCAGGCTACCGCATGGCGGCCCGGCGGGACAGCTAAAAGGATTGGCAGCGGTCAGGCAGCAGCCCGTTCTTCGTCGATGATCGCGCGCGCGAACGGCACGCACTGGCCGCATTTCGGCTGGCGCCCAAGCGCACGATAGACCTGGCAGGCGCTCCGCGCACCGCCGCGAGCGGCTTCCCGAACGTCACTTTCACGAATCGCATTGCAGACACAGACGACCATCGGAGCTCCCTCGGATGACCATGATCTAAAGCTAATGCGAACCACTCGCAAGCTCTTTCGCGCCGCCATCCTTGGTCGAGAGCGCACCGCCGCGCAGCGGCTGCAGGCGCAGGCGGGCAAGCGATCGCCACAGCCATTCAAGCGGCCCATAGCGGAAATGCTCGAGCCACGGCTTCGACCACAGGAGCATCAGCGCCCAGATGGCGAACACGACGAGATACAGTTCAGCGCGCGAAAAGCGGCCGTAAAGGCCAAGCCCATAGCCGTAGAAAAACGCCGTGCAGAGGATCGAAGTCCCGAGATAGTTGGAAAAGGCCATGCGCCCCGCCGCCGCGATTCGCGCGGTCAGGCGCCCGCCGCGCGCCGTCAGCAGGATGATCAGGCATGCCCATCCCACGATCATCAGCGGCCGGAACAGGGTCGGCAGCGCAATCGCGCCGAGCACGAGTGGAAACAGCGCGAAGTCGCGCCCCGCGATATAGCAGGCAAGCGCCGTGAAGGCCGGTATGCCGGTGCCGAAGCCGATCAACACCCAGCGCCGGTACCGCGCTCCTGACCATTCCCCTGTCAGCATGCCCGTCTTCAGGCACGCCATCCCGAGCAGCATATAGCCCAGCGTTTCGAGCCCGACGAACAGCAGCGTGTTCACCGGCGATTTCACGGCCTCCTTCAGTTCATTTGCCAGCATCGCTGCATAGGGCCCGCGATGCAGCGCCAGATCCCGTGCAAGGGCATCGGCCGTCGGGGCGAGGAAGCCGCTTCGGAAACCCTCATACTGGCGGATCGTATCGGCCGAAGGGTGCGGCACCTGCATGGCGAGTTCGGTATGGTGCACCCCGATCGGCAGGCTGCCGACGAGCACCGTCTCGAGCAGAATCACGATGACTGCGAGCGCGATCAGCTTGTGCGGCGGCTTGTTGCGGAAAAGCCAGGCGATGCACCCCACCAAGGCATAGTGCTGCAGGATGTCGCCCCACCATAACAGGATCAGATGCGCTTCGCCGAACAGGAACAGCCAGAACATCCGCGAAAAATGCACTCGGGCCGGGCTTTCGCCCTTCGCTACTGCCCGGTCGATCACCAGCAGCATCGAGGCGCCGAACAAGAAAGAGAACAGGCCGCGCATCTTGCCGTCGATCAGCACGAAATTGACCGCCCACACTGCGAGGTCGACGCCGGTGTGCCCGCCAAAGGCCGCCGGGTTGGTATAGGCGACCTCGGGCATGGCGAAGGCCACGATATTCATGATGAGGATGCCCATCACCGCCACGCCGCGAATGATGTCGAGCGTTGCGAAGCGGCCTTGCGTTGCGCCCGCTTCGTCGATCCGCGCCTGATCGCCCGTCATCTCGCTCCCCGCTGGTGTCTGGCGGGGCTAGGTCCCGGCCGGGCGGGGCGCAATCAATAATCGTCGGAGGCGAAGCGCCAGCGCGTCGCGGACCGGGCAACGAGCGCGATCGGGATGCCGACCAGTACGATATGGCTGAACAACTGCATGGCGATCTCCTTCGGCTCTCTGGTCGGATCGATCGGGAACATGGTGGGCCAGCGATGCGGCAGCACGATCCAGTACATCACGCCCCACAGCACCAGGCCGTATCCGATCCCGCTCAACAGCGGCAGCCGGTTAATCAGCCGGATGCGCGAGGCGAAAAGCAGATAGACTGTCGCCATCGCCGTCATGATCGCGAAATGCAGCGCCAGGCCGATCGCCGCGAGCACGAAGCGCTCATAGTCGTCGGGCTCGACAATCGCGCCGCCAATACCGCGCAGCACGCCAAGCGGGCTGCCTCCCGCCATGATCGCGAAGAGGAAGGCAGAGAGGATATCGAGGGTGCCCGCGACAGTCGTTGCGATGATGATCGCGCGGATCAGCGCCTTTCCCGAATAGCTG
>Ga0255338_1001207_pt1 | contig 52444 bp, 45 predicted proteins | sample MeOH1_35cm_T4_19_FD_203715 | JGI IMG/M metagenome (GOLD analysis project Ga0255338, IMG submission 203715) | Sandy soil microbial communities from University of British Columbia, Vancouver, Canada - MeOH1_35cm_T4_195 | ecosystem: Engineered > Artificial ecosystem > Sand microcosm > Unclassified ... | reverse complement strand
AAGTCGGGCGTGATCTCGGTGTCGGACTCACTTATGAGGTCGGGAGCCTTCGGCTCTCAGGAGTTTTCGAACAGCAAAATGGTACGTCGGTTGCTGCCGCAGATAAGACGCAAGCACGTTTCGGGGTTGGCGCGGCGTATTATTTTGAAAATCTGACCTTGTCAGCAGCGTACCGCCGATTGAACAGTGATATTGGCACTGGCCCAGTTCGCACGGATCTCTATTGGGTGGGTGCCGCTTGGACAATAAATCCTGCCTGGACGCTCCGCGCTGCCGCGTATCGGACAAATGATCGGTTGTCGGGCAAAGATCCTATCAGTTTCGTGTTGTCTGGCGAGTATAGCTTCTCAAAGCGGACCAGTTTATACGCGACGTCAGCCTTCGCCAGAAATACCAATGGATCGGCGCTGGCGGTGAGCTACGGTACCTCGGTTGTCGCGGGCGAAAATCAGTTCGGAATGGCGGTTGGTATTAAGCACACCTTCTGAAAGAGCAGTCAGGGACAAAGGGATGCCATGGTAGTTGGCATCCCGGCGGCGGGTTATACATCCTTAGGATAATGATGGAAATTTCAAAAATTGCAGCATATTCAGGTGCCAAGGCGGTAGAGCTTAAGCAGTCAACTACCTCGAATGATGAATTTGAGAATTTGTCGGGGCTTGAGCTACCAGAGGGGGGCTCGGGTTTGCCCGTGAGGGCAACTAGCAAGACGGTCTTTGACAAAAGCTCTGGCGTCTTTTATAGGACATACAAATTTTCTGTTAAGTTAGCCCCTGACAGCGAAGAAAGAATTGAGCTGCACGGGGAGCTTGCGACCACCCAGGATATCACTGCGAATACGACAGTTCAGGTTTTGCTTGCCGGCGGATCGAACAATGGCATTTACTGGGACTGGCCGATAAATCCAGAGGTGCACTCCTATGTAAGGCATGCAACCAAGATGGGATTCGTAACGCTGAATCTCGATCGCCCTGGCTACGGAAAGAGTGATCGCCCAAATCCAGAATTGATGGACTTTGCAACGCAGGGGTATATGGTTGGGCAAGTTATTGACCAACTGAAACAGGGAGCCCTAGGTCACAAATTCTCCAAGATTGTCCTTAACGGGCACTCCATGGGCGGTATGGTTGCATGGCATTGTGCATCCAAGCATCACGGTGCCGATGCAGTAATCGTTAGCGGCGTTGGCCACAATCTATCCGAAGAGGCGATGAGAATTGTTCGGGCTGCGGTCCAGCCCATTGAAAATCATCCTGGATACGGACGGGGCATGGGCTGGGAGCCGGGGTATTTTGCCAGAATTATGTCGTCCAAAGTACCCGAGTCAGCAGTCGATCTGTTCACCTTGTTACTGCAAGACACGGTAATGATTGCCGAGTTGAATACCATGGAACGTGATTCCAAGGACTATTCGATTACGGAGAACATTCGAGTTCCGGTGCTATTTGCTCTGGGCCAGTATGACAAGCGCTGGTGCGTGAGTGCTAACGAGTGTAGTTTGGATCCTGTCTTTTTGAATGAGTCAAAGTACTATTCTCCGGAAATCGACTTCACTCCGTTTATTGTTCCTCAAGCGGGCCACCTTATCAACAAGGACCCAGGTGCGCCTATCTTCTTTCAGGCCGTGAGCGAATGGCTACAGAAGCGTGGCTTCTAAAGGTGGGCGGGGGCGGCGGACAGTTCGCTCAGTTTCGACCACTGCCGGCTATTGTGATGGTCGCACCGCCTGAAGTATTCTTCAGGGCACCTGTCGTGCGGCAGCCGTCGCGTTCCAACGTTCGCTTCGGATTTAATTGACACTATATCAAATCAAGCTTAGATTGTTGAGATGGTCGCATTCAAGAAGGAGACAGCGTGACTGAACGAGACAAGCCGCAGGTGACGGCAGGGATGCGGGGGGCGTCGTGGGACGCCCGTTTGATGGAGCGCCCCTATCAGATGGTGCCCTATGTGTTGGGCACGGCAGACGGGCAGCGCACGCTTGGCTTCCTATTCAGCGCGACTGGAAAAGAGACGACAGTTGTCTCACTGATGCATCCGCGAGAGATGGCGATTACGCACTACCTGGTGCCATTTGTACTGGATGCCGGCTGTGCTTGCTGGGTGCAGGGTCCACGTTCGATCGGCAATGACCTGCGGCTCGAGCATGAGATTGCATTGTTCGACGTTGCGGCCGGAATGACGCATCTGCGTGACCTCGGCTTCGAGAAGATCGTGCTGCTCGGCAACTCCGGTGGTGCGGGCTTGTACACGTTCTACAACCATCAGGCGCTGACGCCACGCGAGATGCGTATCGCGCGCACCCCGGGCGGCCGGCCGACGAACCTGGGCGAATTGTCTATGCCCGCAGTGGATGCCTTCATTCTGGTGTCGCCGCACCCGGGCCAGGGCAAGCTGCTGATGAGCGGCATCGATCCGTCTGTGACCGACGAAGACGATCCGATGCAGACAGACCCGACGCTCGATCCGTTTTCGAGGGCGAACGGGTTCGATGTCGAAACGGGGAAGGGCCGCTACGCGCCGGACTTTATCGAGCGCTACCGTACCGCGCAGATCGAACGCGTGGCGCGCATCGACGCGCGGGCAAAAGCGATGCTCCGGACAAAGCATGAAGCCCGGAACCAGGTGAAAGCGGGCAGCGCCAGCGATCTGGATCGCCGCGTCGCAGCACATGCACCGATCTTCGATGTCTGGCGTACCGATGCCGACCTGCGGTCGTGGGACGTTACGCTCGATCCGTCCGACCGCAAGACGGGGTCGCTCTGGGGCAAGGATCCGTTTGTTTCCAACTGGGGCAGCGTTGGCTTTGGGCGAGTCGTCACGCCGGAGTCGTGGCTTTCCACGTGGTCGGGCCTGTCATCGAACGCGGCGCTGGACAAGACAATTGGCGCGTTGCATCAGCCCACGCTGTTGCTCGAGTACACGGGGGATCAGTGCACGTTTCCGGCCGATATCCGCGCCATCTACGATCAGATTCCGGCAGAGCATAAGCAACATATCCGCGTGCGTGGCAATCACCACGGCATGGCCCTGAGCCGGGAGGAAGAGCCTGGACAGCGAATTGCGGGTCGTCACATCGTCAAATGGCTTAGAGAAACGATGATCTGAACGGCCAGTGCGCTAGCAATCAAAAATATGGAGGTAGACAAAGATGCTGCAACCCACTCATGTACGCCCGTCAGTGCTGCTTGACGGCGTGCGCTATCCGGACGAAGACCGCCTGCGTCATTACGTGGCAGACGGTTACCTGACGGGCGAGACGCTCGTCGGCGCTTTCCGCCAGTCGTTTCGCAACCACCATGGCCGTCTGGCGCTGGTGGGTCCGGAAGGCGAATTCACGTATCGTGAATTCGATGAACAGACCGACCGTCTGGGCGCTGCACTGCTCGCGCTGGGTCTGAAGCCACTGGATCGCGCTATGTTCCAGAGCGGCAACAGCAATGAACTGCTGCTGGCGTTCTTTGGCTGCCTAAAGGCGGGCATCATCCCGCTGTGCTCGCTCCAGGCGTTCCGCAAGCTGGAAATCGGCTACCTGGGCAACCTTTGCGAGGCGCGTCTGCATTTCGTGCAGGGGGACGATCCGAAGTTCGACGATGTGGCGTTTGCCGAGGAGATGCAGGCCGAAGTGCCGAGTCTCCAGTTCATCCTGCAGGCACGCGGCGCGCGCCGTGGCCGCGCCGTGCTGCTGGCCGATCTGATCCGGGGCATGCCGCTGGCCCGTGCGCAGCAGATGCTGGCCGAAGTCAAGCATGAGCCGTTTCAGGTCGCCGTGTTCCAGTTGTCCGGTGGGACCACCGGTGTGCCGAAGATTATTCCGCGCTTCCAGAACGAGTACCTGTACAACATGCGTGCGGTGGCGGCTTGCAACGGCTACACCAGTGCGGACGTGCTGTTCTTCCCCACGCCGTACATGCACAACCTCAACATGGGCTGCTTTTTCGGGCCGTTCCTGCTGAGCGGTGCCAAGGTGACGGTGGCGCCCGATATTGCCGAAGACACACTGAAAACGCTGGTGCGCGACTACGAGCCGACCTGGTTCGGCGTGGCCGGACCGATCCTGAACCGGATTGCGCCGGAACTGCTGCGCGGCACGGCCGCCGACAAGACTCGACGCAACTTCATCGCGCCAAAGAATGCCGCCAACCTGACGCGGCTAACGGGCTCGCCAACGCACCACATCTTCGGCATGACAGAGGGCGTGATCATGTTCACGCGGCCGGAAGATCCGGCAGAAATCCGCGAACAATCGATTGGCTATCCGGTCTCCGATGCCGACGAAGTGCGCATCGTGCATCCCGGCACCGAGGATGACGTGGCCGAAGGCGAAACGGGCGAGGCGCTGTTTCGCGGCCCGTACACGATCCGCGGCTACTACAAGTCCGAGAAAGAAGACGTCACACGCTTCACGGCCGATGGCTTCTATCGCTCGGGCGATCTGATGTCGTCGCAGGTGGTGAACGGTCGGCGCTACTACTTCTTCCGTGGGCGTATCAAGGACGTGGTGGACCGTGGCGGCGAGAAGATCAACGCCGAAGAGTTGGAGAACGTCATCAACGAGCATCCTGCCGTCATGGCCTCGGCCGTGGTGGGCATGCCCGACAAGGTCTATGGGGAGCGCGTCTGCGTGTTCGTGCTGCTTAAACCTGCGGCTGCAGCGGCGGGGCTGACGCTATCCCAGCTTTCCGAATACCTGCAGGAAGCAGGGCTTGCCAAGTTCAAGTGGCCCGAGCGACTGGAAATCATTCCCGAATTCCCGATGACGGCGTCGGGAAAGCTCAGCAAGGTACTGCTGCGCGACCGCATCATCCAGACGCTGGACCTCGAAGCCAAGTAGAAATTGCTCACCAGACAAAGTGAAGAAGGAATGTGATATGACCCAATCCACGCAAGCTGTTCAACCCACCGTGCCTATTGTCGAACTGCATGGCGTCCATCACACCGCACGCCCCACCTGGAAGCTTGCGGAGAGTGTGATTTTCTATCGAGACCTGCTCGGCCTGCCGCTCGTTCACGCGATCTCGGCCAAGGGCTGGGGGCCGGACAATCATGCGGACTTCCTGCACTTCTTCTTTGATAGCGGCAACGGCAGCACCATTGCGTTCTTCTACTACATCGGCACCGAGCGTCCCGAGTGGCTGACGGTGCGTGAGCACTACCAGGATCGCGCCACGCACACCGCATGGCGTGTGCGTGACGAGGCCGAGCTGCTTCAGTGGCGCGAGCGTGTGGAAGCCGTTGGCATTCCGCTGCGTTACCAGATCCGTCACGAGGTGATCGAGTCGATCTACTTCAACGATCCGAACGGATACCCGATCGAGATCACCTGGCAGGTGCGCCCGTTCAACGAGGCCGACAAGCGCGATGCGGCGCTGACTATCGATTCTGCCATTGAACTGGAGCGCGCGCGCGACAAGGGCGTGGCGTTTGCGTCGATCGATCCGGTCTGGCGGCGTAAGGCCGAGCGCATCGAGCAGGCAGTGTCCGATGGAGAAAAGGCATCGGTCTACGTGCTTGATGTGCCCGAGTTTGCACCCCTGATCGATGTGGCCCGTAAAACCGACGGCTACCAGACCACGGCGCTCAACAATGGCTATGTGCGTATCGATGGCAATCCGACATTGCAGTTCCGCCGCAAGGAGTTGGGATTCAAGCCGGCGGTCTGGTACGGCGCGCTGACTGGCGGCCTGGCTGGGCAGATTCGCCAGTTCGACATGGATGCGCTGGTGATCGTCCCGGGGGGCGCGCAATGAAGGTGGCGATCATTGGCGGCGGCCCCTCGGGGCTTTTCCTGTCGATCCTGCTGAAGGAGCGGATGGACAATGTCGACATCGACGTGTTCGAACAGAACCCCGAAGACGCCACGTTCGGCTTCGGGGTGGTGTTGGCTGACACGGGCCTGTCAAACCTGCGCGCCGCGTCGCCAACGGTAGTGGACCGCCTGGTGAAGGCTATGCGATTCAATGACCAGCACTCGATCGTCTGTCATGAGCACCCCATTGTCATGAAGAAACCGGGCGCAGGCGGCGGTGCCATCCCGCGTATTGACTTGCTGTCCGTGTTGCAGCAGCGTGCGGGGGAGCTAGGCGTGCGGGTGAGCTACAACACGCGCATTACTGATTTCGATGCGATCGATGCTGACCTCGTCGTCGGAGCGGACGGCATCGGCTCGCAATTGCGCACGGCGAACGAGGCGGGCTTTGGTACCACGCGCCGCATGCTGACAAATCACTTCGCATGGTTCGGCGTGGAAAAGCCGTTCGCGAGTCCGGCCCTGGTGTTCCGCAAACATGAGGGCGGCCATTTTATCGCCCACTACTACCCGTACTCCGATTCGATGAGTACGTTCGTGGCGGAGTGCGACCATCAGACGTGGCTGGACTTCGGTATGGAAGATATGAGTGCGGAAGCGCGGCAGGCGCTGTTCGAGAAGATCTTCGCGCCGGAACTGGCCGGATACGGACTTGTTTCGAACAACTCGATCTGGCGCCAGTTCCCAGTGGTTATCAACGAAAACTGGCATGTTGGCAATCAGGTGTTGATTGGCGATGCGCTGACGAGCGCGCATTTCTCGATTGGGTCGGGCACCCGGATCGCCATGGAGGATGCGATGGCCCTGGTGGACGCCATCGTGGCCAATCCTGGCGACGTAGCAGCCTCGCTGCAGCAGTACGAAGCAGTGCGCAAGCCCGAGAAGGCCAAACTGATCAGTGCTTCGGAGGCGTCCTATAACTGGTATGAGCGAATTCGGGAATGGATGGATTTGCCTACACCTCACGAGTTCGTGTTTCGCTTCATGACCCGTACGGGCCGCGTGGATGCAGAACGGCTGCGGGCGCAGTTTCCGGCGTTGATGGCCGAGTTGGCGGCTGGGGGTGTAACTGCGTTGGCAACAGGTAGTCTTTTGCCATGATCCACGCGACGGAGTACGTGCTCAGTGCGCTTCTTGTCTCCCGCTCTCTAAACGCTCCCGGAGCTTGCAAAATATGAAGTATCGAGTCGGACAAATCGTCCCCAGCTCCAACATCACCATGGAGCGCGAGGTTCCCGCCATTTTCAATGACCGCATGCAGGTACTGCCCGAGCGGTTCAGTTTTCATTCCAGTCGGGTGCGCATGCACCGCGTCGTGGCCGAAGAACTTGAGAAGATGAATCGCGACATGGGCCGCTGTGCGCTGGAACTGGCTGATGCGCGCGTGGATGTGATGAGCACCGCGTGCCTGGTGGCGACAATGTGCATGGGCATGGGCTACCACCGTCAGGTGATCGAGGAACTGGGCGCAGCGATCGTCGATGCGCCGTACCGCCCGCAGATCATGACTTCGGCCGGCGCGTTAGTGGAAGAGTTGAAGGACTTCGGTGCCCGCCGAATTTCTTTGATGGCGCCGTACAGCGACGCGCTGACCAAGACGGTGGTGGAATACATCGAGCACGAGGGCATCGAAGTCAAGGACGTGATTAATTTCTCGATCCTCGACAACCTTGAGGTGGGCGAGCGAGACCCTCTGCAACTGCTCGACGACGTCAAGCGTCTGGACGTGAGGGGCGTAGATACCGTTGTGTTGTCGGCCTGCGTGCAGATGCCGTCACTGGCGGCAATTGAATCGGCCCAGGCGACGTTAGGTATCCCAGTGACGTCGACCGCGGTTTGTACTGCACGGCAGATGCTCCGCAAGCTTGGCCTTGCCGCACAGGCGCCAGGTGCTGGCGCCTACCTGGGCAGTCAAATCGGCCTGCGGTGAACGTGGCAGGCGATATCGCAAGTGCGGTTCTGCCTTGGCTTCCGGTGAGCAAGTGCATGTGAGGCGAACGCGGATAGAATTGGAACACTACCAATTCCGCCGGTCCGCTTCGCCAAGAGAATATGCCTGCCAACCGCAAGTCGCCTGCAGCAAAGGCCACCACCGTGCCATCGTCCAATCCAACGCTACGCCGTCCGGGGCGACCTCCGCGGACTGAGTCGCCCATCGGCACTGAGCCAATGCTCAGCCGCACGACGATCCTGCAGCACGCGATCCAGCTGACCAAGTCGACGCCGCTGGACCAGATCTCAATGGTTCAGCTTGCCAAGGACTTTGGTGTAGCACCAGGATTGATTCACTACTACCTTGGTGGCCGCGACCAACTGATCTCGGGGGTACTGAACGACTACTATCGCCAGCGCACGCTGCGCATCCCGCCACTGACGGGAGACTGGAGGGCGGACGTCGAGCAGATTGCCCGGCTTAGCTTCCAGGTTGCGCTGGAGAATCCTGGTGTCAGCAGCTATGTCGTGTCGCATAACCGGTATCGGCTGTTCCAGGATGTGCAGCCCGGCGAGACGGACTATGGTCTGGAGTTCTTCAACCACATGACCTCCGCCATTATGCAGGGTGGCTTTTCGGCCGGGCAGGTCGCGCTTGGCTATCACTTGCTGGCGCAATACCTCGTGGCGGCGAGCATGGCCGAGGCGTCTCGACAATTGCCGGTATACCACCAAGCCTTCATCCAGGGCAAACTCGATTCGGTGTCCGCCGAGCGGTATCCCGGCGCACGCTTTGTCAGCACAGAATTTTCCCGTCTCTCCTCAGACATTGCCTTCGAAATGGGCCTGCGTATTACGCTCGATGGCATCGATTCCTGGCCGCGCGACACCACGCCTGCAAGGAAGAAGGCCGTCCGGTCAGGACGGCCAGCCCGAAACTGATAGCCACAGAGCCTGCTCTCTAATCCATTCGGAATTCATCGGAACGGTAGGAGCGGGGGCTATTTTTGCCGTTTTCGTAAGCCCCTGCATCTAGCCAGATCCCGCCGGCCAAGCGCGGATTGTCTGTCGCAGTCATCCATGCGCGTTTGTCAATAGTACTAGTACTAAATAGTATAAAAACGTCCTGATTGATTCGAGGGGCATGGCGCACCCGCAGCCGATGTGCTTGTAACACGTTGATTTGCAACGATTAAGCCGCTCACGATCTGTCACATATCGTGAGCAAAATTAGGAAATCTGCTATTTCTGGTCTTCCAATATGTCCATAGAATTGCGCCGCGATATTCGAACTGTGCACAAGAAGTTGCATAACGCATCGATTATCGTAATTTGCAATTGATATTTTTTGGAATTACCAGCATGAAAATCAAGCTTCTCTCCGCCCTGATCGCCGTCGCGGCTACCACTGGCGCGCAATACGCTACCGCCTCGGACGGCAACATCGTCTTTATGGGCACGGTCAGCCAGCAGACCTGTGTGGTCGATAACGCAAGCCGGGCGCTGACCATCGCGCTGCCGGAGGTATCGAAGGACACACTGCGCACGGCCGGCAAGACCGCCGGCGCCACGCCGTTCGAGATTCGCGTAAAGGGATGCCCCACGGACACCGGCACGGTGACTGCGCATTTCGAGCCCGGTGTCTTCGTCGATGCCGCCACGGGCCGCATCAATAACACCACCTCGCCAGGTGCTGCCGGCAACGTTCAGATCCAACTGCTGAATCCGGACATGTCGCCGATCATTGCCGGCGGTACCGATGCGAGCAGCAAGCCGGTTGCCCTGGAAGGCGCTGCCGCCAGCATGCGCTACTTCGCCCGCTACTACGCAAAGGGCACCGTGACGCCAGGTCACGTGCAGACCGCCGTGCAGTACTCCGTCATCTACAACTAACCGTCGCATGTGGCGAGGCGCAGTGTGCCTCGCCTTTGCTGGCAGGACATAGACGGACCCGTTGTTCATGAGACAAGTACTAAAGACCATTATCGCAACCGGCATGAGCGCCGTGACGCTGGCCGGCGCGCTGCCCGCGCAGGCGGCGGTCGTCGTGGCCGGCACGCGGGTCATTTACCGCGCCGAGGACCCCGAGGCGACAGTCAAGATCAGCAACCAGGGCGACACCCCAGCGCTGGCGCAGACCTGGATCGACAAGGGCGATCCCAAGGCGGCGCCGTCGTCCATCGACGTGCCATTCACGGTGACGCCCCCGGTGGCACGCATCGATCAAGGCAAGGCCCAGACCCTGCGGATTCTCCACACCGGCGAGCCGCTGCCCACCGACAAGGAGTCGGTGTTCTGGCTGAATGTCCTTGAGGTGCCGCCCAAGCCGGCACGGGACGAGGCCAGCCAGAATCACATGCAGGTGGCCATCCGCACGCGCGTCAAGCTGTTTTTCCGTCCGGATGGGCTTGCCGGCAATGCCGCCGAGGCGCCGTCGCAGCTGACCTGGCGCTTGACGCAGACCTCGGCGGAGGGCAAGTCCCTGCCCGCCGTGGAAGTCCACAACCCCAGCCCGTACTACGTCTCGCTCTCTCTGGTGGAGACGATCGACGGCAACCGGACCGCCAGCTTCAAGGATGGCGGCATGGTTGGCCCCGGTGAGACCAAGGCCTTTCCGCTGACCGGGGACGTCCCACAAGGGCAACAGGCCAAGGTGCAATACCGCGCCATCAGCGACCAGGGCGGTTCCATCGGCGGCGAGGCAGCGCTGTCCGTCCGCTAGGCGCTTCCCGCCGAGCCTTTCCCGCGGCCTTCCCGGTATCCGTATTTCCTCTTCGTTCCGACGCGCCCCCACATGCGGGCGCGGGAGCGTCCTTTTGGCCGAACGTATCGGCAGGTGTTCGACCATGCAGCGCAAATCCGTCCGCTATCTTCCACGTCTTCGTCCCGCCAGTGCAGTGGTGTTGTCGCTGTTCATGGGCGGCGCGTGGGCAACCGCGGACAAGGGAGGCAGGGTTCAAGACGCGCCGGGCGAGGAAATCGAGTTCAACGAGGTATTCCTGCAGGAGGGCGGAGGCGGGCAGATCGACCTGAGCCGCTTCCGGCGCGGCAATCCGGCGGAACCTGGCAAGCACCGGGTGGACGTCTATCTCAACGGCGCGATGCTGGGCAAGCTCGATATCACCCTGCGCCAGGCCAGCGGCGATCCGCATGACGTGCAGCCCTGCATGGATCGGGCGTTGCTCGAGCGGCTGGGCGTGGACCTGAGCGCGCTGCGGCCCGAGGCCCACGCGTTGCTGGACGGGGCCGGCGCCGCCGACGCGTGCGTGCTGCTGCCGGCGCTGGTCGACGGTGCCGAAGCAGCCTTCGACCAGGGCGAGCTGAAGCTCAACGTCAGCGTGCCGCAGGCCGCGCTGGTGCGCCGCGCCCGCGGCTACGTGGACCCGCGGTACTGGGACGACGGCATCACGGCCGCCACGCTGCAATACAGCGCCAACGTCTACCATGCCGCCGGCGCCGGCGCGTCGTCCACACAGGGCTACCTCGGCCTCAGTGCGGGGTTCAACATGGGCCCGTGGCGAGTCCGCCATGGCGGCAACGTCAGTGGCAACCTCAGCGGCAGCCGCCGTGGCACGACGTACCAGAGCACGCAGACCTACGTCCAGCGATCGATTGCGCCGATCAAGAGCCAGCTCGTGCTGGGCGATGGCTTCACCGACGGTGCCCTGTTCAACAGCGTGGGCTTTCGCGGCGTGCAACTGGCCAGCGACGACCGCATGTACCCGGAGTCACTCCGGGGCTATGCCCCGACCGTGCACGGGATTGCCAACAGCAATGCGCGCGTGCAGATCCGCCAGGGCGGCAACATCCTCTACGAAACCACCGTGGCGCCAGGTCCGTTCGTGATCGACGACCTGTACCCCACGGGCTACGGCGGCGACCTTACCGTGGCGGTTACCGAGGCCGACGGCACCGTCAACGTCTCGCGCGTGCCATACGCCGCCGCGGTGAACGCGCTGCGCCCGGGCATCACCCGCTACAGCGTCACGGCCGGCCAGTACCGCAGCGCCCTGAGCGGTACCCGGCCGTGGATGGCGCAGGCCACGGTCCAGCATGGCTTCAGCAACATGGTGACCGGATACGGGGGCGTGGCCGTGGCCCGGGATTATGCCGCCTTCCTGGGCGGCGCGGCGCTCAATACGCGCTTTGGCGCTTTCGGCGCCGATGTCACCCATGCGATGTCGCGGTTCGACAACCTGCCCGATCGCACCGGCCAGAGCTTCCGGCTCTCGTACAGCAACCTGGTGGCGGCCACGAACACCAATATCGCCTTGGCGGCATACCGCTACTCGACCAAGGGTTACCTGAGCATGGCCGATGCCATGGCGCTGCGCGAGCTGGACAGCCGCGGCCAGGGCCATGTCCCGAGCGGCATTCTGCGCGGCCGCCTGCAGGCCACGCTCAACCAGAGCCTGCCGGCCGGCTACGGCACGTTCTACCTGACCGGCTCGATGGAGAACTACTGGAACCACGACGGCACCTCAACGCAGTTCCAGGCCGGCTACAACAATGCCTTCAAGCGCATCACGTACGGGGTGTCGGTGTCGCGCCAGTTCAATCTGGCCTTGCGCAAGTGGGATACCCTCGCGATGTTCACGGTTGGCATCCCGCTGGGCAAAAGCCCGCGCGCGCCGTATTTCCAGTCCAGTGTCCAGGTCGATTCGGGGAGCGCGGCGAGCCTGCGCCAGATGGTCACCGGCTCGCTGGGTCAGGACAACGCCGTGTCGTATGGCCTCAACGCCGACTACACCCATGCGGCCCAGTCGTCGATCGGCGTTGGCGCCAACGCGTCCTACGCCTCGCCCGTGGCCACGTTCAACGGCAGCGTGAGCCGGAGCAACGACGTCTCGCAAGCCAGCGTCGGCATGACGGGCGGATTGGTCGCGCATGCGGGCGGGGTGGCTTTCACGCCCACCATGGGCGACACAATCGGCCTGGTGGAGGCCAAGGACGCCGCCGGCGCGCGCCTGAAGAGCGGCAGCGGCCTGCGCGTGGACCGTTCGGGCCATGCCGTGGTCGCCAACCTCTCGCCGTTCTCGCACAACGAGATCGAGCTCGATCCGAAGGGGCTGCCCATCAGTGTGGAACTCAAGTCCACCACCGGGAGCGTCACGCCAACCGCTGGCGCGGTGGTGCGCGTGAAGTTCGAGACCAGGAAGCTGGGCCGCGCGGCAATCCTGCGCGGCACGGCCAACGGCAAGCCCTTGCCATTCGGCGCCCAGGTGTTCGATGCCGAGGGGCACAGCGTGGGCACGGTGGCGCAGGCGGGACGCATCATCGTGCGCGGCCTGAAGGCCGATGCCGGCACCCTGCGCGTGGTGCTGGATGCGGCACGGGACCAGCAATGCCAGGTCAACTACGCGTTACCGGCGGCAACCGGCAAGACGCTGGACATGCCGCAGCTGAATGTGGAGTGCGCGTAACGGCGATTGACGGCGATCGACCACGGAATGTGATTAGGAAGGCAGGTGATGCCAGGCAGCATGGCCATGGCCGCCGCCCGTCACGGGTGGCGTATCGTCGGCATCGGCGCGGTCGTGGCGGCTTCGGCTGACTTCGCATTTGGGCATTTCGCCTCCGCATCCTATCGTTAAGTGCCGGCCCCGGCGCAGGACACGGATCGATTGCGGCAGCCCAAGGAGTCGCCATGAGCAAGAAGTCCCACATCACGACCTACATCGTCATTGCGATGGTTCTCGGCGCCGCGGTCGGGTATGCATGCAACGTCGCTTTTCCCGACCCGAAACTGGCCAGGGACGTGGCGGGCTACATCTCTGTCATCACAGATGTCTTCCTGCGGCTGATCAAGATGATCATCGCCCCGCTGGTGTTCTCCACGCTGGTCATGGGCATTGCCCACATGGGCGATGCCAGCACCGTGGGCCGCGTGGGCGTCAAGGCGCTGGCGTGGTTCATCACGGCGTCGCTGGTGTCGCTGACGCTGGGCCTGATCATGGCCACGGTGCTCCAGCCCGGCACCAATATCGGACTGCCGCTGCCCGACGTGGGCGCGGCCACCAACCTCAAGACCAACGCGTTCACGCTCAAGGACTTCATCGCTCACCTGGTGCCCAGGTCGGTGGCCGAGGCGATGGCCAACAACGAGATCCTGCAGATCGTCGTTTTCTCCATTTTCTTCGGCACCGCGCTGGCCGCGCTGGGCGAGCGGGGCGCGCGCATGGCCGGCGTGATCGAGGACCTCGCGCAGGTGATGCTCAAGGTCACCGGCGCGGTCATGTGGATGGCGCCGCTGGCCGTGTTTGCCGCGATCGCCTCCACCGTGACCACGCAGGGGCTCGGCATCCTGCTGACGTTTGCCAAGTTCATGGGCAGCTTCTACCTGGCGCTGTTCGTGCTTTGGGGCATGCTGACCGCGGCGGGCTGGGTCTTCCTGGGCAAGCGGGTCATCTCGCTGATCCGGCTGATCCGCGAGCCGTTCCTGATCTCGTTTTCCACGGCCAGCTCCGAGGCCGCCTATCCGAAGTTGCTCGAGGCGCTCGACCGCTTCGGCGTGAATCGTAAAATCTCCAGTTTCGTGCTGCCGCTGGGCTACTCGTTCAACCTGGACGGGTCGATGATGTACTGCACGTTCGCGGTGCTGTTCATTGCGCAGGCGTACGACATCCACCTGCCGCTGGCCACGCAGATCACGATGCTGCTGTTGCTGATGCTGACCTCGAAGGGCATGGCCGGTGTGCCGCGCGCATCGCTGGTGGTGATTGCCGCCACGCTGAACCAGTTCAATATTCCCGAGGCCGGGCTGTTGCTGATCATGGGGGTGGACCAGTTCCTCGACATGGGCCGCTCGGCGACCAATGCCGTGGGCAATTCCATCGCCTCGGCCGTGGTGGCCAAGTGGGAAGGACAGCTGTCAGGCGGGGCCACGCTCGAGGACCAGGGCGAGGGGGGCATGGAGGAGGGGCCGCCGATGCACAAGCCGGGCACCGCGCAAGCCTAGCCGCCGCCAGGAGCCCGCATGCCATCGACCTCCGCCTCTTTCATCAGGCTCGCCAGGACGGCAGTCCTGGCGCTGTGCCTGCTGGCCTGTGCCGGCGCCGCCGTCGCGCAGGAAGCCATCGAACTGACCGGCACGCTTCGCAAGGCCAAGGACACCGGCAGCCTGATCATTGGCTACCGGGAATCGTCGCTGCCGTTTTCGTACCTGAACCAGGCGAAGCGGCCCATCGGCTATTCCATCGACATCTGCACGGCCATCGTCGAGGCCGCGGGCGCCGAGGTGGGGCGCGACCTGACCATCCAGTGGGTGCCGGTGACCTCGGAGAACCGCTTCGATGCGATCACATCGGGCAAGATCGACCTGGAATGCGGCTCCACCACGCGCAACGCCGAAAGGCAGAAGGTGGTGGCGTTCTCGCCGGTGATCTTTGTCGCGGGCACCAAGCTGATGGTGCCGCGCGGGTCCGCGATCAAGACGTTCCGCGACCTCAAGGACAAGACCGTGGTGGCCACGGCCGGCACGACCAACGCCGAGGCGCTCGATCAGTTGTCCACGCGCTTCGGCCTGAACCTGAAGGTCATCCGCGTGCGCGATCATGCCGACGCGTTCGAGGTGCTGCGCCGCGGCGGCGCCGATGCCTATGCCGGCGACGACGTGCTGCTCTACGGCTTCCTCGCCCGGTCGGGCACGGCCAGGCAGTTCACGATCACGCGCGATTTCCTCTCTTACGACCCGTACGGGATCATGCTGCGCAAAGGCGATCCGCAGTTCGCGACGCTGATTGACCGATCGGTGCGTGACCTCATCACCTCGGGCGAACTGGAGCGGCTCTACCGGCAATGGTTCCTGAGGCGGCTGCCCACCGGCGAGCGCCTCGGCATTCCCATGAGTACACAGTTGGCGGACATCATCGGGTCCACGCCGCCGCAGCCGAACTAGGCGGAGGCAGTTCAGATCACTTTTCCGGGATTCATGAGCCCCTGCGGGTCCAGCGCCTGCTTGATGGCGCGCATCATCGCCAGTTCCACGTCGCTCTTGTAGCGCTGGTTCTCCTCGCGCTTGAGCTGGCCCAGGCCGTGCTCGGCCGAGATCGAGCCATGGTGGGCATGCACGCTGTTATGGACGATCAGGTTGATCGCGTCCTGGTGGCCGAGGAAATGCTCGTGATCGACCCCAACGGGCGGCGACACGTTGTAGTGCAGGTTGCCGTCGCCAAGGTGGCCGAACGTGACCATCCGGGCGCCGGGGAACGCGTCCTGCACCAGCGCATCGGTGGTCTCGATGAAGTCCGCCACGCGCGACACCGGCACGGCAATGTCGTGCTTGACGTTCTTGCCTTCCTCCACCTGCGCCATCGGAATATGCTCGCGCAGGTTCCAGAAGTCGCGCGACTGCTGCACGGAGGCGGCCACCACGGCGTCGGTGACCACGCCGGCCTCGAACGCCGCTTCCATCATCGCCTCGAAGATCGCCCGCGCGTGGTCTTCGCTCTCGCTGTCGGACAGTTCCAGCAGCACCAGTTGCGGATGGGGCTCGGTGAACGGGTAGCGCAGCTGGGGGTAGTGCTTGCGCACGAGGTCCATGCACATCGCCGACATCAGCTCGAAGCCGGTCAGCATGGCGCTGGCGTGCGACTGCGCGATGGCCAGCAGCGCCAGCGCGGCGCGCGGACTCTGCACGGCAGCCAGCGCCGTCACGCGGGCGCGCGGCAACGGGTACAGCTTCATGACCGCCGCCGTGATGATGCCGAGCGTGCCTTCCGCGCCGATGAACAGGTCGCGCAGGTCGTAGCCGGTATTGTCCTTGCGCAGGCCGCGCAGGCCATCCCAGATCTCTCCTTTCGCCGTCACCACCTCCAGGCCCAGGCACAGTTCGCGCGTATTGCCGTAGCGCAGCACCGCCGTGCCGCCCGCGTTGGTGGAGAGGTTGCCGCCGATCGTGCAACTGCCCTCGGCGGCAAGGCTCAGCGGGAACAGCCGGCCATGCTCGCGCGCCACGTCCTGCAACTGCTGCAGGATGACGCCGGCCTCCACGGTGATCGTGTTGTTGAGCGGGTCCACATGGCGCACGCGGTTCAGGCGCTGCAGCGAGATCACGGCCACGCCGTTCGCGGCGGCCGGGCCCGCCTCGGGCGTGGCGCCGCCGCACAGGCCCGTGTTGCCGCCCTGCGGCACCACGGCCACCTTGTGGGCGTGGCAGGCATGGACCAGCGCGGCCACTTCCTCGGTGGACCCGGGGCGCAGCACGGCCACGGCGTCGCCGGTATAGCGCTGGCGCCAGTCGGTCAGGTACGGCGCCTTGTCGCCGGCATCCGTCAGCACGTTTTGCGGGCCCACGGCGGCGCGGCAGAGGTCGAGGAAGGATTCGAGGTGCGTAGCGGTCATGATCGGGTGTCGGAGGAGGGGGGCGATGTGGTCGATGTGGTCGATGTGGTCGATGTGGTCGATGTGGTCGATGTGGTCGATGGGGTCGATGCGGCCGATGGGGCTTTCTGCTGCGCCCGCGCGCGGCGTTTGTAGGGGCGCAGATACAGGATGGTGCTGAAGAAGAACAGCAGCGTGAGAGCCACCTCGGCCCACGCCAGCATGGACGACGGCGCGCGGTCGCTGGTGGCGCGCACGATGCCCTCGGTGAAGTAGAGCAGGATCAGCATCGACGACCACTGCATCGTGTAGCGGTTGCGTGCCGCCACGCCGCGCAGCACTGGTAGTAATAGTACGAATTTCAGGATCAGCCACGACCCGCCGGGCCGCAGCGGCGCGAGGAACCATTCCCAGGCGATGCAAAGCGCCACCAGCGCCAGCAGGCTCGCCAGGCTCAGGCGCCAGAGCGTCGGGCTGTGCAGGTCGCTGGTATCCGCTTGGCGGGCGGTTGCCGCCGGCGCGGTCATCGCCCGGCTCCGGCCGGATTCGCGGCCAGCTTCAGCGCGGTCTCGGCCAGCCGCCGGCCCATGGCCGTGGCCAGCGCGGCTTCCTGGTCGGTCACCGGGCCACGGTTGTCCACGTGGGCATGGTGGCTGGGGCCATAAGGCGTGCCGCCCGCGGCGGTGGTCATCAGGCCGGGTTCCGAGTAGGGCAGGCCCATGACCAGCATGCCGTGGTGGAACAGCGGCAGCATCATCGAGAGCAACGTGGTCTCCTGGCCGCCGTGCAGGCTGCCCGTGACCGTGAACACGCAGGCCGGCTTGCCGGTCAGCGCGCCGGACAGCCACTGCGCCACGGTGCCATCGAGGAAATACTTCATCGGTGCGGCCATGTTGCCGAACCGCGTTGGGCTGCCCAGCGCCAGCCCGGCGCATTCCTCGAGATCGCGCAGCTCGGCGTACGGCGCGCCTTCGGGTGGAATGTCTGGCGCGGTGGCCTCGCAGACCGTGGAGACCGGCGGCACGGTGCGCAGCCGCGCCTGGGCGCCGGGTACGCTGTCGATGCCGGTGGCGATCAGTTCGGCGAGTTTGCGGGTGCCGCCGTGGCGGCTGTAATACAGGACCAGGATCGGAAGGGAGGGGCGGATAGGGGTCATGGATGGGCGAGGCGGCCCGGACCGGCACCGCAAGACGATGCGCGTATTATAGTTGTGCCCCGCATCCAGATTCAGGAGTTCGCCCCCGCATGACCGCCGCACGTATCACCCGCCTGCGCAGGGAGTGGAATTTGCAGAAGGTGCGCGCGCTCGCGCGCTACGCGCTGCGCCGCGCCGGCGAGGACCGCCTGCCGCAAGTGTCGGCCAGCCTGACCTTCACCACCGTGCTGGCCCTGGTGCCGGTGCTGACCGTGGCCTTCGCGCTGCTGGCCGCGTTTCCGGTGTTCCGCGACTTCCGGGAGCAGATAGAGTCGTTCCTGTTCCAGAACCTGATCCCGGGCGGCAATGTCAGCGATTCGGTCTCGCGCTATCTCGGCCAGTTCGCCAAGAGCGCGCGCGGGCTGACCGCGCTGGGCCTGGGCGGCCTGATGGTGACGTCGGTGCTGACCATGCTGACCGTGGAAGACGCGCTCAACGCGATCTGGCGCGTCAAGCGGCGGCGCCCGCTGGCGCAGCGCGTGCTCGTGTTCTGGGCCGTGCTGACGTTCGGCCCGGTGCTGATCGGCGCCAGCCTTTCAGTCAGTTCCTACCTGATCTCGGTGTCGATGGGCTATGTGGGTTCCATGCCGATGGGCATGGGCCTGATCGTGGGCACGGTGCCGGTGATGCTCTCCGCGCTGGCGTTCGCGTTCCTCTATATGGCGGTGCCCTATGCCTATGTGGACTGGCGGGATGCCATCGTGGCCGGCGTGGTGGCGGCCGTTGCCTTCGAGGTGGCCAAGCGGGCGTTCGGCTACTTCATCACCCACATTCCCACCTATACGGCGGTCTACGGCACCTTCGCGGTGCTGCCGCTGTTCCTGCTGTGGATGTACGTCAGCTGGCTCGTCACGCTGCTGGGCGCGACCATCGCCGCCAACCTGCCCGTGGTCCGGCAGGGGCACTGGCGGCGCCGCACGTTTGCCGGCAGCGAGTTCTTCGATGCGCTCGGCATCCTGTTCCTGCTCTACCACGCCCGCGACGAGGTGCCGCGCAGCGTGGGCGAGCTCGACATGGGCCGCAAGCTGCGGATGGAGGCCGACTACCTGGCCGGATTGCTGGCCAAGCTCAAGGCCATGCACTTGGTGGGCAAGCTCCAGCAGGAGCGCGGGCAGGCGCATTGGGCGCTGCTCTGCGATCCGTCGCAGGTCACGCTGCACATGCTCTACGACCGGCTGGTGCTGAACCTGGCGCGGCTGCCGCGCACCGCGCTGGCGCACCAGATGCAGGGCGTGGACGTGCTGCGCGCCGTGCTCGACAACCCGCAGCTGGACCAGTCGCTCGAGGCGGTGTTCCGCCAGAAGGCGCTGGCGCCGGCCGCCAACCAGACCGGGGACGAAGGCGGTCCGCCGCGCCGTACGCTTGAGGTGGTGCCACCGGGTTGGCACGGGCAGGTCTGAGCCTGCTCAGAACGGAATCCGGCCCCGCAAGGTGTTGGCGTACATGACCCAGTCGCCCATCAGGCTGTAGAGCGGGTGGCGGAACGTGGCGGGCCGGTTCTTCTCGAACGCGAAGTGGCCCACCCAGGCAAACGCGTAGCCGGACACCACGGCGCCCAGCAGCCACCACGGGTTGCCGGTGGCCACCAGCGCCACGAGGCAGAGCAGCGCCAGCGTGGAGCCCACGAAATGCAGGCGCCGGCAGGTACGGTTGCGGTGCTCGTTCAGGTAGTACGGGTAGAACGTGGCAAAGCTCTCGAACTCGTGGGTTCCAGCCATGGCAGCCTCTCGGGTGATGTTCCTAGCCTAGGCGCTGGCGATGACCTTGCGCGCGAACGCCGCCAGCGTGTCCAGCACCTCGTCCGGCTTCTCGCCCATCATCGCGTGGCCGCTCGGCACCGTGGCGACCGTGGCGTGGCGCATCTTGCCGGCCAGCGCCTGCGCGGCCCTGGGCGATGTCATCATGTCCTTCGATCCCACCACGAACAAGGCCGGGCAGGCCACGGCCGCTGCCGCTTCGTCGCCGTGTGCATAGGCGTTGCAGGCCGAGAAATCGGTGTGGAACACGTGGGCGGACGGGTTGCGTGCCGCCACGCGCTCCATCAGCCGCTGGCTGCCGCCGTGCATCCACGCACCGGGGCCTGGCGACGAGGGCTTGCTGGCAAGGCTCGAGATCGACCACTGGTTAACCATGGCGATGGCCTCGTCCTCGCGGTGCAGCGCAGCATCGAGCAGGGCGTCGGATACCTTCATCGGATACGCCGTGGCCAGCAGGCCGATCGCACGCACCGCCTCGGGGTGACGCACAGCGCACTCTAGCGCGATCAGCGAGCCCATGCTGTGGCCGAACACGAGGGCAGGCGCCTTGACGCCGGCCGCGGCCACGAGCGCCATGATCCAGTCGGCCATGGCCTCCACGCTGGCCAGCGGCGCGCCCGGGGTGCGATTGTGGCCGGGCAGGTCCACGGCCAGCACGCCAAAGCCATGACTGGCGAACCAGCGTGTCTGCAGCCCCCAGACGCTGTGGTCGTTCTGCGCGCCGTGCACGAAGACGGCGCAGGGCAGGGCGGGATCGAACGGCTTGCCGCCGGTGTAGGCATAGGCCGGCTGGCCCGAAACGGTCAGTTCCATCAGGCTTTCCCTCCCATGGATTTCTCGGCGGCCTTCAGGCCGCGCTTCAGGTCGTCGATCAGGTCGTCCGGGTCCTCCAGCCCGACCGACAGCCGGATCGTCCCTTCGCCGATGCCGGCCGCCTGCAGCGCGGCGGCATCCATGCGGAAGTGGGTGGTGGACGCGGGATGGATCACCAGCGAGCGCGCATCGCCCACGTTGGCCAGGTGCGAGAACAGCGACAGGTTCTCGATGAAGCGCTGGCCGGCCGCGCGGTCGGCCTTCAGGTTGAAGCTGAACACCGCGCCGCAGCCGCGCGGCAGCAGCCGTCTGGCCAGCGCGTGGTCGGGGTGCGATTCCAGCTCGGGGTAGGCCACCGACGCCACCATCGGATGCGCGGCCAGGAACTGCACCACGCGGCGCGTGTTGTCCACGTGCCGGCTCATGCGCAGCGGCAGCGTCTCGATGCCCTGCAGCAGCTGCCATGCGGCCATCGGGTTCATGCAGGCGCCGAAGTCGCGCAGGCCCTCGCGCCGCGCGCGCAGCAGGAACGGCGCCACCGTGCTTTCCTCGGTGAACACCATGTCGTGGAAGCCCGCATAGGGCTCGGACAGCTCCGGAAAGCGGCCGGATGCCTCGAAATCGAACGTGCCGCCCTCGGACAGCACGCCGCCGATCGTGGTGCCGTGGCCGCCCAGGAACTTGGTCGCCGAGTGGTACAGCAGGCCGGCGCCATGGTCGAACGGGCGCAGCAGGTATGGCGTGGTGAACGTGGAGTCGACCAGCAGCGGAATCTTGTGGTCCAGGCCGATCTGGGCCACGGTCTCGATGTCGAGCACGTCCAGGCCCGGATTGCCCAGCGTCTCGCCGAACAGCAGCCGCGTTTCCGGCCGGATGGCCGCGCGCCAGGCGTCGATGTCGCGCGGATTGACAAACGTGGTCTCGATGCCGAACCGGCGCAGCGTGTAGTGCAACAGATTGTGAGAACCGCCGTAGAGCGCGGTGGACGCCACGATATGCGAACCGGCGCCCATCAGCGTGGCCACGGCCAGGTGCAGCGCGGCCTGGCCCGAGGCCGTGGCGATGGCCCCGGCGCCGTTCTCCAGCGCCGCCACGCGTTCCTCGAACACGGCCACCGTGGGGTTGCTGATGCGGGAGTACACGTGGCCGGCGCGCTCCATGTTGAACAGCGACGCGGCATGCTCGCTGTCCCGGAACACGAAGGACGTGGTCAGGTGGATCGGTGTGGCACGGGCCCCGGTGGCGGGGTCCGGGGCGGCGCCGGCGTGCAGCGCCAGCGTGTCGAATCGGGTACCGGACATGGCAGTTCGCTCGTAGTGGCTGGTGGTTGTCTCCGATCGGCATCGTAGCACCGCGCGCCGCCCCCGCAATGGGGAGGATTCTGAAAGCCGCTGAGAAAGCGGCACGGGCAGCCGCGCCAGCTTTACTTGAGACGGCGGTTTGGGCTAGCATCGCCGCATCGGCCATATCCCGCCAGAGACGGGAACCCGGCCCAGACACCCCCGCAGCGGAGACACCATCATGAAAGTCAGCGACATCCTGCAGATCAAGGGCAACACGCTCTATACCGTCACGCCGGATGCGTCCCTGCTGGTGGCCATCGCCACCATGGCCGAGCACGACATCGGCTCGCTGGTGGTCATGGAATACGGCGACCTGGTGGGCATGCTGACGTTCCGCGAGGTCATCGAGACACTGGCGGCCAACCAGGGCACGCTGGGCACGCACAGCATCCGCAAGATCATGGACGACGCGCCGCTGACCTGCACGCCCGAGACCGACGTGAACGAGGTGCGCCGCATGATGCTGGAGCGCCACACGCGCTACCTGCCGGTGCTGGACAGCCGCACGCTGATGGGCGTGATCTCGTTCTACGACGTGGCCAAGGCCGTGGTGGAGGAGCAGAGCTTCGAGAACCGCATGCTCAAGGCCTATATCCGCGACTGGCCCGAGGAACGGACGGACTGAGGCATGGCCGGCTGAGGGCGGGTCCGATTTAACGGAAGTGCTATTGTCTGCGCCCCCGACTGTTGGCATGATTGCGGCGAACTGATGCTCCGGCGGGTCAACCGGGGTCCACGAAGTCCGCCAACCGAAGTTCGCAAACTTCAGCCTGCATGAGCCAACACAGCCAGTTTCGCCTGCTGGGCGAGCGCCGTTTTGCCCCATTCTTCTGGACCCAGTTCCTCGGGGCCATGAACGACAACGTCTTCAAGGTCGCCTTCACGTCATTGGTGACCTATCACACGGCGCTGTTCGACGGCGTCGACGCCCGCAGCGCGGCCTTCCTGATCTCGGCGATCTTCATCGCGCCATTCGTCCTGTTTTCCGCCACCAGCGGCCAGATTGCCGACAAGATCGAGAAATCGCGGCTGATCCGGCTGGTCAAGTCGCTCGAGATCGTCATCATGGTGCTGGGGCTGGCCGGGTTTGCCTGGCACAGCGCGCCGCTGCTGTACGTGGGCACGTTCCTGATGGGCCTGCATTCCACGCTGTTCGGCCCGGTCAAGTTCGCGTACCTGCCGCAGCACCTGGACCAGCACGAACTGGTGGGCGGCAACGGGCTCGTGGAGATGGGCACGTTCGTCGCCATCCTGATCGGCACGCTGATCGGCGGGGAACTGGCCGGCGTGGCGCGCGACGGCGCCGTGGTCGGGCCGCTCTACGTGGGCATCGCCTGCGTGGCGATTGCCGTGACCGGGCGCCTGGTGTCACGGGGCGTGCCGGTCTCGCCCCCGCCGCAGCCGGACCTGCGCATCAACTGGAACCCGTTCACGGAGACGTGGCGCAACCTGATGATCGCGCGCGAGCGCCGCGTGGTGTTCCTGAGCCTGCTGGGCATTTCGTGGCTGTGGTTCCTGGGCGCCACGTTCCTGACCTCGTTCTTCAGCTTCGCGCGCGATGTGCTGGGCGGCGACCAGAACGTGGTCACGCTGCTGCTGGCCGTGTTCTCGATCGGCATCGGCACCGGCTCGCTGCTGTGTGAGCGGCTGTCGGGCCGCAACGTGGAGATCGGCCTCGTGCCGTTCGGCTCGATCGGCATGACCGTGTTTGCCGTGGACCTGTACCTGGCCACGCACGGCGAGGCGTCGGGGGCCGCGTTGTCGGGCATCGGCGGCTTCCTGGACCAGCCCGGCCACTGGCGCGTGCTGGGCGACCTGTTCGGCCTGGCGATGTTCGGCGGCTTCTATAGTGTGCCGCTCTATGCGTTGATCCAGAGCCGGTGCGCGCCCACGCACCGCGCGCGGATCATCGCGGCCAACAACATCCTGAACAGCTTCTTCATGATCGGCGCCTCGCTGCTGGGCGTGGGCATGGCGCTGGCCGGCTACAGCATTCCGCAACTGTTCCTCGTGGTGGGGCTGCTCAATGCCGTGGTGGCGATCTATATCTATACGCTGGTGCCCGAGTTCCTGCTGCGCTTCATCGCCTGGATCCTGGTCCACACGGTCTACCGGCTGCGCCGCATCAACGCCGACCGTATCCCGGAGCACGGCCCGGCCGTGCTGGTCTGCAACCATGTGAGCTTTGCCGACGCCGTGGTGCTGATGGCGGCCAGCCCGCGCCCGGTACGCTTTGTGATGGACTACCGCATCTTCAAGGTGCCGCTGCTGTCGTGGTTCTTCCGCCAGGCCAAGGCGATTCCGATTGCCCCGGCGCACGAGGACCCCAAGATGCTCGCGCGCGCCTACGATACCGTGGCGGCGGCGCTCGCCGATGGCGACCTGGTCTGCATCTTCCCCGAGGGCAAGATCACGGCCAACGGCGACATCAACCCGTTCAAGGGCGGCGTGCAGCAGATCATCCGCCGCACGCCGGTGCCCGTGGTGCCGATGGCGCTGCGCGGTCTCTGGGGCAGCTTTTTCTCGCGCAAGGGCGGGGTGGCGATGTCCCGGCCATTCCGGCGCGGTATCCTGAGCCGCCTGGAACTGGTGGTGGGCGAGCCCGTGGCGCCCGAAACCGCTTCGCCGGAAGGGCTGCAGCACATGGTGCTGGCGCTGCGCGGCGACTGGAAATAAGCGAGGCACGACGATGATCACGCTCTACACCTTCGGTCCCGCATTCGGCCTGCCCGACGCCAGCCCCTTCGTCATGAAGGCGGAGCTGCTGCTGAAGCTGGCCGGACTGCCGTACCGGACCGCGCAGGGCAGCCTGCGCCGTGCGCCCAAGGGCAAGCTGCCTTACCTCGACGACATGGGGCGCATCGTCGCGGACTCGACGATGATCCGCTGGCACATCGAGAAGACCTATCGCGTGGACTTCGACGCCGGCCTGAGCGACGCCGAGCGTGGCGTGGCCTGGGCCGTGGAAAAGCTCCTGGAGGACAACCTCTACTGGGCCGTGGCGCGTGTGCGCTGGCTGGATGACGGCAACTTCGCGCGCGGCCCGGCACAATTCTTCAAGCGCGTGCCGGCTCCGGTGCGCGGGCTGGTGATGGGGCTGGTCAAGCGCCGCGTGCGCCAGATGCTGTGGGCACAGGGGCTGGGCCGTCACTCGGACGAGGACGCGACGGCCATTGCGATCCATGGCGTCACGTCGATTGTCAATATCCTCGGCGACAAGCCCTACCTGATGGGCGATCAGCCATGCGGCGTTGACGCCACATTTTTCGCGTTCAGTGCCAGCCTGCTGAGTCCGATGTTCGAGACGCCGATCCGCGCGGCGGCGGCGGCGCATCCGAACCTGATGGCCTACCTGGCGCGCATGCGGGCGCAGTTCTATCCCGATTTCGTCGGCAGCGGCGTGTTTGAGCCCCCGCAGGCAGTGCCGACAGCGGCCACCATTGGCCGTACAATGTAGGCCGTCCCCAATTCCAGCGCGGTTTCCATCATGTCCGGCAATACCCTCGGCCTGCTTTTCACAGTCACCACGTTCGGCGAATCGCACGGGCCCGCCATTGGCGCGGTGGTGGATGGCTGCCCGCCGGGCATGGCCCTGACCGAAGCCGACATCCAGGGCGACCTGGACCGCCGCAAGCCCGGCACGTCGCGCCACGTGACGCAGCGCCAGGAGGCGGACCAGGTGGAAATCCTGTCCGGCGTGTTCGAGGGCAAGACCACGGGCACGCCGATCTGCCTGCTGATCCGCAATACGGACCAGCGCAGCAAGGACTACGGCAATATCGTCGAGACCTTCCGCCCCGGCCACGCTGACTACACCTACTGGCACAAGTACGGCATCCGCGACCATCGCGGCGGTGGCCGCTCGTCGGCCCGGCTGACCGCGCCCGTGGTGGCCGCCGCCGCCGTGGCCAGGAAGTGGCTGCGCGAGCAGTACGGCACCGAGATTCGTGGCTACATGTCGCAGCTCGGCGAGGTGGAGGTGCCATTCACGGACTGGAAGCACGTGCCGGAGAACCCGTTCTTCGCACCGGATGCGGACATCGTGCCCGAACTGGAAACCTATATGGATGCGCTGCGCCGCGACGGCGATTCGGTCGGCGCGCGCATCGAGGTGGTGGCCAGCCGCGTGCCGGTGGGCCTGGGCGAGCCGCTGTTCGACAAGCTCGACGCCGATATCGCCCACGCGATGATGGGCATCAACGCGGTCAAGGGGGTCGAGATCGGCGCCGGCTTTGCCAGCGTGGCCCAGCGCGGCAGCGTACATGGCGACGAGCTGACCGCCGATGGCTTCCGCTCCAATAACTCGGGCGGCATGCTTGGCGGCATCTCCACAGGCCAGGACATCACCGTTTCGCTGGCGATCAAGCCGACCTCGAGCATCCGCACGGCCCGCGAGTCGATCGACAAGGCCGGGCAGCAGGCCACGGTCGAGACATTCGGCCGTCACGATCCGTGCGTGGGCATCCGCGCCACGCCGATTGCCGAGGCCATGCTCGCGCTGGTGCTGATGGATCACGCGCTGCGCCACCGCGCGCAGTGCGGCGATGTGCGCGTGGATACGCCGCGCATCCCGGCGCAGGCGCCCGCCAAGTCCTGACTTGGGCCGCGCTCCGGCCAACGCCCCTTCCGAAGCGGCCTATGTGCCGGGCGCCATCGACCCGGCCACCTATCTTCGCTTCGGGCTGTTCTACCTCGGCTACTACGCCTACGTAGGCGTTATCTCGCCCTACGTCAGCCTGTTCTTCTCCGATCGCGGCTTCTCGCCGGTGCAGATCGGCGTGCTGATGGCGTGTTTCCAGTTGAGCCGCATCGTCGGCCCCTACCTGTGGGGCTGGCTGTCCGATGTCATGCATACCCGCGTGCGCCTGCTGCGGCTGGCGGCCGTGACGGCGCTGCTGGCCTTCCTGATGGTGCCGGGCGTGCACAGCTACGGCGGCATGATGGCGATGATGATCGGGCTGAACCTGATTACCAGCGCGATGTCGCCGCTGGGCGATGCGCTGACCATTTCCACGCTGCGCCGGCACGGGGCGTTCGACCATCGCTATGGCCGTGTGCGGATGTTCGGCTCGGTGGGGTTCATCGGCGCCGTGCTGGCCGGCGGCGCGCTGTTCGAGCAGTTCGGCATGGCCGCGTTTCCGTGGCTGGCCAGCGCCACGCTGGGGCTGTTCGCGCTCGTGGTCATGGGCATGCGCGATGCGCCGGCCGAAGGCCCGCGCGAGCGTCCGCCGCCTGCGCTGCCGCTGCTGCGCCGGCCCGACGTGGCGTGGTTCCTGGCCTCGGCGTTCCTGATGATGTTCGCGCACGCGGCGCTGTATGTCTTCTACTCGCTCTATCTTGAGCGGCTGGGCTACAGCAAGCTGTCGATCGGCGCGATGTGGACGATCGGCGTGGTGGCCGAGATCGTGTTCTTCTATTACCAGGGCCGGCTGTTCGCGCGGCTCGCGCTGCGCACGATCCTGGCGGGCACGTTCGTGCTGGCCGCCATCCGCTTCGGCCTGACCGGCTACCTTGCCCAGTACGCGTGGCTGATGGCGGCGGTGCAGGTGCTGCACGCGGCCACGTTTGCCGCGCATCACAGCGCCAGCCTCAAGCGGCTGCAGCACTGGTTTGCCGGCCCGCTGCTGGGGCGGGGCCAGGCGCTCTACACCGGCATTTCCTATGGCGTGGGCGGCACGCTGGGCGGCCTGGCGATGGGCTGGACGTGGAAGACGCTGGCCCCATCGCATACGTTCGGGCTGGCCGCGGCGGCGGCGCTGGCCGGTGCCTGCTGCGCCGCGCTGAGCTTTCGCGGCGAGCGGTCCCCGCCAGCCTGAGCGTCAGCCGGCCAGCAGTTGCGTCACGCGCTCGGCAATTGCCAGCGACGATGTCAGCCCCGGCGACTCGATCCCGAACAGGTTCACGAGCCCTGGCACGCCATGCGTTGCGGGGCCGTCGATGCGGAAATCGGCCGCTACCTCCGTCGGGCCGCTGATCTTGGGGCGGATGCCCGCATAGCCGGGTTGCAGCGCGCCGTCGGCCAGGCCGGGCCAGTAGCGGCGCACTTCGTCATAGAAGCTGTCGGCGTCACGCGGCGGCACGCTGTATTCGATCTCGTCGATCCAGCGCACATTGGGACCGAAGCGCCCCTGGCCGCCCAGGTCCAGCGTCAGGTGCACGCCCAGCCCGGCCGCTTCCGGCACCGGATAGATCAGCCGCGAGAACGGCGCGCGGCCCGCCAGCGTGAAATAGCAACCCTTGGCGTAGTACTGCGGCGGAATGCGCGCGCGCGGGATGCCGTCGATGCGCCGCGCAAGGTCCGGGGCGGTCAGGCCGGCCGAATTGACCACGGTGCGCGCCAGCAGCGTCGTGGCGCCGCCTTCCGCTTCCACCTCCAGGCGGATGCCGCCGGCCGTCACGGCGCCCGCGCGTACCGGCGACTGCACGGCCAGCATCGCGCCGGCGTTCTCGGCATCGCCCAGCAGCGCGGTCATCAGGCCGTGGCTGTCGATGATGCCCGTGGACGGCGAGAGCAGCGCCGCATGGCATTCGAGCTGCGGCTCCAGCGCGCGCGCCTCGTCACGGGTGAGTGGCTGCATGTCGAGGACGCCATTGGCCTCGGCCTTGGCGCGGATGCCTTCCAGCGTGGCCACCTGCGCCGCGCTGGTAGCCACGATCAGCTTGCCGCAGCGCTGGTGCGCCACGTGGTGCGAGGCGCAGTACGCGTACAGCATGGTCTTGCCGCGCACGCAGAGTTCGGCCTTGAGCGAGCCCTTGGGGTAGTAGATGCCGGCGTGGATCACCTCGCTGTTGCGCGCGCTGGTGATGGTGCCGAAGGCATTCTCGGCCTCGAGGATGATGACCTCGCGGCCCTGCATGGCCAGCGCGCGGGCTACGGCAAGCCCCACCACGCCAGCGCCGATCACGACGCAATCCACTTGTTCCATTTGGGTGCTCTCCTTGTCTTTGTCTCGACGTTTGTCTCGATGTCTGTCTCGATGGTGCTGTGTCTGGCCGGGGGGGCAGGGCGGCGATCCGGCCGCGTCAGGCCAGCCCCATGCGGGCCGCGGCGGCGGTCAGGTGTGCGCGGGCCGCGGCACGCGCGGCGGCCGGGTCGCCAACGGCGATGGCTTGCGCCAGCGCGGCATGTTCGGTATCGGCGGCGCGCGGCGTGCCTTGCGTGGCCGTGAGCCGTGCGCTGTTCTCCCACGCATGCTGGCGCGCCACGAGCAACTGCTGGCTGACGAAATCGGTGAGGCCGGTAAAGCACGGGTTGTGCGTGGCGTGTGCGATGGCGTGATGGAAGGCGATGTCGGCCGCCGCCGCGCCGGCAAAGTCCGTGGCGTGGGCCTGCATGGCGGCCAGCGCCGCGCGGATCGCGGCGAGATCGGCGGCGGTCCGCCGCAAGGCAGCCATTTCGGCGCAGGCGGTCTCCACCACGCGGCGCAATTCGAACAACTGCGCGAGGGTGGGGCCGCCATCGGGCTGGCTGGCCACGCGCCAGGCCTGGCCGCCCGGCGTCTCGGATACGTAGGCCCCCGAACCCTTGCGTGTGATGACTACGCCATCCGCCTTCAGCAATGCAATGGCCTCCCGGACGATGGGGCGGCTGACATCGAAGGTTTCGGCCAGCGCCGATTCGGCGGGCAGGCGCGCGCCCGCCGCAAAGCGGCCGGCGGCGATATCGTCGCGCAGCGTCTGGGCAAGGCGGCTGGCAAGTGAGGCGGGGCGGGACAGGCGGTCCATGGCTGGCGGGGGCAGGGCGATTAAGATGTCAGGCTGTCAGACAGCTTTTGTCGAATGGAGCGATTCTGGGGGCTCTCCGGACGGCCGTCAAGGCGGGTTTGCGCGGAAATTGCACATCCTGCCCCGCAGGAGGGGTCAAGCTTCGCCTGTGGCGGTCGATAGCTGATGGATTACATCGTGGGGACCCCCGCCATGATCCAACTATCGCCGCAAGACCTGCCAGTCGGCCAGCCGCTACCTTGGCCGCTCCATGATGGCGAAGGCAATCTCGTGCTCGGCAGCGGCAGCGTCATTCCCGACGCGCGCGACCTGGCGCTGGTGTTCCGCCACGGCGCGGTTTGCCGTCCCGACGATATGCCCGAGGCCGGCAACGAACCCGATGGCCCCGCCACCTCGCGGCTGGCTGCGGGCCCACTGGGGCTGCAGGTGGGCACGCTGCTGCACGTGAAGACGCCGGGCGAGCGATCGCGCGCGGCCGCGAGCCGCCTGATCGGCTTCATCGACCAAGGGCTGTTCGTGACGTGGCCCACGCTGGGCGGCCAGGACCTGACGCTGCAGGCGGGCGAGCCGCTGCTGGTGCGCGGGTTCTCGGGGCAGGCGATTCACAGCTTCACGTCGACGATCACGGCGGTGTGCCGCAGCCCGTTCCGCTACCTGGTGCTGTCCGCGCCGGCGCAGACCGAGCAGATGCCGGTGCGCCGCGCCGCGCGCGTGCCCACGCGGCTGGCTGCGTACCTGGTGGAAAACGGGGTGGGCGAGGAGGATGAGACCCCCTCGGCCGCCGAGGTGGCCGGGGTGGCCGAACATGTGACCACGGGACTGGCGCGGCTGGGGTTGTTGTCGGACCTGAGCACGGGCGGCGCGCTGGTGCAGACGTCGCACCCGGCGCCGCCGGTGGGATGCAAGGTGCGGCTGAGCTTCCAGTTGCGCACGGCGTCGCTCGATGCGGAGGTGATCGTCGATGGCTGGGTGCGCAGCGCGCCGGCATCGGTGGACGATGCGGAGTTTCCCGCGTTCGGCGTCGCCTTCGACGCGCTGGGCGAGCGCGAGCTGACGCTGCTGCAGTGCTTCATCTACGAGCAACTGCTGAACAGTACGCGGATGCCGGTCTGACCCAGGGGCAACCAGCAGCCGCCAGCAGCCGCATTACACTGCGGCTATGCGCCAAAGCCCACAACCATCTCCAGCCCGAACGCTGCTCACCTCCTATTTCTGGAGCAACGACGCCATCCGCAGCCGGAGCGTAAGTGACATCGTGTTATCAGGCACGGTCAACATTCCAGAGCCACCAGCACGTCTGCTCGCGGATTGGGCAAGGGAGATATCGTCCCGCATGACGCTGGAGCCCGGAGACGTCGAAGCCATGCCTCTGCCACGAGCGCGCGTTCGCTGGCCCGACTACTCGCGCTGCGTACAGGCGGTGTCAGATTGGACGAGCACGTTTGGACTATCTGACGTGCTTGTCTCGAGCGACATCGCGCTCATGGCTTGCCGCGGTGCGAGGTATCACCATGACGGAGAGCAGTATGGTGGTGTGGCCTTCTGCAATCTCTTCCTGAGTGAAGACAAGGGGCTGGACGTGCACTTTCCGTCGTTGGGCCTGCGAATCCCCCTGAGCCGGGGAACCGTGTTGATATTCGATACCTGCCAGCCTCATGGCGTCATTCGACGCGGCAGCAATGGCTTTGACGTGACCGACTTCCCCGCCGACCAGGATTGGACGCAGCTATTTCTGTCCTGGGAGCTTCCGATCGAGGGTGCCCATGTCAAACAAGCGCTCAAAGTCGACTTTGACGTTGACCTTGCGACCTCAGTGATGGCGAATGAAGAGCAAGTGAGGCTGAATGGGGAAAGGGTCAGCGTCCGCCACGAATCAGGTCAGTGGCGGCCGGCTGACTAGTCGAGTCAATCTGGCCGACTTCGGCCGGCCGCTGGCTGACGCCGTTCACGGCGCAACCACGAACACATCAGTGCGATTCCCGGTATTCCCCGAATTCGTCTGCACGAAGAAGGGCACAAAGGCACTTCCCATGGCCGCCAGCCCTTCGTAGTCCCCGACAAAAAAGCCCGATGCCACCGGCGCCGTCTTCATATCGAAGGGGCCGGATATATGGACTTCGCCGCCAAAGGACGACCCCCCGTTACTCGACGTGGTGAGCCAGTAGTCAGTCGGAAGCGTCGTCGTATTGCCGGCGGCCAGGTTACGGAAGTCGTAGTAGGTAATGGCAATGCTTCCGGTTGAATTCACGCGCACGGACGGGTTGAAAGCTGCACGTCCGGAGGGAGTATTCACGCGGATCGGCGCGCTCCATGTCCGGCCGCCATCGCTCGATGTCGATGTGGCGATCTCGTCATACTGCCCCCCATTGAATCGCGAATCCTGCCACACAACGTAGAGCTGCCCGGTTGCGGGGTCAATCGCGGGCTCAGGAATGATGTCCCCGGTTCGCACTGCCTCGCCAGTGTTGGGATCTGTCACCCCCACCGTCCGCATGTCAGCGATGATCTTCGGATTGGTCCACGTGGCGCCGTCATCGGTCGACATGACGAAGGCGACCTTGGACGCGGTGATGTTGAAGGGTGGGCTGATCAGATTGAAGAAGTTGTAGAGCGTACCGGTCTGCGAATTGACCACGATCTGGTTGCCGATGGTCTGCTGGCGCGACGGGGTGCTGACGATCACCTTCGGCGGGCTCCAGGTTTGGCCACCGTCGACGGTCTTCGAAAACAGCGCGGGTCCGCGGAAGGCTGCCGTGTGCAGATTGGCATAGGGATTGCCGTTCGGCAGCTCCAGACGGTCCCATACGGCGTATGCCACGCCGGGAGTGACCGGATTGGCGGTCACCGACTCCTTGTCGTTGAAGAACTGGGAAGTGGGTTCATTGTCGGCAATGATCACGCCCAGGTTCTGCCAGGTCTGGCCGCCATCCCGGGAGACCGCCGTGCCGACCGCATTGCTGTTGTTGGAGTGGTTGAACGAAATAGAGATGGCATAGGCGGTACCGTCAGGCCCGATCGACACCCAGGGGTCCGAGGCCCGCTCATACGCGAGGCCACCGGCACAGGCACTGAAGGGCAGCGGCGTCTGCTGCCAGGTCTTGCCGCCGTCGAAGGAGGCGCTGGCAACCAGGCCGCGCGCGCCGCCATCCGACCAGCGGTCCTGCTGCCAGGCCCCAATGAAATTCGTGGGATTGGCCGGATTGATGGCCAGATAGGGTTCGACCTCTGAATTCAGATAGTTGGTGCCGGTTCCACCGCCAACGGTGCAGCCGGCAAAGGGACTGGGGCCCGAAACCAGCGTGGCCGCCTGGCTCGGGGGGGTGGCAGCCAACGTTGCGCAGAGTGTCGTTCCGCCCAGGAGCGACATAAACCACTTGTTGCTATGCATGGAGGCCTCCCCCATTGGCAGATGGCTCGCTCAGCTTAGGAAACTTGTCTCGTTGGCAGGATGAAAAAATATTAACTCTGTATGAGACAAAGCTTATACGGGGCTGCGATGCAACACACCAGAGGCTGCATGAGCCGTGGAGGTGTTGCCAATGACGAAAAGTGGGTCGGCTACGGCCGGCCGCGTCTGGCATCAGTCGGCGCTCCCAGCCTCCCGCAGATCGGCGAAAAACCTTTTCTTTTGGCACATTCCGTTGCAGTTTGAATGTGCGGCATTCGGATTTCATTGCGTTCTGTCAATCTCGCAACTATCCATGCGGGCTACGCTTATGAGCGAATCAAATCCGCGACATCGCATGCCAATCTGGGCGGTTTCAAGAGCGAAGTGCAACACCTCGCAGATTATTGAACTGGAAGCTGGTCTGAGGGATTCGCGAGTACCTGCGCGAGGACTTGCAATGGGCTGTGCCAGTTCAGAGTCTCTCGTGGCCGGCCGTTGAGGCTGTCCGCGATAGCGTCAAGTTCGTCCTGCGAGTAGATCGACAGATCCGTGCCCTTGGGTAAGTACTGGCGTAGCAAACCATTGGTGTTTTCGCAGGTGCCGCGCTGCCAAGGGCTGTGCGGATCGCAGAAGTACACGCGTACGCCAGTAGCGGCGCTTAGTTTGGCGTGCCGGGCCATCTCGCGACCCTGGTCGTAGGTCAACGTCTGGCGCAGAGGCTCCACCAGCGATTGCAGCTTCGCTGTGAAGCCGGCCAAGGCCGAGGCCGCGGTGGCGTCGAACATCTTGACCAGCAGCACCGCGCGGCTCATGCGCTCGACCAGCACGCCAACGGCGGAGCGGTTACCCGCTCCCTTGATGAGATCGCCCTCCCAGTGTCCAGGCATAAGCCGGTCGTTGACCTCGGGCGGACGCACATGGATGCTGACCATGTCGGGAATCTGGCCGCGTCGGTCGGTGCCGCGCGAGCGCGGCAGGCGCTTAGCGTGGCCCTGGCGCAGACAGACGATGAGCTGTCGACGCAGCTCCCCGCGCGGGTAGGCGTAGATAGCGTTGTAGATGGTTTCGTGGGACACGTTGAGGTCGGATTGGTCAGGAAAGGCGCGCTTGAGCGTAGCGGATATCTCCTGAGGTGACCACTTTTGCTGGAGGAAGTGGCGCACCACACCCCATAGCACGGTGTGCTCACTGAGCTTGGGCGCTGCACGGCCGGCCTGTCGGCGTTGCCCCCGGCGCGCTTGAGCGGTCATCGCCTTATAGCTGCACGTCGCTGTCGCGTTGCGTCGTAGTTCGCGCATCAGAGTGGATGGCGCCCGGCCCAGCCTGCGAGCCATCTCGCGCTGACTGATGTTCTCCGCCTTCCAAATCTCGATGCGCATCCGTTCTTCGTGTTGTAGCTGCTGATATTTCGTTCTTGTCATTCACCACACCTTACCGAATGGCAAGGTGTTGCACTTCAGATTTGAGGCCGCCCTGCGTATCGCGGAAACCGGTTCATTCAGGCTGACTCATAAAAAGAGGCCCACAAATGAGGAAATTCTTATTTGCCATTATTGGCATGGCTGTCATTGGCGCGGCCATGTTTTTCTGGCTGACCGCGCCGGCGACGTGGCAGGTCTTTCATACCGCACGCGATGTCCCGAGCGATACGCCGATCGATCTGCAGAACGGCCGCACACATTTCCTGGCCGGCGATTGCGCAACCTGCCACGCCAGTGTCGGCAAGCACGATGACACCTTGCTTGGCGGCGGCCGTCCGCTCGATACCGCATTCGGCATCTTCCATATGCCCAATATTTCGCCCGATGCCAATGATGGTATTGGCGGCTGGTCGGTCGAGCAATTTATCGTGGCCATGCGCGAAGGGGTCACGCCCCACGGCAATGCTTATCCCGCATTTCCCTATACGTCTTATCAGCGGATGAGTGCCGATGATCTGCGCGATTTATTTTCCTATATCAAGACATTACCGGCAGTTTCCGGGAAGGCGCCCGATCACGATTTGAAGTTTCCATTTTCGATTCGCCGCGGCGTGGGATTATGGCGACTTGCGTTTCTCGACGGAAAACCGCTCGCAGAGGTACCAGGAAACAGCGAAACATGGCATCGCGGCCGTTATCTCGTGGAAGGTGCGGGGCACTGCGTCGAATGCCATTCGCCGCGCAACGCGCTCGGCGTGATTCCGTCGGACCAGCGTTTCTCGGGCGGGCCGAATGCCGAGGGCAACGGCCATGTGCCCAATATCACGCCGGATGAGACCGGCATCGCGTACTGGTCGGTCCACGACATCGCGCATTATCTGAAAGAGGGCGTCAGCCCGATCGGCATCAAGGCCGGCGGCGAAATGAAGGAGGTGGTTGCCAATACCTCGCGGCTGTCCGATGCCGACCGCATGGCCATGGCCGAATACCTGAAATCGCTGCCGCCGGTGGAAGCACCGAACGCGGGCGCGCCCAAGCCGAACCGGACGACCGAAATCGTCATGATCGCGCCGCGCGATCAGCCGGCGGAACGCTCGCGGCTCGAAGGGCTGGCCAGCAGCGCCGATGCGCTGGCGAAGACCGACGAGGTGTACGTGGTGACCCCCACGCCGTTCTCGCTTGCCCAGGGGGCCAACGGTGCCGCGTCCGAGGACGGCAAGCTGCTCGGTGCGACGAAGCTCAAGGTGCTCGCGCGCGAACACGGCATGCTCAAGGTGCGCGTGGACGGCTGGCAGCAGGAGGGCTCGGAAAGCGCGTTCTATGCGCGGCAGGGCCAGCGCATCCTGCAGGCCGTGCTCGCGCCCGAGGCGGTGGAGAAGGTGGCCCGCACCCGCACCGTCCACGACACCGCGACCGAACAGGACTGGCATGAAGGCAGCCTGACCGTATGGATCCGCGAGCCGGGCCTGAGCGCCGACCTTGCGCAACTGTGGCGCCACGGCAGCGAACTGTTCAGCCGGTCCTGCGCCACGTGCCACGCGCTGCCGCATGCCGAGGACTTCCTTGCCAACCAGTGGATTGGCACGCTCGGTTCGATGAAGCGATATACGTCCCTCGACGACGCACAGTACCGCCTGCTGCTGGCCTGGCTTCAGAACCACGCCAAGGACACCGGCCCGGGCGCGCACGGAGCGCAGCCGTGAGTCCGGCGGCAACGGCCGAGGCGGCAACGGCGCTGGCACCGGTGGCGGACTGGCTGGCCGGGCTGTTCTGCGCGCCGCCCGCCCCGGACGACATCGCGCGGTGGCAATCGACGGAAGGCGCGGCGCTGCTCGACGCCATCGGCGCCGAACTGGCATGCGGGCCGGCCATCGCCCGGATGCGGGCAGTGCTGTGCGCCGACGCGGCGCCGGCATCGCTGGCGCTCGACCTCTCGGCGGCCTACGCTCGGCTGTTCACCGGCTGCGATGCCAGCGGCACGGTGTCGCCGTACGAAAGCCACTACACCGGCACCGGGCGGCTGTTCGACCAGGCAATGGCCGACATGGGCGCGCTGTTGCATCGCTGTGGCCTCGCCATTGTCAAGGACTGCCCCGAGCCGCCCGATCATGTCGCGATCGAACTCGCGTTGCTGGCTGCGCTGCTGCGCGACGGCGACGTGGACGGCGTTCGCCATATCCATGCGCGGCTGGCCGGCTGGCTGCCGGCCTTCGTCGATGCGTGCATCGCCCGGGACCCGCATGGCTTCTATGGCGGTGCGGCGGCCGTGCTGGTGGCATGGCTCGACGCATTGCCTGACGCTATTCATTTGCAGCAAGACCTGGAATCATCATGTCGACAGAAATGAAGAAGGACAAGGACGGCGCGCTGTCCCGCCGCACATTTATCAAGGGTGCGCTCGCGTCCGGGGCGCTTGGTGCCACGGCGGCCACGTCGCTGCTGGCGCGTGCCGCGCCCGAGGCCGCATCGGCCGCGGCCGGCAGCCAGGAAGTCCTCACCGGCTCCCACTGGGGCGCCTTCCGCGCAACGGTGGCGGGCGGGCGCATCGTCGGCGTCAAGCCGTGGGAACATGATCCGCGTCCGTCGCACCAGTTGCCTGGCGTGGTCGACGCGATCTATTCGCCCACGCGCATCCGCTACCCGATGGTCCGCCGCGCCTGGCTCGAGCGCGGGCCCGGCGCCGATCCCGCCGGACGCGGCGCGGGCGACTTCGTCCGCGTGAGCTGGGACAAGGCACTCGACCTCGTCGCCAACGAACTGCAACGCGTGCGGCGCAAGCATGGCCATCAGGCGATCTTCGGCGGATCGTATGGCTGGAAGAGCCCCGGCAAGCTGCACAACTGCCAGACGCTGCTGTCGCGCATGCTGACGGTCAACGGTGGCTTCGTGAGCCGCAGCGGCGACTATTCGACCGGCGCCGCGCAGGTCATCCTGCCCCATGTGGTCGGCTCGATCGACGTCTACGAGCAGCCCACGGTCTGGCCCGTGGTGGTCGAGCACACGCAACTGATGGTGTTCTGGGGCGCGGACCCGCTGGTGACGAACCAGATTGGCTGGCAGGTGCCCGACCATGCGGCGTATCCGGCCATGGAGGCGTTGAAGAAGAAGGGCACCAAGGTCATCTGCATCGACCCCGTGCGGACCGAAAGCTGCGAATACTTCAACGCTGAATGGCTCGGGCCGCGCCCGCAGACAGACGTGGCGATGATGCTTGGCATCGCGCACACGCTTTATGTCGAGAATCTTCACGATGCGAAGTTCCTGGCGCGCTACACGAAAGGCTTCGACCGCTTTGCGCCGTACCTGACCGGCAAGTCCGACGGCGTGCCGAAGACCGCCGACTGGGCGGCCGCCATCTGCGGGATTCCGGCGGACACCATCCGCGACCTGGCGCGCCGCTTTGCCGCCAGCCGCACGATGCTGGCCGGCGGGTGGTCGATCCAGCGCCAGCACCACGGCGAACAGGCGCACTGGATGCTCGTCACGCTGGCGGCCATGCTCGGCCAGATCGGCCTGCCCGGGGGTGGTTACGGCTTCACTTATCACTATTCGAACGGCGGCAGCCCGAGTGCGACGAGCCCGGTCGTGCCCGGCATCGTCGGCGGCAAGTCGGGGGGCAACAGCGGTGGCGCGGCATGGCTGGACGCCGGCGGATCGGCATCGATACCGGTGTCGCGCATCGTCGACATGCTGCGCAATCCCGGCAAGCCGTTCGATTTCAACGGCAAGCGCGGCACCTATCCGGACATCCGGCTCGCGTACTGGGTGGGCGGGAACCCGTTCATGCACCACCAGGACCGCAACCAGATGCGCGAGGCGTGGCACAAGCTGGACACCTTCATCGTCCATGACTACCAATGGACTGCCACGGCGCGCCATGCCGACATCGTGCTGCCGGCCACCACGTCGTACGAGCGCAATGACATCGAGCAGATTGGCGATTATTCGGCGACGCACGTGCTGGCCATGCGCAAGGTCGTGGCGCCGTTATTCGAGGCGCGCAATGACTTCGACATCTTTGCGGCGATTTGCGAGCGCCTCGGCACCGGCGCGGACTTCCACGAGAACCGCGACGAAATGGGCTGGATTCGCACCTTCTACGAGGCGGCGCGCGTGCAGTCGCGCGCGAAGTCGATGGAGATGCCGGTGTTCGACGTGTTCTGGAACAGCAACCAGGCACTGGCGTTCCCGATCAGCGACACCGCCAGGCAATTCATTCGACACAAGGAGTTCCGCGACGATCCGTTGCTGAACGCGCTGGGCACGCCGTCGGGCCGGATCGAGATTTTTTCGTCGAATATCGAGAAGATGAAGTACGACGATTGCCCGCCGCACCCGACCTGGATGGAGCCGGTCGAGAGGCTGGGTGGGGCGGGTGCCAAGGCGTACCCGCTGCACGTGGTCACCAGTCACCCGAAAGACCGGCTGCATTCCCAGTTGTGCGGGACGGTGCTGCGTAAGGCATATGCGATCCAGGGCCGCGAGCCATGCCTGATGCATCCTGCGGACGCGAAGGCGCGGGGCATTGCCGATGGCGACGTCATTCGCGTGTTCAATGCGCGCGGACAGGTGCTGGTGGGCGTCAGGCTGACGGACGGCATCCGCCCCGGCGCGATCCGGATCTGCGAAGGCGGCTGGTATGACCCGGCCGACCCACGCCGGCGAGACTCGCTCTGCCGCTATGGCGACGTCAACAACCTGACCGTGGACATCGGCACGTCGAAGCTGGCGCAGGGCAATTGCGGCCACACGGCCATGGCGCAGGCCGAGAAGTACCGGGGCCCGGTGCCGCCCGTGGAGGTCTTCACTGCGCCACGCGGCGCCTGATCGAGGCGGTCAGGGAAAAAGGGAAAAAGGAAAAAGCCGGCCAGTTTGACCTGGCCGGCTTTTCTTTTGCCTTCGTTGCCCTCGCGGAGGGCGCGGCTTACATGCCCACGTAGTTCGGACCGCCGCCGCCTTCCGGTGTGATCCACACGATGTTCTGCGTCGGGTCCTTGATGTCGCACGTCTTGCAGTGCACGCAGTTCTGCGCGTTGATCTGCAGGCGCTCCTGGCCCTGGTCGTTCTGCACGAACTCGTACACGCCGGCCGGGCAGTAGCGGGCTTCCGGCCCGGCGTACTTGTCCCAGTTGATCGCCACCGGCACGCTGGCATCCGTGAGCGTCAGGTGCGAGGGCTGGTTTTCCTCGTGATTCGTGTTGCTGATGAACACCGAGGACAGGCGGTCGAACGTGAGCTTGCCGTCCGGCTTCGGATACTCGATGCGCGGGCAATCGGCAGCCGGCTTCAGGTACACGTGGTCCGGCTTCTCGCGGTGGATGGTCCAGGGCGGGTTGCGGATGCCCAGCTTCGGCAGCAGCCACTGCTCGATGCCGGTCATCAGCGTGGCCGTGGTGCGGCCCTTCTTGAACCACTGCTTGAAGTTCTTGGACTGCAGCAGTTCCTTGTGGAGCCAGCTCGCCTCGAACGCGGCCGGGTAGGCGGTCAGCTCGTCGTGCTGGCGGCCCGCCTGCAGCGCGTCGAAGGCGGCCTCGGCGGCCAGCATGCCGGTCTTGATGGCGGCATGGCTGCCCTTGATGCGCGAGGCATTCAGGTAGCCCGCGTCACAGCCGACCAGCGCGCCGCCCGGGAACACGGTCTTGGGCAGCGACAGCAGGCCACCGGCCGTGATCGCGCGCGCGCCGTAGCCGATGCGCTTGCCACCCTCGAAATACGGGCGGATCTCCGGGTGCGTCTTGAAGCGCTGGAATTCCTCGAACGGCGACAGCCACGGGTTGGTGTAGTCGAGGCCCACCACGAAGCCCACGGCCACCTTGTTGTCTTCCATGTGATAGAGGAACGAGCCACCGTACGTGGCCGGGTCCAGCGGCCAGCCGGCCGTGTGGACCACCAGCCCCGGCTGGTGCTTGGCGGGATCGATCTCCCAGAGTTCCTTCAGGCCGATGCCGTAGCTTTGCGGGTCGCGTCCGGCGTCGAGCTGGAACCTGGCGATGAGCTGCTTGCCCAGGTGGCCGCGCGCGCCTTCGGCGAAGATCGTGTACTTGGCGTGCAGCTCCATGCCGAGCTGGAAGTTCTCGGTCGGCTCGCCTTCCTTGTTGATGCCCATGTTGCCGGTGGCAACACCCTTCACCGAGCCGTCGTCGTTGTAGAGCACCTCGGCGGCCGGGAAGCCCGGGAAGATCTCCACGCCCAGCGCCTCGGCCTGCTGGCCCAGCCAGCGCACGAAGTTGGACAGGCTGACGATGTAGTTGCCTTCGTTGTGGAAGCACTCGGGCAGCAGCGGGCTGCCCTTGGAGCCGGTTTCGTTGAGGAACAGGAACTTGTCCTCGGTGACGGGCTGGTTCAGCGGCGCGCCCAGTTCCTTCCAGTTCGGGAACAGTTCATTGAGCGCGCGCGGGTCCATGATGGCGCCCGACAGGATGTGCGCCCCCGGCTCGGAGCCTTTTTCCAGCACGCACACGTTGACGTCGCCGCCCTTGTCGGCTGCCAGCTGCTTCAGGCGAATGGCCGTGGCCAGGCCGGCGGGACCGCCGCCGACGATGACGACGTCGTACTCCATGGCTTCGCGTGGGCCGAATTGCTCCAGGAGTTGTTGCTGATCCATTGTCTCTAACCCTCTGTTTCTTCTGGGCGGCAATACTGCCGCAAACTTGCAGCCCGTGGTGCGGATCTGCGTCTGTGGGAGATGTTGCGAGGGTCCCGGCCAGGGTCTAGGCGTTTTTCCTCTTTCCCTTTGGGGACCAAGTTCTTAGAATCTCCGGCATTGTCCGGGACTCGACACCCTCAGGCAAGATATTTTTTGGAACGGTCGTTCTTTTTTTTGGTATGCTGCCTTTCGCCCATCACATGTGGGCTGGCGGCGCGCGTCCGGCCTGGCCGGGCGCCTCCACACCGAGGTAATTATGGGTTTGTCGATCAATCTGGAAGGCAAGGTCGCGCTGGTGACCGGGGCCTCGAGCGGGCTGGGCACGCGCTTTGCCAATGTTCTGGCCGCCGCTGGCGCCAAGGTGGTGCTGGCTTCGCGCCGCACCGAGCGGCTCAAGGAATTGCGCGCCTCGATCGAGGCCGATGGCGGCAGCGCCCACGTGGTGCGGCTTGACGTGACCGACCCCGACAGCATTCGTGCCGCCGTGGCGCATGCCGAGACCGAGGCCGGCGCCATCGATATCCTCGTCAACAATTCGGGCGTCTCCACCACGCAGAAACTCACGGACGTGACCGCCGAAGACTTCGATTTCGTCTTCGATACCAACACGCGCGGCGCCTTCTTCGTGGCCCAGGAAGTGGCCAAGCGCATGATCGCACGGGCCAAGGGCGCCGAGAAGCAGGGCAATCCGCTGCCGCAGGCGCGCATCGTCAATATTGCATCGGTGGCCGGGCTGAAAGTGCTGTCGCAGATCGGCGTCTATTGCATGAGCAAGGCCGCCGTGGTGCACATGACCAAGGCAATGGCGCTGGAGTGGGCGCGGCACGGCATCAACACCAACGCGATCTGCCCCGGCTATATCGACACCGAGATCAACCACCATCATTGGAACAGCGAGGCGGGCCAGAAGCTGATCCAGATGCTCCCGCGCAAGCGCCTGGGCCGGCCCGAAGACCTCGACGGCCTGCTGCTGCTGCTGGCGTCCGATGCGTCGCGCTTTATCAATGGCGCGGTGATCACGGCCGACGACGGCATGGTCTGACATCGGGCCCAAGGTCCGATTACCGCACAAAATCAAGAAAATGCCGCCGTGGCCGCAAGAGCCTGAGCGGCCCGGACCGGAGGCCGGGGGAGATGGCGCAAGACAGGGAGGCGCGGCGCGAGGCCGCGCCGCAACACGTCGTGGATTCGGTGATCATTCCCGAAGCCGCCGATGAGGCGCGCGACAGCGCATTCCGCGTGTCGCCGCGGGTCGAGGACTGGATTGGGGTGGTCGTGATGGCGCTGCTGGTGGCCATCACGTTCGCCAACGTCGTGGTCCGCTACTTCACCGACGAGTCGTTTGCCTGGACCGAGGAATTCTCGGTCTTCCTGATGATCGTGCTGGCCCTCGTGGCCGGCAGCGCCGCGGTGGCGCGCGACCGCAACATCCGCATCGAGTTCTTCTTCGAGCGTGGCAGCGCCATGTGGCAGAAGCGGCTGGCCATCGTGTCGGCCGTGGCCGTGGCGGCGATGTTCCTGGCGCTGGCCGTGCTGGGCGTGCGCATTGCGTGGGATGAATACGCGTTCGGCGAGACCTCGCCCGGCATTGGTGTGCCGAGTTGGTGGTACTCCGTCTGGCTGCCGGTACTGTCCGTGGCCATCACGCTGCGCGCGTTGGCGCTGGCGTGGCGCAACGTGCGGGCGCTGCGCGAACTGAAGCGGTCGGGCGGGGAGGGCGCGCGATGACGCTCGTCGCGATTATCCTGTTCGTGGTCTTCATCGGCCTGATGCTGCTGGGCGTGCCCATCGGCGTGTCGCTGGGGCTGGGCGGGCTGGTTGCCATCGGCCTGTCCAACCTCGACACGCAGATGTTCGGCCTGCTGGCCGTGCCGCAGAACTTTTACGCCGGGCTCGCCAAGTATCCACTTCTGGCGATTCCGATGTTCGTGCTGGTGGGATCGATCTTCGACCGATCCGGCGTGGCGGCGCGGCTGGTCACGTTCGCCATCGCCATCGTCGGGCGCGGGCCGGGCATGCTGCCGCTGGTGGCCATCCTGGTGGCGATGTTCCTGGGCGGCATCTCGGGCTCGGGGCCGGCCAACGCGGCGGCCGTGGGCGGGGTGATGATCGCGGCCATGTCGCGCGCGGGCTATCCGCCTGCGTACAGCGCCTCGGTGGTGGGCGCGGCGGCGGCCACCGACATCCTGATCCCGCCGTCGGTGGCGTTCATCATCTACAGCGTGCTGGTGCCGGGCGCATCGGTGCCGGCGCTGTTCGCCGCCGGCATGATCCCGGGCGTGCTGGCCGGCGTGGCGCTGATCGTGCCGGCCGTGTGGCTCGCGCGCAAGCACAACATGGGGCATATCGAGGCCGCGCTGCCGCGCCCGCCATTCTGGAAGAGCCTGCGCGAAGCCGCCTGGGGCCTGGTGGCGCCGTTCCTGATCCTGGGCGGCATGCGCGCCGGCTGGTTCACGCCCACCGAGGCCGCCGTGGTGGCAGTGGTCTACGGGCTGTTCGTCGGCATGGTGATCTACCGCAGCATCGGCATGCGCGACCTGTTCGTGATCTTCCAGGAGGCGGCCGAGACCTCCGCCGTGATCCTGCTCGTGGTGGCGCTGGCCGGCATCTTCGCCTACGCGCTGTCCACGCTGGGCGTGATCGATCCGCTGGCCAATGCCATCGCGCATTCCGGGCTGGGCGAATATGGCGTGCTGGCGCTGATCGTGCTGCTGCTGATGACCGTGGGCATGTTCCTGGACGGCATCTCGATCTTCCTGATCTTCGTGCCGCTGCTGCTGCCCATCGCCAACGCCTTTCACTGGAACCCGGTGTGGTTCGGCGTGGTGCTGACGCTGAAGGTGGCGCTGGGCCAGTTCACCCCGCCGCTGGCCGTGAACCTGATGGTGTCGTGCCGGATTGCCCGCGTGCGCATGGAAGAGACCGTGCCCTGGGTGGTCTGGATGCTGCTGGCCATGTTTATCGCCATGCTGATGGTGCTGGCCTATCCGCCGCTGGCCACGTGGCTGCCTGACTACCTGGGCTACTGATCCCAAACCGATCGAAATAATCCTAAAAAAACCGTCGAGGAGATTCCCGCATGAAACGCCGTGCCCTGATGCTGACCGTTGCCGCCACCCTTGCCGCCGCTGCGCTTTTGCCGGCGGGTGCGATGGCGCAGACCTACAAGTCCGAGTACAAGATGTCGCTGGTGCTGGGCCCCGCGTTCCCGTGGGGACGCGGCGGCGAGATCTGGGCCGACCTGGTGCGCCAGCGCACCAGCGGCCGCATCAACATCAAGCTGTATCCGGGCACCTCGCTGGTAGCCGGCGACCAGACGCGCGAGTTTTCGGCGATCCGCCAGGGTGTGATCGACATGGCCGTGGGCTCCACCATCAACTGGTCGCCGCAGGTGAAGGAGCTGAACCTGTTCTCGCTGCCGTTCCTGATGCCCGACTACAAGGCGCTGGACGCGCTGACGCAGGGCGAGGTGGGCAAGTCGATGTTCGCCACGCTGGAACGCGCGGGCGTGGTGCCGCTGGCCTGGGGCGAGAACGGCTTCCGCGAGGTGTCGAACTCCAAGCGCGAGATCCGCAAGCCCGACGACCTGAAGGGCATGAAGCTGCGCGTGGTGGGGTCGCCGCTGTACATCGAGACGTTCAACGCGCTGGGCGCCAATCCTACGCAGATGAGCTGGGCCGATGCGCAGCCGGCCATGGCTTCGGGCGCCGTGGATGGCCAGGAGAATCCGCAAAGCGTGTTCGCGGCCGCCAAGTTGTATACAGTGGGCCAGAAGTTCGTGACCACGTGGGGCTACGTGGCCGATCCGCTGATCTTCGTGGTGAACAAGCAAATCTGGGAAAGCTGGACGCCGGCTGACCGCGAGATCGTGAAGCAGGCCGCCATCGACGCCGGCAAGCAGGAAATCGCGCTGGCCCGCAAGGGCCTGGTGGAGCCGGGCGCGCCGGCCTGGAAGGAGATGGAGCAGCACGGCGTCAAGGTGACGCAGCTGAGCCCGGCCGAGCACGATGCGTTCCGCAAGGCCACCGCCAAGGTCTACGACAAGTGGAAGAAGCAGATCGGCGCGGACCTGGTGACCAAGGCCGAGACGGCGATCTCGAAGCGATAAAGCGGGGTTTTCTCCCCTCTCCCGCTTGCGGGAGAGGGGTCGGGGGAGAGGGATTGAGCGGAATGTGCGATGTCATTTCGTGGATGCGCCTGCCCTCTCCCCCAGCCCCTCTCCCAAAGGGAGAGGGGAGACAACCGTCGCCAGACGTAGCGTTCAGTGGTTCACCAGCCGCTGCACCAGGTCCACCGCGGTGTGGGCGCCGTACTTCTTCATCAGCCGCGCGCGGTAGATGTCCACCGTGCGCGGGCTGATCGACAGCAGCTTGCCGATCTGCTTGCTGGTCCTGCCCTCCACCAGCTGCGCCGCGATGTCGCGCTCGCGCGCAGTCAGCTCGGCGGTGACCGGCCGCTTCTGGGACAGGTCCTCGAAGGTCCAGATGCCGGCGCCCAGCGGCTCGCGCCGGTCCAGCGCGCGGCCCGTCACGTGGCACCAGAACAGTTCCCCGTTGGCCCGCTTCATGATCCGCTCGTCCGAATACATGCCCTTGGCGTTCATGATCGGCACGATGCGCGCGCCGGTGCGCTCGAACTCGTCGGCGGTGGGGTAGAGCACCTGGAACGATTCGCCCACCAGCGCCTCGCGGCGGGTGTCGAAGATCCGGCAGACCTCGTCGTTGCAGTCCTCGATCACGCGCGCGCGCGACAGCACCAGGCCCACGGGCGCGAGCTGGAAGGCGGTCTTGTAGTCGATGGGGGGCATTGTCCCTTATGTATTTTTACGTAATGGCGTTGGCGGCACCCGTTGACGTATCCTTGCGCTCTGCAACGGCGGGCAACTGACCGCCCATTGATCGCCCACTGATCGCCGATTGTACCGTTACAATTCCCTGCGTGGCCCACCGTGCCCGCGGAGGATCAAAACGTCGAGGGACAGACCCCACCCCGGGGGAGCAGTCCCCGCCGGACTACCGAGGAAGGAGCAAACATGAACAAGGTCTACGCCAGCGCCGCCGAGGCGCTTGCGGGTGTCGTGCGCGACGGCCAGACGATCGCCGTGGGCGGTTTCGGCCTGTGCGGCATCCCCGAAGCGCTGATCGCCGCCCTGCGCGACAGCGGCGCCAAGCAACTCACCTGCATCTCCAACAACGCTGGCGTGGACGGCTTCGGCCTGGGCCTGCTGCTGGCCACGCGCCAGATCCGCAAGATGATCTCGTCGTACGTGGGCGAGAACAAGGAGTTCGAGCGCCAGTACCTGGCCGGCGAACTGGAACTGGAATTCACGCCGCAGGGCACGCTGGCCGAAAAGCTGCGCGCCGGCGGCGCGGGCATTCCGGCCTTCTTCACCAAGACCGGCGTGGGCACCATCGTGGCGGACGGCAAGGAGATCCGCGAGTTCGACGGCCACCAGTATGTGATGGAGCGTTCGCTGACGGCCGACGTGGCGCTGGTCAAGGCCTACAAGGCCGACCGCGCCGGCAACCTGGTCTTCCGCCGCACCGCGCGCAACTTCAACCCGATGTGCGCGATGGCCGGCAAGTTCACCGTGGCCGAGGTCGAGCATATCGTGGAGACCGGCGAACTCGATCCCGACGAGATCCACACGCCGGGCATCTTCGTGAAGCGCCTGGTGCTGAATGCCACCCCCGAAAAACGCATCGAACAGCGCACCGTGCGTGCCAGATAAGGAGAGACATCATGGCATGGACACGTGACGAAATGGCCGCACGCGCGGCCCGCGAACTGCAGGACGGCTTCTATGTGAACCTGGGTATTGGCCTGCCCACGCTGGTGGCCAACTGGGTGCCCGACGGCATGGAGGTCTGGCTGCAGTCCGAGAACGGCCTGCTGGGCATCGGCCCGTTCCCGACCGAGGACGAGGTGGATGCCGACATGATCAACGCCGGCAAGCAGACCGTGACCACGCTGGCGGGTTCGTCGATCTTCTCGTCGGCGGACTCGTTCGCGATGATTCGCGGCGGGCATATCAACCTAGCCATCCTGGGCGCGATGCAGGTCAGCGAGCGCGGCGACCTGGCCAACTGGATGATCCCGGGCAAGATGGTCAAGGGCATGGGCGGCGCGATGGACCTGGTGGCCGGCGTGGGCCGCGTGGTGGTGCTGATGGAGCACACCGCCAAGAAGAAGGACGGCACCGAGGACATCAAGATCCTGAAGGACTGCAACCTGCCGCTGACCGGCGTGGGCGTGGTCAACCGCATCATCACGGACCTGGGCGTCATCGACGTGACCTCGGACGGCCTGAAGCTAGTGGAAGCGGCCCCGGGCGTCAGCCGCGAGGAAATCCAGTCGAAGACCGGCGCACCGCTGCTGTAAGATCTGGCCGAAAAGCCAAAAAGCCCTCGCCGCGTCTGTGATGCGGCGAGGGCTTTTGCTTTGAAGAGGCGGCGACCTCGGAGACGTCTTGTTAGTGTCTCTTACTGGGCCACCCAGCCACCGTCCATGTTCCAGATGGCGCCGCGCACCTGGCGGGCAGCGTCGCTCGCCAGGAACACGGCCAGCGCGCCCAGCTCCTCCGGGGTCACGAACTGGCCCGACGGCTGCTTCTCGATCACCAGCTCGCGCTTGGCCTGCTCGATGGGAATGCCATCGCGCTGCGCGCGCGCTTCCACCTGCTTCTGCACCAGCGGCGTCAGCACCCAGCCCGGGCAGATCGCGTTGGCGGTCACGCCGGTCTGCGCGGTTTCCAGCGCGGTGACCTTGGTGAAGCCGACGATGCCGTGCTTGGCGGCCACATAGGCGGATTTCTCGACCGAAGCCACCAGGCCGTGCGTGGAGGCCACGTTGATGATGCGGCCCCAGTTCCTCGCCTTCATCGACGGCAGCGCGAGCCGCGTGGTGTGGAATGCCGAAGTCAGGTTGATCGCGATGATGGCGTCCCAGCGATCGATTGGAAATTCTTCGATTTTCGCCACGAACTGGATGCCGGCGTTGTTGACGAGGATGTCCACGCCGCCGAAGTCGCGCTCGGCGTAGTGCATCATGTCCTCGATCTCGGCGGCCTTGCTCATGTCGGCGGCATGGTAGCCCACCTGGATGCCGCTGCCGGCGCGCGCGATCTCGGCCTTTGCGCCGTCCGCGTCACCAAAGCCGTTGACGATGATGTTGGCGCCTTGCGCGGCCAGTGCCTGCGCGATGCCGAGTCCGATCCCACTGGTCGAGCCAGTCACCAGTGCCGTCTTGCCTTTGAGCATGTAAGCCTCCGTCGGGAGTAGGGGGTGAGGTGCTGTGGCATTGTACCCGCAGGGCGTACAATCCTGCTTTGCAAAAACGTACGGACTTGTCCTAAACGCAGTCGTAAATCGTCCAGATCCGTTGCCCCGAAACCGCCGTCCAGCATTGACGCCTCCATCGCAGTCTTCCACTCTTGCAGGGAGTTCAGATGTCTTCCAGCCCGCGCCTCGGCTTCGTACAGTGCATCAGCCCCGCCGGCCTGCATCGCATGGCCTATCACGAATGGGGCGACCCCGCCAATCCGCGCGTGCTGATGTGCGTGCATGGACTGACCCGCACCGGCCGCGACTTCGACACGGTGGCGCGGACGATGTCCGACGAGTACCGCGTGGTCTGCCCTGACGTGGCGGGCCGCGGCCGGTCCGAGTGGCTGGCCGATCCGCGCCGCTACATCGTGCCGCAGTATGTCTCGGACATGGTCACGCTGATCGCGCGGCTGAACGTGGAGCGGGTGGACTGGTTCGGCACGTCGATGGGCGGGCTGATCGGCATGGGGCTGGCCAGCCTGCCGAAGTCGCCGATCCGCAAGCTGCTGCTCAACGACGTGGGCCCCAAGCTGGCCGCGCAGGCCGTGGAGCGCATCGGCGCCTACCTGGGGCTGCCCGTGCGCTTCAAGACGTTCGAGGATGGCCTGGCATACCTGCAGACCATCGGCGCCTCGTTCGGCCGCCACACGCCCGAGCAGTGGCGCGAGCTCAACGCCGCCATCCTCAAGCCGGTGCCGGCGGCCGAGGGCATGGAATGGGGCTTGCATTACGATCCCGCGCTGGCCGTGCCGTTCAAGGAGAGCACGCCCGAGATGGTGCAGGCCGGCGAGGCCGCGCTGTGGGCGGCGTTCGAGGCCATCCAGGGCCCCACGCTGGTGGTGCGCGGCGCGCAGTCCGACCTGCTGCTGCGCGAGACCGTGGCCGAGATGCAGGCGCGCGGCAAACAGGTTTCCTCGGTGGAAGTGCCCGACGTGGGGCACGCACCGACGTTCGTCGATCCGGCCCAGGTGGCCATCGCCCGGAATTTCTTCCTGGGCGCCTGAGGCGGCGGATATCCCACAACAAACTAACGGAATGACGATGAGTACCAATGCCCTGAAGCGTGTCCATGTGGGCGCGCGCCTCTCTGAATACGCGGTCTACAACGGCGTGGTCTACCTGGCCGGCCAGGTGCCGGAGGCGGACACGAAGGCCGACCTGCGCGGCCAGACCCGCGAGGTGCTGGGCCATATCGACCGGCTGCTGGCCGAGGCCGGCAGCGACAAGACGCGCATCCTGTCGTGCCAGATCTTCCTGACCGACATCACGCGTATCGGCGAGATGAACGAGGTCTGGGACGCCTGGGTGCCGCAGGGCAACACGCCGCCGCGCGCCACCGTGGAGGCAAAGCTGGCCAATCCCGACTACCTGATCGAAGTGGTGGTGACCGCGGCACTCAACTGATGGTGAACGGATGGCGGATGGTTTGACATGGTGACGTCCACCGACCTTACGGGCCAGAGCGCCGGCGTGCCCGACGCCGGCCTGGTGGAGCGCGCGCTGGCCTATGTGCGCGAGACCGCCGGCGGCCGGGATGACGGCAAGCCCGCGCTGCTGCCCACGGGCGAGACAGTACTGTCCCACGCCGAGGGGATGCTGCGCATCCTCGACGGCCTGCGCGTGGACGATGCCGCGCGCGCCGCGGCCTGCCTGTTCGCGGTGGCGGCGTTTGTGCCCGGCACCGAGGCCGAGATCGAGCCGCGCTTCGGCGAGGAAGTGGCGCGGCTGGTCAAGGGCGTGCGGCAGCTGCTGCGGATCGGCGCCATCGCGGTCACGCAGGCCGATGTCTCGGAATCGTCGAAATCCGAGGTGGCGGCGCGCCAGGAGCAGGTGGAGGCGCTGCGCAAGATGCTGCTGGCCTTCGCCCAGGATATCCGCGTGGTGCTGGTGCGGCTGGCATCGCGGCTGCAGACGCTGCGCTGGCTGGCGCAGACCAAGAACATGCCGCTGCCGGGCGTGGCGCGCGAGACGCTGGACATCTACGCGCCGCTGGCCAACCGGCTGGGGATCTGGCAGGTGAAGTGGGAGCTGGAGGACCTGGCGTTCCGCTTCGAGCAACCCGAGACCTACAAGCGCATCGCAAAGTTGCTGGACGAAAAGCGCATCGAGCGCGAGGGCTATATCTCCGAGGCGATCGGGCGGCTGCAATCGGAGCTGGCGTCGGCCGGCATCCGCGCCGAGGTCAGCGGGCGGCCCAAGCACATCTACAGCATCTGGAAGAAGATGCGCGGCAAGGAGCTCGATTTTGCCGATTTGTACGATGTGCGCGCGTTCCGCGTGATCGTGGACGACATCAAGGACTGCTACACGGTGCTCGGTATCGTCCACCATATCTGGCAGCCGATTCCACGCGAATTCGACGATTACATCTCGCGGCCCAAGTCCAATGGCTACAAGTCGCTGCATACGGTGGTGATTGGCGACGACGGGCGCGCGTTCGAGGTGCAGATCCGCACGCAGGAGATGCACCACTTTGCCGAATACGGCGTGGCCGCGCACTGGCGCTACAAGGAAGCCGGCAGCAAGGGCTACAGCGGCCAGTTTTCCGCGAGCGAGCGCTATGACGAGAAGATCGCCTGGCTGCGCCAGTTGCTGGCATGGAAGGACGATGCCGACCACTCGGTGGCGCACGAGGACTCGCCGTGGGAGCAACTCAAGCACGCGGCCATCGACGACCATATCTATGTGCTGAGCCCGCAGGCGCGCGTGGTGGCGCTGCCGCAGGGCGCCACGCCGGTGGACTTCGCGTATTACCTGCACAGCGACCTGGGCCACCGCTGCCGCGGCGCGCGCGTGGACGGCGCCATGGTGCCGCTGAACACGCAGCTCCGGAACGGGCAGACCGTGGAGATCGTGGCCGTGAAGCAGGGCGGGCCGTCGCGCGACTGGCTCAACACGGAACTTGGCTATCTTGCGAGCAGCCGGGCGCGGGCCAAGGTGCGCGCGTGGTTCAACGCGCTCGATTCGCAGGAGACCATCGCCCAGGGCCGGGCGATGATCGACAAGACGCTGCAGCGCGAAGGCAAGACCGCGGTCAACCTTGACGACCTGGCGACCCGGCTGAACTTCAAGGCGCCTGATGACCTGTTTGCCGCGGTGGCCAAGGAGGAGTTCAGCCTGCGCCACGTGGAGCAGGCGCTGCGGCATCCCGAGGGCGAGGCGCAGCCGACATTCAGCGAGGAAGACGCCGTCACCAAGAAAAGCCGCGCGACCAGCGTGGCGCGCGGCGCCAAGAGCGGCGTGCTGGTGGTGGGCGTGGACTCGCTGATGACGCAGATGTCGCGCTGCTGCAAGCCGGCGCCGCCGGACGAGATCGTCGGCTTTGTCACGCGCGGGCGCGGCGTGTCGATCCATCGCCGCAACTGCCACACATTTCAACAGCTGTCGGCGCGGGCGCCCGAGCGCGTGATCCAGACCGAGTGGGGCAAGCGCAGCGATGCGGTGTATCCGGTGGACATCCACGTGGAGGCCATCGACCGGCAGGGGCTGCTGCGCGATATCTCCGAAGTGCTGTCGCGCGAGAAGATCAACGTGACCGGTGTGAAGACGCTCTCCAGCAAAGGCGTGGCGCGCATGCAGTTCACGGCCGAGGTTGCGGAGGCGACGCAACTGCAACGCGCGCTGTCCATCATCGAAGAGGTGCAAGGGGTGTTGCAGGCGAAAAGAAAGTGATGCTATACTTGCGGCTTCGCTAGGCTCGTAGCTCAGCTGGTTAGAGCACCACCTTGACATGGTGGGGGTCGTTGGTTCGAGTCCAATCGAGCCTACC